>Ga0078972_1015830_pt1 | contig 11395 bp, 8 predicted proteins | sample YelNatPaOPGAMG01_FD_67568 | JGI IMG/M metagenome (GOLD analysis project Ga0078972, IMG submission 67568) | Hot spring thermophilic microbial communities from Obsidian Pool, Yellowstone National Park, USA - OP-RAMG-01 (SPADES assembly) (version 2) | ecosystem: Environmental > Aquatic > Thermal...
CCCTCCCCGGACCTGGCGACCTCCCACGAGGGGGCTCTCTCGACGAAGAGGGCCTGAGGACAATGGGTCCACTCAAATCCTACGATAGATCTCTCTATTGCCAAGATAGTTGGAATAGCTGCCCGGTCGATGCGCATCTTGAGGTAGGGAAGGATTTCGGGAACGTATTGGACCTCGTCTAGAATGACCGGACCGGCTTCGAAGCGATCGAGGAACCCGTTCGGATCGCTGGTCGCAAAACTCCTCTCAATTGGAGGAGGGGAAGAGGTCAGGGATTCTTCATCGAAATCACAGGGAATCCTTCCCGTTGGGCGGCAAGGATGAGCCTTTCGTCGAGGCAAACGAAATCGAGGGAAGGAGGGCGTCCTTCACTTGCGGCAAAGGCCGCCGCAAGCTGAAGGGAATCCGCCGCCCGAAGGTTGTGAACTCGCAAGAGACGGGTCGCCGTCTCCCGGATCCGGTCTGTCGGCTCGACTTCCTGCCACGCAGATCGGATCTTTTTGAGCCGCGTCATTGCCGTCGTGACAGCATCGGGAGAGAGGTCTCCTGTTCGTTCGAGCCGGGCGAGGGCCGATACGCATTCGACTCCTGTCCCCCACCAGGAAAGAAGGACCGGATCATCCCGATAAAGAGAAATGAGAGACGCTGTTGTCGGTTCTTCCAAAAGAAGGGGGACGATTGCTGAACTGTCCCAGTATTTCATCGGCCCTCTTCCCGATCGGATAGAAGGGACTTTAAAAGGCTGTGACGAGTTTTCGGCGGGGGGGTGCTAATGATGGATTCGGGTGCAGGGATGGGAGCCCTCCGAATGATCCCTTCGCGTTCGAGCCGAGCGAGACGGGAGTCGTCATCGGTATCGTTTTCAGGAAAAACGGGTTCCAAGCGTGCGACAGGATGATTTCGATCCATGATGAGAATGCTTTCTCCATGTCGAACCCTGTCGATGAGTGCACTCAACTGGTTTTTTGTCTGGGATATCGAGGCTATCTTCATATGTCTATTATAGCCTAATTCATAGAGGGATCAACCCCTCAGCAGGATAATTTCAAAGTTTTCTGATCCTCTGCTGATGTGAGCGTAGGGGTGATCATTTCAATCTGGTTCTGGTATAACCCTTTCCATGGACCAGACGATCGCCCCCTCTATCGCTCTTCCCCTTCGGGTCTCTCTTCCCTCGAAGTGCGTCCGACCCTTGCGCGGGAGAAAGAGCGCTGGGACGCCCTCATGCGGGAGCACCACTATCTTTCCTTCGGCTGGATGGCCGGGGAGTCCCTGAGACATGTCGCTCTTCTCGACGGGGAATGGGTCGCCCTTCTGGGATGGGGATGCGCCGCCCTGAAGGGAATGCTCCGGGAGCGCTTTATCGGATGGACTCCGGAGCAGAAGTCCCTCCGTTTGCCCTATCTGGCCAACAACGTCCGCTATCTCGTCCTTCCTTCCGCACGGATCAGGAACCTGGCCTCCAAGGTCCTGGCCTTGTCGGTCCGGAGGCTTTCCTCCGACTGGCAGCGGATCCATGGCCACCCCCTGCACATGGTCGAGACTTTCGTCGACCCCTCCCGGTTTGCCGGCACCTGCTACAAGGCGGCCGGCTGGACCTGCCTGGGGCAGAGCAGCGGATTCGGGTACCGGACAGGGGCCTATCACCACCACGGACAACCCAAGACCGTCTGGATCCGGTTCCTTTCCAAAGAGGCTCGGGAGATTCTCTGCCACCCCGACGATACCCCCCGTTTGACAGGAGACCCGCCCATGTCCGTCTCGCTCGATGCCCTTCCCCTGGAAGGCATCTCCGGCCTTTGGAACCGGCTCGCCACCCTCCCGGATCCCCGCAAGAGTCGGGGGATCCGCCACCCCCAACTGATCGTTCTCAAGATCGTGATCGCCGGCATCCTGACCGGATGCACCAACGTCAAAGCCCTGGGCGAGTGGGCCGCCCACCTCGCAGAGGACCAGTCCCTTCTCGAACGCCTCGGCTGTTTTTACTCCCCCTCCCGGAAGCGCTATGTTCCTCCTTCCTGGACCACCCTCCACCGCACACTGGCTACGGTCGACTCCCTCCGCTTCGAGCAGGCCCTGACCGAATGGGTCCTCACCTTCGCCGATCCCTCCGAACCCGTCGCCGTCGACGGCAAGACCCTTCGAGGGAGCGCCTCCCCCTTCACCAAGGCCATCCATCTCATGAGCGCCTTTCTCGGGTTTTCCGGCCTCGTCCTGGCCCAGAGGAATGTCTCGGAGAAAACGAACGAGATCAGAGCGTTTGAGCCGCTTCTCTCCCCGCTTTCTCTGGAAGGCCGGACCGTCACGGCCGACGCCATGCACACCCAGCGCGACCCTGCCTGCTTCCTCGTGGAGGAGAAGGGGGCCCACTTCGTCATTACCGTGAAGGACAATCAGAAAAGCGTCCTCGAAGCCCTCTCCTCCCCGGAACATCAGGCGCTTCTCGCGCCCCCCCCGGCTCGCGGATCCGGCTCCTCCTCTTCCGTCGCCCCGTCCTCCGGGGCTTTTTCCCCCTGACCCGAGATCGGCCCGGACGGTCGACAAGGACCATGGCCGTCTCGAGATCCGTCTCTTCGATCCCTCCGTCGCTGACTACATCCGGGAAGAACTCCGCTTCCCCCACGTCTGCCAGACCTTCCAGATCACCCGGACCGTGACGGACGTGCTCAGAAACACCTCATCTGCGGAGATTGTCTACGGAATCACCAGCCATACTCAAGATTCCGCTTCGGCCGCTCGTCTCCTCGCCTACAACCGCGACCACTGGGGCATCGAAAACGCCCTCCACTGGCGCCGCGATGCGGTCTTCGCCGAAGATCGCTCCCCTGTCCGGAAGGGGTTCGGCCCCCAGAACATGGCCGCCATCCGGAACCTGGCGATCGGTCTTCTGGGGATGGTGGTCCGGACATTGTCGAAAAAGGTGGATTTCCCGTCTCTCCTCCGGCATCATGCCCGGTCCTGGAGACATGTCTTCTCCCTCCTCGGACTCTGATCCGGAGGACGGGTTTCCCCTGCCGGAATCGCCGACCCCCACGCCATTCCTGCGCCTTTTTTCCGGTCTCTCCTCCCGTTTTTTCAGAAAGCTTCCTTCGCAAATGTCCTTCCCTCCCCCCAGAGGATCCCAATCCCCCTCTGAGATTGTCCCCATGGAATTTAGGCAATTGTCATGCCAAGACGAGACTACGTTGAAATCCTCGAGTGTCAGTTTTTCTTTATATGTGATATAATAGTATTAGATTCGTTGTATTTAAAACTCTAGTAATAATGGAGTATCAATTAATGGATGACTTCATGATGACCTTCCAGTCGCCTCGGGAAATCTCCTTGCAGGTTGCACAGAACGTTCAACAGCAGAGACTCAGAAGGAATCTGACCCAGGAAGAGCTTGCCTCAAGATCCGGAGTCCCATTGGGAACGCTCAGGCTTTTCGAGAGAACAGGCCGTATTTCACTTGGCGGACTTATTAAGCTTGCAATGGCTCTGGGGGAGGAAGGTTCCATGTTGAAACTTATGGAGTTTAGGGATCCCGAAAGCCTCTTCGATGTTAATAAGAGAGGGCCGAAGAAGAGGCTTCGAGCATCAGGACGGAAAGGGGCGTCTCATGTTTGATCCCATCGAGAGACTCGAAGTCTTCCTTCGTTTTGGGCATGATGAGATTTTTGTCGGTGTCTTGGTTTCTGAAAAAAGGAGAATCCTTTTTCAGTATGCACCCGATTTCCTGACCAAGAAGATCTCCCTCTCCCCATCACGCCTCCCACTGGCCGAACATGTACAAAGCGGGGATCCAGCTCTTTTTTTTGGTCTCCCGGGCGTGTTCTTCGACTCTCTTCCGGACGGATGGGGACTTCTCCTGATGGACCGCCATTTCGCGAAAATGGGAGTTCAACGGGAAAGCATTGGCCCCCTTGACCGCCTCGCTTTCATCGGAGATCGGGGAATGGGTGCGCTTGTCTATCGCCCTGAACACAAGATGATTCCTCAAATTCGCCAGAAGATTGATCTGGAGGAATTGGCTAATGAATCCCTTCGCGTTCTGGAAGGAAGCCCTGAGGATATCCTTCCCCAACTCCTCCTTCTGGGAGGATCGCCGGGAGGGGTTCGCCCTAAAGTCCTTGTCGGATTTGACCCGGCCTCCGGTCACATGGTGTCGGGTGTCTCGGACATTCCTTTGGGATATCGACATTTTCTTGTCAAATTTCCGGCAGACAGTGACCCGCCATACCCCGGAGAAACGGAATACGCCTACTCGCTCATGGCTCGGGAAGCTGGATTGGATGTTCCTGATACCCGACTCTTTCCAGGGGTCCATGGCCAAGCGAGTTTCGGGATCGAGCGCTTCGACCGGAGGGGGAACGAACGTCTGCATCTTCACACATTGGGGGGCCTGATCGCGTCAGATCATCGTGTTCCCAGTTGTTCTTACGAAATGGCCCTAAAGGTCACTGGAACCCTTACCCGGAACCGGGAAGATGTCGACAGGCTTTTTCGACAGATGATCTTCAATGTTGTAACGCACAACAGGGATGATCATGTCCGGAATTTTTCGTTTCTCCTTAATCGACAGGGGGCATGGAGGCTCTCTCCTGCCTATGATCTCACCTACTCTCATGGGCCGAGTGGAGAGCATTCGATGACAATTGCCGGCGAAGGGAAAAATCCGACACTCGATCATATCCTCAGTGTCGGAAAGGAATTCGATTTCAAGGACTCAGAGATCGCGGCTATGATCGGAAGTATTTCGAATTCGGTCGATCGTTGGCCAATTTTTGCCAAGGAGGCCGGGATCCCTGACTCGGTCACGGCCAGGATCTCAAAGTCCTTCCTTCGCTTCCCTTCCCGAACACACCCCCGCCTTCAAAGACGCTGATCGTATCGCTGACAGATCTCTTTCGCATTTGTGAGTACAAGCATAACTCTACAACACACAAGTAGTGCTAGCTTAAACAAGATAAAAGAGGGGTAGACGCGCCCGGAAATACAAAAAATTGGCGGCGAAATATAGAGCTTTTGTTGAGGTCAAAAATCTATTTGTCGTTGTAGAGTGATGTGTTACTAGGAGAGATGTCTTTCGAGTTCGAGCGCCTCCCGGATGTCGGGAAGCGCAGGAATCGACTCCGGACCCTCGAGGAGGTCGGAGACCTCCGACATGAGCGCGAGCGCCTCTTTCCTCTTTCCGTCCTCCCGAAGAACTCTCCCCAGGCTTGTCGCGGCCCGGAGCTCAAGCGCCCTGGCGCCCTGCCTCCGACTGATCTCAATTGCCCGCCCGAAACACTCTCTTGCCTCCTCCCTCTTTTTTTCGAGGAGAGCCGCCTCTCCCTTGAGTCGCCATAGCTCCGCATCGAAGAAATGCGTTCCCGACCTCTCCGAGAAGCGGAGGGCCGAGTCGGCCACGCCTTCGGCCTTCCGGGGGGCTTTCAACGCGAGGTAGGTCTCCGACAGGAGCGAGAGGTAGGTGACCTCTGCCAGGCGGTGGTATCTCCGGGAGAGGGCGACGCTCCGGAGAACCAGGGGAAGTCCCCCGGGGGTGCCCTTCATGACCATGGCCCACCCCCGGAACCCTTGCTCGGAAGGGGTCCAGCCCTCCGTCTTCAGCGTTCTGATGGATTCGCACAGGGTGTCGGCCGCCGGGAAGATCCGGTCGGGGAGCCTGAAAAAACGGATCAGGATGAGGGCGAAGGTCAAAAGGTGCCCGATCTTCTTGCTGTTCTGGGGGTCCGAGACCCAGTCGAGAGCTCTGTCGAGTTCGTCTTTGGCCGAGCGATACCTCCCGAGAAACCACAGGCTCCAGAGGCGGTAGCTCCAGGCCTGGACAAGGACGCCGCGTCTGTGTTCCGACCAGAGATTCTCGGAGCGATCCGTCGTCTCGCCAAGGGCTAAGCATTGGTCGCACTTCGCGAGCGACGTCTCGAAGCGCCCTTCCCAGAAGTCCGCGGAGCCTGAGGCCCAGAGGGCGACGATCGGGAAGTCGGCGCTCTTTCTGTCCCGGGACATTTCGAGAAGGGAGTCGGAGACCCGGCGCAGTTCCCGGAGATCGGCTCCTCCGTACAGGGTTTCGAAGAAGCCGTGCAAAGCGTAGAAGGCTTCCTCTGTAAGAAAGGAGCCCGTCTCGAAGAGAGAGGTGGCCTCACGGAAGGCGGCGGTCGCGAGGGGGTTTCCGTACCCGTACAGATCGACCAGAATGCTGCCCTTGAGGATCAGGAGGCGGATTCTGTCGTTTCTCGCGTCGACGGAGAGTGGGGGGGCGGAGAGGCACTCCAGCGCCTTGAGAACCAGGTGCTCCGATTCGGAGAGGGCGCCATTGGCGTAGGATTGGCGGGCGGCCTTCTCGAACCAGGGGAGGGCGAGAGGGAGGTCGCCGGCACCTTCGAAGTGGCGGGCGACGATCTCCGGTGTTGCTGATGCGCGTTCGGGGAAGCGGTCGCGGAGGGTCTCCGCGATCTGGCGGTGGAGGAGGCGGCAGTTGGCCTCCGAGAGGGTCTGGAGGGAGGCCTCGGCGATCAGGGCGTGGCGGATGGCAAGAAGCTCGCCGGAGGGGTCGGACTCCCTTTGGGCGAGCCCGGAGAGGAGGACCCGGTCGAGGAGGGCGTCGAAGAGGTCGGGGGGCTCGGGGGAGAGGGCCCGGAGGAGATCCATGGGAACGGTCCGTCCGTAGACCGCGGCGCGCTGGAGAAGGAGGCGGGCGGAGGCGAGGCGGTCGAGCCGGGAGGCCAGCACCTCCGCAAGGGTCGAGGGAAGGAGGGGGGGAGAGGTCTCTCCGGCGGCCTCGATCCTCTCCCGGGTGAGCTCCTCGAGAAAGAGGGGGACGCCGTCGGCGGCGGCAAGGATCCGGGAGATCTCCTCCGGGGGGAGGGGGGAGGCGTGAGAGAGGGAGCGGACCATCTCGCGGCTTTCCGCCTCGGAGAGGGGGGAGAGCCGGAGCGTCACCCTCTCCGGAAGTGTGGCGATCCAGGGCGGATCCTCTCCGGTGCGGGTCGTGAGCAGGAAGAAGACGCTTTTCGTAAAGACGGGGTCGGAGAGGATGCGCCGGAAGAGGTCTCCCGTGGAGGCGTCGGTCCAGTGGAGATCCTCGATGACGAAGAGGACGCGTCCCTCCCGGGCTCGGGCCCTGAGGATCGAGAGGAGGAGGCGCGACGTCTCCTCCCGAAGCCCTGCGGAAGGAAGGTTCGGAAGGGGAAAGTCCTGATGGGGCGGGAGGGAGAAGAAGCTTCCCAGAAGGGCGACGGCGGTCCGCTCCTCGGAAAGGGAGAGGGAGCGGACGTAGGAGAGAAGGATCGGGTAGGCCGTCTCGGCCTCCGTGCCCTCCGGGACCCCGGCCGGTCCCCGGAGCATGCGGACCACGGGGTAGAAGGGGCTCTCCATGGACTGGGGGAAGCATTCGACCTTGCGGAGAAAGGCCTCCCGGACCGTGGGCTGGGAGAGGAAGGCGCGGAGGAGGGCGCTTTTGCCGATGCCCGCCTCGCCCTCCACCACGAGGGCGCCTCCGCTGTTTTTTTCCCAGAGATCCCGGAGGATCGCGAGATCTCTCTCCCGGCCGAAGAGGGGAGGGGGGGCCGAGTCGTCTCCGGCCTCCTTCGCGTCTCCGGTCTCTCCCCGAAGGAGGAAGCCCTTGGTCCGTTGCCCCAGGATCCGGATCTCCCCGGCCTCCTCCAGGAGGAACTGCCCCTTGAGGAGACGGGCGGCGGAGCGGGAGACGAGGATCGTCCCGCCCTCCGCCTGCATCGAAATGGCCAGGACCGACCGGGAGACCGTCCCGGTCGGGTCGGGGGGAGCCCCGGGAGCGCCGCGGAGGATCCTTCCCGAATGGATCCCGCAGACGAAAGGGATCCTCGTGCCGCTATTCGCCCCCCGCGAGTGCACGAGGGATTGAATCGCAAGGGCCGCCCGGGCGGAGCGTCTGGCGGCTCCCTCCGGCTGTCCGGAGATCCCGAACCAGACGAGGAAGGAGCGGGTCTCGCGGCGGCCGGGGGTTCCCCCCGCCTCCTCCGCTCTTTTCGCAGCCATCGTCAGAGCGGCTTCGAGCTCGGGGGGGACCTTCGAAAAGGTCTCCTCTCGCCCTTCGGTCGGGAACTCGACGTAGAGGGCGGTGGCGGGACGCCATTCGGGGGAGAAGGCCAGATCCGGAAAGAGCGGTTCGCGCAAAGCGGGAGGGGAGAGCGAAGGCGTCCGGGAGGAGGCTCTGATCTTTTCGTAGATGGCGCGGGTCTCGGCGTCCGGCTCCACGCCGAGAGCGTCCCGGAGGGTCTTTCTGCAGGTCTCGTACTGAGCCAGGGCGGCCATCGTGTTCCCGGTCTCGGCCAGAAGGAGCATCGTGCGCCCGTGGCAGGCCTCGTCTGTGGGGTCCATCGCCAGGGCTCCGGAGAGGACGGCCAGGGCTTCGTGGGGCGTGCTGCGCTTTTCGTAGAGGCGGACGAGCCGGTTTACGCTCCATTTGACGTGGGACTCGAGCTCCTCTCGTCTACCGGTCGTCCAGACCTCGAACTCCTCGCAGCCGGGAAGGGAGAAGCCGTCCATGAAGGGTCCGCCGATCTCCCGGATCCCCCGCGCAAGGCGGGCTTCGCAGGAGGGGCAGTCTTCCGGGTCGTGGAAGAGGGCGCAGGAGGGGGGCGGTGCGAGAAGACGGGAGACGTCGGTTTCGAGGGGAAAGTCCGGGTTCAGGCGGACGGCGTTTCTAAGGTCGGAAAAGAGAGAGGCTCCGTCGGGGAGATCGAGAGACTTCCGGAGGGTGTAGAGGGCCATGCGGAGATTGTGGTCGGCCCGGGCCGGATCCCGAGTCGGGCCCCCTCCGGTCGGGCCCCCGGTCGAATCATGGTCCGGCCAGAAGAGGTCGGAGAGGAAGACCCGCTCGTGGGGCCTGCCCTTCTCCAGGGAAAGAAACGCCAGCATGGCCAGGGGCTTTTGGAGGATACGGACGGGGGTCTCCTCCCGGAGAAGGACCGGAGCCCCGAAAAGTCTGAACTCGAACACGACGATCGCTCCAATTGGATCTAGGGTTCCCTGAGAGGCCCGAAGCCTCCGGCCCCTTCAGGACGGCCTTGAGCCGTGAAGCTGCCCTCGAAAGAGTGTCGGGTGGAAAGGCCGTTGAGCTGTTGACGAACGGATTGAGAAGACTATGGTCAGACAATTGACAAGCAATTGACAAGCAATTGACAAGAGTATGGCATAGTCTCTTGGAAAAAAGAACTCTGACTTTCGGCGACAGGGTCTTTGAAAGAAAAAACAGTATCGAGCAATTGTGACAATTCCATGCATCAGGCTCGTTTTTGAAGTGCGTATCATCATCGAAATTCATCGAAGCTTCCTGGGGCTCGGGGAAGGCCGGGGATATAGAGGAAATCGCCGCCCTTCCCAAAACCGCAACGGGGGGATCAGGACCGGGGAGTCTTCTTTTGCGCAAGGCGGCCTCTCCGAGGCCGGAGCGGCCAGACAGTCGGTCCAAAGAGTCGCCACAAGCAGTCGGCCAAGACAGGCGGCCCAAGCAATCAGCCCAAGAGTCGGCTATGGCTTTTCACCCTCCGTCGGACGAGGTGTTTGACGGAGGAGATCGCAACTCATCGAGGAGGCAGGATGACGGCAGGGAGCGATCGGACAAAAATCATGACGCGCATGGGGCAGGCGGCCTTCGCCGGATTGGCTCTTCTTCTCGGGATGGCCCCACCGCTCTGGGCGACGACATCCTCCACCCCCTGCAATGGATCGGGAGCCCTGGGCGCGACGATGGGGGGGTGCGCGAAGCCTCCGGCCTCTCCTCCGTCCGGGTCGGGGTCGGGGCTCTCGAGGCTTCTTCCCGTCTTCTCCGCGCCCATGCGCTTTCGTGTGGCGACGACGAAGCCCTCCCCCGACTCGGAGATCCGCCGGAACGTGGCCTCCTGGGTGGCGAAGAAGATCCTTCCCCGTCCGACGTCAAACGAGAGCGCCCTTCTTGCCTCGGTCGTCCGCTCCCTCGTCCTGACCCGCTTTCCGGTCGGTGTCGAGAAGATCGGGGCCGCGCTCTATTCTGTCACGGTCGATGCAAAGACCTTAAACCAAATCGCCTCCGATCTCTCCCTGGCCCTCTCCTCCGGCCGTCTCTCCTACCGGGTGAACCGCACCGCCGTCGCGGGAGGAAGCGAGAAGGAAAACAGGTTCGTCGAAAAGAATCTCCCGATCTCCCCGGACGGGGTGGTGGACGCGCAGGAGATCTCCGACACCCTGTACGCAATAGGTCAGGTTCCGGGGTTTACCCGGGCGGACGGGATCTTCGCACCGACGGTGGGCGTGACGGATGTCAGGTTCGATCGCCCGATCACCTTCACGATCAAGGGAGATCAGGCGCACTCGTTTTGGAAGATCCGGCATATGATCGCCCTCTATGTGGGGAAACGGGTGCTCGACATGTCGACCCCGGAGGCACAGGCGATCATCCGGAAGGTGGCGGAGACGGCGGGAGGCAAGTGGTGGCAACCGATGGAGATCGTGTTTGCCCGGGACAAAAGAGGACGGATCTATCAGGTGACGGTCTCGCCCGAAACACTCGAGACCCTGAAAGGCGCCCTCATCGAAATGGCCCACGAGGGAGCGATTCCAAAGGATTCGACATCGTCTCCGGAGCTTTCAACGTCCGGCATCCTCTCCATGGCCCCCTCGGAAACTGACCTGTCCGCTGAGCCTTCCCAACCCTCGACCGGACAGATCTTTTCGCCAAATTTCCAGGCTCCCGCCCTGGAGAACCTCTTCGTCCACGTTCAGCCGACCCCGACCTTCTCCGGGTCGCAGCTTGAGGTGGACAACTACGGGTACGCTCCGACCGGGGCACTGATGCTCAATGCCACCGGGAACGCGAACAACGTTGGCGCCGCGGGGGGTCTCTTCACCGTCATGGCCTCGACAAGCTTTGGCGCCATGAACTCGGGAACCCTCTCCTACTCTCTTCCGTTCGACCTCGCAAACCGGGTCGGGATCGATGTCAACGCCATGAACTACACCCTCGGTCTTGGTTTCTCTCCCTGGGGCCACGGGGCGAACGCGGGTCAGCTCGCGGCTTTGGGGGTCTCGGGGAGCAACTACTCGGGCGACGCCTGGGCTACGCAGACATTTATCCAAAAGCCCGACGGGCGGCTCGCGCTCAAGGAGACGGTCTTTTTGAAGGAGTTCCAGGACACCTACTCGCAGACCTCCCAGAACGACCGGAGCCTCGTGGGCGGCATCCTCGACCTCTCGGGCTTTAAAACCCTGGGACAGCTCGCGGCGAGCCTCGATCTCTCCGACACCGAATACTCCCTCGACCAGGGGTCCGCTTCGGACCCCGCAAATCCCTTCTATAACGACACGCAGGGACTCCAGAACTACATGACGGGGAACGGCTCTCTTCGGTATACCCTCACCCCGGTCTGGTCGGTCACCCTCGGCGGCATCCTGC
>Ga0078972_1015832_pt1 | contig 11391 bp, 7 predicted proteins | sample YelNatPaOPGAMG01_FD_67568 | JGI IMG/M metagenome (GOLD analysis project Ga0078972, IMG submission 67568) | Hot spring thermophilic microbial communities from Obsidian Pool, Yellowstone National Park, USA - OP-RAMG-01 (SPADES assembly) (version 2) | ecosystem: Environmental > Aquatic > Thermal...
CTACAAACTTAAAATACCTGCTCGATGTATACGGTATCTCCGTTCGCTGGAACGATATGAAGCGAGTACGCGAGGTTGTTATCCCTAACGTTAAGCTATTCCAGGATGACTTTGAGAACGACGCGTACCGACGACTGAGAGACTTAGCGTTACTCAACGGGCTACCGATTGTCCGTATCGACGAGAACCTAGAAACACTCGCGCAGCAGAACAGATACCACCCGATTGTGGAAGCAATTAACGCGAACCCCTGGGACGGAATACCTCGCCTTGATACCTTTATCAGAACGTTACATTCCCCAGAGGGCGAACTGGGCGCTGGTCGCCATCCCGGCCGATCTCAGCATTCAGAAGACCATGCCCGCCGAGATCTACCTGGGGCAGTGCGTGACGGCCACGATCAACGCCAGCGCCAGCGGCATCAGCGGCACCGTCGTCATCACCGACCAGGTGCCGGCCGGCTGGACCGTCCTGGATCCCGCCGGAGGCACTACCTTTACCGTCGGCATGCACACCTACATCACCTGGACGATGACCGGAACGGCAGCCATTACCCTCCACCCGGTCTTTTGCTCGCCCTCGCCCGACCCGCAGGCCGGCGGCTGCGATCAGTGCGGCACCCGGGTCACCAACGTCATCACCGCCACCGGCCGGGACTGTCGCGACTGCGTCAAGACCGCCACGGCCCGGGCCTCCACCTATATCCAGTGCGATACGCCGGGCGTCGGTTCGAACAAGGCGGTTTCCGCCCCCGTGCCGGCCTGCACCGACCCGGCATATACCTACACCAATACCTACTCCTTCAACGGCCCCTTTGTCGTGACCCCCACCTGGGGCAGCATCGTCTTTACCGATGTCCTGGCGTTCCAGAGTTACGTACCTGGCTCCGCCGTCGTCCGCGTTTCCGACGGCACCACGTCCTGTACGGCAACCTTTTCCCTCCTCTCCACGGCACCGCTGGTCATTGCCAACATCTCCCCCGTCTGCGCCATCGCCGTGCCCGGGGCAACCATGTGGATCAGTTACCGGACGTCCATCACCGAACCATCGCCCTGCGCCGATTTCCAATTCTACGACTGGTCCTACATCAACCTGGGAGTGACCGGGAACAGCGAGTGCGCCGACGACGGCATCCTGGAGGAGGGCGTCTTTGTGACCCAACAGGCGCCGGCGATGGAGGTTACCCTTTCGGAACTGCCCGACGCGGTCTCTTCCTGTGGGGGGTATACCTTTACCCTGTCGTTGCGCCGTACCTCCGAGGCCCCCGCCTACGATGTCTACCTGGAAGTGCCCACGACGACCTACTACATCCTGGAGGTCCTGGGCTTCGGCGGGGTGACGCCGGTCTCCACCCAGACGAACGCCCTGGGCTACCGCTGGGCCTACTCGGACAGTTTCACGACGGCCACGACGGCGACGGTGCGCATGCGCGTGCAGATGCGCTGCAGCACGGTAGCGCCTTTCGAGGCAACGGTCTACTATGGCAACGCCTGCCGCGAGGCCCAATGCGCCACGGGCGGGACGCTGGCCTCGCCTCCGGTCTACGCCTGCCATCCGTTTGTGACCAAGTTTCCCGAAGTGATCTTTGCCAACGCCGACGTGGTCACCTGGACGCTGATCGTCTTCAACTCGGGCGCCGGGCCGGCCTACGACGTGACCCTGAACGATGTGCTCGGCAGCGACCTGCGCTACTTTGCCTCGGACATTACCTCCACGATGGGCTCCGCTTCCGCTGCGTCGGTGGTGACCTCCTCCCACCGGGTCACCTGGACCCTCCCGGTGATCCAGCCCAAGGAGCGGGTCACGATTCCCTTCGTGGCCGAGGTGATCGGCTGCGACGATCTGACCAACCGCTTCAGCCTGGACCAGGGGTGCCTGGGGGAAAGTTGTCTGCAACCGCCGCCTGCGGTGTCGCACGTCGAACTGCCGCCGACCATCCTGATCAACACCAACTTTTTGCGGCCGATCAACACCTGCACCGATGGCATGATCACCGCTACGGTACGCAACGGGGGGCTGCTCAGTGTCTATACGGCGACCATCAACGAGGAACTGCCGGCCGGTCTGGAATATATCCCCGGAACGACCGAGTACGTCGTCGGGACCGGGACGACCCCGCCTCCCGGGGGCTGGATTCCCGGCGGCGATCCCTCGGGCACGGGTGCGCCGGGCGATCCCCTGACCTGGACCTATCGCGAGATACCCAACCTGGCCCGCCTCTACCCGCAAGAGACCGTCTGGGTGCGCTTCATGGTGCACGTCGGTTGTTCCTTTGCCGGAGGGCCTGTCTCGATTCGTACCAGTTACATAGACCTGTGCGGCGATTACCACCTGGGCCAGACCAGTTCTTACCTGATGGGGGTGAACCAACCCACATTGGAGGTAGCCAAGATCGAGACCTCGCCGGGCCCGTATGACTGCGGCGATGAAGTGGATTGGGCCATCTATGTGACCAATACCTCCGGCGTGGTGGCCCCGGTGGTCCGGATAACCGATACGCTGGGGACCGGACTGTCCCTGGTCAACGCCAGCCCGGGCTATACCCAGAACGGCCAGGTGCTGACTTGGACCCTGGGCGGAGTCCTGGGCACCCAGATGCTGACGGTGACGGCCCGAATCATCACCCCCTGTACCAGCGTGCTGGACCAGGTCCAGGCCGCCTGGGGCTGCGGAACGGTGGGGGCGATCGAGTGCCTCGACGAGGCCCATGTCGCCACTGCTTCCGACGATATCGTCCGCGCTACGCCGAGCGTGGTTGCGCTCATCACCTCTGAGCCGATGACCTCCTGCACCGATGCCGGGGTCGTCACCGTGACGGTGACCAACAACGGCACCGGCGTGGCCCGCAACATCAACCTGAGCATCACCCGGCCGGTGGGCGGCCCGTTCCTCTATACCATCCCGGCTCTCGCCCCTGGGGAATTCGCGGTCTTTACCTTCACCGTGGACCTGGACTGCGCCACAGCGGCTACCCTGGTGTTGACGGGCAGTTATCAGGACTGCTGTAGCAACAGTTACTCCCTGAACGCCAGCCACGCGCTCAACATCAGCCGGCCGCTCCTGAACATTACCATCTCGCCCACCCCCACCGACCTCACCTGCGGCGACCTGGTGATGTGGACGGTCACGGTCCGCAACACAAGCGCCACGGCCAACGCCGAGGCTGTCCGCGTCGGCGCGCAACTGACCGCCGCCTTCGATTTCGTCTCCGCCACGCCGCCCCATTGCTACGACGGCAACGGCCCGGCCCCGAACGAGTACGTGTACTGGGAAATCGCCGACCTGGCCCCCGGCGCATCGCGCGTCTTTACCATAACCGCCACCTACCGGAATCCGGGCGGCATCCCCAACGGCTGTAACGAGGCCAACCGCCGAATCTCGGTGCGCGCCTACTGGGGCTGTGGCACACCCGACGGCGACCCCTCGACCGGCCTGACCTTTAGCGGGGGACCCTGCAATGGCCCCGACGTCGGAATCGAGTGCATGAACACGGCCTATGCCTCGCGGAACAGCACGCCGGCGTTGATTCCCGACCTGACGATCGCCGCGGTCGACCCGGTCTTTAGCGCCTGTTCCCCTTCCCCGGTGGGCGCCATCACGGTCACCGTGCACAACCAGGATCACGGCACGGACGACGGGCCTGTCCCGGTCAGCACGACCCTGCGGGTTACGGTAACCGTGGACCCCGGCCTGCCCGAGGAGCAGACCTACGTCCTGATCCGCCATGTGGACAGCCCGATGGCGGTGAGCAACACGCTGATCCTCACCGGGACCTTTTTGCCCGACGAGTTCAGTTGTGGCCTTCACTCCTACCGGGCCACTCTGGCGCCTGTCTGTGAATGCGATTGGAGCAACAACACGCGCAGCGGCAACTTCTTCATCGACTGTTCGGGCGTATCCACGATCGTCACCCGTGGGGCCTGCGACCTGAACATGACGGCCATCGGCCATATCACCGGTTCGACTCCCTACACCTGGACCTGGTACTATGCCAATGGCACCTGGAGCACCGGCGTGACCAACTCGCCGCTCATCACCACCAGCCACACCTATACCTGGTGCGGGGACTATGCCGTGAGCCTGGTGGTGAGCGACAGTGTGGGTTGTATCCTCACCGACCGGTATCGGCGTCGTAACACCTTCCTGCGATATGAGCGTGCGTTATGAGAACACGGCCGCCGACTGCGACGAGGACAGCGACCCGTTCCTCTACGAGCCTTTCAGCGAAGTCCTCACCTTCACCGGCACCTCTACGACGATGGCGGGGCCCTGCTTTGGTCCAACACCGTGGTCAACAGCGACGCCGTCCCCTATCCCGACGGCCTGACCCCGCCTGGCGTCATCGCCGCCTGCGGCCGGTACACGGTGACGATGCTGGTCACCGATAGCCAGGGCTGTAACGACACCGCCAGCGCCACTTTCTACATGAACCAACCGCCCGAGATCGAAGCGGCAGCCCTGGCTCAGCCCGGCCGGTGCGCGGCGGCCGTTCTCTACACGGCGACGGTGTACGATTGCGATGACGACCCGCTCACTTACCTGTGGACCTTCTACGAGGACGGCGTTCCCGTGGGCACGAGCACGCAGCCGGCCGGGGTGTACACGCCGATCTTTACCACGACCGTGCCCGCCGGCACTCTCTACAGCGGCACCCTGCGGCTGGCCTCTGCCGGCCCGGTAACCGCCAGCCTGGCCGTCTTTGACGGCGCCGGCTGCTCGGCGACAGATGCGACATGGATCGACCTGCCCTGCCGATTGACGTTCCCCGGCATCCGGAGTATAATACGGGCGGAGTGGCCGGCGAGGAGGTTGTCGTGTGGACGACCCATCCAGAATTCCGTCAGCGTTCCCTGGGAAAGGTCCTGGGGCGACGCTGGCCCTTTCTTCTGGCCGGTCTGATTTTGGGCCTCCTCCTCACCCTGGTCGTCCTGTTGGCCCGTCCCCCGATTTACCAGGCCCGGACCGTGGTACATTTCTCTGAGCGCTATGCCCGGTTGGCTCAGGAGGCGGAGGGGAAAGTTTCCCCCCGGCTGCTCCAGGAAGCCCGGGATTTCCTGGTTCTGGACGGGGTGAGCCTCCCGGCTTCGGCCCAAATCGAGCATCCGGTCGAGTTCGGTTCCCTGGGCCCCGGAGAGTTGTTCGCTGTAGGCCGCAGCACCGAGGCCGCTCGCACCATGGAACTGGCCGCTTCTGGCGGGCGGGCGCTGGCCGAGGCCCTGCGTAGCCTCTACGGCTGGGACCTCCTCCAGACCCTTCTTCGGCGTACCATCCATCTCCAGGGCCAGGGCCGGCCCGAACCTCCCACCCCGCTCACCCCGCACCTCTATGAACTCCTGGAGGCCGGTTTCCTTCCCTACGACCCCGCCGTGGCCATCCCGGACTCGGCCCTGCACCTCACCGCCCAGGATGTAGACGACATCATCCTGGCCCTCCAGCGGAAGGAGGAGAGCGAGCGGGCCCGGATGGACAGCCTGTTCGAACGGCGCGACCGCGCCACAGACCCGGCGCTTCGGGCCAGCCTGGAGGCCGAGATCGAGGCGGTCAAGGCCGGCCGGACGGTGCTGGGCCGGGCTCTGATGACCCTCTATAAACAGCGGGACCGCCTGGTGGAGAGCGCGGAGGTGGCCCCCCCGCCGGAGGTCCGGCCGGCCGACCTGGCGGCGGAAGGCCCCATCCCCCGTTGGACCTACTTCCTCCTGGGCGGCGGAGGGGGATTGCTTCTGGCCTCCCTCCTGGCTTTCCTCGACGAATCCTGTGGCCTGCTCCGGCATCTGGGCGAACTCCTGGCCTACCGCGAATTGATCTGGAACCTGGTCCTGCGCGACCTGAAGGCCCGCTACAAGAATTCCTTCCTGGGCTACCTCTGGTCGCTGGTCAACCCCTTGCTGATGATGACGGTTTTTACCATATTGTTCAAATTCTTGCTCAAAAGTCCCATCCCCAACTTCCCCGTCTTTATCATCGTGGGCCTTCTCCCCTGGAACTTTTGCGCCAGTTCGGTCACCGGGGCAGTGACCTGCATCACCGCCCAGAGCAACCTGGTCAAGAAGGTCTATTTCCCTCGCGAGGCCATTCCCATCGCCCTGGTGCTGGCCAACCTGCTCAACTTTCTCCTGGCCCTTCCGGCGATGTTCCTGATCATGCTCCTCCTCAACGCCCATTTCCAGCCGGCAGCGGCCCTCTTTCCCCTGATCGCCTTGATCGAGACCATCTTTCTCCTGGGGGTGGCCCTTTTCCTTTCCGCCCTGAACGTCTTTTTCCGGGATACCCAGGTCATCACCGAGGTCCTCCTGCTGGCCTGGTTCTTCCTCACCCCGATTTTCTACCGGCTGGGGGACATCGTGGACGTGCAACTGGCCCGATTGGTGCGCTGGCTCAACCCGATGGCCTCGCTGGTGGATTTCTACCGCGACATCTTTTACCTGGGCGGTCTGCCCGGCTGGGACGCCATCATCCGCACCCTGGTCACCGCCCTGCTGGTGTTGCTGGCGGGTTACCTCTTTTTCCTGCGTCTGAGCCCGCGTTTCGGGGAGGAACTCTAGTGGCGGCCGTAAGTTTTGAAGGTGTCTCCAAGCGTTTTGTCCTCCAGCACGAGCGCGACCGGTCCTTCCAGGAGTGGGCGGTCAACTTCCTCCGGCGTTTTCGACAGCGGCGCAACCGCGAGGATTTCTGGGCCCTGCGGGATGTGACCTTTGCTGTGGAGGCGGGGGAAACGCTGGGCATCATCGGGGAGAACGGTTCGGGCAAGAGCACCACCCTCAAACTGGTCAGCCGTATTTTGGAGCCGACCGCCGGCCGCATCGAGGTGAACGGCCGGGTCTCGGCCCTGCTGGAGTTGGGGGCCGGCTTTCATCCGGACCTGACCGGCCGGGAGAATATCTACCTGAACGCCTCCCTCCTGGGTTTCAGCCGGAAGGAAATCCGCCAGAAGACCGAAAGCATCATCGCCTTTGCCGAACTGGAGCGTTTCATCGACATCCCGGTCCGCCACTACTCCTCCGGGATGTTCATGCGCCTGGGCTTTGCCATCGCCATCCATGTGGACCCCGACATCCTCCTGACCGATGAGGTTCTGGCGGTGGGAGACGAATCGTTCCAGCGCAAGTGTCTGGAAAAGATCGCCGAACTGCAACGCAGCGGCAAGACCATCCTCTTTGTCTCCCACGACATGAACGCGATACGCAACCTCTGTAGCCGCGTCCTGTGGCTTCATCAGGGCCGGATACAGGCCCTGGGGGAGCCGAGTCGGGTGGTGGACGCCTACCTGCTCTTTATCCACGAACGGGAGGCCGAGTTTTTGGAGGAGCGGCAACGCCGACTTCAGGCGGCTCCTCCGGAAGAGGAGGCCGGCCCCCCTCCGGAAAAAGCGGTCCAGCCGCTCCAGAACCGCTGGGGCTCTGGGGAAATCTCCTTTCGGCAGGTTCGCTTCCTGGATGCCCAGGGGAACGATTGTTTTCTGCATCGGAGCGGGGCGCCGGCCGTGATCGAGATGGCCTATGAGGTGGCCCATCCCCGACCCGATCCGGTCTTTGGCATCGCCATCTATCGCCAGGACGGACTTTGGGTCTATGGCACCAATACGGCCATAGACGGCCTGTCCCTCGAAATACCCCGGAAGGCGGGGACCGTCCGCTTCCACATGCCGGCCCTGCACCTTCTGGAGGGACAGTACTGGCTGGATGTGGCCGTGCACGCCCGGGACGGAACCCCCTACGACTATTGGCGGCACTGCTGGAACTTTGCCGTGTACTCTCCCGTGGCCGATCAGGGGGTCTACCGCCCGGAACATCGCTGGGAATGGGGAGACTAGATGCAGCCTCGCTGGACGGAAACCACCAAGCGGATGGTCGTCGTGCTCGGCGTCCTGCTGGGCCTGGGCCTGCTGTATCTGGCCCGGGTGACGCTGGGAAGCCTCCTGATCGCCGCGGTGGTGGCCTATATCGTCCATCCCCTGATCGAGTTCCTGCACCGCCGCCTGCGACTTCCTCACGCCCTGTCCACCGTCCTGGTTTACCTCCTCCTCCTGGCTTTCCTGGCGGCCATCCCCATCTTCCTGGTCCCGCTCCTCATCCGCCAGGTCCAGGCCCTTAACCTGAATTTCCTGACCCTCTTCTCCCAGGGACGGGACTGGCTTTCGACGACCCTGGCCTCGTGGCGCACGATCTCTATCGCCGGAACCGCAGTGGACCTTTCCCCTCTGGTGGACCCGGCCCTGAGCGCGCTCGGGGAAAAGGGGGCCCTTCCTCCCATTCCTCCCCCGGAAGTATGGCTGCCCCGCCTCTTCGGCACCCTGAGCGGCTTTGCCCTGACCCTGACCTCGGCTACCCTCGGCTTCATCTTGACCATCCTCTACTCCTTCTACCTGGCCAAAGACAGCCACTTCTGGCAGGCCCGTCTGGAGCAGGCCCTCCCGGAGGCCTACCGCCCGGAGATCAACACGCTGATGCGGCGATTGGGCCGCGTCTGGGGGGCCTTTCTGCGGGGTCAACTGCTCCTCTGCCTGATCGTCGCCCTGGTCACCTACATCGTCCTGGCCGCGCTGGGCATCCCGGGAAGCATCCCCCTGGCCCTGCTGACCGGCGTGCTTCAGGTCATTCCCAATATCGGCTCGATTCTGGCCCTGGTGCCGATTGTGGTGGTCACGCTGGTTCAAGGCTCGATGACCATTGCCCTGGCTCCCGGGTGGGTGGCCCTGTTGGTGACCGGGGTGTACGTCCTGCTGCAATTCTTGATCTATAATTTTCTGAGTCCCCTGATCATTGGGGAAAGCATCGGGCTTCCGGCCCTGGTTGTCCTGGTCGGGGTGGTCATCGGCACGGCCCATGCCGGCCTGCTGGGGGCCTTCCTGTCCGTGCCGGTTCTGGCCTCGCTTCGCGTCCTGGCCTCTTACGCCTACAACAAGGTTCTGGAACGTCCCCCCTTTCCCGAGGAGGAAAAGAGGCCGGCCTCTCCGCCTCCGGAAAAACAACCCCAGGGGCCATCGGACGCCTGAAGGTGCTCTAACCGGGGCCTGAAAAAAGGGGGAAGCCTCGAGCCAAGGGGGAGCTCGAGGCTTAGGCAGGGCGGGCAGGGCGCCCTGGCAACTATAGTTTAGCACACCCTCGCCGATTTGTCAACTCGACCGGTTCCGCGGGGTGCCCGCCGTCTTGGGGGCGGGTTTCAAAGCTGCACCGAAACTGGGCCTGTCAGGAGGATATGATGGATGCCCTTTCCTCTCCCAACCTTGTGCCGGTGCCCCATCGGGCCCGGCGGGTCGGGCTGCTCTATGCCCCCGGCATCGAGGCCGCCCGGCGTCTGGGGCTGGAACTGGAGGGATGGCTCGCCCGCCTGGAGATCGCGGTCTGGCGAGGCTGTGCCGACGACGCCCGCGATACGGAAGCCGGGGAGATCGCCTCCTGTGACCTCCTCTTTACCCTGGGAGGGGATGGGACGGCATTGCGGGGAGCCCACCTGGCCGCTCCGCTGGGCGTGCCGCTGGTCTGCGTCGGCTTGGGCCATCTCAGTTTCATGGCCGAACTGACCCCGGAGGACGTCTTGAAGGAGATGCCCGCTTTTCTGGCCGGAGACTACTGGTTGGAGCGACGTGCCCTTCTGGAGGGCCGCCTCGTCCGTCGGGGGAAAGAGGTGGCCCGAGGTCTGGCGCTGAACGAGTTGGTCCTGGGACGGGAGCGTAACGCCCCCGCCCTTCGGGTGGCGGTGCGCGTCAACGGGGGAGAGTTGGATATCTACACCTGTGACGCCATCATCGTGGCCACGGCTACCGGTTCCACCGCCTATGCGCTCTCGGCCGGCGGGCCGATCATCTTCCCCGAAAGCCGGGATGTGCTCCTGGTGCCGGTGGCGGCGCACCTTTCCCTCCTGCCCCCGCTGGTTGTGCCGGGGGAGATCCGCATCGAACTGGAGGTCGTCGGCGGCGGCCCCTCCGGGGTCAACGCCGATGGACAACCGCTGGCCGACCTGGAAGGCGGAGATGTGCTGCAGGTACAGCGGAGTCCCACCTTCTGTTACTTTGCCCGCCGTCAGGAGCGCAACTACTTTTTCCGCACCCTCAAGGAGCGGCTCTACCGGATGGGCAGGTGTTCGCCCGGCGACCAACTTCAGGCCCGTTGACCTGGCCGATGCGGCCATTCCCCGGTCTTTACAACGCCACTCCGCGTGGAGGCGATCTGCCGGGTCATCCCTTGGTGGAGCATGGAAAGGCCCCGTTCCCGCTTCCAAGCGTTTGAAATTTCCCGGAGGCTCGTGTATAATCGGGGAGCGAGGTGGTATGGACCATGGCGGATGCCTTTCCTCGTTTTGCCCAAATCGTCATCGCCGGGGACGACCCGGATTTTGGCCGGCAGGTCGCCCAGATGCTGCAGGCGGCCGGCTACCTGACCTACCTGACTGGTCCGGAGATGCTCCCCGACCTGGTCCGCGACCGGCTGCCCGACCTGATTCTCCTGGCCCCCCTCCATGGTGATTTCCGACAGACCGTTCGCCGGGTCAGGCAGGCGGCCCCGACCTTCATTCCCATCGTCGCCGTCGCCGCTGCGGAGGATTTGACTGCTGCGGCGACGGCTCTGGACGCCGGGGCCGACGAACTTCTCTTCCGCTCGGCCGGCCGGGCCGAACTTTTGCTTCGCGTGCGGGCTATGCTTCGCCTCAAGCGCACCTACGACGCCCTGGCCGAACTGAACGCCACCCTGGAGCAAAAGGTCCAGGAGCGAACCCGGGAACTGGAAAAGGCCCAGGCCTCGTTGCGTCGCGCCGAAAGGCTCAGCGCGCTGGGCCGCCTGAGCGCCGCAGTGGCCCATGAAATCAACAACCCTCTGACCGGCATCCTGGGACTGTTGGAGTTGATTCGGGAGGATTGCCCGGCCGATTGCACCATCAATCCCCATCTGCACCAGGACCTGGAAAAGGTCAACCGTCAGATGGAAGCCATCGCCCAACTGGCCCGGCAATTGCGCGATTTTTCCAAACCGCCCCGACAGGAGCGCCGGCCGGTCGTCCTGAACCAGGTCGTCCAGGAGGTGTTGCACCTGGTCGGCCGGGAGTTGCAGAAGCGGCACATCGAGGTCATCCGGGAACTGGACCCTGAACTCCCGCCGGTCGAGGCCTCGCCGGAGCAGATGAGCGAGGTCCTTCTGAACCTGGTGATCAATGCCCAGGACGCCATGCCCGAAGGGGGACAACTGCGCATCCGAACCTGGGCCCAGGATGGCCGGGTTCACCTCCAGGTATCCGATACCGGAAGCGGCATCCCGCCGGAGGTTCAGGAGCACGTCTTCGAGCCTTTTTTCACCACCAATGGGGAACAGGGCACCGGATTGGGCCTCTCGATCTGCTATAGCATTGTCCAGGATCACGGTGGAGAGATCCAACTCGAAAGTCAGGTCGGACGGGGAA
>Ga0078972_1012361_pt1 | contig 11390 bp, 9 predicted proteins | sample YelNatPaOPGAMG01_FD_67568 | JGI IMG/M metagenome (GOLD analysis project Ga0078972, IMG submission 67568) | Hot spring thermophilic microbial communities from Obsidian Pool, Yellowstone National Park, USA - OP-RAMG-01 (SPADES assembly) (version 2) | ecosystem: Environmental > Aquatic > Thermal...
CAAAATCTATTAAGCGATTCAATTTAGCAAATTTAGAGCAGCTAGCCATTATGAAAACAAATGTGCTGTTTTTAAGAGCAAAATACAGAGACTACTACGATATGTATTTTTTGGCAAAAAAATTTGGCATTAAAAAGATTTACGAGCTAGCAAAAGATGTTATAGAAGGTATCAATTTTAAACTTTTTGCTGCAGCATTAGTTTATGTTGATGATATTGAAGATGAAAACATTGACTATTTAGAGCCTGAATGCAATATATCTTTAAAAGAAATAAAAGAGTATTTTGAAGAAGAGTTAAAAAAATTATAATTCTTTATCTAGTGAAAATTGTTAACAAAATATAAAAAACGCAAATTATTAGTCTTTAGGTGTGTTTTAGCTCTCATAAGTTTCACAAACAGCATAATTATTGACAAAATTAGAGCCATTTGGTAGATTAAGCTGGTAAGTTTTGAAAGGGTTTTTTTGCGCTTTTGCAGGAAGCGCTTTGTGTGAGGAAGGTTTACAAACAAGGCTATTGAAAAAAGTTTAAATTGCCGTTTAATCAATAAAAGCACAAGGTGGTTTTGATGAGAGGTCTAAAGTTAATTGCTGGCTCAGCCAACAAAGAGTTATCCCAAAAGATAAGTTATTATCTCAATGAGCCGATTGTTGATACAGAGATTTCGCGCTTTAGCGATGGTGAGGTTTCCGTTCAGATAAAGGAAAATATAAGGGGCTCAGATGTTTTTTTAATCTGCTCTTTATCTAGACCAGTTAATGAAAACATTATGGAAATGCTTGTCACAATGGATGCTATCAAGCGCTCAAGCGCAAACTCTCTTACGGTAGTGCTGCCTTATTACGCATACGCAAGGCAAGATAGAAAGGTAAAGTCGCGCGTGCCTATAAGCGCAAAGCTGATGGCTGACTTGTTGACTGTATCTGGGGCTGATAGGATTGTAGCTATGGATTTGCACGCAGGGCAGATTCAGGGTTTTTTTGATATACCTGTGGACCACTTGTACGCATCGCCTGTTATTGCTAACTACATTCGCGAGCTTAACAAAGAAGATATTGTAATAGTTTCGCCTGATGCTGGCGGTGTAGAGCGCGCAAGGGATCTTGGAAAAAAATTAGGCTCTAGCCTTGCTATCGTGGATAAAAGGCGCCCTAAGCCCAATGTAAGCGAGGTACTGCATATAATTGGTGATGTAGAAGGCAAAACCGCCGTGCTTGTGGATGATTTGATAGACACAGCAGGCACGATTGTAAACGCTAGCATTGCTTTGGCAGAAAAAGGCGCGCGTGAGATTTATGCGTGCTGTACACACGCTGTGCTTTCTGGGCCGGCGCTCGAGCGTATAGAAAACTCGCCCATTCAAGAGTTAGTTGTGACAGACACACTTGTGTGGAACGCTCAAAAAGATTGCAAAAAGATAAAAACGCTTTCTGTTGCTAACCTTATAGGAGAGGCAATTAGAAGAATTTACAATAAAGAATCAGTCAGCTCACTGTTTGACTAAAGGGAGGAACAATGCAGTTTAAAGCACAAATCAGGGATGCAAAAGCAAAGGCACTAAGAAGACAAAGTCGCATACCCGCTGTAATTTATGGACGCGGACAAAATCCTATTAATCTCAGTTTGGATAAAAAAGAAACGGTTGCCATTTTGAGAAAGGCAAGGCGAACGGATATTTTTGAAGTTGCTTTTGAAGATAAAACACTTAGGTGCATTATAAAAGAAGTGCAAAAGCACCCCGTTACATCGGATGTTTATCATGTGGATTTTTATAAGTTTGACCCAAGCAAGCACATTAATATAGAAGTGCCCATTGTGTTAAAAGGAGATGCAAAAGGTGTAAAAGCAGGCGGCGATCTCTACCAGCCAAGAAAAAAGATTACACTTAACAGTTTGCCCGACAGCATACCACACGAGATAGTGCTTGATGTATCAAATTTAGATATAGGCGATTCTATACATGCTTTTGATTTGGAGCTTCCAGAAGGCGTAAAAATTGCAAGCACCAAAAACTTTGCAATCGTGGGTGTTGTAGGTAAGTCTAAAGAAGAGCAAACCGCAAAAGAGCAAGAAAGTCAGGCGCTAGATTCAGGGTCTAAGTAGTCATTAAAAGCAACATGCATGCAGTTGTGGGGCTTGGTAATCCAGGTGAAAAATATGCAAATACATTTCACAATGCGGGTTTTTGGGCTTTAGATGAGCTTGGCAAGACAATAAATGCGCAGTTTAGTAATATTAGTAATTTTAAGTCTAAAGTCGCGATTTGTTTTATAGAAAACTACAAGGTTGTGCTTGCAAAACCCACTACATATATGAATCTAAGCGGTACAGCAGTAGTGGCTATTTTGCAGTTTTATAAGATTGGCGTGGAAGATTTGATTGTTGTAAGAGACGATATTGATATGGAGTTAGGCAAAATAAAGCTCAAGCAAGATTCGTCAAGCGGCGGGCACAAGGGCGTGCAGTCAATTATTGACGCTTTAGGCTCAAAAGCTTTTATACAGGTAAAAATCGGTGTTGGTAGGCAGGACAATGTGTCTGATTTTGTGCTAAAAAAATTAACCGACGAAGAAAAAACGATACTTGCCAAAAGCGCTAAAATTGCCGCTCAAGCTACCATACAAATAGTTACAGAAGGTTTTGAAAAAGCAGCAAACAATTACAATAATAGGGTTGCTTTAGATGTTTAGGTATGAGAGTTTTAAAGCGTGAAACTATCAAAACCTAGAGTATTTGGAGTTTTAACTTGGGAGTTTATGTTTATTCTTAATGCAAGGATGTAAAAGAGTTTGAGTATGGCATTAAAGAAGCTAAAAATTAGAGATAAAATTGTAGAGCACTGCATTATACAAGGCGGTATGGGTGTGGGTGTAAGCCTGCACCCACTAGCCAAAGCCGTAGCTCAAAACGGCGGTATTGGCGTTATATCAAGTGTTGGTTTGGATAGACTGCTTTCTAAGCGAAACAGCAAAAAGTACTCTATATACGAAGCATGCGAAGAAGAAGTAGCTTTAGCTAAAGACAGGTCAAACTGTATAGGCATAAATATTATGGTTGCTGTGCAAAAAGACTATGAGGCAAGCGTTAAAGGCGCAATTGCAGGCGGTGTAGACATTATTATATCTGGCGCGGGACTGCCTACAGAGCTTCCAAAGGTAGCTTCAAGCAAGGATGTGGCGCTTGTGCCTATTGTGTCGAGCCTGAGGGCTTTTGATATTATTTGCAAGCGCTGGGAGCGTTTTGGGGCAAGACCAGATGCAGTGGTAGTAGAAGGGCCACTTGCAGGCGGGCATTTGGGATTTCGGTTTGCCGATTTAGAAAAAGAAGAAAACAAACTTGAAAATTTACTGCCACCTATAAAAGAAAAAGCTATAAAGTGCGATGATATCCCGGTTATTGTAGCTGGAGGTATATACACGCACGATGATATAAAGAAATTTTTAGATATGGGCGCAGATGGTGTGCAAATGGGCACGCGTTTTTTGGCAACATTTGAAAGCAGCGCTACTTTTGAGTACAAGCAGGCAGTGATTAGAGCCGATAAAGATGATATTGTGGTAGCATATAGGCCGGGTTCACCTTCGGGTTTGCCATTCCGTGTAATAAAATCCTCGCCGATGTATCAGGATGCGCTGCTTGCAAAAAGGCACCCAAACTGTGATAAAGGCTACTTGTTAAATAAAGATGGCTACTGCCCTGCTATGGTGGATAATGTAAATTACTTTTGTATATGCAATGGCCTGCTCTCAAGCGCAGGTTACAACAGCGACAAAGAAAAGCCTATTTATACGGTTGGCGCTAATGCGTATCTCGTTGATAGGCTTTTGAGCGTAGAAGAACTAATGAAGGAGCTGGTATATGGCTAAAGATATAAATGTTGGAATTTTTGGTCTAGGTACTGTAGGCTGCGGTGTCGTAAGAATTTTACAGGATAATGCCGATGTAATAAAAAAGCGATTGGGGTTTGGCATAAACATTAAAAAAGTGTTTTCCCGCACCACAAAATGCAAGAATTTGCTAACAAACTTGAGTTTTGCAAAAGATTACAAAGAGCTGTTTGACGAGGATATAGATATTGTACTTGAGCTAATTGGCGGCATTGATGTAGCGCGCAGGTTTGTTGTAGAGGCTTTAGAGCACAAAAAACACATTGTAACTGCAAATAAGGCGCTTCTTGCAAACTACGGCATTGAGATCTTTTCAAAAGCAGCTCAAAACGGCGTTAAAATAGGTTTTGAAGCTTCCGTTGCAGGGGGCGTGCCCATTATAAAGGTTATCACAAGGGACTTAATGGCAAACAACATAAAAAGCATAAAAGCAATTGTAAACGGTACCTGCAACTACATTTTAAGTCAGATGTTTGAAACGCACGAGTCTTTTGAAACTATTTTAAACAAGGCGATTAAAGAAGGCTACGCAGAACGCGACCCTTCGTTTGATATAGATGGCATTGATTCGGCTCAAAAAATGGCAATTTTGGCAGCTATCAGTTTTAACGCAAAAGTTGAAGAAAAAGATGTGTATGTTGAAGGCATAAGGGATATTGACTTTATTGACATAGATTTTGCACGACAGTTAGGCTATAGGATAAAACTCTTGGGCATTGCAAGTATGAAAAACGATAGGCTATTGGTGCGCGTTGCGCCTTATTTTGTAGAAGCAGACAATGTGCTTGCCAAAGTTGATGGTGTGTATAATGCAATTAGCGTTATCTCAGATATGACAGGCCAAACTACCTATGTAGGCAAAGGCGCAGGTAGTTTACCTACAGCCTCATCTGTGGTGGCAGATATTATTGACATTGCCAAAAACTTTGAACCCGACAAAGCACAAGATACGCTTTCAAAGGGTGTTTTTGAGAAAATTGAGTTTGTGGATGTTGACAGTCTTGAGTCTCATTTTTATATAAGGTTTAGCGTTATAGACAGCGTTGGCGTGCTTGCAAATATTGCCTATGTTTTAAGCAAATACGATATCAGCATAAAAAGTGTTGTACAGATGGGAAAGGGTCTTGATGTAGTGCCGCTTTTGGTTTTGACGCATAAAGCTAAAGAGTCCAACATTAAAAAAGCAATTAAAGAGATTGAGCAGGATCATAAAAGTATAATCAAAAATGGCACTGTTTTAATAAGGGTTTTGGATTAAAAAGAGGTGTTTGAATGAGTGGTAAATTATGGGATGGGCGCTTTAGTGTTCAAGAAGATAAGCTTATGGAGCAATTCTCGCAAAGCATAAGCTACGATAAGCGTCTGTACAAATATGACATAGCAGGCAGTATTGCCCATGTTAAAGGTTTAGCAAAGCAGTCGATTATACTTGAAGAAGAAGCAGAAAAAATAATTGACGGTTTGCGCAAGATAGAAAGGCAGATTGAAGCAGGCGAGTTTGATTTTGACCCGCAAGATGAAGACATACATATGGCTATAGAGCGCGCACTCATTAATTTAATTGGAAAAACGGGGGGCAAGCTCCACACTGCGCGTTCAAGGAATGACCAGGTAGCGCTTGATGAGCGTTTATACTTAAGGGATGTAAGCATTACTATCATAGAAAAACTTGACTCTTTGCTAAAAAATCTCGTGCTTTTTGCAAAAGAAAACATTGATGTTATTATACCGGGTTTTACGCACATGCAGCACGCCCAGCCAATCTTGTTTTCGCACTACATAATGGCTTTTTATGAAAAGTTTAAACGCGATAAGGAGCGTTTTTTAGACACAATAAAGCGCATTGACATTATGCCGCTTGGTGCTGGGGCGCTTGCTGGCACAATCTGGCCTATTGATAGACACTATGTGGGTAGTTTGCTCCAATTTACACAAATATCTAAAAATTCTATCGATGCGGTATCAGATAGAGATTTTATGATAGAGTTTTTAAATAATTGCGCGATTTTTTCTATGCATGCTTCAAGGCTAGCAGAAGATTTTATCATTTACTCTTCGCAGGAGTTTTCTTTTATAGAACTATCCGATGAGTTTTCTACGGGCTCAAGCATAATGCCTCAGAAGAAAAACCCAGACAGCTTGGAGATAATAAGGGGCAAAACAGGTAGGATTTATGGCAATTTGTTTGCTCTGCTAACTGTCATGAAAGGCTTACCGCTTGCATACGATAGAGATATGCAAGAAGACAAAGAAGCGCTATTTGACACGATTGACAATTGCTTGATGATTATTGAGATATTAACAAAACTGATAGCAAAGGTTAAAGTAAACAAGCAAGAAATCACTAAAGCCTTAGAAAAGGGCTTTATCACGGCAACAGATTTAGCTGACTACTTAGCAATTAAAGGTTATCCTTTTAGGGATGCTCATAAAATTGTTGGCTCAATTGTAGCCTATGCTATAAAAGAAAATAAAACACTGTCTTCGATGAGTTTGGAAGAGTACAAACAGTTTGCTCAAATTATTGAAGAGGATGTTTATGATTTTATAGACTACAGGCGCAGTGTGGACAAGAGAAAATCCTACGGTGGCACATCTAGGCAGAATGTTTTAAATCAAATAGAAGAAGCGCTAAAAGAAGTAAACGAAAAAAACGAGCATGCAGATTTATGTCCAAGATGCGCCTACAGGATCAAAATTTACAAAAACCCATCTTTAACTGTGGATTGTATAATAGAAAAAGACAACAAAGTCTTGCTTATCAGCAGAAAAAATTATCCGTTTGGTTATGCCTTGCCGGGCGGTTATGTGGATTATGGCGAAAGTGTAGAGCAGGCTGTGATTAGAGAAATGAAAGAAGAAACGAACCTTGAGATTGTAGAGCCAAAACTTTTTGGTGTTTACTCAGACCCAGCAAGAGACCCAAGAAGCCACACGGTAAGCGTGGTTTTTTACGCTAAAACATCCGCAAACCCAGTGGCTGGAGATGATGCTAAGGATTTAGGCTTTTTTGATTTAGATAATTTGCCAGAGCCTATAGTATTTGATCACTTAAAAATTTTGAAAGACTATAATGAATTTAGAAAAAAGACACAATACTAAAGGCGAGCTCATTCACATCATTATCAATGAAGACTTTTCAAATATTGACAATAAAAAAGTAAAAATTGGCAACACATACACATACCTTGCGCTCATAAATATCTTAAAAAACAGAAATATCAAAGATATTGATGGGTTTTTGAAACCATCGCTGTCCCAGCTTTATGACCCCTTTTTGCTAAGTGATATGGATTTGGCAGTAAGCCGCACAGTTGAAGCGCTTAAGAAAAAAGAGCACATTTGCATTGTAGGCGATTACGATGTAGATGGCATTACTGCATGCTCCATTTTGATAAATTTTTTCCAGGAGATTGGCGCTAAAGTTAGCTACTACATACCCAAAAGGGAAGATGGCTACGGATTGTCGCTTGTTGCAATAAAGTTTGCAAACCAAAAGGGTGCAAAATTAATCATAACTGTGGATAACGGTATATCTAGTCAAGATGAAATAGAGTTTGCTAGGATGCTTGGCATAGATGTTATTATTACGGATCACCACGAACCAAATACCATACCTAACGCATACGCAGTCGTTAACCCAAAAATGAGAAACTCTAAATACCCATTTAGCGAACTTGCCGGTGTGGGCGTAGCATTTAACTTTTTGCTTGCTTTAAGAAAAACCCTGCGTGATAGGAATTTTTTTACGAAAGAGCCAAATTTAGCCAATTATTTAGACCTTGTTAGCTTAGGGACACTAGCTGATGTTGTGCCGCTTGTTGATGTAAATAGAATATTTGTAAAGTATGGTTTGTCAAAAAGCTCCAAAGCGCTTGATAAGCTAAAAGCGGTATCAAGAATTTCATCTAACTTAAGTGCCTACGATGTAGCATACAAAATAGCACCGCGCATAAACTCTGCTGGCAGGTTAGCCGATGCCAATTTAGCCATAGATTTATTTACAACGACGCAGGAAGTCAAGATGTTGAAGATTGCAAGTTGGTTAGATGAATTAAATATAAAGAGAAAAAGTCTTCAGCAAAAAATTTTACAAGAAGCAAAATCAATGGTTGGCAACGCAAAATATTTAGATGCCATTGTTGTAAGCGGTAAATGGCACAGGGGAGTAATTGGGATTGTAGCAGGAAACTTAGCAAGGTTTTACAGAAAACCTTCGATTGTTATATCAGAGGATAGCTATTTGTGCGTTGGCAGCGGCCGCAGTGTTGAATCTATCAATCTGTTTGATGTGATAAAACGCAATGAAAATTTAATAGACAAATTTGGTGGGCATAAATTAGCCGTGGGTCTTACATTGAAAAAAGAGCACATAGATCCCCTTAGAGATGCTGTAAATAAAGAAGTTGCAAAGCTAAAAGTCAATACACAAAACCAACTCAAAGTTGACTTAGCTTGCGGTATGGACCTTTTTGACAATAGTGACTTACTAGACAAGCTAAGGGAGTTTGAGCCATTTGGCGCAGGACACGAAGAGCCGATTTTTTTTGTAAGAAACGCAGTATTAAAAGATATACAAAAAAAACCTTACCATAATTCGCTCCTTTTTGATTTTAACGGTAGGTTGAAATCTTTTGTTGCTTACGACATAGATAATTTAGCAATCAATGAGCGCTACAGTGTAGCCTTTTACATAACTTTTAACAAAACATACAGTAATTTTACCATTAGAGATATATTCAAGGAGTAAATATATGAGTTTTAGCGAGAATGCCATCACGGTTTTAAAATCACGCTACCTTAAAAAGAATGAGCTCGGCGAAGTTATAGAAACGCCAGATGAAATGCTAAAAAGAGTGGCTAAGCACATAGCACAAAATGAAAAAGATTTTGATTACTGGTATGAAAAGTTTTATGAACTTATGGCATCTTTAAAGTTTTTGCCCAATACGCCTACTTTGGTTAACGCTGGAAACCCATTGGGACAATTATCTGCCTGTTTTGTTTTGCCCGTTGGCGATTCTATGGAAGAGATTTTTGAAGCGGTTAAGCAGACTGCCATTATACACAAAACCGGAGGCGGTACGGGGTTTTCTTTTAGTAGATTGAGGCCAAAGGGCGAGGTGGTGCAGTCTACAAAAGGTGTAGCCTCTGGGCCTGTATCGTTTATGAAGGTATTTGACTGCGCAACTGAATCGGTTAAGCAAGGCGGTGTAAGGCGTGGCGCCAATATGGGCATATTAAGGGTTGACCACCCAGACATTATGGAGTTTATACACTGCAAAGAAAAAGAAGGCGAAATCTCAAACTTTAACATAAGTGTAGCTATAACAGATGAATTTTTAGAAAAGCTAAAAAACGATGAAGAGTATTATTTGATTAACCCTCATACCAAAAAAAGCGCAAATAAACTAAAAGCATCGCTTGTATGGGATGAAATCGCCACAAGTGCGTGGGAAAACGGTGAGCCCGGCCTAGTGTTTATTGATAGAATAAACAGACTGCACCAGATAAAAGGTGTTGAAATTGAAGCGACTAACCCCTGCGGCGAACAGCCACTTTTGCCTTACGAATCGTGTAATCTGGGTTCGATTAATTTATCAAGGTTTGTAAAAGATGGTGAGATTGAGTGGGATGATTTAAAAGAGACTGTGCATACTGCTGTGAGGTTTTTAGACAATGTGATTGATGTAAATAACTACCCCATTGAGCAGATCAAAAACGGGACGCTAAAGAATAGAAAAATCGGTCTTGGCATAATGGGTTTTGCCGATATGCTTGTGGACTTAAATATAGCATACAATAGCAAAGAAGGTGTAGAAACAGCAAGCAAAGTAATGGGTTTCATACAAACCCAAAGCCATATCGCTTCAAGCAATTTGGCCAAAGAGAGGGGTTGCTTTCCTGCGTGGGAGCAGAGCATTTACAAAGACCAAAATATACTGATGCGCAACGCTACAACCACAACCATAGCGCCTACTGGCACTATATCTATGATAGCAGACTGTGCTTCTGGTATAGAGCCATATTTTACGCTTGCCTATTATAAGCAAGTGCTTGATGGTAAAAAACTAAAGTATGTTAATGAGCATTTGCTTAATAGACTTCAATCAAGCGGGATTAATACAGAGGGGTTTTTGGAAGAGCTTATAGCAAATGGCGGCAGGCTAAAAGGTTTAAGTTTGCCCAAACAGCTTGAGAATTTGAGCGAGATTTTTGTAACATCGATGGATATGGACTATCAAGCCCACATTGATATGCAAGCTGCGTTTCAAGCCTACACAGATAATGCAGTATCAAAAACAATTAATATGCCTAATTCAGCTACGGTAGATGATGTAAAACAGGCTTATTTGTATTCTATAGAAAAAGGTTTAAAAGGTTTAACTATATACAGAGATGGCTCAAGAAATGTGCAGGTGTTAGTGTCTGCTTCTTCTAATAAAAGCCAGACTCAATCAATCAAGCGAGGTCACATTTTAAAAGGCATTACAGAAAAACTTAAAACTTCGCGCGGCAGTTTGTATGTGACGGTAAATACATTAGATGGAAAGCCTATAGAGGTTTTTGCCAATATTGGCAAATCGGGTGGCGACATATCGGCTTTGTCTGAAGCTATAGGCAGGCTGATTTCAATTGCTTTGCAAAATGGTGTTGATGTAGAAAAAATTGTCGGTACACTTATAAACATTACAGGTGCTCAACCAATCTGGAACGAAGGCAGGCTAATTAAATCTGTGCCAGATGCCATCGCGCAAGTCTTAAAAGATAATTTTTTAGAAAAGAAGGTTGAAAAAAATTATGAGGAATGCCCTGAGTGCGGTGGTGTTTTAGAAGAAGTAGAAGGTTGCGCTGTATGCAAAAACTGTGGGTACTCGAGGTGTAGTTAATGGATATTGAAAAATTGGCAAATGAACAGTTTGAGCAAATCAAACGAGGCAGTGTAGAAATAATAGAAGAAGACGAATTAAAAGAAAAGATAAAAGAATCAATCCAAACAGGCAAACCGCTAAAAATTAAAGCAGGCTTTGACCCTACAGCAAAAGATTTGCATCTTGGCCATACTGTGCTTATACAAAAATTAAAGCATTTTCAAGATTTAGGCCATGAGGTTTATTTTTTAATAGGTGATTTTACCGCCACGATAGGTGACCCCACAGGTAAAACCCAAACGCGTCCAGCACTGTCTAAAGAGGAAGTTGAAGAAAACGCAAAGACATATAAAGAGCAGGTATTTAAGATTTTAGACAAAGATAAAACAAAGGTTGTTTATAATTCTACATGGTGCAATAAGCTGACCGCAGCTTCCTTAATTGAGCTTGCAGGTCATATGAGTGTGGCTAGGATGCTTGAGCGCGATGATTTTGAAAAAAGGTACAAAAGCGGCAAACCTATATCCATAAAAGAATTTTTATACCCATTAATTCAGGGGTATGATTCAGTTGCTTTGCAAGCTGATGTAGAACTTGGCGGCAGCGACCAAAAATTTAACCTATTAGT
>Ga0078972_1015835_pt1 | contig 11390 bp, 10 predicted proteins | sample YelNatPaOPGAMG01_FD_67568 | JGI IMG/M metagenome (GOLD analysis project Ga0078972, IMG submission 67568) | Hot spring thermophilic microbial communities from Obsidian Pool, Yellowstone National Park, USA - OP-RAMG-01 (SPADES assembly) (version 2) | ecosystem: Environmental > Aquatic > Thermal...
TACATCTGTCCTTTTACTCAATATATTAGCAAAAACAATAGCACCAACTCCCAATCCTACACTTAAAAACCCTAAAAAGAAACTCAAAAACATAAATGCTTTTTCCATTTTCTTCTCCTATCCCTCAATTTCTATATTACCTCAAATTGTGCAAATTTTCAATAGATAAAGTTGTATAACGAAACTTTAAAATAAAAGAATAAGCATCTACAGAGCATATGGCAAAACAAAGGAGAAGAAAATATAAACCCTCTTTAAATCTTTTATGAAATTTCTGCATAGAATTATTATAGCATTTTTTCTGGGATTTGGTAAAAAAATCAATAGGTAAAATCTCTTAAGAATGTGGCTGATTTATTTTAAAGGGTTGTTCTGATTTTGAAGTATATTAATAGTGTCTGTCCCTATTTTCTCCAAAAATAATATTCTACACCAGAAAGGAGTTATTTTGTGTTTTGGGTGGGTCAATTTTATTTTTCATTTCACAAGATATTTTTTCTTTTATAAAAAAGTAGATTTTTTCTCCCTTTATAGCATCGGAAGAATCAAAAAGAATTACATACTTTTTCTTTTTAGTTTCTACATTGGGTTTCAGATAGATGATAATTGCTTTTATCTTTCCACCAAGTTCACTACTTGTTCTCTTTATTCTAATATCTTCTATGTTTTCCCATAAGAGTTCAAGAGATCTCTTTTTCCAGAAACCAAAGCCATCATAAATTTCTATTTCTATTTTTTCATCAGTTACCACAATCCCATTTCTTTCGAGCAACAATGACCAACTTATAGTGTATATAATAATACCAATAGATGAAAATATCGCATCCCCATATTTCTCTGCAGGGTCATCTGTTATTGTTGCAAAGACACACACAATAATCAATAGAAAAAGAGAGAGTATTCCTTCCCCAAATTTTTTGGCTTTTATATATTCGTAGATATGCTCCCCCTTTCTTTCATTCTTTTATCAAGAAATTCCAACATCTTTTCTAAATAAGATATCGTCATTTGCACAGTAAGATGAACCTCTGCAACAAGAATTTGAATCCCAGAATTAACTATAAATTCTGCTGTTTCATGTCCTTCTCCAAATGCTTGAATGGACATACCCGCGATTCCACTAAATACAATTACTCCTATATATGTAGAAATTTTCCGTTCATCCCTAGGTGTTGTAAATCTCAATCTGAAACAAGAAGTTAGAATTGCCCCAATTCCACTTATTACCCTTTCTGATATCACAAGTTGTCCCTGAGCACCTCCTATTATCCCCCCAGAACCTATTGAGTAAACAAATGTTAGGATAGAATTGACAGCTATATTTTGCAAAATTATTCCAGTTGGGCGATTCCTTTTTATATCTATATACGTTGAGAAAATGGTGCTAACTAAAGTAGTGATTATTGATTGAACAACAGTGCTGGTAGTAAGCGTAATTTCCTCTCCACTGGGGTCTATCTTATTTACTGGGTCAAGGTTAGCATAGAGGTATTTGTGTAAACTTATTGGCTCGTATATACTTCCTTCTACTGGGTCTGTTGTTATAAATCTCCCCATCTCTGGGTTGTAATATCTCGCTCTTAAGTAGTAAAATCTTAAACTCGGGTCAAATTGTTCTCCTGTAAAAAGATAATTATTAGGGGTTGTTCCTGTCTTATTCAGTAGTTCTCCAAATCCATAATACCAGTAAGAATCAGTTGTTGTGCCAGAGGAATCAGTGAGATTTCTTGTTGAACCCAATCCGTCGTAGTGGAAGTAGGAAACAACCCCAGAACGTTCTTGACTAATTAAATCATCTCCATAAGTATAAGAAACAATCAAACTACCAGAACCATCAAACTCAGCAAGTACCTGGGCAAAACCAGTGTTATTGTTAGAATCAATGAGGTAGTTTGTGGTGCTGAAGGAGTCGGTTTTACTGACTCGGTTGCCGTTTCCGTCGTAAGCATAATTTGTTGACTGTCCATTGATTGTTGCTGAAAGCAATCGGTTCTCAAAGTCGTAAGTGTATGTTGTAGTTTCTGTCGGTGTTCTCTTTTCTATTGTATTTCCATTATTATCATAGGTGTAGGTTATCGTCCCTTCTAGTGTGTTCTCCTGTATTAATCTGTCATTCTCATCATATGTGTAAGTAGTTGTAATTCCATCCTGTGTTTTTGTTAATCTATTTCCTACATTATCATAAGTATAGGTTATTGTATATGGCCAATGACTACCTGTTCTTGTCTCTCCTATTAATCTATAAAGGTTGTCATAAGTATAAGTTATTGTTGAACTCATATCTAACATTACCTCATCTACTTTTATTCTATTTCCTGCCGGTCCTAAAGTATAAGTAAATGAAGAGATAATTTCACCTGAGGATTTTTTATTGACAAGTTTTATTAGCCGGTTAAGTGAATCATAAGAGTATTCTGTTACCATCCCATTGTATCCTGTTTTTAAAATCATAATTAACTATGGAAAAAATTTTTTTTATTCTTTAACCTGGTATTTTCTCTAACACTTTATTTATCAACTCTCTTGTCTTTTCTCCATCTGCCTTTATAAGCGAACCAAGATAATCTAACGATTGTTGTAAATATCTCATAGTTTCCAGATGCCTTTCGTCCATTTTCTCTAATCTTTCATCCATTCTTTCCATCATCTTTTGTGTTTCTTTTGTCATCTCTCCTAATTCTCTTATTAAATTTTTGGCTCTCTCATCCTCTGTTTTTATTAATACATCTGTCCTTTTACTCAATATATTAGCAAAAACAATAGCACCAACTCCCAATCCTACACTTAAAAACCCTAAAAAGAAACTCAAAAACATAAATGCTTTTTCCATTTTCTTCTCCTATTCCTTAATTTCTATATTACCTCAAATTTTCAGAATTTTCAATAGATAAAGTTGTATAACGAAACTTTAAAATAAAAGAATAAGCATCTACAGACCATATGGCAAAACAAAGGAGAAGAAAATATTCCGGCGGCCCACCTCGTAGGTGGGCTAAAATGACCGAGGGGAGAGAATTTTGAATAGTTAAACTTTAATATACTGGTCTTTGAGGAATTTTTTATACCAGTTATTGAACTCATCAAGGGTAGCAAGATGAATCTGGAATGGTGAAAATGAGTTAATTTTTGATTTAATTTCTGTTTTTATCTTTAATCTATCATCATAAATTTCAGGCAAATTTTCTGAAATTATTAAAACATCTATATCACTCAAAGGTGTATATTCATTTTTTATAACTGAACCAAAGACAATTACTTCAACCTTACCCAGAATTTTTTCTGCTTCCTCTTTTATTTTTTTACAATAATACAAATAATTCTTAAAATATTTCTCTTTTTTTTCTGCTCTCTTTTTTAAAATTCTAACAAATTCATTCATTTGAAAATTTCTCTCCTGTTATTTTTTCTGTTATTTTTATAAATTTTTTTGAGTTCTCAATTAATTGTGAGACAGTATTTTCTGAAAAAACTTTTGGAAAATATCTTGAGGTAAAATAGGCATCTTCAAGGTTATTAAAAAATATTTCATTATTTTTATAGAAATCAACTACTTTTTTGCTTTTATAAACATCTGATAAACTTTCAATCAATTCAGAAAAATAATGTGTTTTAGGCCAATCTCCAATTTTAATACCTATTAAATATTTTATCCAGAGTTGAATTGCCTGCTCAATATTAAAAACAGATAAGTTATATTTTTTCTCATTAAAAAGTTTAATACCTTCTTCCCAGAATTCAAATGCTCTTTCTTTCAAAAATTTGATTTCTTTTCCCACAAAAATATTATACAGTAAAATTAAAATGTGATAAAATACTACACCAAAAAGGAGATTAGAATGAATGCAAGAGAAAGATGGAGAAGAATTTTTAAGTTTGAAAAGGTTGACAGAATTTTTAATTGTGAATTTGGATACTGGACAGAAACATTGAAAAGATGGCATAATGAGGGACTTCCAGAAGATATAGATAATGATTGGAAAGCGGATAAATTTTTTAATTTTGACCCAATAGGTGGAATACCGGTAAATATGGGTTTAATTCCTTATTTTGAAGAGAAAATAATTGAGGAGACAGATAGATATATAATAAAGCAGGGAAGTGATGGAGTTATATGTAAAATTTTTAAAGATGGAACTTCAACCATTCCTCATTATATAAAATTCCCAGTTGAAAATAAAAATGACTGGATTGAATTTAAGGAGAGATTAAAGCCAGATATTTCAAAAAGATATCCAGATGAAGAAACATGGGGAAAATTAAAAAAAGAATGGGAAAAAAGGGATTATCCACTTGGTATATCATGCGGTTCTTTATTTGGATGGATAAGAAACTGGATGGGATTTGAAAATTGTTTAATATCAATTTATGAGCAACCTGATTTAATTGAGAATATGATGGATTATATTGTTTATTTTGTTTTAACTTTAATTGAAAAGGCACTTCAGGAGGTCAAAAATATTGATTTTGCTTTTTTCTGGGAAGATATGGCATTTAAAACAGGACCAATGATTTCTCCAAAACATTTTTCCAAACTTATGGTTCCAAGATATAAGAAAATAACAGATAGATTGAAAAAGGAAGGTGTAGATGTAGTAATTGTTGATTGTGATGGAAATATAAATGAACTTGTTCCTTTATGGCTTGAAGCAGGAGTTAATGTTATGTTTCCTCTTGAAATAAATAGTGGTTCAGACCCGGTTGTATTAAGGGAAAAATATGGTAATAGAGTTTTATTAAAAGGAGGTGTTGATAAAAAGGCATTGATTTATGGTAAAGAAACAATTGACAGAGAACTTGAAAGAATAAAAGGAACTGTTGAAACTGGAGGTTTTATCCCTCATGTTGACCACAGGGTTCCTGCTGATGTTAGTTATGAAAATTATAAGTATTATTTAAAAAAGAAGAAAGAAATTTTTAATATTTTTGACTGGAATATTGAGGAGGTTTTAAAATGAAATGTGGATATGTGACAATTCTCGGTAAGCCAAATGTAGGAAAATCAACTTTATTGAATACAATTTTAAATCAGAAAATTTCAATTGTATCCCCAAAACCAGCAACAACAAGAATAAAGGTTATAGGAATTTATAATGATGAAAAAGGTCAGATTATTTTTATTGATACTCCTGGATTTGAGGAAGGAAAAAATGAACTTGGTAAATTTATGTTAAAATCAATTTATTCATCCCTTGAAGAAACAGACCTTATATTATTTCTGATTGAAGCAACCGGATGGAAAGAAGAAGATGAAAAAATTCTTGATGTCTTAAAAAAACTGAATAAAAAAAATGTAATACTGGGAATAAATAAAATAGATACTCTTAAATTTAAAGAAGAACTTTTACCTTTAATTGATGAGAGTTCCAAAAAATTTGATTTTCTTGAAATTGTTCCATTCTCTGCATTAAAAAATAAAAATCTTGATTCTTTAATTAAGGCAATCTTTAATCATTTGCCTGAATCTGAAAAATTATATCCGGTTGATATGATTACAAATATTCCTCTTGAATATAAACTCGCTGAAATTATAAGGGAAAAGATATTGCAGAAAACATTCCAGGAAGTTCCTCATTCAGTTGCGGTTGAAATTGAAGAAATAAAGGAAGGAGAGAAAAATAAGGATATGGTTGTTGTGAAGGCAAATATTATTGTTGATAGAGAAAATTTAAAATCAATAATAATAGGTAAAGATGGAAAGATGATAAAGACAATTGGAAAACTTGCAAGAGAAGAAATGGAGTTTATTTTTGGGAAAAAAGTTTATCTTGAATTATGGGTTAAAGTAATTGAGGACTGGAGAAATAAATCAGATGTATTCAGAAAATTTGGCTACGGAAATATTTAATTTGAAGATTCTTCAATTTTTTGAAGAAATAAAGCATGCTGTGTCTTCTCCCAGTAATGTGGTTTTTTAAAAAATTGGAATAAACCTTTTAATGCTCCTATGCTCATTAAAACCCAGTAAAGAGGAATAAATATTGCTGGAATAATTAAATTATACCATTTCCTTTTTAAAACACCAAGAATGTTTATAATTACAAATACTACATTTCCGAAAAGTAATGTTGGAGTTATTATTAAGAAAAAAATATTGGGGAAATAAATTTTATGAGAAAAAATTATCCAGTTAAACAAAAAAACCCAGGCGACGGGATTAAAACATAAAACAAAAAAATTCCCACCAACTATTAAATTAAAATGGATAAAATTCTTCATTCCCATTTTTTTTATAAGTTTAAATGGATTTCTTATATGAACAAAATATGTCTGTATATAACCCTTTACCCATCTGCTTCTCTGTTTTATCCAGTTTTTCAATTCACTATTTGCCTCTTCCCATGTTGTTGTATCAAGAACCTTTGTTCTATATCCATTCTTAAAAATCCTTATTCCAAGGTCGCAATCCTCTGTCACATTAAATGGGTCCCAGCCCTTTAATTTTTTAAGTATTTCTGTTTTAAAATGATTTGATGTCCCTCCAAGAGGAATTGGTGCTTCTATACTATCTATTCCCGGTAAATACAAATCAAACCATGAAGAATATTCAGCAGTAAACCATTTTGTAAGTAAGTTCTGGTTAGGATTATAGTAATTTAATTTTGATTGCAAACAGACAACATTTTCTAGAACTTTTCTAAAACCTAAAACTGCCTTTTTTAATTGATTCTTTTCAGGTATATCTTCTGCATCATAAATTACAATAAACTCTCCTTTTGCTTCATATAATCCAAAATTTAATGCCTTCCCCTTTGTTTTTGGCTGGAAATCCGGAATCTCTATAATTCTCCAATAGGATGGTAAATTGAAATTTTTAAGATATTCTTTTATTTCAATATCATCTTCTTCAATTAAAAGAATTATATCAAGTTTATCTTTTGGATAATCAAGAGATTCAATAGCCATATATAATTGTTTGAAAATTCCTTTTTCTTTATAAATGGGCAGAAGTATTGAATATATTGGCCAATCTATATTTGAAAGTATTTCTATTTCGCTCACTTTAATTTCTTTATTTCTCATAATACCGAGAAAAACGAGTATTAATTTATGCAAGCAAATTATGAAATAAAGTGAAGATGTAAAATAAAAAAGAGTATATGTCTTTAAAAAAAAGTGAGAGTAAAAAAGATAAATTAGGGATACAAAAACAAAAAAAACAAAAATTTTCTGCCAGAAAATTAGATTTATAAAAGCATTTTCTTCAGGAAATATAATTTTATTTTTTAAAAACTTATTCACCATAAAATTTTGCCTTTACTGCAATCCATTTTTTAAAAGATGGAATTGAAATTTTTAAATTCCCATATTCATCAGTATTTATATCTTCTTTACGAATTTTCCCATTTTCAAGGTCATAAAATTCAATTTTAAATTTACCTATTTTTTTATTACTCAAAAAACAAACCAGATTTTTAAATTCATTGAAATCCATTTTATCAACATTTTTGACAACACTATTATCATATATGAAGAAACTTGAAAAATATTTATTTCCAATGCCTATTAAAGAAATTTTATTTTTTTCATTTCCTTCTATTTTAATTTTTTCTTCCTCAAAAGACATCTTTAATTTATCAAAATCTTTTATATATTCACTGAAGATTTTATATAAATGAAAAAGGTCAAATTCATCTATAAATCTATGCCACCAGAAAAGAGGAGTTCCTGAAAAAGGTAAATGAAAGGAAAACCATAATCCAATAATAATATCTCTTTTTAAATTTTCAGGAGAACTTCCAAGGGGCGTTCCTCCAAATTCTGAAACAAATGTCGGTTTTTTAAATCTTGAATGGAAATTATATATATATTTCAAAAAATCTGGCAAATTATGCATCTCCATTTTATAATAGGCATCAGTTATAGTATAATCAATAATTTCTGATAAAATTTTATTATCCACAGGAATTGTATAATGTCCGGTTATAAGATGAGCATAAGGGTCTATTTCTCTTAAATAATCAGTCATTTCCTTATACCATAATTCAATTTCTTTTTCCCTTTTTTTAAAAAATTGTCTATCTGAACCAACAAGATTTATTTCATTTAAAATCTCCCATGAAAAAATATTTGGTGAATATCCCCATCTTGCAACAATATATCTTAATTTATTTTTTGTAAATTTTTTTGCCATCTCATCAGTAAAAAAATCATCCGGACTTTTCAAAAAACCACCATTTTTTGCATTATATGGATTATCATCCCATTCCTGGTCACACCATGTGCTAAGTTGACCATGATTTATAATTACAAGTTGAATATAAATATTATATTTTTCTGCAAGTTCTAAAATTTTATCCAATTTCCATGCATTCCTCAAATTATAATAACCTACTCCTTTATAACCGGGTCTATTTTCCTTCCATTCCAAAGCACAAAACCAGGGAGACATCCAGATTTCCGTAAAATTTAAACCATTTTCATTCATCTTTTTGAAAATTTCTTCGTAATAAAAAGTACCTTTATCAGATTCAAAATTTTTTTTCATTATCTTTGAATACCTTTCATCAGTAGGTGACCTTACATTTATTCCAATAGGATAGAAAAAATCTCCATTTTTAAATGAAAAAAAATTTTTTTCTATCTGACTTACAGTTATGAATTTATTTTTATTGTCCGAGGGTTCAACTAAAAAATAGTAAGTATCAGTTAATTTTTCTCCTTCAGAATCTTTAACTTTTATATAAAATTTATATCTACCATATTTTTCAGGAGTAAATCTTATCTTCCAGTATGGATAACCAACAGGCAATAAAATTTCTTCTCCATTTTCAAGTTTTCTCTCATAATCCTGATAATAAAATCCAGGAATAATAATAGTTTTTTCATCTTTATCAATAAAAATCCCTTCTACATAAACTTCTTCTGGATTAAATGAATTTGAATATTTTCCTGGGAGGAAAAATGAAACTTCAAATTTTTCATACTGATAAAGTTTTTTTTTATTTATAGAAATTTCAGGAAAAACTTTAAATGTCCCTTTTATATCATCTATAAAGATTGAACCATTATATTTTGTATTTGAAAAAATTTTTATACCAATTTTCCTTATATTTGCTATTGTTTTTTCTGACCAGGGTTGTGAATGTCCGATATTTTCCCAGAATGGACTGCTTGGTTCAACATTAACTGTTATCTTATTCCACTGGTCTTTTTTTAATGAAAATAAAGGTGTCTGATACCATAACCATTCGCTATCCTGTAAAAAAAAGCATATTTTAATATCATCAGGAGCATCTAAAGGAATGTAAATATTAAAAATTATATTTTTATAGTTTGAAAGGTCTTTATAAAAATCTTTCTCAACAGACCCCTCACCCGGTAACACAAGGTTAATTTTTAAAGATTTTTCTCCGCTTAAAAATTTTTCTTTTGTATGACTAACCTCTTCTACACAGTTATTTTTAATAGGAGTAATTTTCCATAAATGTGTTTCATCTTCAAAATCAAAAAAAACATCTTCTTTTACTGAAAAATCATATTTTACAGGTTGTGAATATAATGAAAAACTAAATAAAAACAAAATTAATAAAAAAAAATTGATCATTTTAATTCTATTTCAATTCCCTTAGATGCAGATTCTTTTTCTTTTAATATAATTTCAAGAGAATCCCTTGCAGATTCAGGAGTTACAATCTGAAATGGTTTATTATGTATAATATGGTCAATAAAATATCTCAATTCAATAAAATATCCTCCAAGGTCTTCTATATTACCTTCTACTCCTTCTACTTTTATTTTTTCAAAAACTGGTTTATCAACCTTTCCTGAAAATTCATAAACAGTAAGGGTGGGTGATTTGTTGGAATTAAAATCAACTGTTGCTTTTTCAAATTTTGCAGTAAAACTCATCTCAAATGGAAAATTGGGTGGAAAATCAAATCCTCCTTCAATCTCTGCAATTAAACCATCTTCATAAGTAAATAAAGAAAATACATGTGAATCAAGACCATTTCTCTTTCCTATTTTCGTATATATTTTTTTTGGCTTAGAATTTGTAAGATAAAGTAAATAATCAGTATCATGTATATGTAAATCCACCAATGCACCTCCTGATTTTTCCTGGTCTAAAAGCCAATCCTGCCAAGACCATGTAGGAATAGGAGATACCCTTCTCATCCTTATTGTAATCAATTTCCCATACTTCCCACTATCATATATATCCTTTAAATATTTATATTCAGACCAGAATCTTATAACATGTGCAACAGCAAATCTAACATTATTTTTCTTACAAACCTCTATCATTTCATTTGCATCTTCAACTGTAAGTGCTATTGGTTTTTCACATATTACATCCTTACCCGCTTCTGCTGCCTTTATAACATATTCTTTATGTAAAAAAGTTGGAAGACAAATATCAATTAAAGTCACATCTTCCTTCTTTATAAGTTGTTCAGGGTCAAAATATGCAATTGTTTTGAATTTTGTTGCAAGTGATTTTGCTTTTTCTCCTCTTATATCTGCAATTCCAGCAATTTTAACATCAGGAAGTTGAGAATAGCAGACAGCATGCATATTACCCATAAAACCCGCACCAATTATTCCAACCTTTACCATCTTTACCCTCCTTTTTATTTAGACAATTTAATTTTAAATTCAGTTTAGTTTAATTTATTTAAGCATTATTGTTGCAATTGTCAAATATATACCTGAGCCAAGAATGTCAGCAAGTGTTGTTATTAAAGGAGCACTTGCTGTTGCAGGGTCTTTTTTAAATTTAGTAAATATAAAAGGTAAAGCCATTCCCATCAAACATCCTGCAATAACATTTAAAATCATTGAAATAACGACTACTTTACATACTTCAAATCCACCCCTTATTATTCCCATAAAAGATATTCCAAATCCCATGGTAAGTCCAAGAAGCAATGCAACAAGAATTTCTCTACCAAACATTTTAAACCAGTCCTTCATTTTTATCTTGCCGAGAGCCATTGACCTTATTATTAAAGTTGCTGATTGGCTTCCTGCATTTCCTGCTGTATCAACAAGAACTGGTAAAAATGTAACAAGAACAACATATTTTGCAATCATGTCATTAAATTTATTTATAATACCACCTGTAAAAAAATCCATAAATAATAAAAAAATAAGCCATTGAACCCTACTTCTATATAAATTTTTAATTGGTGTTTTTAAAAGGTCAGTGATTAATTCAACTCCTGCTGTTTCAGGAGTTATAGCAAATATTTTTGTCATATCCTCTGTATGTTCCTGTTCAACTACATTTAAAACATCATCAACTGTAACAATTCCAAGTAAAATTCCATCCTCATCAATAACAGGTAAAACAATAAGGTCATATTTTCTCATTAAATTTGCTGCCTCTTCCTGGTCTTTATTTGCCTCAATTGCTATAAAATGGAAATCCATTATTTTTTCTATTTTTT
>Ga0078972_1009973_pt1 | contig 11389 bp, 10 predicted proteins | sample YelNatPaOPGAMG01_FD_67568 | JGI IMG/M metagenome (GOLD analysis project Ga0078972, IMG submission 67568) | Hot spring thermophilic microbial communities from Obsidian Pool, Yellowstone National Park, USA - OP-RAMG-01 (SPADES assembly) (version 2) | ecosystem: Environmental > Aquatic > Thermal...
GTTCCCAGCTCAGCTTCCAGGCAAATTTCCAGCCCAGCTACTTTTCTAACCAAAGGCAAGACTTAAATTTATTCTTGACAATATGTTAACAAATTGTTAAATATAGGGCGGATTTAATCGGAGGGGATGTTTTCAGATGAACGAACTTTTTGCCATACGCCTTAAAAAGCTCCGCGAGGAAGCTGGCCTGACCCAGGAAGAGCTGGGAGAGGCAGTGGGCCTTTCTTCAGAATACATTTCCTTGCTGGAAGCCGGGAAACGAACGCCGTCCATCATTGCTCTCAACCGTATCTCCAGGTATTTTCAGAAAAACGTCTCTTATTTCCTGGAAACCAGGGAAAATCCTTTTCAACTTTTGCTCAGCGAAGAAAAACTGGATACGGCCACCAAAGAAATCATCAGGAAATTTCAGGCTTTCTGTGAGGAGTACTCTGAGCTTGAACGCCTGACTGACCGGCAGTGCCAGCTGGCTCCACTTTACGCCGGAAGTCTTTCGCCTCAAAACATGGCGGAGGAAGAGAGAAGGCGACTGGGGCTGGGCAATGAACCGATTCGCGACATTTTCAATCTGGTAGAAGTGAACGGCTGCCATTTGCTCCGTCTTAAGTTTCCGGAAAGCGCCCATCTTTCAGGTGTATTCATCTTCCTGGAAGAGAAAAACTCCGCCTTTGCCCTGGTGAACGCTGGCTTGCCGGTGGGCCAGCAAATTATCGCCACGGCGCACCTTTACGGACACTATCTGCGGGACCGCTTTGATTCACCCATCCTGGATAACCCTGATGTTTTAGTGGATGAATACGTCACTCTGTATTCACCCCGTGAACAATTTGCTCAGGCCTTTGCCATGCGCTTTTTGATTCCACCATCTAAAATTCGGGAACTGGTAGAAAGAGAGGTGAGAAGCCGGCACCTGACCTATCCGCAGGTCATCTTTTTGAAAAGGTATTTTGGGGTCAGTACCCCGGCCATGCTGCGCACTCTGCGCCTGATGAACTACCTCAGCCGTTCGCAGTTTGAGAATTATTTCAAGCTGAATCATGAACAGGAAGAAAAGGCGATTTTTGGCCATGTTTCTGTAGAGGAGAGGGAAACTTCGCCGCCAGGACCGGAAATGATTTTGCCCGAACGGTATTTCCTGTTAAAGAAAGAAGCAGAGATAATAAAGCAAACTGCTGAAGAGGAGCAAAAATCCGGGAAAACTGAGAGTGACTCACCTTCAGGTTCGCGGGAAAGTGGTGGACAGGAGACAGAAGAAAACTGAGATATCTTCTTGCTGTAAGAAGTGGGGGAAAAATTTATCTGGTTTTGGCACAAAACAGGCTAAAATTGTATTTATGGGCATGAGGAAAAAAGAAGCAGGACCATCAACTACCGGCCGGCCAGATTTCTGGCCAGGGCCCGGCTGAAATCTTAAAAGAAAGGGGAACCAGCTCCATGACTTATTATTCTAATTCCAAGCTTTCCACCTACGAAACCTGTCCCTGGAAGTTCAAGCTGGCCTACATTGACAGGTTAGAAGTAGAGGAAGAAGGCATTGAAGCCTTCCTGGGCAGCCGGTTTCACGAAGCGATGGAAAAACTTTACCGGGAACTTCCTTTCCGGACCATGAGCCTGGAAGAGCTCAAGGCCTATTACGAAGAGCAATGGAAGAAAAATTTTCATGACCAGATAGTCATCGTGGCTCCAGACCGGACGGCAGATGATTATTTTCGCCTCGGTCTTAAGTTCATTGAGGATTACTACCGCCACTACTATCCCTTCAACCAGAACCGGGTGCTGGGCCTGGAACAGAAGATTGAGATAGACCTGGATGGCGACGGCCGGTACATCATCCTCGGCTATGTGGACCGCATTGACCTGACTCCAGAGGGTGTAATCGAGATTCATGACTACAAGACCAGCTCCAGCCTGCCCGAGCAGGCCCAGGCTGATGCCGACCGGCAGCTGGCTCTTTACCAACTGGGAGTGAAGAGAAAATGGCCCTGGGTGGAGAAATTCAAGCTAGTCTGGCATTACGTGGCTTTTGACCTGGAAATTACTTCCACCAGAACGCCGGAGCAGCTTGAACAGCTCAAGCAGGAGATCAGAAGGCTGATAAACCAGATAGAGGCAGACCGCGAATTTCTGCCCCGGGAAAGTGTCCTCTGCCAGTGGTGCGCCTTCTGGGATTACTGCCCGCTCAAGAAGCACGAAGCCACGCTGGAGAAATTGCCGGCCAACGAGTACCTCAGTGAAGAAGGTGTGGTCCTGGTCAATAAGTACATTGATTACCTGAACCAGAAAAAGGAAGCTGAAGCCGAGCTGGAAAAACTCCGGGAAGCAATCATTGAGTACGCCAGGAAAAATGGTCTGACCAAGGTCCTGGGCAGCGAATTCCACGTAACTTTAAGCCGGCAGGAAAAGCTTAAAATTCCGGCTGCTGGCGAGGAAAAAAGAACGTTGCTGGAGGAATTGATTAAAAAAGCGGGGCTGTGGGAAAAATTGTCCACCCTGGACCGGTTTGCTCTGGAGAGAGCCATCAGGACCAGGCAGCTTGAGCCCCAGTTGCTGGAAAAGCTCTCAGAGCTGGTTTCTAAAGAAGAGCAGATTACGCTTCATACCGGGAAAAATGAAGGGCCCTCTGATTAGGCCAGGTTAAATTTTTTGCTCGCCCAGAACCAGCGGGATTAAATCTTCGGGGGCCTGGAGCAGGACCCGGGCGCCAGACTCCAGCAGCTCTTTTTCGTCTCTGAACCCCCACAGGGCACCGGCCGGGAAACAACCGGCCCGCACGGCTGTCTCCATGTCCACACAGGTATCACCGACGTAAACGACTTCCTGAGGCTTGAGGTTTAACTCTTCCAGGACCAGGCGAGCTGAAGTCGGGTCCGGCTTGACCGGAACACCGGGCCTGGCTCCAAAAATCACATCAAAGTTAAAAGGTAAAAGCTCCCGGGTCATCAGCACCGTAAATTCGTGAGACTTGTTGGAAAGCACCGCCATCTTCAGGCCCGCCTGCTGCAACCGGTTCAGCGTTTCTTTTATACCGGGGTAGGGCCGGGAGTGGTCACGCCAGATTTTGGCATATTCCTGGCGGTAATCCTGGATGAGGTTTCTGATGGTCTGCTCATCATGGGCAATTTCTGGCACGGCTCTCTTAACCAGAACTTCCATCCCGTCGCCCACCATTTTCTTACATTCTTCCACGCTGAACTGCCTGAAACCGTATTTTGACATCACGGCATTCAGAGCAATGGTGATGTCTTCGATGGTATCAAGCAGAGTGCCGTCCAGGTCGAAAATAACGCCTTTGAATTTCATGAGCAGAAATTTTACCGGCAACCGCGGCAACCGTCAACCGCAGGCGGCCATTTTGTTTTATTGTTTTTTGTTTTCCGGCTGGAGCAGTTTTATCTCCAGGATGCGGTCAAGCCGGAAACATCGTTCTTCCTGGCGCAGATGGCAGTAGCCCACCAAAGCTTCAAATTCTTTACCGCCATACTGCTGGTAACCGAGCTTTAAAGGCTGGACTACCCGACGGCTCTTGGTGTCATCAGGCTTCAGGTAGGTTATCTCCAGCCATAACCCATCCTTTAAAGCTTCTTTAATCCTCTGTCTTTTGACTTCCAGCGGTATTTTTTCTTCAGCCTTTTTGTACTGAAACTGAGTGAGAAACCTGACCACCCGGTAATCCATCAGGATGTGCTTTTTCTTGATGGGTTTTTTAAGGATTAATCCTTCAAAACTGGTGCAGCGGCTGAGAGCCACATAAACCTGGCCCGGAGCAAAAGTGCCGGAGCCAATGTCCACGATGACCCGGTCAAAAGTTTTACCCTGGCTTTTGTGGATGGTTACCGCCCAGGCTAAGCGCAGGGGATATTGAGTGAAGGTGCCGACCACCCGGCTGATAATTTTTTTCTTCTTCCGGTCAAATTCAAAATGAAAAATTTCCCACTGGTGAGGTACTACATCCACCAGGTTATCATCCTGGAGCCGGACCATGATGACATCCGGTTTTTCCGGCACTCTGATGATTTCTTCCACCCGGCCAATTGTCCCGTTAACCCAGCGGTCATAGACATCGTTGTTGAGGAGCATAACCTGAGCTCCTTCTTTTAAGACCAGGCTTTCTGAGGTCGGCAGGCTGGCCCGGTCAAATTCACCGTCAATCTCTCCACGATAATAATGCGGCTGGCCCGGCAGCCGGTCTAAACGTTGCTGGTTAAGGCGGTCCGCTGCTTCATTGGTGCTGGTCAAAGTTATGTAGAAATCATCTTCCTCTGGTTCAAAATCTGGCTGGCAGCGGGAGTTCAGCCTGGCCAGCTGTTCTTCGGTTACCGACCGGTTGCGGATGGCGTTGAGCAGCTCCAGAAAATCAGCTTCTTTCTGCCGGAAAACCTTTTCCAGCTCAATAAATTCTGGCTGAAAATTTTCATCCTGAAAAGCGCGGGCAGAGAAAAAGTAGGGTGAATTATAATGGTGGGTAAAGACCGGTCTTTCATTTCCCGTCACCACCGGTGGAAGCTGGTAGAGGTCGCCGATCATGACCATCTGCAAACCGCCAAAGGGCAGCTCCGGAAAATCACGGTTAAGGCGCAAGGCCATATCCACGCAGTCCAGCAGGTCAGCTCGTACCATGGAGATTTCATCTATGATGATGGTGTCCAGGTTCTGGAGCAATTGTCTTTTATTCCCGGCCAGTTTTTTAACTTTATCCACGGTAATATCCGGCAGGAACTGAAAGAAAGAGTGAATGGTCTGGCCCTGAACGTTCAGGGCGGCCACGCCGGTCGGAGCTAAGACGACGACATTTTTTTTGGTGTTATTTCGGAAATAGTCCAGCAGCGTGCTTTTGCCGGTGCCCGCCCGTCCGGTGATGAAAACCGAACGGTCAGTGTTTTCCAGCAGGTCCAGGGTTTTCTGAAATTCAGGCGTCAGCTCCAGTTTCTTTTCCGGGACTGATTTGCTTTTCTTCATGTAATTATTTTTATACTCTTGAGCTCCAGTGGGCAAGAGTTTATTAGTGGAAAATTTTTATTATTCAGCTAATTAGATAACGATCGCGGGTAGCCCTTTTTCTCAAAGTCAGTTTGTATTAAGTGCCGCTTTAAGGTATACTGAGGTTAGTTTGCCAAGGAGAATAAAAGCATGCAAATCAATTTGACCAAAGAACAGTACGAAAAACTGCTGGACCTGGTGTACCTGGGTAACTGGATGATAAATGCTTACCGCACGGACGATTACCTGGAAGAATATTTTGAGGTTGTTTCTCATATACTCTCCCATGCACCGGAGGCTGGCCTGGAAGGTCGGGTGGTTAAGGATGAAATGGAAGGTAAGTACCTGCCATCTTATGAGTACGAAGAGAGTCTGCAGGACTTTATCGGAGAGTATGATGGTTTCTGTTTCTGGGAAGAGCTGATTAACCGCCTGGCGGAAAGGGATGCTCTTAAAGAATACGGCGAGACCCCCCTGGATAAGATTGACTTTGACGAATTTATGGAAAAGAAAAGTAAGTACCTGGAAAAGTACGAGAAAGAACTGGAAGAAAACGGCCTCAAAAACCTGGAGCTGGTGAAGGGCTCCTGATTAATTAAGCCTGAGCCGAAAAATTATTCCCTGCTTTTACAGCCATAGTTCGGTTGAAACATCAAATTTTTCTACCTGGGTAATTAGCGGTCTTTTCTGCCAGAAGGCCTCTTTTCTGCTAAAAAAGCAGGGAATTTAAAGGATTTGTCTTCGGCCATTTTTGCCTCAGAATAATAACGAGTTGTCCTTCCATTTTAAAAGGCTCTTGCAGGTTGTTTTAATTTTTATCCTCTTTTAGTTAGAAAGACGAAGCTGATAAAATCCTGATAAACGATAAACGGCTGAGCTTTTGGTAAATAAGCCCGCCAGCGTTTACCTCAGGTTTACTCCGCGTGGATTTTTGAACAGATTTTTCCGCTTTTTGATGGTCTTTATTAAACCTGAACTAGACACCTCCGCACCTTTCATCTGGCATCTTTCACACAGCGGAAGCCAACCGTGGCGCAGCGGTCAAGAGCAGGGGACATCAGCAGGTGAATCTGCTGCCGGTTTACGGGCAGAGGTCCACTTCTGGGGTACCAGATGCTTGATTCCGGCGAGTAATAACTTCCGCCTTTGATTATGACGTAGCGGTAAACGCCGTTGTCGTAGACATCAGCGGTCATCTGCCACACGTTGCCCACCAGGTCCATAACTCCAAAGGGACTGGCGCCACCTGGAAAAGCTTCCACTGGTGTCGTCTGTCCGCTCTTGTTGTTGCAGTTTTCTGGCTTGAACTCGTTGCCCCAGGGATAAAGACGTCCGTCCGGGCCCTGAGCCGCGTACTGCCATTCAGCCTCGGTGGGCAGTCTTTTGCCAGCCCAGCGGGCGTAGGCCAGGGCATCTTCCAGGCTGACCCAGACCACGGGGTGGTTTTCCTGTCCGGCCGGCGGTTTACCCTTGACCCAGTGCTTGAGGAAATTGGTCGGGTCTTTGGGTTGGTAACCGGATTTTTTCAGGAATTCCGCAAACTGAGCGTTGGTCACCGGATACTTATCAATGAAGAATTTCTTCATGGTCAGTTTCACTCCCGTGGCTTTTTCCGGGTAGGGAATGACCGGGTTGGCATCATCTGGATTGCCCACGGTGGTAAAAATGAACTCACCGGCTGGTATTTCTACCATACCTTCTGGCGCTTTTTCCGCGGGCTCGGTCTTCTTCACCGTTTCCACCAGCCTGGGCAGAGCAGCGGGCAGCTTGATTACTCTTTCGTCGGCGATTTCTCCACCGGTACGGTAAAGCTGGATGACGATTTTTTCGCCCCGGCCTCTGAATTTTTCCCAGAGGGAAAATTCTGTGTCTGCGGCCGGAAGTTTAATGGAGTAAGAATCATATGAAGGGTTACCGGCAGTTACGACCAGGTAACTATCAGGAAGCTTCCTGTTTAATTTCACAGAAATCCGGTCGCCGGTGCGCTCAGCCCGTATTATTTCCGGGAAAACAGCCAAGCATTCTACGTTTCCTTCCAGCCTGGTATCAAGGTAGTGCTGGCTGAAACCCTCCACTTCAACCGGCAAGTAGCTTTGACCTTCTATTCTAACCGGGTTTATTTCCTCATGCCGCCAGAGGCTCAGGTAGTGCCAGCCCTGTTTTTCCTGGACTGGTACAAGAGGCCCGGCATAGCCTTCAGGTTTCAGGCTGAAGACCGTAAAAATGATTTTATCGGAAGACGGCCAGCAGTTGGCCCAGAGCCCGTCCTGATAAACAGGGTAAAGAGGAATCCAGTCCCGGCTGGTGAACACAGAGTTGTTTTCCCGGAGAATCTTGAGCGTCCGGCCCAAGTGGCGGAGGTCTTCCTCCATGGTCTCTGGCCTGGCCGGCCGCATGGTGTTAATTTCACTCCCGTAGCCGTTGAAAAAAGCCACCGAAGCTTCTCTTCGGAAGCGACCTTCGCCTAACTGAATGACGCGGAAAATGGCTGATTCAGGGTTGATGAACTTGTTCAGGTTAAGCGGCGGTGGAAGATAAAGGGCGTCGTGTACCCGGCCGGTGACAATACCCGGCATATCTTTGGGCACGGCCATGCCCTCGCTGTACATGATGATGCCGGGTTTTACCCGGTCAGCCATGTCCTGAAATTCCCGGCTTGATTCTCCCCAGGTGTCAAGGATGAGGCCATCGGCCTCAAGTTCCCGGAGTATGCTTTCCATGGCTTTGAGGTGTTCTTCATGCCTGGTGCCTTCATCCCAGGGATTGTAAGAAAGAAAAAACTTCTTGCCCAGGCGGTGAAGATAATCAGACTGGTTTCGAAGTTCCTTTAGACCACCGGGCAGGTCGCGGTAGAGGTCAAACTGATTTCTCTGGTCCAGGCCAAGCCGCGGCCAGGTGGGCCAGATGGCGTAGATGTCAACGCCGCCAACCAGTTTATCCCAGGCCGTCAGGTTCCGGTAGAAGCTGTATTCCTGTTTTTCAAAATCATAGTAAGTGCGGTCCCAGGCAAACTGCAGCAGCATCAGGTAGGCTTTTCTGACCCATTTCAGGTCTTCTCTTTCGTAGAGACGGCGGTCAAATTTTTCCAGGTCGTAAAGGTAACGTTCCTGAAACATCATTTTCAGGCCAGTTAACCAGGCCGGCAATTTAACCAGGTGCTCGGCAGCTACGGATGTTTGGGGAGAAAGAGCGCCAGAGTGCACATCAAAATAAAGGTGGTATTCAACCCAGCCACCGGGTTCCAGGGTAACGGCCCAGCGGCGGACCTCAGCTTTTTCACTGAGGCTCCTTCTGGCCAGACCGGTGAGGTAGATTCCGGGCTTTATCTCCAGATCCACGAAGCCGAGATGCCAGGCATTATCCGGAAGGAGCACGCCCAGCGGCTTTTGGCCAGGACGGTAGAGTAACGTCCGGCTGAGGTTATGGGGCCAGGTATTGGGCAGACCAGCAGTGATGTAAACCCGGTCAGGACCTTCTCCTAACGGAACCAGATTTTCCAGCTTGGTTTTGGCTGTTGAGCTATTTTCCAGCCTGAGAATCAGGGCCAGGCCCGGATAGGCCGAGGCTTTCTGACCTAAAGTTCCGATTATTCCCTCGGCTATTTTGAATTTAATGGTCTGGGGGGTAGGTTGGAGAGCAGCCCAACTAAGCTGTTCTTCCTGATTTTGAAAAGGCCTGGCCAAGGAGGAGGTTATTAACTGGTCAGATAAGAGCAGGCTAAAAAATGGAGTTAAAAAGGGAAGCCTGATTTCTTCTGACTGAGTAGAAAGACCGATTTTTTCTAAAACGAGCCCCTGGCCTGGCGAAAGATGCAGAGTCAGGGAAGTTAATTTCATTCCCTGGTCTGCCAGAAAAGGATTTGGGCCAGAAAACCCGGCTGGTGGCCTCAAGAAATAAAGAGATAAAGTCAAAACAGAAAAGATTCTGCTGATAAATTTTGCAGACATGGCTTTTACCTTTAGAAGCAATTTAAAAAATCAAGCTCCATAGAATCAGCCATTAAGGGCTGAAAGCAGCTCAAGGCCATAATTTTCGTTCCTTTTATAGCACAAAGCAAGATTTAATTTAAATTTCGCGAATAGACAAATATGGTAAAATGTAAAAGAAACAAAAAGTTAGCTGGCCATAGTTTAGAAGAGAAGGAAAGAGTGCGGGTGGAATTTTTTCGAGTGGTGGTTGGCAAAAAGAAAATTATTGGAGGAGTTTTTCTCTGAAGAAGGAAAGCCCTTGGACCTCAAAATTAAATAAACTATATCACTAATTTAAACAAACAAAAGGAGGAGAGCATGCTGGAAATTGGTATTAAAAAAGAGCCCAGACCTGAAATTCTCTACGATGTCATCATCCTGGGAGCTGGCCCGGCTGGTTTAACGGCGGCCATTTATGCTTCTCGCTCTTTGCTCCGGACGCTGGTCCTGGACCCGGCACCCGCGGGAGGGCTGGCTTCGACCACGGAAGTTCTGGAAAATTATCCTGGCTTTCCTGACGGAGTTAAAGGGCCGGAGCTAACAGCTTATTTTAAAAAGCAGGCCGAAAGGTTTGGAGCCGAGATACTGGATACTACTCCCGTAAATTCCGTGTCGCTGGCTGGCCCGGAAAAAACTGTGGTCACGGATAGAGGAACCTTTCATTCCAGGGCTCTGATAATTGCCAGCGGGACCCGCTATAAAGAAATCGGAGTTAAGGGAGAAAAAGAATATAAAGGAAGAGGAATTTCTTATTGTGCCACCTGTGATGCCCCCTTGTTTAAGGGAAAAGATATTGTGGTGGTTGGCTGTGGCAGTTCTGGCATTCAGGAAAGCCTGCATCTTTTAAAATTTGTTAATTCCATAACCCTGGTTGAATTTTTACCACACATGACGGCTGAGCCGATCCTGCAGGAGAGGATTAAAAAGTATCAAAATGTGAATTTCTTATTCCGGCATCGGGTGACAGAAATTTACGGGGATAGAACGGTCAAAGGGGTTAAAGTGGAGGACCTGAGAACCGGAACCGTTAAAGATATTAAAGCCGAGGGAGTCTTCATTTTTGTGGGTTTAATTCCTAATGCTGAGCTTTTTCAGGAGCTGGAAAAAGATAGGTATGGCTTCATCGTGGCTGATGAAAAGACCTTAAAAACCAATGTGGCCGGCGTCTATGCGGCAGGAGATGTCCGGAGCAAAATTTTGCGGCAGGTGGCCACGGCGGTAGGTGATGGAGCTCTGGCTGCTTATTCGGTAAAACAATATCTGGAAGAGCAGGAAGGAAATAAAGAAGGAGCCTGAAGGCCAGTTTAGAACCTGCTCCTTGAAAAAAGGAAAACTCAGGTCCGTAAAGAAAGCCTTAAACCTTAAACTTTAAGTTCTGAATTCAGAAATTGGTTCAAGAGGGCGTTTTTTTTCTTAGACGATGCAGTCGGAAAGTTATTTCTTTTTTCCGGTCAATACTGACAAAACCGCCGATGGGTATGGCCATCAGGTTGCGGGGGATGTTGTGGCCAAAATTGGAAACGGCCAGGATAGGCAGGGGATTACCCTTTTTTTCTCTTTTCGCAATGATGTCATCCAGGTAGTTTTTGATAAACTGCAGATGTTCTTTCTGAACAGCGCGGTAATTGTCGTTACGACTGTAGTAGGCCAGGGAGCCAACGACCAGAGCTTTGATTTCATTAAAAACTTTATGCCTTCTTAAAGCGGCCAGCAGGCGGTGGAGGTCTTCCACGTCAATCTGGACATCTTCTACGAACAGGAGGTGCCGTTTCCAGTTAAAAGCCGGTGGGTCCTTGCGGTTGAGGTAGTTGACAAAGGTGGAAAGATTGCCGCCCAGCGGAATACCGTCTATTCTTTTCCGGGGTGGGCTGGTCAGCCAGGCCGTGCCATGGTATCTGATGGGCTCATCAAAAAGAAGCCCGGCTATTTTTTTCAGGTTACCCTGTCCCAGCCTCAGGGTAGGGAAGTAGATGACCGGGATCTTGGAGTTGTAGTAGATATCGTTCAGTAAAAAAGTAAAATCAGAAAAACCGATAAAAATAGGCTTTCTTTCTTTGATGACCTGGTAATCCTTACTGTCAATTTTAAACAGAATGTCTTCAGCTCCGGTTCCACCAGCCACGGAAATTATCAGGTCGGCGTTTCGGATGGCCTGTTTAAAATTTTCCGCCCGGTCTTCCAAGGGGGCAGTTACGTGGTCAATCAGCTCGTCGCTGGAAAAAAGATACGGGCTAACGTCAATTTCAATATCGCCCAGAATTTTACGCAAGCGCCGGATAGTTTTGTTTACCAGGCTCTTTTCAGCGCGGGGCAAACAGGTAGAAGGAGCGATAAAGCTGACCTTTTTTATCTGAACCCCGTTCATGGCAGGGATAATCCTTACAGTCGTTTTAGCCTGTTTAGTCTATAAAGACTAACAGAATTCAGGGGGTTTTGCAAGATTT
>Ga0078972_1015837_pt1 | contig 11386 bp, 6 predicted proteins | sample YelNatPaOPGAMG01_FD_67568 | JGI IMG/M metagenome (GOLD analysis project Ga0078972, IMG submission 67568) | Hot spring thermophilic microbial communities from Obsidian Pool, Yellowstone National Park, USA - OP-RAMG-01 (SPADES assembly) (version 2) | ecosystem: Environmental > Aquatic > Thermal...
AGTCCGCGGGCGCGTGGATCATGATCGCCGCACTGCTGGTCTACTCCAGCCGCAAGTACCTGTGGCAGGTGATCCTTCGCGCGTGGGGCAAGGAGTCCGAGCTTGACGATTCGACCGAGCCGATGTCATACCGGTCGGCGATCCTGGGGATCGGCGCGGGCCTCGTATTCCTGTTCATGTTCTGCCAGGCCGCGGGGGCATCCGTATACCTGCCGATCATCTTCTTCGCGCTCTACTTCATCGTCTGCATTGCCATCACCCGCGTCCGGGCTGAACTTGGGCCGCCTGCTCACGAGTTGAACTTCTTCCGTCCCGAGAAGAACGGCCGAAAGTTCTTGCGTCAGCATTTCAAGCTGGAGGAGGGACCCACCTTGCTCTATGTGGGCCGCGTATCCAAAGACAAGAACCTGGATTTCCTGGCCGAATGTTACATGCGCCTGTTTGCCCGGAGGCCCGATCTCAACCTACTCATCGTCGGCGATGGCCCTTATTTGCAAGCGTTGCGCGCCAAAATGAAGGCCTTCCCGCGAGTGATTTTCACGGGCCGAGTCCGCTGGGAAACCTTGCCCAAGTTCTACTCAGCTGCGGATTTCTTCGTGTTCCCCAGTATCACGGACACTTTCGGCATGGCCGTGCTGGAGGCGCAATCCTGCGGTCTACCCTGCATCGTTACGGACGTGGGCGGCCCGCAAGAAATCATCTTGGATGGCCAGTCGGGCTTCGTGGCCAGAGCAGGCGACCTGGCCGACTGGGAGGGGAAGATCGAGCGGCTGTTGATGCTTTGGGAGAGCGACAAAGAGGCCTACTTGAGCTTGCGCGCCAAAGCCAGGGCTAACGTCTTGCGCAACTTTAGCTGGGATAGCGCGCTGGCGGAGATCACCGGGCGAGACCTATTAGGGTGCGACGATAAGTACAGCCTGAGAAGCGCGCATTGGCTCATGCAATGGGCTGCTGAGCCACTCGACCTGGGGCCAACAGTGCCTCAGCTCACCTTCCTAGAGCTGGGCGAGGACGCAAAAGAGGCCAAGCCCCTGGACGAAGTCAGGGCTACGGGAGAATGACTTTGCCCCGTGAGCACTGAGGCCTATAGTCTTTGGAGCTCAATCCTCTTCCGCCTTCAGGAACTGCGTGCGATAGAGCTGGGCATAGAGGCCGCCGCGCGCCAAGAGCTCCTCGTGCGTGCCTCGCTCCACGATGCGCCCGCCATCCATCACCAGGATGGTCTTGGCCCGCTGCACCGTCGCCAGGCGATGGGCGATGACCAACGAGGTGCGCCCGGCCATCAGCCGCTCCAGGGCGTCCTGGATCAGGGCCTCGGTGCGCAGGTCCACGCTGGAGGTGGCCTCATCCAGGATGAGGATACGCGGTTGGGCTAGGATCACCCGCGCCAAGCAGATCAACTGCCGCTGGCCCAAGGAGAGGTTAGCAGCGCCCTCCAGGATCTCGGTCTCATAGCCCTGAGGCAAGCGCATAATAAAGTCGTGGGCATTGGCTGCCTGGGCGGCAGCGACGATCTCCTCTTGGGAGGCCCCAGGGCGGCCAAAGGCGATATTATAGGCAACTGTCCCCTGGAATAGGAAAGGTTCCTGGGGCACTACGCCCAGTTGTCGACGCAGCGAGGCCAGGGTAACCTTGCGGATATCCAGGCCGTCTATCAGAATGGCCCCCTCGGTGACCTCGTAAAAGCGCTTGAGGAGGTTGGTGACCGTGGTTTTGCCCGCGCCGGTTGGACCAACCAGGGCTACCGTCTCGCCGGGGAGGATCTCAAAGCTCACCTCATAGAGCACGGGGACGCCTTTGACATAGCTAAAACTCACCTTATCAAAGACGACGTGCCCTTTAACCTCCGGCAGGTCCACGGCATCCGGCGCATCCTTGATATCCGGCTCCATGGCCAGGATCTCCAGCACCCGCTCGCCGCCGGCCATGGCCGCCTGCCAAGTGGTAAAGATCATGCTCAGATCCAACACGGGCTGAAAGAGGCGCGCCGTATAGCTCAGGAAGGCGACCAGCACCCCCAACGTCACCGCACCGCTGGCCACTGCGCGCCCACCGAACCACAGGATGATCCCCGTGGCCAACATGCTGAGGATCTCCATCACCGGCGTAAAGAAGGAGGCCAGGGCCACGGCGGATAGGTTGGCATCACGCGTCTCACGGTTGACCTGTTCAAAGTTGCGGCTGGTGCGATCCTCCTCGGAGAAAGCCTGGATGACGCGCATGGCACTGATATCCTCAGCCAGGCGCCCTGTCAAGATGCTGACCTTTTCGCGCGTGCGCCGATAGGCCATGCGGGCGCGTCGCCCGAACATCCAGGTCGCTATGACCATCAGCGGCAAAACCGAGAGGGTCAGCAGGGCGAGCCGCGCGTTGATGACCAACATGACCACGATGACGCTAACCAGCACTACCAGGTCGCTGGCCATGTTGATGATCCCCTGAGAAAGGAGCTCGTTGATTACCCCCACATCGCTGAGCATGCGCGAGATGAGCGTGCCCGAGCCGTTCAGATCAAAGTAACTCATAGGCAAGGTCTGATAGTGGCGAAACAGTTGCCCGCGCATGGTGCGCAGCACCTGGTTGCCCACGAGCTGCAAGACCACCCTACGCCGCCAGTTGCCCAGAAAATCCAGGACATAAGTCGCCAGCGTCGCCAGGGCCATCCAGCTCAGCCCGGCCAGGTTGCCCACGCTGATATAGTCATCAATGGTCGTCTTGATCAGATAGGGAGCCAGCAAGGCCAACCCGGAGCCGGCCAGCATGAGGAACACCGCCTCGGCCATCTTGCGCTTATGGGGGGCCACGTACTGTAGCAGCTTGCGGGTGATGTTCCAGTCAAAGGCTTTGCCCACCACATCCCGGTAGTGGGAGATGTGGGCGTGAGGGCCTCCGCGAAACATCTCAGGGGTATAGGTGAAGGTCATCATCCCCTCCCCACCGTGCTGGGCTGAAGCAGCCCGTTTTCCGGCCTGAGCTGACGATAGTACAAGTCGGCATAAAGGCCGGATTCGCGGATCAACTCGCTATGTCGCCCCTGGGCGACAATCCAGCCATGATCCAAGACCAGAATCAAGTCGGCGTTGCGCACTGTGGAGACCCGTTGAGCGATCACGAAACAAGTGCGTCCCTTCATCAACCGAGCTAGGGCAGCCTGGATCTCCTGCTCGGTCTCCGTATCCACACTGGATGTGGCATCGTCCAAGATGAGAATGCGCGGATCCAAGAGCAAGGCGCGGGCGATGGCGATGCGCTGGCGTTGCCCGCCCGAGAGGGTCACCCCGCGCTCCCCGACCGGCGTATCGTACCCTTGAGGGAAGGCCATAATAAAGTCATGGGCCGAGGCGGCCTTGGCTGCGGCTTCAATCTCCTCCTGGGTAGCTTCGGGACGCCCGAAGGCGATGTTCTCGCGGATGGTGCTGCCGAAAAGCATCGTCTCCTGAAGGACGATGCCGATCTGCCGGCGCAGCGATTCCAGGGTCACCTTGCGGATGTCTATGCCGTCAATGGTGATCACCCCGCTGGTCGCCTCGTAAAAGCGGGGGATGAGGTTGACGATGGTGCTCTTGCCCGAACCCGTCGGCCCTAAAAGAGCAACTACCTGGCCGGGTTGGACGGTGAAAGAGACATGTGAGAGCGCGTTGGCACCCCCAAAGTAAGAGAAAGAGACGTCCTTGAAGCTCACCTCGCCCTTGATGGGCCCCAGTTCCACGGCCCCAGGCAGGTTTTGCACTTCCAAAGGAGCGTCTAGGATCTCAAAGACCCGCTCCGCCGAGGCCCTTGACTCGCCCAGCAGCGAGGCCAGCGTGCCGAATTGCCGCACAGGGTTAACCAGTTGCAACAAGTAGCTGTTAAAAGCCACCAACGCTCCTAGGGTCAGCTGTTGGCCGATCACCAGCCGCCCACCAAGCCAGAGGATGAGCACCGCGCTCAGGTTGGCCAGGAGGACGATAAAGGGCATGGCAAAGGAATTCAAAAAGGCCGCGGCCATAGAGGTCTCGTAGATTTGCTCGTTCACGGCCTCAAAACGGCTCACCTCGGCCGGCTCTTGGGCAAAGCCGCGCACCACGCCGATCCCCCGTAAGTTCTGTTCCAGGCGGGAGGTGAGAACGGCCGTCTGGTCCTGGCGCTTGCGCAGGAGCGGCTGGATACGCCGAATGTAACGATTGGAATAGACCACGATCACCGGCATAACCAGGAGCGAGACCGCAGCCAGGAGGAAGTGCATCCGAAAGAGGATGACGCTCGTGCCCACTAGGAGCACAAACGCGTCGACCAGGCGCAGGATGCCGCGGCCGGTGATGCGCTGCAGGCGATCCACGTCGCTGGTGGCCCGGGCTAACAACTGCCCGGTCTGGGTGCGGTCGTGGTAGCTGAAGGAAAGGCTCTGAAGCTTGCGATAGAGCTCGTTACGGATGACATAGGCCACGCTTTGCGAGACTTTCTCGGTGAGGTAACTCTCGCCAAAGCGAAAGACCCCTTGGACGGCCGTCGCCGCAAGCAGGAGGAGCACGGAGCTTAATAAGACATCCGGCCGGTTGCCCTTGATGCCCACGTCTACTACGGTGCGGGTGATCTGGGGAGTCAACAGGCGAATGCCGTTGATCCCCAACATGCACAAGTAGGCGGTGACCTCGCTGAGCCAAAAGCTCCGCATGTAACGAAAGATACGCAGGGTGACCTTCATCTCCTCAACCTAAAACAGACTCATCCACTTCTGCGATCTCGGAAAGCCTCTTGAGCGCCTGGTCAATCGCCACCAGCTCCTCAACGGGTAACTCCGGCAGGCGCACGCGCATCAGGGTGACGGTGCCCATCGGCGCACGGGCGACGACCTCGCGTCCCAACTCGGTCGGCTCCACTAGCAGCTTACGGTTGTCTTCGGGAGAGCGGCGGCGGGTCACATAGCCGTTGCGCTCCATCTGCTCCAAGAGGGGCGAGGCGGTCGCCTCGCGAACGTAGAGAAACTGGCTGATCTCCTTCACGCTGCGAGGGCCTTGTTGGAGGAGATAACGCAACACGGCCAATTCCCGTCCGGAGATGTTCGTCGTTCGGCGGATGAGCTCGCTCATGTAGCGCTGGTAGCGCATCAGCGTCAGATAACGATGCACGATAGAATCGGCTAACTCCTTTGCCTTGCTCACGCCCCCTCCTGAACGATTAGCTGATTAACCATTAGTTACCTATTTATTATATACGCAATCCCTCAAAGGGCAAGATCCCTGCCGCCATGAATTGCTTTCGGTCCGCTTTCGCCCTTCTGAGCAAAGAGCACGCTGACGGCCAAAGGAAGATCATCACAGAAGACAAATAAGGATGCCCTTGGCATCGCCTCCGCCGGGGCCAAGCCCGTAAGGGAAACCCGAAAGAGGGCTTGGGCTAAGGCCGAAGCATCGGCGGCCACTCGACCTCTATAGGGGCTTGCGGCGGCCGCTTCGTGCCATAGAGAGCTGCCAGGAAATCATCCCATGTGTTTTCTCGCGTGAAGCGGAACAGCCTATGGGCTACATAGTGGTTATAATCCCAGGTAGTCCCATCCGGCGGGAAGAAGATGGAGATGCCATGCACCTGGGCCAAGCTCTGCTCTGAAGGTCCGACCACCCCACCGCGGCCATCATCGTGGTATGAAACCACGATGAAATCCTCCAAGGCGTCGAGCAGCTCCTTGGTCACAGCCACAAGGGCAGAATCAGGGAGATGCTCCTGAAGGCGTAGGACCAGGTCATAAAGGTCAAGGTACTCGTCATAGTTGCTGATGCGAAAATAGTCCCGTGAGTCCAGCTTTTGGGTGGCATTGCGCACCGCGGGTATCAAGGGTCTGACCCGTCCCATGTTGGCGCTTAAAGCGCCGGCTAATGCGTCCAAGGCCTGGCTCACCGTGCCGATCCGTCTCAGGTCTAGCACGGATATATCGCGCAAAGCCTCGGCCAGAAGTGGGTCCCTATGATACGTCTCGGCAATGCCCACCGCCACCTCACGAGGCGTGGTGTTGGCCCCTACCTGATGGGCGCTCAAATAACGCTCATAGAGAGGGATCAACCAACCGATGTTCTGGCAAGCGACCCAGTAATCGGCATAATCTTCGACCTCATAAGCCTGTTCAAATAGGCCCATCAAGCAGGCGTAATAATGCAGGACATCGATCTTCCACGCCCCATCTTGAGTAGCATCCCTCAAGGCCGCACGCAGCTCGGCAGCGGTCAGGATGTCGTAGCCATCGGTCTCGTCGCGGGCTATCCCCGCCGTGCCGCGACCGTGATCAATAATAGCCAAGCAATAGTGCTCGGCAGGGTAATTTTGCCGCCCCCAAGCGATGAAATCGCTCAGGGTCGCCGGGTCGCCGGTATTTACCTCGCCGAGAAACCACTTGTTCACCCCGAAGGTATAGTTCCCACCGGGTTGTACCTCATAGCGCCAGCTATAGTTGTTCGCCAGGTCAACTAGCACGAGGATCTCGACGTTAGGATTGGCCGGCAAGTTCTCCAACAAACGCAGGTCATTTTTCAGATATTCAGAAAGGTTGTTATCCCCGGCAGCATAGATCATCAAAGTCCACGCGATGGACGGCCTAGGCCTCGGCGTGCCCGTCCCTTCGGGAGTAGGTACCTTCGTGGGCACAATCATACCCGTTGGTATGGGTGAGGGCCCTGGATAGGGGAGGCCATAGTGGATAATCAACACAGGCCGAAACGCCGGATCGCGATATTCAAACGAGGCCAAGCGACTCTCTACCGAAACCGAGCCCTCGCCCTTGAGCAACAGGCCATGGTTCTTTTCCGGCGCGGCTACCCATTGACGGACCGCCGAGGTGACGTCCATCTCTAGCCAATTGCCCGCGCTCGGCACAACGACCCGGCCCAGTGCCGCGCCCTCCCGATCGGCGGGCACGCCATTACAGCCGGCTACGCTCCACTGTTGGCCGCTTGAGGCACGATGCCAATCGGCACTCAGTTCGTCCCAACTACGCTGCAACCTGTAGGCCGCTAGATTCAAGGCGTGTACGTTGCTTTGGCTGGTTACGTACAGGCGTAGCTCGGCGCTATTCACCACAGCCGCGCTAGGCAGAGAGATGGGAGCAAAGCGCAGGAGCACCGACGCGACATTGCCCTGACGTAAGGTGAGGCGAGCCTCATTGCCGTAATTGTTCTCGGGAAACCAGGCGTGCAGGGTCGTGTCAGTCCCTGTCCGGAGTATTACCGATCCGGCCATCAGCGTGGGGCTGGGCCCAGGAGTCGGTGTCTCCGTCGGCGTGAGGGATGGCGTCGGCGTGGCCGTCTTTGAGGGGGAAATGGATGCAGTGGGCGTGGGTAAATTGCTCGGCGTCGGGCCGGCTGTGACCGTCTCGGTGGGAAGCAAGGTGCTTGTCGGAGGCGGGGTCTCAGTTGGCATTTGAGTCGCAGAGGGAGTGGGAAGGCCCGTCGCCGTAGGGCCGGGAGTGGAGGTTGGCAGGGTATAGTGGATGATCAGACATGGCCGCCGATCGGTGAGGCCATGTTCAAAAGAGGCCAACACATATTCCACCGGCGCCTTGCCCTCGCCCTTAAGCAAAAGCCCCTGGTTGCTCTCCGGCGCGGCTACCCAAGCTCGCACTGCTTCCGTTATGTCAATCTCAAAGGATTGATCCCGTCCGGGCAAAAGCGCCTGAGCCAGCGGTGCGCCCTCGCGATCGTCGGGCACGCCGTCGCAACCACCCACAGCCCAAGGCTCAACATCTGAGGCCTGCCACCACGTGGCGCTGGCTTCGTCCCAAGGGCGATGCACGCGGTAGACCATGAGGCTCAGGCGACGCCAATTGGATTGGCTGACCACAAAGAGGCGCAGGGTGGCCTTACTGATCTGCGCCGACGGCGGCAGAGGAATGGCCTCAAAGCGCACCAAGGCCGAGGCGATATTCCCTTGGCGGACACGGAGATGCGCATCGGCACCCCAGTTCGTGTTCGGCGTCCAAACCTCAAGGGTCGTATCCTGGCCGCCATGGACCGTGATCATCCCCAGAGGAGGGAGAGGGGCGGTAAATGGAACAGGCACCTTCGTTGCGGGGAGCAGCCTTAAACTCGGCATTGGGGGCCTGAGGTTGGCATCCTGTAGATCATACAGCGCCCTGGTTCCAACCGCAAACGCGCCCGTGCCGCTGGCGAGAGCTTGGGAAGCGTTATCCTCTACAATAGGCATACCAGCGAACGCCCCTTTTGTGCAGCCATCCATAAGGAGGGAGCGAAACCCGAGGGCCAGGAATAGGAACAATGGAGCCCAAAGCATCCAATAGACCTGCCCCCGAGGGGCTTGCGAACGCAGCTCAAAGCGTGTAAAGGGCATCTTGAAAGCGCTCCTCGCTCGTGCAGGCCCGCATAGTCGCCCTGCGCTCTTATCAGAAGCCTAAAAATGGCTGGTACGCTCAGTTATTATGCGAAAGGGTGAGCAGGCTCAAATATCTAGCTTGATGTGCAATTCCTTAAGTTGCTTCTCCGAGATGGGCGAAGGCGCCTGAGTCATCAAGTCCATGGCGCTTTGCGTCTTGGGGAAGGCCATCACCTCGCGGATGTTCGGCTCGCCAGCGAGAAGCATCACCAAACGATCGATCCCTGGAGCGATCCCCCCATGAGGCGGCGCACCGAACTCAAAGGCTTCCAGGAGATGCCCAAACTGCGACCGAGCCTCCTCTTCCGTCAAGCCGATAGCCCGGAACATCCGATCCTGCACATCGCGGCGGTGGATTCGGATGGATCCTCCGCCGATCTCGTAACCATTAGCCACGATATCGTAAGCCTTGGCGCGTACCTTCGCCGGTTGGGTCTCTAGGAGAGGCAAATCCTCATCCAAGGCAGCGGTAAAGGGGTGATGGACGGCGGCATAACGCCTCTCCTCCTCATTCCACTCTAGGAGGGGGAAATCAGTTACCCAGGCAAAGCCGAGCACGTTATCATCCAAGAGCTTGAGGCGGCGGCCGAATTCAAGGCGCAATTGGCCGAGGGTCTCGGCCACCACGTTCGGCGTATCGGCAACGATGAGGATCAAGTCACCGGGTTTCGCCTCCATACGTTGCACGATCCCCTGAAGCTCGGCCTCAGAGAGAAACTTGGCGATAGGGCCCCGCACCCCTTCAGTGCCTACGGCCAGTGAGAGCAATCCCTTCGCCCCGCAGGTTTTGGCGAATTCGGTCAACTCGTCAAGCTGCCGCCGGGTATAGTCGGCACAGCCTGGGGCGAGGATGGCCTTAACCTGGCCCCCAGCACCTATCGCCTCGGTGAAAACGCGAAAGCTTGATTGGCGAACGATATCCGAAAGGTCGGTCAGGAACATCCCAAAGCGAATGTCGGGCTTGTCGGAGCCGTATCGCTCAATAACTTGCTCATAGGTAAAACGGGGGAAGGGCGTTTGCAAGATGCGCTTATCGGATACGGCCGGCACGAGAGCGGTGAGAAGGCCTTCCGTCAACTGCAAGATGTCCTCGCGATCTACAAAGGACATCTCCAGATCGAGCTGAGTGAACTCGGGCTGTCGGTCGGCACGCTGATCCTCGTCCCGGAAGCAGCGCGCGATCTGAAAATAGCGTTCAAATCCAGCGACCATCAGCAACTGCTTGAGCTGCTGTGGTGATTGCGGCAGAGCGTAGAACTTGCCCGGATAGAGGCGGCTGGGCACCACATAGTCGCGAGCGCCCTCGGGCGTGCTCTTGATCAAGATGGGCGTCTCGATCTCAATAAAGCCGCGCTCGTATAAATACTCGCGGATGAAACGCACGACATTATGCCGTAGGATGAGGTTGCGCTGCATGCGTTCCCGACGCAAATCAAGGTAACGATATCGCAGGCGCAAGGCCTCGTCGACCTCCGTCTCTTCATTGATATAAAAGACGGGCGTCTTGGCCTCATTGAGGATCTCTGCCTCGCGGGCAATGACCTCAATATCTCCGGTGGGCATTTTGGGGTTGTTCAACCCCTCTGGCCGAAGTTGCACCGTACCCCACACGCGCACGACATACTCATTACGCATCTTGGCCGCGACCTCATGGGCCCTCGCCGAGGTGCTCGGATCGAACACAACTTGGGTCAGGCCCCAACGATCCCGCAGGTCAACAAAAATAATATGGCCATGATCTCGGCGACGATGGACCCAACCGGCCAGGACGACCTCAGTACCCACATCGCCGATGCGCAACTGACCACACGTATGCGTCTTGAGCATGGCTGTACTCCTCTGATCTGAGCATGTTCAAATGGTTTTTGAGATTATACACGCCCGCCCACCTTGCACAAATATAAGGGTAAGCAGAAACATACCGCGATCACCAGACAACACAGTGAACCGATACGGCCTTGCTAAGCCGGGCGCGCGTTATCCTCCTCGTGCAAAAGCTGGATAACCTCGTTGGCGGTCTCCTCAATCGCCTTACCCGTCACATCAATAACCCGCCAACCCCCGCTCCGCCGAAAGATATCCTGGGCGTGGCGGAGATCCTCGCGCACATAGTCCAAATCGGCATAATTCTCCGGAGCGTTGAAGCCTAACCTGGTCAAGCGCACCCGGCGCAGCATGGCCAAGCGCTCAGGGCGAATGACCAAGCCGAAGACCTTCTTGGGGTCCACCTCAAAGAGTTCATGGGGTGGATCAAGGCCCAAGATCAAAGGGACGTTAGCCACCAGCCACCCATGGGAGGCCAGGTACATGCTCAAGGGAGTTTTGCTGGTCCGCGACACACCTACTAGGATGATCTCGGCACGGTCGAGCTCGTGGGGACGCAAGCCGTCATCGTGAGCTACAGCGAACTCAATAGCTTCAATCCGGCGAAAGTACTCCTCACTGAGATGCCGAAAAAGCTCAGGCCTCGTGCTGGGCGACACTTCTAGCAAATCCGCCAGATTCGCGATCAAGGGGCCAACCAGGTCAATTGAATGCACATGAAGCTCTCGCTCGAAAAGGTGAGCCGATTGGCGCAACTGGCTATTGAACAAGGCATGCACCACGATGCCATTCTCTCTACGCGCCGCCTCGTAGGCTGCCGCAACGTCCTGCCGAGAACGAATCAGGGGATAGCGCACGATGTATGGCTCATTAAGGGCACACTCTGCAAGCGCGGCCCGTAATTGGGGCTCTAAAGTCACCTGATCGGTATCAACCAGCAGATAAAAGGGGCGCTGAGTGTTGTTCATCCGCCTCCGATACTCCTTTCAATGTGGGAGGCTACCACAACTTGCCCTCCAGGTAAAATAGCGAGATCACATTCGCTGCTTTGACTTGGCGACGTTTTTCAAGTATCATCTTTTTAAAATGGGGGAAAAGCGGCTTTTTCCGCCTGCCGACGTTCCGGATAGAAGGCAACGCGTTGGCCCCAAGTAGCGGGCGTAGTACCCGTTCCGTTTTTACGCCCTGCCTCATGCAATTGGGTTCA
>Ga0078972_1015838_pt1 | contig 11386 bp, 6 predicted proteins | sample YelNatPaOPGAMG01_FD_67568 | JGI IMG/M metagenome (GOLD analysis project Ga0078972, IMG submission 67568) | Hot spring thermophilic microbial communities from Obsidian Pool, Yellowstone National Park, USA - OP-RAMG-01 (SPADES assembly) (version 2) | ecosystem: Environmental > Aquatic > Thermal...
CATTGGCGCGTGGCATCGCTTATGCTCATACTGGCCACTGCATTGCTGCTCACAGCGGATGGTCCTTATCGCGAGCTGGTACACTTGCTGCCCTCACTGCGGGTGATCCGGGCGCCTGCGCGCTGGATGGTCGTGGCGACGTTTGCTATGGCCGGCCTGGTCGGCTACGCGCTCGCCCAGCTGCAGGGATATCAGGCCGGCCGGTCACCCCTTGCGCGGGATACTGTGCGGCATCCCTCCTCCGAGACCGTCTACACATCGCTTCATGCGAGGGCCTCTAGACTTGCCAGACATGCGCTGCGCTATGTTGCCGGAGCTTCCATCGCCATTGGGATCTATGCCGAATCGTTCGCGGCGCCTCTGCCATTGGCACATGTGGGGATAGTGGAAGAAGTGTCCCCCGTCTACCGTGCGCTCAAGTATCTCGTGCTAAGCGAAGAGGAACCTCGCGGCGCGGTGCTCGAATTGCCCATGTATGTTGCGCCCGCACCGGAATATCCTGAGGCGAAGCGCATGTTGGCCAGCTGTCTGGGATGGTGGGGCCTGGTAAATGGCTACAGTGGTCTCACCCCGACGCGTCAAATGGAATTGGAGAGGCATCTCGCAACATTCCCATCCCCGGAGGCAATGGCCACGTTGCGCGAGCTGGGCCGCCTTGGAGTACGCTATCTCGTGGTGCACACCGCCGAAGCCCCCTTCAACCACCCCCGTTGGTTGAGCGAAGATCGCCACATTGTCGAACGGACCACCACCCTGTTGCCTCTGGGTGACTTTGGCAACGATATCTTATACCTCATTAACCCCTATGGTGACACACTGATCAAGGATCCGAGTCGCATCCAAGACCCCTTTTGGAGGGAACATACGCCGGTACAGCTGAGCTACACATTCGATGCAGAAGGGATTCCACTTCGTCTCCTGGCCTACCGTTTGGACGAATTACCTCCAGGGGCAGCTCAGGAGATTGCGGGAACGCCTCGCATACGCCTGACACTCTACTGGCAGATACCCCAAACACCCGCCAAGTCGTACACCGTGTTCGTCCACACGCTGGACAGGATGGGCACGTTAGTCGGACAGGCAGATGCCCCGCCTGTCGGTAACCAATACCCCACTACTATGTGGCGTCCAGGCGAAATTGTGCAGGACACCCGCCTGGTGCCGAGGGATTATGCATTGCGCATAGGGTTATACGAGGCAGTGACCGGCCAACGCCTACCCGCCTTCGGGCCAGAGGGCCGGCGGTTGGAGGATGATGCCGCGCTTATCGTGATCGAGCCGTGATACCCCCTCAGAGCGCCCCGGTGCTTACTTTTTCTTCCCACGCTGCCGATTGCGCACCACTATAACCAACGAGATCCAGGTGATCCATGCCAGCGCACTAATCCATATCCCAACGCGTAATGTGAGGGGACGATAGTGGAATTCCACATGGTGAGTTCCCGGCTTCACAGGCACGGCGCGGAACATCAGATTCGCGCGCAGTATGGGTGCCGGCTGACCGTCCACAGTTGCCTCCCAGCCCGGGTAGAAGGTGTCGAATAGTACCAGGTAGCCAGGTGCGTCGGTCGAAACGACGACGGAGATCTCCTCTGGTTCATAGCGCGTTAGGATCGCCTCGCCCCTCCCCACAGCATTAATCGCTTCACCCTCGCTCAACAAAACCAGCTGCGCCGGCTCGAAAGCTGGATCCCGCATGTAGGCGAGCATTTGCTCAATCTCGGGGATCACCTCCGCCCGATGGACTACAATCGCGCGCGGCAGAACGTCGAGGTTCTCGTATATCTTCACATCGCCTGAATGCACCAATCGGTAACGTCCTTCCGTGGAGAGCGTCAACTGTTGCCCTGTGCGCGTGCGCATGTCCACCAAGCTCAGTCCCCGTAGTACAAATTCCCCTTGCGGCAATATCGCCTCGACGGTCAAGTCTTGCAGATAATGCGGATCTCCGAGGGGTATCATAGCAATATAGTCGCTGCCGGAGGGATCATCGCGCCAAATGTGTCCAATGCGTGCCTGTCGGTGCAACACCTTGGCGCTATAACGCCCTTCGCTGGTGTCGCGCCCCGTCAGCAACGTGAACGTTTGCTGCCGGCCTGTCTCATCCCTCACATAAACACGTGCTACGGGGGTCTCGTCGGGAAGTGCCGACGCACCCTCCAGGTGTGAAATAATCCCTAATGCGGTGGCCGGAAAGCGAGGCAAGGTGGTCGGTTTTACCACGGAAATGCCCTGCGGACCAAGCCGGGCGCTGAATTGCAGATCGTAGTAAATGCCGTCAATCCATACGTCATATACCTTATCGGTGATCACGTACTTGACACCCAACATAGATAACCAACGGCCGGAGGGCACCTCGCGCAATTTCTCACGCAACCGTCCATCCACCGCGAGCCGGTCATCTGGGAGCAGCAACCTTTGAAGGGTCAGAAAATCGCGCAAGGGGAGCAATCCACCATCGTAGCCATCCACACTATATAGTCCATATAGAAGTGGCAGGTTATAGAAAAGCACTTCCTTCTGCTTGGCTGCCACCACATAATCATAAACGGAGCGTTCCGGCAGCTGACCGCCCAACATCGCGCGCATTTCAGCTAAGTCACCCGGATCGTACACAATGCCCGACAAGCTGAGAAAGCGATGGACATCGGGATCTGTCTTAAGGTGCGCGATGGATGGTCGCAACAAAGTATACGCTTCCGGAGCAGTGGGATAGCTGTGGCGGAGAGATTGGCCGGATAGAAACAACTCGCCGACCAGAACGCCGGCCAGCAGGGTTGGCATCCAGGCCATCATCGTCCTCCTCTTCCCTCCTACATCTTGTGCACGCCTGGCAACCCAATCCAAACCGAGGCCGATCAACACTGCCATCCCCCATGCATATAGCGCCATCCATCTGACCGGTGCCCGGAAAGCACCAAAACCAGGTACCAAGTGATAGAGCACATAGTAGAATGGGTTAGCACGCCCCAATGCCAAGAACACACCACCCGCTGCCAGGAGAGTAAAAGAACATACTGCCGCCGACCAGTGCGTTGACTTGGGACTTCCCCCGTCGTCCACGCTACTTTCCAGCCCAGCCTTTCCCACAGACATGCCCAGCCTGTGACGCCACCCTTGCCATCCGGCAAGTGCTGCCAGACCCAGCCCGATGACGCCGACATATGCGACATACTCCCCGTACGCTTCGCCGAATACTTGAACCAAATCCGCCCCGTAAGGTGGCAATAACGTGTACCGCAACAGCCAGGGATTTAAGCTGAAAGAGGTGGCTTCGCGATAGCCGAGACCATCACTGCGCACCGACAAACGAGCGAGCTCCCAGGTGGGCAAGAGCTGTGCTGCGGTCAGAAACATCGCCATCACAGTTGCCAACGCCAAGCCCAACACGCCCTCGATCCGATATTGCCGCACCAAAGACATCACCCACCGCGCTCGACCGACACGAACCACCCCAAACGCGGGTCGCACCAGCGCGTAGATACCCAGTCCCACCAGACAGATGAAAGTGGTCTGTGCGTGTCCGGCCAGGATCATCATCGCGATGATCAACGCCAACATCAACACCCGCCACGCGCTCCGGCGCATTCTCGCCCACACCCCCATCTCGCTTGGGCCCAACATGATCCGGTCTAACAACCCAAATGCCCAGGGCAGCCAGGCAAGGCAATTGAGCTGGTTGATATGTTCACTCTGGGCAGCCAGGAAACCGCCCAATGCAAAGGATGTGGCGGCGGCAACACTTGCCGGCCAGCTAAGGCACAATATACTCCTGGTATAAACCAACGTGCCCATTGCTGCCAACAAAGCATGCACCACGATGGAGACGGCAACCTGCTTGGGAACCGTCAACCATAACAACGGCCAGTGCAGCGGATAGAGCACAGCTGCCTGCATATTGGCTAACAAAGGCACACCCAGGAAGAGATAGGGATTCCACAAGGGCAACCGAGCTTGTAACATCTGTTGGGTCACAAACGCCCGATAAGGATAGAAATACAGAAACGAGTCAATGCCCACCAGGATGAGATTGGTACAGATAATCTTATGAAAAAAAACCAGCGGCAGTACAAGTACTGTCCCTACCGCACATATGCTTTGCCAGCTGGGCACTCTTTTCATTCTACTTCCTCAATGCGATACACGATGAACGAGACCGAACCATCGCGTCTCAAAGTGCGAAATACCTCATGTAACACTAATCCTTGACGTTTCAGTGCTAACCTTGCTTCGGTCGCGGATCGCCAGCTGGGGAAAACGATGTAGCGTCGCGCACCGGGACGCGCACTCGCCTGGGCAGCCAAGTCATCCGGTGACGTCCACATGCGAAAATCGTAAGGGCTACCCCACAGGTAGAAGCGCCAATGGGGCCCCAGCCAGCGATGGTAGAATGTGGTGTTTTCCGGCACCGTCTTGAAATAGGCGACCAGCTGGTCGATCCCATCGTAGGCGCCATGGTCACCGCCGATGGGAAAGCGACTGGCAGCCGCATCCTGGATGGAAGTTAGTGTGCTGGATAGCAAAGCGAGCACCACAACTATGTAAGCTGTGGATAGCCAGGGCTTCCTGTTGCAAACAGGACATGATCCAGAGGGGACTACCTCTTTGGGAGCAAGCCATGTCCCGCACTTGTGCAGAACATTCCACGGCAGCGTCACGACACGGGCTAATAGAAAGATCAGCAACGGCACCGCTCCCAGCATATAGCGATCCCAGACCTGGAATCCCACAAGTGCATGTCCCACAAGAAATAGGAGGAGAAAACCGCCTATAACCATATCGTGGTATACGACGTCCCCTTTCTTCTGCGGGGCGTGACCCGTCTCTGCTCCACTCCCCTCAACGGTGTCGCCGGAGCAAAATGCTCGAAGTATCACCTTGCCAATTCCAGTTGGCCTGCAGTGGCGAAGGAACAAAATCAATCCATCACCCAATAGCAACATAGCTACACCGATGATCAGCACATAATTTAGCGAGCGGGATGCGGTGGCGTATTGCAACCACCCGACGAAGCGGATCAACCGTTGCCATGCCGAATCCAGTGGCACGCTCAGAGAACCATAGCTGAGCAAACTCTGTTCCAGAAAGCCAGGACGGCGGCCGCGTGCTACATCCCAGATCAAGGCAAGGCACACCATCCACGCCAACCCTAGGACGAACCTTTTCCAGGCATTTCTTGTGCTGTACCGTCCTAATCCTGCTATCAGTGGCAGAAATAGAATGCCCTGCTGCTTGGTCATAACGGCCAAGCCGAGCAAGGCGCCTGCCCAACCTTCACGCCGTCTTACCGCCGCGAGACAAGCAGCCAATACGAACATGACCATCAGCGAGTCGGTGAGGGCGGTGGCGGCGAACAGAATGGCAAACGGAGAAGCAGCCCAGAGAAAGGCGGCCAGCAATCCTGTACCACGCCTGTAGAGATGCCGCCCAAGTTGGTAAATGAGCAGTACGCTGGTCACATGGGCCACTAGGGAGGGTAGACGCGCTGATGTTTCTGTAGCACCAAACAACAGAAAACTGAGCGCCTCAATGTACATGAACAACGGTGGCTTATCCACTGGCGAACCGCTTACCATAATATCGCGCCCGCTTGCGATGTCCAGTGCCCAGGCGCTGTAAACCGCTTCATCGTGATGGAAGCGATTGCTCGCCATAGGAGACAGTGGTGCCACAACTGCAAGTCCCACGATGAGCAAGAGTACCGCAGCAAGTGTCCACCGGGATCCGGAGAGGAAGCCTCCCCATCTGCTAAGAAAATCGTCTTGCTTTACCAGTGTGAGGCGAGCGAGCAGATCTGTGAACACCAAGATGTGTCCTGTTCCCTGCCTGCATCGACAGGCAGTGGAATTGAGTTTAGGCACTTACAGGCGTGGGTGGTAACAGTCGACGAAAGCCCGATTGACCATCATGAGGCGTGCTGTGTCACCAGATACCTCTCGGGTCGGCACCAGGGCATGCAGCTGGACATGGGTCACCGGAATAAATGCGCCCCCCATCACATTGAGGAGATTGCTAAGCAGCATATCCCCGCTCGGATGGAGATACCCCTGAATGACATAGCGGGGAGTATACAGTACCGCCAGCTCGGCACGCGATGGCAACGAAAGCAGTGCATCTTCTCCCGGCGTGGTTATTCCAATGGCAACAATTTGGCCCTTTGGCACCGTAACCATCGGCTGGGCAACGCTCTGTAGCTTCGCCTGTGGATCCAGAGCCGTAATGTGTGCGTCTGTTAGATCCAACGTCTGCTTGTTTGGATTGTTGACCCAAGTCAGAAAAGCTTCACTGGACGCAAATCTGCCGCTGATAAGATAGGATAGCGTGTAAACGCGAATGGGAGATCTCATATCATCATCTCCGATTGCTCCACAAGTATCTAGAGAGTCCCCATTGGATGCCAACAGGGGCTTTGTCACCAAAGCGCTTTTCCATTGCCTTCTCTCATGGCCCGTTCAATAAGAGGGCCATATTCGGGCATCACATCGCCACAAGCACGGATCAGGCCATAGCACCCCGACATCATCATATCCCCAAATGGGGCGGCAAATAATTTTGGACGCCGGGATGAACGCAACAGATTGCGCCTTGGGCCGGTCACCACCCAAAGGCGCTCCTCCGGAGACAAAGGTTGCTTGTGAAGCACGATCGCTCCATGCCCCTGCGTGTTGAAAACTTCCTCGTGGGTGAGAGTACCCTCGGCCAAGCGCTCCAGAAATCCTTCCAGCTGAGTCGCGGTGATTTCGCCTGTATGGTGCTCGAAGATCCCCTCGATGCCATCTGCACCCAGCCGGAAAGCTAAGCAATGGAAGTTGCCCACATTGACCACAATCGTGCAACATTTTGGACCGATGGTCACATCCTGCAATGCTCCCAAGACCGCTGCGGGCGCCGTGTCCATCAACACCACCGGCAGATCGTCGCGCGGGATGCTGGCTGCCACAGCACGCATACGGGTCATGACCTCCGGCACCTCCTCTGAGCAAAAGGCGAAAGCGGAGAGGCAATTCTCCACCCGAACTCGTTCTGCCAGGTACTGAAAGCGAAACAGTCTGTCGCTGACGCCGGGCGGCGCCTGGCCATGGTCGAAAACAGCCACTGCCAGCGCGTCTAAATCTCGATCCAAGTTAACTCCAAATTGGTTGAAAGCTTGCGCAATGGCGCGATAGTGAAAATCACCGGTGCGTAACCGGACTACCTGGTCGCTTATGGCCAGCGCCTCGTCTTCGCTAACCAGGGTCACACCCATGCCGGACACCACGTCCAAATCATCGTCGAATGTGCGCGCCGCCTCGGGTGTGGCATAAACATGATAGCCGGCGTTCAAGTGATCACGCACCGCCCATGCACATGGCCCCCCGCCCATCAGAACACCTGTGAGCACCACGTCCTTGCCGCAACGTGTGGCTTCGCGCACTGCCTGCGCCAGCTGGACTGTCGGGGACGGCAGCACCATTTTGAAACAGTTTTCGACTTCACGCTCGCTATCAAACAGCAGGATGTCCTGAGTGCCTGTGCCTATATCAACCGCAAGGATCAGCATACTGCCACCTAGCCCATTCGCTTAGCATTGGTATAATTGTACCACAAGGGTTTTATATCGGCAGTATAGCTGTAATGAATTGCATATGGATTGCGAGGTGGCTGAACTACGAAACCAGGTCAGCCAAAGGATGAATGCCTTACAATTGAATGGGCCTTGGCCGGTCGGCTACTTTAAGGTCCTCCATCTTTCAAACGGTGTAGTGGCTTCCCGCGCTGTGAAGTGACATTACCACCCAGTCAAAAGGATAGTATAATGTCCCTCCTTATTGGGAGGGAGACCAATGGGTGCATCGACAAGGATACTCGGGTGAAAAATAAGAAATTTGTAAGAGACGATGCAGAGGAATGGTATTAGATTAGCTCAAAGGCCGTTGGGGCTTGGTCGTGACCAGCTTGACGAGCTCGCCGCTTTCTTCTTCGTCAAGTGAAAGGGAGCCTATGGTACGCACGGCACCACGGTGCCACTGAGCATATGCGACGCCGACTAACATCAGGATCAGCAGAACGATCACTGCAGCTTCCATAAGGGACAGTTCCTCTCGTGTACACACCCTGACGTGAACGATACACAGATGGACACAGTAAAAAATCATTCCTTAGTATAGTTTCCTCGACCGCCCCCTTCAATGGGCAAACCGCTTATTTACGTGATACACCGGTAGGCCATTATGCGTAGCAAGGAGATGCACGATCGCAGGACACTCCAGAAGTCGTTCAATTTTGCGAAGATGATCGCACAGCCATTACCTCGTCGGGGTGTGTTGAGGGTGGTGGCAGCTGACGCGGCAACAGAACCTGCATCTCGGTTCCCTTGCCGGGCTGCGAGGTGATGATCACCTGCCCCCCAAATAGTTGGGCTCTCTCACGCACCCCCAGGAGACCGTAGCTGCCTTGGTTGGCCAGCTCTGTGATGTCGTCCGGCACATTGAAACCGATGCCGTTGTCGCGCACGGTGATGATCACCAGGTGGGGCGAGAATTGAGCATGCACTTGCACCAGAGATGCCTGCGCATGGCGATGAATATTGGTAAGAGCTTCCTGGACGATGCGGTAAATGGTGACTTCCAAGTCAGGTGGCAACCCATCAGGTGAACCTTCCACACTTAGAGAGGCGTCGGTGCCGTCCTTTTGGATTAAGTTGTTGACCAGGTACTGCAATGCCGGCACCAACCCCAAATCTTCCAGGGCGGTTGGGCGCAGGTCACGGCTGAATGCGCGTACCGACTCGATCGTGCGCGTTACCATCTTGCGCAGATCGCGCAGCTGCTCCACCGCCTCGTCGGGTGACTCGTGAATAAGTTCACGCGCCAGCTCCAGACGTTGGCCAATGGCGATCAGGGCTTGGATCGTATCATCGTGCAGGTCGCGAGCGATGCGACGGCGCTCTTCTTCTTGCGATTTTGTAATAGCAGCCACGTACTGGCGCAGTCCTGCCTGGTAGCGCGATATTTGCTCCACCATCTCGTTAAATGCGCCGGCCATATCTCGCAACTCACGGATTGGATTGGAGGGCACGTGCACTGTGTAGTCACCGGCAGCAACCAGACGTGCGTAAGCTGCCATCTTGGTGATCGGGCCCACAACGCGCTGTACCCCCATGAACAAGAACGACACGAGCACCCCTATTCCGATCACAAGTGCCACAATGATAGAGCGTAGCGAGCGCACTGCCGGTGCCACCACATCGGCCCAGGGTTCCTGAACGATTAACCCCCAGCCCGTGATGCCCACCGTGGCGTAGCCGACCACGCGACGTATACCATCTTCACCTTCCACGAGCACAGCTCCCTGGCGGTCCCCGCTCAGCAAGCGACTGACCGATAGGCGCTGGCTGAAATCGGCACCGAGAAACGCGTAGTTAGGGTGGTAGATCACCCTCCCCTTACGGTCGATCAAGTATGCTTCACCGACTTCGTCACTATAGAGCTTGCGAATTTCCTCACCGATGCGTTGGAATTGCACATAGAAACGCCCTGAAAGTACCCCACGAAATTCACCATCACGCGAGAGGATTGGCACGGCGACCACGATGATATCCTCGCCCGAGCCTTCCTCCTGCATAATGTCCGAGAACGTGACCAGTTTCGTCTGGCGCGTCACCTGGAAGTAGGGACGGCTTGAGAAGTCCTGGCCCAAGAGATCCGGGCGATAGGGTTCGGTCACGGTACAGATGCCCTCTTGATTCAGCACAATGACCCCTCCGTCGAAGTCCAGGAGCAAGTCACGTGCCTGTACCAGGGCATTCTTCTGTTGAGCGGGGTCACCACCACGCACGATGTCAAGACGTGAGATGGTGGTCAGCACGCGCACGAAGCCTGCCAGGTTCTCTGAAAGGCGGTCGGCGGAGATGCGGGCGATTTCCTCGTTGCGTCCCAGTGCCAGCTGCTCGGCCACCTGCTGATACACGTAGAACACGGCAGCGACGGAGAGACCCAAAAGCACGGTCAATGGCAGCGCGGTGACAATCACTGCCAAAAAGGAGAGACTATCCAGCTTTTTGATCACCCGCACAACAGCTCTGAGAACCTTGTATACCATAAGACCTACCCAGGCAGCTACCGGAGTTTCCCGGCCATTTCCTTCGCGTACTGGTCCGCCTGCTCTTGGGCAAGGTGAAGCGCATCGGCAGGATCGGCGCCGTAGAAAGCTGCCTTAATAGCATCGGCATAAGCGCGCTCCACTTCTGGGAATGCATCGAGCAAGTAAGGACGTGCTGACTCGAGCTGAATCAGGAAAGGCTTCAGCAAGGGATCACCGGCAAAATGGGGGGTGGACAACAGCCAAGTGCGCGCCGGATAGCGGCCCAGACGGCGCGCCATAGCCAACCCGTAGCGGTCGCTGGTCACCCATTTCATGAACTCGAAAGCTACCTGCCTATTACGGCTTCCGCGCGGCACGAACAATCCTGTGCTACCTAGAGCTGAAGCTGCTGAGGCGCCGGCAGGTGTTTCCGGTAACTTGGTCACCCCGATGGGAAAATCTGGCGCATGGGTGACGATGTAGTGGATGTCATAGGGCGTGCCGAAGAACATGGCTATCTTGCCCGCCAGAAACAGCTTGCGCGGATCCTCATAATCACGTGGACGGGTTGTCGGTAGAGGACCATATCCATTGCGCGCCATCATAGTGAGAAAGCGCAGTCCTTCGACATTGGCTGTGGCATCAAGCGTGAACCGATATCCGATAAACGAATCACCTGCCACCAAGTTGCCCCCAGCTTCCGCTAACCAGGCAAACACATGCCAGGGATCCGTGGTGAACCCTATGCCATAACGTGTGCCGTCTGGGCGCGTCAACGCAGCAGCGTCGGCAGCGAATTGCTTCCATGTGTAGCCAACATCAGGATATGCTAATCCTGCCTCGTCAAAGTGAGCTTTGTTGTAAATGAGCACCAGGGTGTAGATGTCCAGAGGAACTCCATATTTCACCCGGTCCCAGGTGACCTGCTCCATTGCTTGCGGCAAAAATTCGTCCTGAGCACCCCATGCATCCCACAGGTTGTCCAATGGCTCAGCTAAGCCTTGAGCTGCCATTGCCGCCACGTGAGCTTGCACCACGTCCGGTGGATCTCCTACCTGGAGCGCCTTCTTCACTCGATCGGGGATACTTTGATAGACAAATCCGTGGATATTGACATTGACATTGGGATATGCCTTCTCGAAATCAGCCGCCACCTCTTCAAAAAGCGGATCCGGTGCCACCAGATCTAAGCTCAACCACACTTCCAACGTAACTGCTTCGACCGGGACCCCGGGGTTTACGGCAGGCACATCATTTAGCGTCTCAGGGGACAGTGGATTGAGGGCACACCCAGTGAGTACAACAACGGCGAACCACACAAACC
>Ga0078972_1015840_pt1 | contig 11385 bp, 10 predicted proteins | sample YelNatPaOPGAMG01_FD_67568 | JGI IMG/M metagenome (GOLD analysis project Ga0078972, IMG submission 67568) | Hot spring thermophilic microbial communities from Obsidian Pool, Yellowstone National Park, USA - OP-RAMG-01 (SPADES assembly) (version 2) | ecosystem: Environmental > Aquatic > Thermal...
CAACATGGGAATACGTGCTCATCTTCGTTAGGCACGGGGCCCTCGCGTACGAGAAGATTCTCAACACCTACAGGAAGTTTGGAAAGCTATTCTGGTTCACATTCTACTATTCTGATTAGTAGGCTAAATGTGAGGTTCAGAAACGATTTAAGCTGCAAGCATAGTCGCATAAATCTTACACCATATTCGGGCTAAGAATTACTTCCTTTTCGTACCGCATTTCGGACAATATATAGCGCTTTGCGGGATAAGAGCCCCGCAGTATTCGCATTTAACCAGGGCCTCTCCTCTCGACCTACTCTGCCTCCCTGGCTTGTAAGCCTGTGATAACTGAGGACGAGCAGTGTTTGCCTCAGGCACTAGCGGCTCCTCGCGGGAAGCAATCTGGTCTTCAACGAAGCGTGCAAACCTCTTCGTATCCTCATGAGCGTCAGCGGTCCGGCAAACCCTATCTTTCACAGAAGCAACCGGTATCAACTCGTAAAAATGCTGTTTATACAGGATCCCGACTAAAATAAAAAGCATCCCTAGTACGAGAAAGAAGGCCAGGAGTGTGAACGAATCATCCAAAGTAGGGCTTATTGAAAACAAAAAGCGAAAAGGGACGGGTAGATTCTGCCACAGCAAGAGTGTTATGTCGGCGACTAAAAATATGGTGCCGACTGCTATTAGCCAGAGACGGGGCTTCGACCTGTACGCGACTGAAACAATATGCGAATAGTAGAGTGAATACACCTCCTCATTTAACACACCTCCTCTGTATAATAGGACTCTTTGATTTGTAGCGTAAAGAACACCACCCGACTCGGCTCTTGCAGCAGCAAGTATTCTTTCATTTCTCAACAGGTGGTCATCAAGCGGCATCCCGATCAGTTCTGCGTTCATCATTTCCAATATATAAAGCTAATTAGCAGAGAACAGGAAGCCTTTCTCGGCTGCCTTCTGAGAAACCCGTCTGTTCAGCATGGTTTAGCTGCATTGAAACATGTAATGTTTCTGAAAGACAGATTAAGGGATTTAAGTTTCATTATTAAGTAAGATTAACAGTTTGGTTAGAGTAATTCGATGTGAGAGATGCGGCTCCACCAACCCTGCTGACTCGAATTATTGCGGAAACTGCGGTCTACGATTGAGAAGTGTGTCTGTGGCCAATGCTTTAACAGAGCCTCCACGGCACAAGGCTAATGGATGGAAGCTAGCAGTCATACTTCTCTTGCTTTCAAATATTATCCTGTTTTTCTGGTTCTTCTTTCAGATTTCAGATTATCGCAACAAGCATGATATGTTAAGTTTTAGTTATGATGTGCTTGAAAGCCGTTATTCTTCGCTAGAACAGGAGAAAAAAAGCATGGAGGAATGGTATAATGCCATCAAGAACCAGATTAACCTTAGGGGCCTGGGAGAAAACAAAAAGCTTTTCGTGACACCTGACGACCCGATGGTTAACGATGTCGTAATTCAGATCACTGGAGGATGGAGCGACTCTACAAATCTGGAGGAGTATTGGGACGATTTGAAGAAGATGTACGACTGGGTGACCTTTAACGTGAAGTATAGCTATGATTCCCCTTCTCCCCTGATGCCTGAAATAGGAGGCTCAGTATCATGGATTAACGATTTCTGGAGGTTTCCCAACGAAACGATTAGAGATAAGCGGGGAGACTGTGAGGATCAAGCCCTGCTTTTGGCCAGCATGATTAGGAATTACGGTGGTAAGAGGTACGCTGTATGGGTAGTCGGATGGACCGGCGGGTCCTCCAGCCACCTGGCAGTCGCACTGCCAGTACGTGGAGGAGATATCGCGATCCTGGATCCCGCCGGCCATTTCTACACAAAAGACCAGTATGGAAGACTCACCCATAAGTATTCGAGCTCAGCCATAGGAGAATGGATCAACTACTGGAGCTCCGAGCAGAAGGATATCCGGATTAACCTCGCCTTCTCCGACGCGGAGCATCAAACCTTTTCAGGGACAAACGAGTTCGTAGAATGGTCACTATTATGCGGAAATCCCTCTCCGGCAAAGTCCTCCTTCCTGCCATACGAGCAGATAGAATTCAGAGCCGTCTTCTCAATACCGGTAGCTGGGGGCTGGAACGTGCACATTACCTACGTAAACACTGGGTCAAAACCCGTCAGGATAGACAACGTGTTTATCAACAACGTTCCCTACACCAGTTGGGGCACAACCCTAAACATCACCCTGCCAATAGATGCAGGCATCGGCGTGCAAAAGACTTTCTACATCTTTATTCCAACCGGTGCAACCTATAATAGTCAAAGAATCACGAGCGGCGTAGTGTTAACGATTAAGCTTCACTCAACCGGCGGCAAAGAATACTTTACAAGCGTAGTCCTCCCCTAATCAGCACGCGTATCTTCAGAATCCTCGTCTTCTCGCCTATAAGAACGAATGGTTGAGCGCACGCTAAGAAAACCAGCTTAGGAAACATAAAGCATTGCTTAACCAAGTAGCTTAAATATTTCCGTTGGGAAGAATATTTGAAAGGCTCTATGTTCCGGTGGAGAAAAAGAGTCGTCGACAAGGTTTTAAACGAATATCTTCAGAAGGCTGAAGCCCTCTCTAAATCAAGAGCCTTCGACGAGGCTAAGAAGAATTATGAGAAGGCTGTGGAAAGATGTGACGAGCTTTTAAAACAGGCTCCGGGGAACGATTATCTTCACTGTAGGAAGGCCCGCGTTCTTTTCGAACTTAGAAGGTATGAAGGACCGGATTGGACTTACGTGAAAAGGTGTAGGGAAGCGCTCGTGGAAATCGATAGGGCGATCGAACTGGATCCTGAGGATAATGAATATCATCTTAGAAGGAGCGATATCCTTGGGGAACTGGGAGGGACGCCTGACTGGAGTCTTAACGCTGGCCCAGATGAGGAGCGGACGATGGATACATGGCTTCTTTTCTTTTCTCTTTCACACTACATCAGAGGTTTTATGGTTGATGAACGCGGGATACCGTTTAAGTGCATGGGAAATGAATACAAGAGTATTGACATAAGGCTTATTGAAACGAAAGACGAGTATAAATCACGTTTAAAAGAAAATCCCAATGATCCTGATCGCTATAATAATTTGGCAGCGGCTATGCATGAATTGGGGATGTGGGATATGCGTGCAGACCCTAGGGTTCTTGAGAAGCTGAATAAGGCTATTGCCCTCAATCCTGATAACCCGGCTTACTACAATAATAGGGCTTTAGTGCTTTACAGCTTGATTATGGATGCTGAATATTTCAGGCACAGGATGGATGGTTGGCCTAAGGATAAACTGGACCCTGAGAAAACGCTTCAAGACGTCTACAGAGACTTAAGCAGGGCTGTTGAACAGGATACGCATAACCCCTATTATCATTACAACATGGGGCTGATGCTGTACGGAGATGGGAGGTACAACCAGGCTATCGATGAGCTTGATAAAGCAATAGCTTTGGATTCAAGCAACCATTATTTCCACTATAAGAAGGGGATGGTTCTCTACAGGCTTGGAAAAAACGATGAGGCTATTGAATGCTTTAAGGAAGCCTTAGGGTTGTATAAGAAGGACCTTGTCGCCAGATATATGATTAAGCTTATTGAAAGAATCCGAGACAGGGAGAGGGGAGTCACGCTGCCAGTAGTGACTACTCCAGAATGGGTTGGGGACGATACGGAGACCAAGGTGTTTCTACAATCTGGCGATTTAAAACCTGACGAGGCTATTTCGAGAGCTAGGGAGCTAATCTCTATCGCTAAAAAGTTCAATCTGATTGATTCAAATGTTTCGCAGAAGGAGATGGAGAAGCTGGAGAAAAGACTCTCAGAAATACTTTCTAAGAAGGAGATTCGCCTCAACTCCCTCATGCTCACCTTATGTTTTCACTGTCCCGCCTACTGGTTTGACACAGAGATGATATATGGGCCAGAGGACTACGTGGAGCTAGCATCAGAACTATCCCGTATAACTAGGGGGCTACTCCCCCTCAGCGGAATCGACTGTCGAAAAGTCATGCTTCCTGGCGAGGAGAGTCCTGAGAAATACTTGCTTTCATTCATAGCCGGGGGAGAGAAACACACGGTTGAACTCCCGTTCAAAGATGATTGGGCTCAATACGGGCCGATAGTCAGGGTTTTGAACAACATTGCTGGAAAGATTGGAAGGAGAGAAAGATACGTCTCCCTTAACACTATGGATCAAACAGCATGCCTAATATTCTGCATACCTGAAGATTATGAGGCGTTCAGAAAAACAGTGGTTGAATTACTCCGGCAACGGTCCTCTCCGGACAAAGAGAATTGAAAGACAATTAGAATACATGCCTAGAAATGTCTGAAGGAGGACATTATCTCATGTTTTCTTAACACGCGCTAAACGGTTTTCCCGAGAATGTTTAAGTCAAGCACCATGTTTCTTTTAGAGTGACGTATACGCGTAGAGCGTTGGGCGCTCATGAAAACTGTCGAGTATTGTAGGGGAATTAGTGTTGGAACTCTTAATGCTTCTTAAAAATCGTAATAAGGCGGATGTGTATGAATAATGGAGAAAGAAATTTTTAACTATGTTTTTATCACGTATTCGCAGTACGGGTCTCCTGTCGCTACGCATTTTGTCTCGACGGCTTTAGCTTCCTTTTCAAATATGTTTGCGAAGAAGCCTGCTAGGATCCCCCTGGTGAAGTGTCCGTAGGGTTTCTCACTCCCCTTTCCTGTTTCACACTCGTAGCTTTGGTAGACGCGTACCGTTGCTTCTCCTGCTTCAGGATTGATCTCTGCATACTCCAGTATTCCCCAGCCTAATGTTCTAGCATCCATCATGAGGAGCTCCGCCAGCTCCCTTGGATCCTTTAGGCCATGGTCCTCCCTGTATGCTTGGCACATTCTCTGCCCTACGGCGTAGCCCTGGTAGTAGAGCATCGCTTCCCCGGCTGTCCCAAACTTCTCCCTGATTCCGTTAAACAGGTTTTCGTAGATCCTCCTCCTAAATATTACTGCCCTCCTCCCACTTATGACGAGTGGGAAGAAATGGTCGTCGTAAAGGATTCCCACGGAATTCGGAGTTATTAGGTGAGCGTTCTTGACGAAACGCTGCTTCCTGACGAGCCTCAGAGCCTCCTCCGGCGTAATGCTTGTGTTCGAGAAATCCAGGAAGACAATCACCTTCGCGAGCTGTTCGGAGGGCTCGGCCATTGAAACCTGGATGAACCTTATTACGATCCCGGCGTCCTCAGCGATCTCGCCAAGCCTCCTTACAACACTCTTCTCGAAACTAGTTTCTAAAACAAGGCCGTACCATTTCTGACCAGCGTTAAGAACCACTATCCTGCCTAAGTCTAGAGGGTCAAAGTATTCGCCCGGCGGCTGCGAGGCTTCTCCAACGCTTCGTTTTAGCGCGCGCGCTACTCTTCACCCCCGGGAGTAAGAATTAAAAATGGTTTTTAAATTTTTTTTCACGCGTGTTTAAATAGAAACATCAAGCCTGGTTAGGAGTTGAAAAAAGCGCATGTTTTTTGTGGGATCCTTTTCCCCGGTTCCTAGCGAAGGAAGACTACTAGCGTCGAAACGCAACATCGTCATTAAGCACGCTACACCATTATCTTCGGAATACGATTCATGTCCTTACACTCAACAACTATGTTTCCCTCCGAAGACCCAGCTAAAACATCGATCTCATGCTTGGCGGAGCCTGTGCTCGCCGGAACAATCATATCCCGCTCCGTCTCGAATCCAGCGGCGTCAAATATCTGCTGCACGTATCTTTCCAGCCATTCCCCTTTTTCGTCACCAACCCTTCCTTGAGGAACCTCAATTCTGGTTTTCCTCTTAACCCGATGAAACGGCATATGAGGAGTAGGCTTGACCATTTGACCGGGCTTACCCGAAACCTTGTTGAGGCAACTGCCTGCCACAATAACCGCAGAAAGCATCATTAGGGCCTACAGCTTCACCGCAATAAGGACAGTAGAAAGCCTCTGGACTAGACATTATAATTGAACAACACAAGACATTAAATATAAGTCTTCGCACTTAAGCATAAAACAATAAGGCTGAACCCTGGAAATTATTTACAGCACACATTAGCAAGAATACTAGTCGCGATTCAAAGGAAAAACTTATAGTTTGTTAAGATACCATGTATTAGCATGTAGCGTGCGCTACCTTCTTATCTAAAACTTTGAATTTCAGTGAAGAGAATTGAAAGAAAGCGGACGCGCTAAACATATTACACAAACATCCTCGAAAAACATCCAAAAAACCCGTAGAAACACGCGGCAAACCATACCACCCTCCAGAAAAACTTAAACCTTAAATACACCTCTCCAAAGCTAAGGAGACAGAAGGAGGAAAGAAAAATGAGTTCGTCAAGCAAACCACACCTGAATCTCATCGTTTGCGGACACGTCGATCACGGCAAGAGTACTACTACTGGTCATTTGCTGTATTTGACGGGGTATGTTGATGAGAGGAAGATGAAGGAGTTGGAGGAGGAGTCGGCGAAGACTGGTCTGGGTGATACTTTCAAGTTTGCTTGGGTGCTGGATCGTTTGAAGGAGGAGCGTGAGAGGGGTGTTACTATTGACGCGATGTATGTTAAGTTTGAGACGAAGAAGTATTACTATACTATTATTGATGCTCCTGGGCATCGTGATTTCGTGAAGAATATGATTACTGGTGCTAGTCAGGCTGATAGTGCTTTGCTGATTGTTTCTGCTAAGAGGGGTGAGTTTGAGGCTGGTACGAGTCCTGAGGGTCAGACGACTGAGCATGCGTTTCTCTTGTTTACTCTTGGTGTTCGCCAGATTGTTGTTGGTGTTAATAAGATGGATGATCCTTCGGTGAACTGGAGTCAGGAGCGTTTTCTTGAGGTGAAGAAGGGTATTGAGGATTTGCTGCGTCGTATTGGGTTTAATCTTGAGAAGTATCCGATTCCTATTATTCCGATTAGCGGGTGGACTGGTGATAATCTTGTTAAGCCTAGTGAGAAGATGCCTTGGTATAAGGGTCCGACTTTGATTGAGGCTTTTGACCTGTTTCAGCCTCCGCCTAGGCCTATTGATAAGCCTTTGAGGATTCCGATTCAGCAGGTTTTCACTATTACTGGTGTTGGGACTGTTCCTGTTGGTAGGGTTGAGACTGGTGTTTTGAAGCCTAATTCGAGGATTGTTGTGAGGCCTGTTGATAAGGTTGGTGAGGTTAGGACTATTGAGATGCATCATACGCAGCTTGAGAAGGCTGAGCCTGGTGATAATATTGGTATGGCTGTTAAGGGTTTGGCGAGGGAGGAGTTGAAGAGGGGTAATGTGATTGGGTATCCTGATAATCCGCCTACTGTTGCGAAGAGTTTTATCGGTAGGATTATTGTGATTAGGCATCCTACGGCGATTGCTGCTGGGTATACTCCTGTTCTGCATGTTCATACTGAGCAGGTTGCTTGCACGTTTGAGGAGTTGCAGAAGAAGATTGATCCTCGTACTGGTGCGGTTGTTCAGGAGAAGCCTGATTTCTTGAAGACTGGTGATGCTGCGATTGTGAAGTTTAGGCCTTTGAGGCCGATTGCTATTGAGGTTTACAGTGAGTTTCCGCAGCTGGGTAGGTTTGCTATTAGGGATATGGGTATGACTATTGCCGCGGGTATTGTGACTGAGATTCCTGAGAAGGTTCCTTTTGAAGCTAAGTAGTTTCTCTTAGGTTCTTGTTTTTTCAACCGTCTTTATGCTTATTCTTTTTTAATTTCTTTTTCTGGGCTTGAGTGGGCTGTGTCGGCTGTTTTTCTTGAGGCGGCTTATTTTTTTCTGTTTCCTCCTGGCGGATGGTGGCGTGCTTCTCCAGGTGTTTCAGCCGGGTTTTCTCTTCTTCGGGTCTACGTGTCTATACGCGTTTTTTTTCTCAGGCTGGCGTGTAGCATCATGGTTGGGGGTGCTTGCTCTTAATGTTGGCTGCTGTTTAGGCTTCGTAGTTTTTTGCAAAAGCTTGTAGTTATTAACCGCAAGCTTTATTAAAAAGCTTGTGAAAATAGTTTTTGTTGAACGCCGAGGATTTGAAGAGGGTGGTGGCTTCGCAGAGGGAGGAGATGGAGAGCCTATTTGCTTCGGAGAAGATAATAGAGAGGGATGTTGACGCCGGGAGGCTGAGGGGTTTTCTTTCACACCCGAATGTTTTGACTGTTCTCGGCGTGAGGCGGTGCGGCAAGTCGCTTCTCTCATGGATGCTTCTCAAGGGTGTGAAGTTTGGGTATGTCAACTTTTTCGATGAGAGGCTCGTCGGCTTTGAGGCGAAGGATTTTGGAAGGCTGCTCGATGCTTTCTACCAGCTTTACGGCTCGGATTTAAAGTTCATGGTTTTAGACGAGGTTCAGCATGTCGGCGGCTGGGAGAGGTTCGTGAGCAGGATGAGGACTTCTAAAAGGATCATTGTGACTGGGAGCAGTTCTCAACTGCTTTCAAGCGAGCTTGCTACGCTCCTCACCGGGAGGCATGTTGACTTCGTGCTTTTCCCGTTTAACTTCAGGGAGTTTCTTAGGATACGCGGCGTGGAGCTGGATGAGAACTGGCAGTATCAGACGAGTAGGGTTTCCACGGTTAAGAGTATGCTTGAAGAGTATCTTAGAACAGGAGGGTTTCCGGAGGCCAGCAGGTTCGGCAGGAGGATCCTGGTATCCATTTATTCCGACGTGCTTGAAAAGGATGTTGTAAGGAGGCGTCGCGTGAAGAAGACGGTGGCCCTTAAAGAGTTTGCGAGATACATGGTTTCAAACGTTTCCTCCGAGTTCAGCTTTAACAGGCTTAGGAGGATGCTGGGCGTGAGGGATGTTCACACGGTTAGGAACTACGCTGAATGGGTGGGTGAAGCCTATCTCTTGTTTTTCCTAGAAAGGTTTTCGCCGAAGCTTAGGCTTCAATACATTTCTCCTAAGAAAGCCTACTGTGTTGACAACGGGATCGTGTCTTCAATCGGGTTCAGGGTTTCTGAAAGCCTTGGTAGACTTATGGAGAACCTGGTGGCTGTTGAGCTGCTGAGGCGGAGAAGCTACTCTTTCAGCGACTTCGAAGTCTTCTATTGGAGGGACTACCAGCAGAACGAGGTTGATTTCGTCGTGAAAAACGGCTTAAGCATTAAGCAGCTTATACAGGTGACCTATGCCAGCGGCAGGGATGAGGTTAACCAGCGGGAGGTTAAGGCGCTGCTCAAGGCTTCGAAAGAGCTGCGTTGCAAAAACCTGTTGGTGATCACGTGGGATTACGAGGATGAAGCTGTTTCGAACAGCGAGAAGGTGCGTTACGTCCCTCTTTGGAAATGGTTGTTGAATCCTTAGTGTTTCAGGCGTGTTTGAAGCGTCTTGCTGCGCCCCTCGTTGGCTGGCTGAGCATATAGTCTACCGCTGCCTTCGCATGTATCTCCGTCGTGTTGAAAAACGGGATTGCTGCATCCTCCTGTTTCAGGAGGAGAGGCAGCTCGGTGCATCCTAGGATTACTCCCTGAGCGCCTCTTGCGGCAAGCTTTTTCACGATTCCCGCGAGCTTCCTCCTGGATGACTGTTTAAGTATTCCCCTGCATAGTTCCCTGTAGATGATTCTATGGGTTTCAACACGGTCTTTCCCCCCGGGTATGAGGGTTTCTATCCCGTGTTTCTCTTTCAGTCTTCTCCTGTAGAACTTGTCCTCCATCGTGAACCTTGTTCCCAGCAGAGCCACTTTCCTAAGGCCTCTCCTCTTTATTTCGGCTGCTGTCGCGTCAACCATGTGGATAATGGGGGTTTTCAGGCTTTTCTGAACGTCTTCAGCAGCCTTGTGCATCGTGTTTGAACATATGACTATTCCCTGGGCGCCCGCGTCCTCCAGCTTCCGCGCGATGCTTGCCATGAGTTTCGCGAGTCTTCTCCATTCCCCCTTGCGCTGAAGCCTCTCAACCTTTTCGAAGTCGACTGAGTACAGTATGCATTGCGCGGAGTGTAGTCCTCCGAGTCTCTCCCTTACGCGTTGGTTTATGATCCTGTAGTATTCCTGCGTGGATTCCCAGCTCATCCCGCCGATAAGCCCTATTGTTCTCACGCGTCAAGACCCTGTTTCCAGGCTTAAATTCTTTAACAGTGCGGCTTCAAATTCCCGTGTTTCCCCGTATTCTTAATAGCGGCTTAAGCTTGTCTGAGTTTAGCCTGTGTGCTGACGGATTGTTCAAGCCGGTTCATCGGGATGCTGCTCGGAGTATTGCTTATTAACCCTGCGTGCGCTTTAGGCGTCGCAGTTATGATTGGGCCTGTTCACGCTTTAGCCGGGTACTTCGTCGCATACGTTGCCGTAGAAGGGTTGAGGATTAAAGAGTCTCGCGACGGTGTGCTTGCAGCCATTCTTGGAGCTGCGCCTGACGTTGACTACTTGTCCCCGTTTCCATTCGGCACTCCGTTCGGGCACCATGGGGTTACTCACTCACCCTTATTGTTGACGCTTGTCTCAACGCCTTTTCTAGTTAAGTACAGGTGGAAGGCGGTTCCGTATTTCTTAGCACTAGTGTCGCATATCGTGGCTGATCTTGTGGATAATACTGTTCCCCTGTTGGCTCCAGTCTCATGGGAGGAATTCGGGTTACGCTTCTCACTCTCCTCCTCGTCTCTGCCTCTAGCTCATTTCCTTCAGCTTCTCGTCACGATGGTTTCAGCATGCGCTGTTGTTAAGGGGTGGAGGAGTTTCCCAGTATCCCTGCCGGAGAAGTATGACAGGCTTGCAACACCCGTCTTGATATTGTCTATGCTAGCCGTCCCGTTTCTACCATGGTTTATCACCGGCGACCTTCAGGTTTTTCTCAACCTGTCTAAAGAACCGTTTTTCATAATATCCGTTATACTGTTTCTGTCTTCCTCAATACTTGTCCTCCTGATCCTGATGCTGAACGTTAAATTCTTAGCTTCGAGGATTTTAAGCGGCTTCCCCCAGGGCATGGCGCGCGGTGGTCGGGAGGGTTGTGAGCAAGCCGGTTTTTGAAGCGGCCTGCATGGTTGAAATAGACTACGCGTGTTAAAAGTGTTCGGAATAGTTTAAGCCGGAAACCATGGGCTGTGGAGGCATCGCTATCCGTAGGGTGTTTCGGATGGCTGGTTTTTCCAGGTTTCTTAGGATTTTGGTAGGAATATATTTTAAATAGGATTGATTGAGAGTAGGAATATTAGTGGTAATGACGGAGGTTGTTGTGACGCGCCGCGGCCAGACTACTATTCCCGCCGAGATTAGACGGAAGTATGGTGTTGTTGAGGGAACCAGGCTTGAAATCTTTGATAAGGACGGGGTCATTATGATAAGGAAGAAGCGTTCAACAGTAGACTTGATCGGGACTGGGAGTGTGGATGTTAAAAAGGCGTGTGAGCTACTTTCTAGGATAAGGGAAGAGGATGACCGTTAGAAGA
>Ga0078972_1015841_pt1 | contig 11380 bp, 19 predicted proteins | sample YelNatPaOPGAMG01_FD_67568 | JGI IMG/M metagenome (GOLD analysis project Ga0078972, IMG submission 67568) | Hot spring thermophilic microbial communities from Obsidian Pool, Yellowstone National Park, USA - OP-RAMG-01 (SPADES assembly) (version 2) | ecosystem: Environmental > Aquatic > Thermal...
GATAATGACAAGAAAATGTTTATGTCCATGACTCCGTCTCAAAGGATACAGATGATTCAGTCTGTCGCCAAGGCGCAGCTTCCAATCGTTAAGCTGGGAGCGGGAGAGACGGCTTTTCAACTGTCTCCTACTGGCCAACTTGAGCAGCTGGGACAGGGGCAGCCCAAGATTCCACCGGTTAAGGCGGGAACGGTTAATGGAAAGCTTACCTATGCATATCAAACGCCTCAGGGCTGGGTAGATTCAAATACTGGTCAGCCGGTTGCGGGGGAATTCAGGCCCCTTGAACCATACGCACAGGCCGTGTTGCCGACCAAGACCGTACGGCACCTGGGGCCAGACGGACTTGAGCACATGTATATGTGGGATACGCAAACCAACGGCTATAACATTGACCTTGGCCCTGCCCCAGCTGGTTCTACTGCTACACAGATTGCGCAAGCAGCCAAAATCCTTACGCTTCAGGACAGCCTGATTAGCAAGATCGAGGCCAACAGGGACAAAATTGGAAACGCAAAGGCATTGGTAGAGGCTGCGGCGCTGGGCACCCCGCTGTCCGACCCGGCCCTCCAGGGACTCGCCGGAGAGCTTGGCTCCTTCTGGGCCATGCAACCGGCTCTGCACGGTTTTCGCGGAAGGGATGTCCTAAAAGAGTTCTCAAAATATACGGGTGGGGTGCTTAACAACCCCGATGCACTTATCGCCGGAATCAAAGGAGTGTCTGCATCGTCACTTGCGACATTGCAAAACGCCTATGGAGGCAAGCTGCCTCCAGGTGTGATACCACAGCCCGGGGCCAGCAAGGAGACGCCCTCGACTGGGGGCTTTTCCGTTACGGCCCCCAACGGCAAGACCTACACGTTTAAGACAAAGGCACAGCTTGATTTATTTAAGAAGCGGGCTGGCATCGAGTAACCGTATTGGGTTTTAATCCATGGGAACAACCCCCAATCTTGATTATGACGCGCTTGCACGGCAGTCTGGCGCTGTCAATATTGACTACGACACGCTTGCCAAGGAGGCCGCAGGAGAGTCCGCTGGCCAGCCTAGAACAATTGGGCAAGGCCTGGCCGACTTATCAAAGGGGTTTGGACAGGGGGCTTTGCAAACCGCAAATGCCGTGTCCAAGTTGTTAAACAAAATACCCGGCATCGGAGAGCGTCTTGCCCCATCTGTGGGAATTCAGGCCGCAGAACAACTTGCCCAGCCTCAAAACGCCTGGCAACTCGCCGGACAGGGTATATATCAGGGAGCCGAGGCCCTGGGCGCCGGTGCACTGGTTCCAGAGATTGCCCTTGGAGGATCGGTGCTTGGGCCCCTGAGCAACATTGCCGGACAAGCGGCGCTTGGGGCTGCGTCAAGTGCTGCCCATGGAGGGAATCCTTGGATTGGTGCCGCCATTGGTGGCGGAGGGGAGGCGGTCGCGCAAGTGTTGAGGCCGTTGGCCCAGCCCGCGATAAACTCTGCCCTTGGAATTGGCGAGCGTAGCAAGCGGTTCGGCAAGAATCCTGCCGAAACCATTCTGGAGGAAACTAGCAGCGTAAGGCCTAGCAAGTTGGTTCCAGAAATCCAATCCAAAATCGATACGCTTTCAGACCAGCTAGACTCCATTGCGAAGGCCAATGCCGACAAGAAGGTTTCCCTCAGCGATGCATTGCAAAACATCCTAGATATTTCAGACCATCTCCATAAAGAGAACTACTATGACGCCGACCCGGCGCTTCAGTTGCTTTGGGATCATATAACCACCAACCTGGGAACCAAGGAGCCGCTGCCAATTGAAGTAAGCCCGGAGACGGCAATCCAGCTAAGGCGTGGGATTCAAAGGCGAGTGGCAAGCTGGAACGAGGGAGCTGGCAGCGAAATGTCCTTGGCGGCCAAGCAGGTTCAGCACACCCTGAACAACAGCATTAACCAGGCCCTCCCAGAGGCGGCGCAGATTAACAGCAAAATTGCCAATCTCATCGAGGCTGGCAAGCGAGCTGGAATTACAGGACGCAGCATGGGGACAACCGAGCGTCTAATTGACCGGCTTACGAGGCCAACGGGCGCTCTTACTAGCGCAAACATAGGCGAACACATAGCCGGAATACCCGGGGCCATGGCCGCCATTGCCGGACAAGAGGCCCTTCGCTCTCCAACCATAAAGCTTCTCGCCGGTCGAGCGTTTTATGCTATGCCTCCAGTTGGCGCTCCGGTAGTACGAGTGGTTGGATTGCCACTTTCAACTCTAGGAAAGAAACAATGGAAGGAACCAGAATAACCCAAGAGGATTATGTCTTTAGGCGCGAAGTTCTTGAGCGCCTAACGCGCTTAGAGACAATGCTGTCCGGATTAAATGGCGGTCGCCTCTCCGACATGGAAACGGAAATAAAAAACATAAAGTCTGCCCAGGCATACCAAAACGGAAAGATGGTTGGAATCAGCGTGGCGGTTGGGGCGGCGCTTTCCTTCATCAGGTGGAACGTGATACCGTGGTTTACGAAGTAGCTTGACAATTGGGATTAAATGTGCTATTATAACCGTGGTGGGGCTAAACGAGAACGAAGATAAGAAGCCTGTAAGTCCGGAACCCCCAAACAATTTCGGCTTTGCGATCCCCACCACAAAAAACAGAGATGGCTTCTTTTAAGCTGGCGATTCCGCGAGTGCTCAACAATGAGGGTGGCTACGTCAATAATCCTGCCGACCCCGGCGGGGAGACCAAGTTCGGAATTTCCAAGCGCCAGTATCCTGACCTGGACATCAAGAACCTTACGCTTGAAAGCGCAATGGAAATCTACCGTCGGGACTATTGGGATGAGGCGTGGGAAGCCTTGCCCCAGGACGTGGCAACCAAGTTGTTGGATATGGCGGTTAACATGGGGCGCGAAACGGCGGTCAAAATAGTGCAGCAGGCAGCCGGTGTTACCGCAGACGGAAAGTTCGGCGTTGCCACCATTTCAGCTATCATGGGCAAGAATCCCGCCAGGCTCCTGAATGAAATAAGGGCACGGGCCGCAGTGCATTATGCAAAATTAGTGCAATCCAATCCCAAGCTAGAGGGATTTCTGCTGGGGTGGATGCGCCGAGCTGTGCAATAGGAGACAAAATCATGGCACTTGACCCCATTACTGCAATCCTAAACGTGGGGAACTCTTTAATTGAGCGGCTCATTCCAGACAAGAACGCACAAGAGCAGGCCAAGGCTGCGCTTGTCCAGATGCAAGCGCAGGGCGAGCTGTCTCAGCTCGCAGGGCAGCTTGAAATTAACAAAACGGAAGCATCCAGCTCAAGCCTTTTCGTAGCTGGGTGGAGACCGGCGGTTGGGTGGACATGTGCAGCTGGTCTTGTGTCTCAGTTTATAATTTCCCCACTCGCCACGTGGTTAGCATCGCTATTGGGGTATCCTATAAGATACCCAGAGCTGGATATGGGGACATTGTTGACCCTACTGTTTGGAATGTTGGGACTGGGTGGGCTTCGAACCTACGAGAAAACCCAGGACGTTGTGCACAAGCACTAATTTACCCTAGCGAGGAACCATGGACAATCCCTCTTTTGTTGTTAACCTTCCGGCCATCTCCGTAACAGCCGGGACTCCGGTAACGGTATTTACCCCGCCCAGCGGCACAAGTTTCACGGTATGGGCCGTTAATGTATCCCTATCCGTGGCTGGGTCTGTCATATTAAAGTCTGGCAACACAGAGTTCTTGAGAACCCCGGCCATGGCCGCTGGTTACGGTCTTTGCATGAACGTGGGACACGGCACCGCTTTGAGCGCAGTCCGTGGCGGAGCTTCCTCCAAGAATGTGGGAGACCCCCTAAAGATCGATGCAACCGCCAGCGGCACGGTTTCAGGCTTCCTGGTGGTGTCGGTCAGCTAGCATGGCTAGGACAGACAAAACCATTTCCGTAAAGCTCCCAAACTGGCAACTGCTTGCCTTAATTGCCGGTTCAGTCCTGTCCAAAGGTGACTGCAATGTTGAGCAAGCCATTGCAGACGCCGAGAAGATTCTGTCCTCAGCGCGCCGCATTAATTTCCTTGACACTCCCGCCAAAACGTGATACCTTAAAATACCAGGAGGAACATGAAAAGGGTGCTCGTGGTAAGCGACCTACACTGTGGAAGTATATATGGGCTGCTTCCTCCAGGGTTCGAGCGCAAAGATGGCCGGGGCCGCCTATTCAGGCAGCGGCGATTTCTGTGGGACGCATGGACACAGATGTGCAAAGAAACCAAGGGCGCAGACCTTGTGGTGGTAAATGGAGACCTCATAGACGGAAAACAGCAAATACAGCAGCAGACAGAGCTTAACATTGCTACGATTGGAGAGCAAATCGAAGCGGCATCAGGCTGTTTGCGAGAAATCAGACCGGCTAGAGGCGCTCGCTGGTATTTCGTACAGGGCTCAGAGTACCACGACCAAAAGGGGTGTCCTGCGGTTGAGGCCGTGGCAGAGAAATTCAGGGCAGCGAAGCCATCTCCTGGGGACAACCCCGGGAGCGGCATATACTCCTGGGAAACCCTAGACCTTGAGGTCGAGCCAGGAGTTGTGATAAACGTTCAACACGGCGTGAGCATTGGACAGGGCTTTTACCGTGCTACGCCATATGACAGAGAAGCCCTGTATAGCGCATTGGCGGGCAAGGCCGGGGTATCGCCCAGGGCCGACTGCATAGTGCGATCTCATGCGCATTTCTTTGTGCATTTAGAGCACGCAAGCAAGCACATTGTCGGTTCCCCGTGTTGGCAGCTACAGACACGTTACATGCGCAAGAACTCCGCCTATCGGATGCTGCCAGACATAGGCGCCGTTGTTGTTGAAGTGGACGGTTCAAGAAAGAAGGTCAAGCAAGACCCCATTAGGATTCATAAGTTTCTGTATCCAGCGCCAGAGAGAAGGCCCGTGAGAGCGTGGTAGGAACGCGATGGGTGCTATGAACGGTCGTCTAAAAAGGATGTATGGCAGGATCAACCGGGCATGGTTCGGAAATCGACTCCCACAAAACACAAGCCTTCGGTTCAGGCGCATGGAACCGCAGGGGCTTATATCACTGTTTTATGTCGGCCCCGCGCTCATCGAAATATCTGAGGCGTGCCGCCGCTGCGGATGGAACGCAGTAGAGATGACGCTTTTCCATGAAATGGTACACCTGGAACTTGCCATTAACTATTCTCTCAGGGAAGGCCATGGCAAGAGATTTCAAACCAGGATGAGACAATTGGCAGCCAAGGGAGCGTTTGACAAGCTGTGGTAAGCGGTGCCAGGGGGAGCCATGGACAAGAGATTCATTGTGGTATACATTAACGACAATGGAAGATGGGTAGTGGCAGACACTGTAGCAACTGTGGCATTTGTTTCAAGCCTTGCGGCGGTCACGTACGCTGGCAGCATTCCAAGAAACCAGAGGCCCCAGGTTGTAGCGGTTCCGGATGTGTCTAGCGTTTCAAACACCGAGACTAGGAGGGCGGACAATGCAGATTAGGCGCTTTGGAACCGGGGCAATTAGAAGCTCCGACCATGGCAAGGTAGATTACGAGGGCTTCCTGTCACCATTGGTAATAGAGCGATATGGGAGATACATGCTCAAGCATGAGATATTGCCAGACGGATCGCGCAGAGAATCAGATAACTGGCAGAAGGGAATTGAAAAGAGTTCTTACATGAAGTCGGCATGGCGCCACTTCATGGACATGTGGCGCCTACACCGCGAAGGAAGGGGGTGCTCAGAAGAGGCACAAGAAGCCCAATGCGCTCTCCTGTTTAATATTATGGGCTATCTGCATGAATCCATCAAGGAGGCAAGGGGCAATGAGGGAGCCCCTAAATCCGTCAATATATAGCCCAGAGGTGCAGAAGCTTAATTCTAAGCTTTTATCGCTTGTGGTTGGGCAAGATAGGGCCGTAAGGGCGGTTTCCCGCGCTTATCAAGTGTTTAGGTCTGGGCTTTGCGCCAAGGGCCGCCCCATCGCCAACCTGCTATTTCTCGGCCCCACTGGCTCAGGAAAGACCAGACTGGTAGAGGCAACAGCAGAAACCCTATTTGGGAAGCCCGACGCAGTTCTTAAGATAGACTGCGCCGAAATGCAGCGTGAGCATGAGACCTCAAAGCTTGTGGGAGCTCCTCCTGGGTATATCGGACACACTAGTACTAGTCCCATGGTTACCCAGGAAATTCTCGATTCCCATCACACCCGAGACCTGCGTCTGTCTCTTGTCCTTTTCGATGAAATTGAAAAGGCCTCAGAGGCCCTGTGGCAGCTTCTACTTGGTATTTTAGACAAGGCAACCCTAACGCTCGGAGACAACTCTAGGGTTGACTTTAGCCGTTCCATGATATTCCTCACCTCTAATATGGGATCGCAAGAAATTGACCGGTTAATCTCCGGCGGCATCGGCCTTCATCGAGAGCCCCCCCATGGAGAAGGGCTAGACAAGCTGATATATCACACAGCGCTGAAGGCGGCTAAGCGGAAGTGGTCTCCGGAGTTCATGAATCGCATAGACAAAGTGGTGGTGTTTAGGTCTTTGCAACCAGAACACCTGGAACAGGTCTTGGACATAGAGCTTAGACGGGTTCAGGACAGAATTACCGAATCGATAGAGCGAAAGTTTATCTTCCGGTGCACCCCTAGTGCAAGGCGGTTTCTAATCCAAGAGGGCACAGATGCCAAGAACGGGGCCCGTCCGCTCAAACGTGCAATCGAGCGTCATGTTGTATTCCCCTTGTCCACCATGGTGGAAACCGGGCAAATAGAGATTGGAGATATAATAGAAATTGATGAGGAGAATGGCGGTCTCAGGTTTTACCGCCTACCCCATGAGGCAGAAATCAAAGCACAATAGCGAAAGCGTCCTTGAGCGCACCCTGGCCCACAGGATGAGGCTTGAGGGCCTCCAAGAAGCGCACAGAGAGTTTGTGTTCGAGGAACACAGGGGGCCAAAGGGACGCATCGCGCATTATCGGTTTGACTTCGCTTGGCCGGATAAAAAGCTGGCAGTGGAGTGTGAGGGCGGCATCTGGAGAGGAGGTCGCCATGTAACGGGCAAGGGTTTCGAGTCAGATGCCCGCAAGTACAACATGGCAGTCCTGCTTGGATGGCGAGTTTTGCGATTTACTCCGTCCATGATCTCGGACGGAGAGGCAATTCGGGTTATCAGAAGCGCACTGGGTGTGGGTGACAAATGATAAAATCTATAAAAAGCGTTTGTCTTTCCGTCGCCATTTTGTTATCTCTCTGCGGAGCCCTTGGGGCAGAGGGAGGCCCAGTTGTCGTTCCTGCCAGGCTCACAAAGAACGGTCTATGGCTAGTTAAGGTATCCGTAAATGGGACACCGGCATGGATGCTGCTGGATACTGGGGCCAGCATATCCACTCTCAATTCTAGGCATTGGGACTTGCCGATTCGGTACTCCGGAGAGTTTACGGTGGGAACTTGGCACGGAGCCCAGCACGAGCGTATAGCCTGGGTGGCTGTAAATCGGCTTAGAATCGGAGAGACCGATTACCACGCTGTGCCGCTTCAGTCCAACAATCTCTCAAACCTTGAGTTCTCTCTTAACGAGAGAATTGACGGAATCCTGGGCAGCGATCTCCTTGCCGGGTGCGGCCGTGTTTCGCTTGATTACCAAAAGCGAGTCATTGTTTTAGAAAATTAAACTAGCTTAATGGTTCATGGGTTCGCTGCAAATATTAATGGTGTATTGCCCTTGGCCAAGACGAAACCCCCAAAACTCGGCGGGGCCAGAAGCCGAGTCTGCAACCATAACCATAAGGTTAAACGACGGATTGGAAGTTTCCTGGAATTCAGCGAAACCAATGTGCTGGCCATAGCAGTCTCGCACAATGCTAATTCCAGCCCCACCGCTCAATAAACCCTTCATGCTACGCCCCTCCTTCAGAAAGATAAGAAGACAGGTTGTTAATTACCCTCTTGCACATCCAGCACAAGACGGCGTCAGAGCCGTTAGACTCCACCTGATACACAATAGACTCGGTTCTACCAGATAGATTGGCTTTAATAGGAAACATAATGCACTGCCCCTCGTGGCGAGGGTCTTTCTGCACGCCCCACACAGCCCTGGCTGCTGCCGTGAACGCGATACTCATCGCCACGCGCGTCAGTGGGTCTCCGCCCTCTTTGCGAAGATGGTTTATTCCAACTATGGCAACCCCGTGCCTCTGTGCCATGGCGGACAAAGGCCCAAGCACACGCCTAACCTGGGCATTGCTATAGGCATCTGCATCGCCCATATAGGCGCTTATAGGGTCTATGACAACCATGACCGGGCGCAGCCGAGAAACCGCCTCCTCTACCAGCTTCAGGTCAGCCCTAAGATCAAGCCATCCGCTTCCGCCTTCCTGGTCTCCGCTTGAGCCAACACCGTGAATGAAGTGAATGCGCCTAGCATCCGCCCCAGCAGAGTCTAGCCGCGGGCGAATCGTGTCTGCTGGGTCGTCTTCTGCGGACAGGAATATCGAGTCTCCTACAGGGCCAGAAGACCCGTCTGGCATCTGGCCAGTGGTAGACAGGCGGGCTGCAAGGTCTACCGTGATTAGGCTCTTTCCGAGCCCCGGGTCGCCAGCCAGGATCGTCAGCTTGCCCAGAGGAATGCGGCCAGGCCAGAGCCACTCAAGCCGTTTTGGCTCTATTGAGTCAAATCTTTGAATGCGAAGCACAGGAACCCTCTTTGGGGGCTCAACGGTGCCCGGCTGGTATCTGCATATACTCTCAACTATTCTAACAACGTCCTTATCGGGAAGGGGCGGAGAGCAATGGGCTTTGTTTGCCGAAAACAGAGCCCCAAGAATCGCTTCTTTCCCCATCCCGCGCTTCCGCAGGACGCCAGCAAGGGATGTCAACGTAGCATTTCTTTTGCCTTCGGGGATGGTATCATTGCCGGAAACCAGCGGCTCAGAGCCCATGGCGCTTCCGTCGGAAAGCGCATCTTCCCAATCACCTGGCAGCTGTGCCAGTGGAGGCCTCCGCTCCCACCGATAGAAGCTACCGCTTGGATGGGGAGACGGTGGCAAGATCACGTATCCTCCATCGCCCCTAACGTCCAGCCCTGGGCCAATCTTGCCGGTGCTGTTTCTGATTTCCCGGCTGGCCCGATACCATAGATGCTTTCCTCTGCCCGTCAGCACAGTGGCGGTCTGAGGAAGCTCAGAAAGCCAAAGATAGGCCATCTCAAGCGATTTACGGCCAGCATCTCCGTCTACATCGATCACAACCGCCCCGTTGCCGGTGGGAGTTCCAATGCTGGCCTTGGGATGCGCACTCCACATTCTCTTTACTTCTTCTATAGAAGTTGTGGCATCAAGGAACCCGCGAGAAGATAGCGGCTTCTTGTCAATTGAGCATGGGAAGACGGGCCTTCCCATGCGCGCGTACTTCAGCGCGTACTCAAGCATTTGATCTCCAGGGTGGTGGCTAGAATGGCACGTCTTCGGCTTCGCTTGTTGCCTTTCCTTCTATTGGCCTGTCCCCAGTTGCGCTCACTACGCGGAAATCGGGTTGGTTCCTAACCTTGTTTGCGTTCTGGAATACAAGAACCTTCTCGCCCCTAATCACACCAGACCAATACTCCTTTCCGCTATTGGACTCATGCTTCCACAGGGCCCCTATCTCGTCTTTGCTTTTTGCCATTTTCTTGTCTCCTTATTCTTTGGTTAAACTCGGATTCGCTCATTGTGCCCATGATAAATGAAACAGTCGCGTCTAGCGAGGAGCGGGCTAGTCGGAAGACCTCTCCGTATGCCACAGAAGCGAATCGCTTCCTTATAGAAGCAGGATCAAGCGATGCAAGATGGCATACATGGACAAAATCACTGTCGTTCTCTATGTAGGCGCCTGCCTCTTTTCGCTCTTCCACGGTAAGCCTATGGCGGCCGTCAAAATAGTCCCTGACGGCCCTGGAGACTACGGCCTTCCACAATAGCTCGGCCGGAGGAATTGGGTGTTCTCCAGTACCGAGACTAGCTCCTATTCTCATCATTTTCCTTAAGATATTCATATTTCTTAAGATATTCATAGACCTCCTTCGCAGCAAGGAAGGCCCTCAGATCGTGTTTAAGGGTCTCTGGAGGAAGGTACAGGGGTTCCAGCTCGCCATTCTTTCCTATCCTAACCACCCACCTATGGCGAATTTTAAGACCGGACATCTCGGAGTAGGCTTGGCAATAGGCCGCTGTTTGCATTCGGTGTTTGGGATAGATTCGCTTAGAGGTCTTCCAGTCTACAATCGAGGCCGCCCCCCTTGTAGAAACCATTCCAACCATGTCCAAAGTACCTGCATAGTGGTATTTGCGCGAATACAAACAGGTTTCAGTCATCAGCGGCCAGTAGTTCACACTGTCCATCCACTGCTTAGCCGCCTCACAGGCTGCGCGCGTCCGGGGCTCTTCGGGAAGCTCAAACACATCTGGCATCCCCGCCTCTACAAACTTCCTTATCCACTCATGGGCTTGCGTACCCACGTCAGCCGCGTCCATCCGCGCCGCTGAGTAGGCTGTCCTTGCCCCATTGGCGAGAGCCAATACGTCCTGCTCTGTAACGGTTGATCCAGCGGAGAGGTGGCAATGAATCCAATCCGCTGCGCAGTTGGCGGCCCACTGAATGAGCGCCCCCTCGCTTCCAACCGCACTTAATATGCTGGTAACGGACGGAGCGCTCTGGGGATCGCCCCACTCTGGCCCGGGCGGCAACCCCCTGAGGCTTACGCAATATCGATGAAATCTCTCGTCAAATGACAGCTTAACCTGTCCATCATATAGAAATCTTTCCATGTCACCAATCCTTTTCAAAAACTCCTGGCGTGGATAGCTACGAATTCATTTGCGCTTTCGCGGCGCCTCTCGCTTAGCGGCGCTTGGATTTTCCGCTGTTGCCTTGGCATTGTGGGAAACGAATTTCAGCTCGCCCCATTCTTGGAGACTTACCGGTATTAACTTCACACGATATGACGAAGCCAATACAAACTCCGTCCTGAAGATGTGTCAAGAGTGCTTTTTCGAGTTCGCTTTGTCCAACGATCCTAACCGCAAGCCCGAAATCTTCGTCGTCTCGGTCACGGTCTTGTCCAAATTCGATTAACATGTCTCCACCTTTCCTCTCGTTTTATTCGGTCCAAGCAACTTCGTTAAGACTGCCTGCTCTCAGCCGATCTTTTCGAAGGCTTTGGTTTCGCCGTCGTCCACTTTTAAGCCAAGGAAGACGAGCTCGCCAGCAGCAGCGCAAAGAACGATAACTGGACTACCGAAAAAGCTTTGCGCCCCGGGCTGTAAACGTTCAACAGAGACAACTTGGCAGTTGAAGGTCTCCGTGCCTGGGGTGGCACTGGTTTTCTCCTTTTGTTGATTTTCGAAATATCGAGCATATAGCAATCTTTCCATG
>Ga0078972_1011181_pt1 | contig 11379 bp, 8 predicted proteins | sample YelNatPaOPGAMG01_FD_67568 | JGI IMG/M metagenome (GOLD analysis project Ga0078972, IMG submission 67568) | Hot spring thermophilic microbial communities from Obsidian Pool, Yellowstone National Park, USA - OP-RAMG-01 (SPADES assembly) (version 2) | ecosystem: Environmental > Aquatic > Thermal...
GCCATTGAGCTCTGTGGTAAGAGGTATTAATGCCTGGAGAGTTGATGTGGCTTCTGGAACAGCATGGTCTGATAGAAGGCTCTGCGTTCTTTAAAGCATCTTCTGAATTTCCACCAGCGTGGAATTCGGGTCCTGCTTAATTTCAAAATTTCTTTTCTGAAAAACAGCAATCATCCTGGGATTGTCGGTGGTGGTGTAGGCGATGATTTTTTTCACCCCCCAGGCCCGGGCAATTTCTGTGCAGTAATCGGTGAGCAGTCCGCCCAGTCCTTTGTTCTGCCAGGCATCCTGCACTAGCACCGCATATTCGGCCACGGTCCTGGTCGGGTCAGCGGTCAACCTGCCTATGCCCAGGATTTTCCTTTTCTCGCCTTCCTGAAGCTCGGCCACGATGGCCATTTCCCGGTCATAGTCTATGTAACAGTACCTAGAAGCCACTTCGTGCGACTGCCAGAAAAAGAAATAGCGGAAGCGCGAGTAGATTGTTTCTTTTGAACAGCTGCCCAGAAGCTCAAACCACAGAGGCTCATCTTCCGGTCTAATGGGCCGGAGCGTAATTTCTGTCCCATCGCGCATTCTGGCCTTTTTGATGAATTCTTCCGGGTAAGGACGCAGCACCAGATGTTCGTAAGGCTTGGCTTTTCCGGGCTCCACCGTGCGGTCAACCACGATGCGGGCATCTAGTGCCAGAACTTCGGAGGAGCCAGCCAGCAGCGGGTTGATGTCAATTTCCTTAATTTCCGGATAATCCGCCACTAAGTAAGAAAAACGGATGATGATTTCTATCAACTTGTCCAGGTTAACTCCTGGCCTTCCTCTGTAACCCTTTAGCAGCGGCCAGGTTCTCAGCTCTTCCAGCAAACGGCGGGCCAATCTTTCATTGAGCGGTGGAAAGCAGAGAGAGCGGTCTCCCAGCACTTCAGTAGCAATGCCACCGGAACCAACCATGATCACCGCGCCGAAGGTCGGGTCCTTTTTGCTGCCCAGAATCATCTCTATGGCATCTTTTACTCTGGCCATTTTCTGGACCGTTACCCCTTCTATCCTGGCGCCCGGAGCTTTTTCCTGGACCGAGTGCATGATGCGGTCAAAAGCAGCTTCCACCATGTGTTCATCTTCCAGGTCCAGGGCCACGCCGCCCACATCAGTCTTATGGGTGATGTCCGGCGAAAATATTTTCAGCACCACCGGAAAACCGATTTCCCGGCTGAGACTGACGGCTTCTTCTTTTGTGCGTGCTATCCGTGGTAAGGTTGTAGGCAGGCCATAGGCTTCCAGTATTTTTTTGGAAGTTTGCTCGTCCAAGATTTCCGGTCCGCTTTTTAAAATGGGAATTATCTGCTCACGAATCTTTTCTCTTTCTACGGGGAATTCTACAGAAATTTCCCGTGGCGTTTCATAAAGGTCTTCCAGGTTGCGGGCGTAGTTGACCAGGATCATAAAGGCCCGCACGGCTTGCTCGGGCGTGGTGTAAGTGGGGATTCCGGCCTCGTTCATTAACCTGATGGCTTCGCGCATGCTGGGCCCACCCAGGAAAGCAGCCAGAATAGGTTTCTGAGATTCGGCGGCCAGAGGAATAATTTCTTTGGCAATGCCCGGCGGGTTGGTCATAGCCTGGGGGGTTATAATAAGAAGCACGGCGTCAGTGTTGGCATCTTTCAGCACGGCATTTACCGCTTTGGCTACAGTTTTAGATTTAGCATCGCCCAGAACGTCAACCGGGTTTCCGTGAGACCAAGCCGGTGGCAGAGATTGATTTAAAACTTCAATGGTTTCTGGGGTCAGCTCCGCCAGCTGGCCACCAGCTTCAATCAGGGCATCAGAAGCCATAACCCCGGGACCTCCGGCATTGGTAACAATAGCCAGGCGCGGCCCTTTAGGGATTTTATGGCGGCCGATTAGCTCAGCCACGTCAAACATTTCGCCTATGTCAAACACTCTGGCCATGCCGGCTCTTTTAAAGGCGGCATCGTAAATGGCATCTTCAGACGCCAGGGCGCCGGTATGAGAGGAGGCAGCTTCGGCTGATTCCGGGAACCGGCCGGCTTTGTAAGCGATGATAGGTTTGGTCCGGGCATAGGCTCTGGCTGCTGACATAAAGCGTTTAGGGTTGGAGATGGATTCTATGTACAGAAGGATTGATTTGGTGTTTTCGTCTTCGCCGAAGTAATCAATCAGGTCTCCGAAATCTATGTCAATGGCGTTGCCGATGGAGACAAAGTAGGAAAAACCAATCTTTTCTTCCAGCGACCAGTCAAGGATGGAAGTGCACAGAGCTCCGGATTGGGAAATAAAGGCAATATGACCGTTGAGCGGCATGGAGGCAGCAAAGCTGGCATTAAGCTGAAAACCGGGTGAAATAACACCCAGACAGTTTGGCCCGAGGATGCGCATTCCAGGATATTTCTTTTTTTCCTCCAGAATCTGTTGCTCCAGAGCTCTTCCCTGGGGTCCGGTTTCTCTAAAACCAGCGGAAATTATAATGATACCCAGGATGCCAGCCTCTCCACACTCAGCCACCAGTTTTGGTACCTGAGGGGCGGGCGCAGTGATGACCGCTAGGTCGGGCGTTTTGGGTAGATTCTTGACCGAGGAGAAGCAGGGGATGCCCATCACTGCTTCTACGGCCGGGTTAACCGGGTAGACCACACCGCGGAAGCCGCCAGTAATCAGGTTGGAAAGGATTTTTCCCGAGACACTTTTCGGGTTGGGGCTGACGCCGACCAGAGCAATACGCTGCGGCTTGAAAATTTTATCCAGAGCTTCCATGGGTTCCATCTAAAAACTCCGCACTTCCAGATTCTGTGTTCCAGGTTTTCCGGCTTGTTGGCCAGAAAAAAAGCCGAAAACAACTAAAACAATTTTAATCTAAATCCAGTAGAAATTGTAGTGCCGGGCGTCCCGTATCCATAAATCAGCTCGTATCTCACGTTGAACAAGTTGTTGATAAGAAGGAAGGCTTCCAGCTTTTCTGAAAGGTCGTATTTAAAATTGAGGTTGGTTAAAAGATAGGCAGGAAGGGTGACTTTTTCGGCCGGGTAAGACGAATAATTAAAATCAGTTCTCTCCCCGACATAGTTCAGTTCCAGGCCCAGACGCAGTTTTTTCCGGCTGTAAACCAGATGAGCAAAGCCGCTGTGCGCCGGTCGTCTGATTAAGGCTTCATTGTTGTCCAGGTCCAGAGCCTGGAGCCAGGTCCAGCCGGCTTCGCCGTAAAAAGTGGCAAATGGTCGGAAGCGCAGGGAAGCTTCCAGACCGCGGGTGAGGGCCCGGCCAAGGTTAAGATAGCCAGTGCCAAAGTAAAACTGGATGAGGTTGCGGTACCTGTTTTCAAAGTAAGTAAGAGCAGTGGAAAAATGCTGGCTCCAGTCACGCTCAACTCCGGCATCCCAGCCGGTGTTTTTTTCGGGTTTGAGCAAAGAATTGCCGATGGGACCGAAGGAGCTGGCCGGGGCATAAAGCTGGTAAAGGGAAGGGGCTTTAAAGCCAGAACCCAGCGTGGCTCTTATTTTCCAGCCTGTGCCTGCTGGCGCGAAATTAGCAGCCAGACGGTAAGTCAGGGCCGTGCCAAATTCCTGGTGCTGGTCAAGACGGAAGCCAGAAGTGAAAGAAAGGCCCTTGGCCGGTTTCCACTGGTCCTGAAAGTAAAAACCCAGAAGACCGGTTTGTTTCCTGGGGAAGAAACTTTCGTAAGAACCAAACGGACTAGAGTAATGGTCTTCGGAGCGAGCTGCTTCCTCTTTAAACTCCAGGCCAAAAATTACCGTCTGGGAAGCGGTGAGGAAAAGGTTGTTCTGCCAGTCCAGCTTGTAAAAAGTTCCGCGATAAGAGGCTCTTTCGCTCTCTCCGGGGTGCCATTCATCCGGGTCGTTGTGATTTTTTCGCTGGTTGACTTCCACACCGAAGATAAGCTTTTGCTCCCAGCGGTGCTGGAAGAGGAAGAAATTGGCTTCCAGACGCTCAAACAAAAAAGCTGACTTTTGCTTAAAATTGGGGTCATCACCATAAGGTCCACCGAAAGCATCCAGGTCAGCTTCTGAAAGCAGTCCGCGTGTCTGCCAGGTCAGGGAAAAATCAGGGCTAAGTTCATACTTGATTTTGAAAGCTAAAGCCTGCTGGGAAAACCCGTCTGCTTCTTTGTTGCCCGGGTAGTATTTACTGGCTGCAGAAACACCGGCGGTGGTCCAGGAATTTAACCCAAGCTCGTAGGAAAAGTTTCTCCCTCTGCGGCTCAGGGAAAAAGCTCCCTGCCAGGTTTTCTGCGTGCCAGCCGACAGATAAAACTCCGAGTGATTGCGGTCCGGTTCTGAAGAAACAAAGTTAACCACGCCAGCCAGGGCGTCTGAGCCGTAAAGAGTACTCTGTGGACCGCGGAGGATTTCCAGCCGGTCCACCAGACCCAGGTTAAACAGGTTGAAATTAAAAGAACGACTTGGAGCAGCCGGGTCGTTAATCTCCACGCCGTCAATCATAAACAGCGTGTGTTCAGAATTTCCGCCGCGAAGATAAAGAGAACCAGCTCCACCTGTCGGACCAGCCTGGGCATAAAAAACACCGGGTACCAGGGAGAAAAGGTTCTCAGGCGCAATGGATTTAAGCGGAAAAAGTGATTCCAGGTTTAACACAGAAATAGCCGAGGCTGTTTCTTTAAGAGGCGTTTCCAGACGGGTAGCGGTGACCACCACTTCATGGTGAATTTTTTCATTCTGGGGCCGGTCATCAGTTCTGGCGCCAAGAAAATGTGGAAAAAAGAGGAGTAAAATCAGAGAAAGACACAGATGGGCAGAAAGGTTCTTTTTCATACATGCTCCTTTCCCCCCGCTGATGATTTTTTGTGGCCAGCTCGTTCATCTTCTCTTCCGCCCGAAAAGAAGATGGGCCAGCGGGTCTAAGGCAGGTATCCTGACTCTCGGGTCATCCTCCTCCCTGGCCTTCCCACCCTGACGGGCAGTGGCTTTTTACGGGATTCGTCGCCGATTACAGTAGCGGGGGCTGTGTCCGCTTTTCACGGACTTCCCTGCTTAAACCCTGAAATGTTAATCTACCACATTTTTTTTGTTAGTCAAATGGATTGAAAATTGGAGAAAGGTTTTTGAGGAAAAAATTCTGGCTATGGCCTGGGGACAAAAATGGACCCCTTAGACAGAAGGGTATTTTAAGCAAAATTAGGTAAAATCAGGTCAATTCAAGGTAGTTAATTTTTTTTATGTTGGTGAGAATCGGCCGCCGGCGAAATTTGGTTTCTTAAAAATATGAGCAACTATAGGGTTTGGAAAATAAGCTGGGGTTTTGACAGAAGGCTAAATGAGGGCTATTATTAAAAACTGATTTTGGAAGTTTAATCTGGAAGCTGTGATTAAATAAAAGAAAATAAATAATTTGATAGGACAGGAAATCAATAAAACAGATACATCAACATGAACAAAAAGTTAATTATGGTCTTTTTCCTAGCGAGCTTTCTGGTTTCCGGCACTTTTGCCGGCCAGAAAAAAGATAAGATTTCGGCTACAGAAGCTTTTATCAATGGTTTTTCTCTCAAACTTTCTTCTCTGGGACAGGACAAATCTACGAGCTTAGTTAACGGGGTGTCTTTTTCCCTCTGGCCTCAGATGGCCAACGGCCCATTTATTACTGACCCAGTACAGTTCAGCAAAATTAGCTCTCCTCCTCAGCATAAATTAAGAGCTTTTCTTGAGTTCTTCAGTTTGTTTGCTTATTCAGGAATAAATTATAATTTAAAATACAGCAAATTCATTGAAGATTGGCAATACCGGTTTACCTGGAAGGACCAAAAAAGAAGATTTTTTACTTTTGAAGCTCAGCGTTTTGATTCAAATGACTTTGGGCTTAACTGGCGTCATTCTCTGGCTGGTATGATTTATTATGAATTTGCCAGAAGTAATAACCTGGAATGGTGGCAGTCAGCTCTCTATTCTATCGGGGGCTCTCTGGGCTGGGAATTCCTGGTGGAGTGGCGAGAAGTTATTTCTACTAATGACAACATTATGACCGGTCTGGGAGGGATTTCTATCGGGGAATCCTGGTTTCAACTCGGGCAGTACCTCATTAATTCTCCCAGTCCTTTTGTCCGGCTGTTGTCCTGGGTGAATCCCTTTATGAAAATAAACGGCTGGTTTGACCGTAAGCGGCTTTTACCGCCATACTTTCATGCCTACAATCAGCAGTTTCAGGACGTATTCTTTTTTGTTGGTTATCGCCAATCTCCTGGTTCCAGTAGCGATCAAAGCCAGGCTAACCTTGATTTCAGCTTTAATTCCAGAATCATACCTAAAGAAGAATATGGTCTTCCTGGCCAAATAAAGGAAACGTTTAACCGGCCGATTTTCAGTCAACTTGACCTGGAAATGATGTATCATGGGCAGCAAAAAGAAGAGTTTAATCTTCTGGCCAAGGTGGTTCCTTTTGGCTGGTTTGTCCAGAATATTTCTGAGGACAAGAAAGGCTATAGTTATTATCTCGGTCTGGGCTCTTCCCTTGAGGTCTACATCAAGAGACCAGTCACTGATTACGATGCTGGAAAAATATCCATTGACCATCCTGAGGATTTTCATTTTGAACAGCCGCGAGATTTTCGGGATAAGCTGGGGGCCACGCATATCCTGGGACCCGTTTTTGATTACACTTATTTTGCTTCGCCCTGGAGGTTTCATTTTCGCGGAGAAGGATATCTAAGCTTCGGGATGATAAATTCCCTTCCTTTGAATAAATATTCAGTTGATCATGATATACAGGGAATGAAAACCACGCTGACTTATTATGGCTATTATTATTCACTCGGGCCCGCCTTAAAAAGTTTAATTGAATTGGATTATAACTCTCTCCGCCTTCAGTCTTTTCTTAACTATTATCATTATTATTCTTTGCAGGGCCGGGATAGGTTTCAGAATGAACTGATTGATGATTCGCCCCTACAAGATTCCAGATGGCATTATGGTTTTGGTTTGGAGTATAAAATTAAGGGTACCTCGTTAGCTCTGGCTTCCAGGCTGGAATGGGTTAAAAGGTGGGGAAGAATTCACGAATTTGAAGACCATAGTCAGGAACAACGTTTTTATCTGGGACTTAAATTAAACATCTAAAGGAAAGACAGGATACTTGAATTTATCAGAAGACAGAATGACCAGAGCAAGAAATGATTTTTGTGCGGAATTAGTAGAATCTTTTAAGGCTAAATTTCAGCTAGACAGAATTTTTAAGAGCCAGGTTCAACCTTTGTTAAGGATAGTGACCAATCTATTTACTGAGAAGATGGAGCCTGAACGGCAGCTAAACCGGTGTTAATTATAGCTTATCTAACCTTAGAGTCTTGTTTTAAAATAGAGTTTCTGGATGATAGATTTACAGCCGGGGAAAGAGATAAAGAACTTTCTGCAGTTTTATTTAGCTAACGAAGGAAAAGTTTAATGGCCAAGCAGAAGAATAAAAACAGGCTGCAAATAATCTCCATCCTCTTTGGTCTGTTGCTCTTCGGCCTGTTGATTTATCGTGTTGGTCTCCGGGAAACGTTGACCGATTTAAGCCGGGTGGGCTGGTGGTTTGCAGTTTGTTGTCTGCTTGGTTTGGGCTGGATTTTCCTTCAGTCGTTAGCCTGGTCCATAATCCAGGGAGCCTTGCAAAAGGTGCCTTTCCTGGCCCTGTTTAAGGCCAAAATTCTGGCCGACGGTTTTAATACTTTATTACCGGCGGCGAACTTCGGCGGAGAGGCCGCCCGGGCGGTAATCATTAAAAGATATTCGCCGTTGAGAGAAGGCATACCGGGGGTGGTTTTTGATAAAACTATTGAATATTCTGCTTCTTTTATCTACCTGGGCAGCAGCCTTTTAATTTCTTTAATCTACCTTAAGATCCCTGAAAAAATGAAAATTTCTTCTATGGTGGTGCTTTCTGTTATTATTGTGGGTATTATTGTTTTGTTTTTCTTACAATTCAGGGGAACGCATAAATTTTTGCAAAGATTAAGCCATCTTTTTCCCAGGTTCAGAAAATGGTTTCTGGAAAAAGAAGAAATGATTAAAACCCTGGATGCTAATATGCGTCTTTTGTTTAAACACTCACCGGCCAAGCTGATAATGGCCCTGATGCTCCATGTTTTATCCAGATTCCTGGGGGCGGCTGAGGTTCTGGTGATTATCAAAGCTCTTGGTCTACACGTGGACCTGATTAAGGTCCTCTTTATTTCTGCTTTTGTGGTGCTCATTAACACCGCTTTTTTTATTATCCCTGGACAGTGGGGGGCCGCTGAGGGAGCCAATGTGCTGGCCGCCATAACCGTTGGTTATCCGGCGGCGGCCGGTTTGAGCCTTGGTCTGGTACGCCGGGCCCGAAAGCTTTTGTTTGCCGCCCTGACTCTGGTGATTGTCTTCCTGGACAGGTTAAAAATAAAAAGCAAGAAAGGAAGAAAACATGATAACTGAGGCAGTCATACTTTTAAAAGAAAAGGGAATCACGGAGTTGCTGGGCTTGTCCATTATAAAGAGGCTCATCCTGAGCGCTGGTCAGGCCGGGTTGAAATATATTATCCTCCTGGCTCAGGGCCAGACCTGGGAAAAAGAGCTGGTCCAGGCCTTAGCCACTGATAGAAGGATAAATTCGCGGGGAATAAAGGTAAATTATATTTCTGCGGCCGAGGTTGAAACAGAAGAAAATATTTCCCGGATGATTTCCGGACCCGCTTTCTGGTTGATTTCGGGTGAAGTAGTTCTTTCTGAACAAGTTTTTAATGGCAGCGCTGAGGCTAACAAAAAGCTGGAACAGCCTCTGATTTTTACCACAGGAAAAGAGTCGAAAACAGAAAGCGCCCGGCCAGAAGCAAACCTTGTTCTCTGCCCCTCGTCTTTTTGGCCAGCTCTGGTGAAAGCCTGGAAGGCAGGTCAATGGTCCCTAACCGACGAGGTAAAGCTTGGCACCTGGCTCATAGAGTATGGTGCAGCTCGTCTTGTTTCTCTTCCAGAAGGCTGGCTGGTTAAAGTTGATTCATCAGCTTCCAGGAAAGAGGCTGTTAAGCTGTTACTCCAGAGTGCCAGAAAACCACAGGATGGGTTTATTGCCAGGCATATCAATCGACGGATCTCTCTCTTTTTTACGCGTTTTCTGGCACCTCTTCGGGTTAAGCCGAGTATTTTATCAGTTTTAAATTTCCTGATTGGCCTTTCGGCCGCAGTATTATGCGCTCTGGGCAAAAACTACTGGTACTTTCTGGTGGGTGGCTTTCTTTTTGAGTTTTCCAGCATTTTTGATGGTTGTGATGGCGAAGTAGCCAGGTTGACTTATAATTCCTCAGAGAAAGGAGGTTTGTTAGACGTCGTTTTTGATGCTCTGACCTATATTCTATTTTTCAGTGGGTTGGCTGTGGGTTTATATCGTCAGACGAAGGAAAATATTTTCCTCTGGTTGCTCGGTCTTTTTTTAACTTCAATTGCCTGGTATTACTTTAACCTTTATCATTTATCAAAAGCCTCTGGGATCGGGAGCAAAATTTATTTAGTGGCCAAGGAAGTAGAAGCCCAGGGCCAGAAGAAAAAAGAAACCTCAGTCGCAGACCGGTTGGCTGCCAAATTAGCCTTTGCCCTTAGACGTGATTTCTTTGCCACTATGGTTTTCTTACTGCTGGCTTTGAAGCTGTCCAAAATACTTCTTGTTCTGGTGACGATGGGGGCTCTGGTAGAATCGGTTTATGTTTATTTTTTTAGGAGAAAAAAAATAAAAGACTTGTATTATGAAAAGCAAAATTATTACAATTTAGCTTGAAAAAACTAACGTCTGAGGATTAAAAATAAAAATGGAGTCATGTTAAGTGAAAAGCAGAAGCCGGGGGCAGGCCTTTAGTGGCCTTATAAAAATAAAGGGGCTGATTAAGAACACTCGAATGATGAAAAAATGAAAGTACTTCATGTTCTACCTTCTTATGAACCCGCTTGGGCAGCTGGCGGAATAATTACCGCTACTTCCAACCTCTGCCAGGCGCTGGTGAAACAGGGGCTGCAGGTAACAGTATATACCACCGTGGCTGATGGCTTAGGAGGAAAATTATCAGTGCCGCTCGGCCAGCCGGTTGACCGAGGCGGGGTAAAGGTCTGGTATTTCCCTTATGAGATAGGCGGGCTCAGAGCTTTCTATTCCAGGGAATTGTCAATACATCTAGCAAAAACGATTAAAGATTTTGACCTGGTCCATTTAGCAGGTTTGTGGCAATACTTGAGCTTTGCCGCGGCTGGCACAGCCAGAGCGGAAAACCGCCCGTTGGTGGTGGCCCCTCATTCTAGCTTGATGAAACACTCCTTTTATGAAGTAGGTGCCCGGTTCTGGAAAAAGGTTTACTGGACACTTTTCGGGGAGAAAATTATTCGCCAAGCAACAGCTGTGCAATTCCTTTGTGAGGGGGAGAGAGAAGAATCAACTGAATTTTGCTCCGCCAGACCAAGTTTTATCGTGCCTAATGGCCTTGAACCGGATAAATACAAAAAAGATGAAGGGAAAAGAACTGATTTAAGAAAAAGATTGAGTATTCCTGGACAGGCCTTTGTCCTGCTTTATTCAGGTCGAATAAATTCTAAAAAGCAGATTGAGTTGGTCATTAAAGCCCTGCCCGTTTTGCTGGCCAGAGGAATAGAAGCCTTTTTTGTCCTGGTCGGTCCTGTAGATAATCAAAAATATTATAGAAAATTAAAAGACTTAGCCTCAAAATTAAAGGTAGAAAATTATCTGCGCTGGGCTGGTTTTGTTAGCTACGACCAAATCGTTGGGTTTTATTCTGCGGCTGATGTCATGGTCTTGCCCAGCCTGGCTGAAGGAGTGAGTATGTCCTCAACCGAGGCCATGGCCGCCTCTTTGCCCTTAGTTATTTCTGACCGGGTTGCTAATTATAAAGAAATTGAAGCTGATGGTGCCGGTTTAGTGGTAAAACCAGAAGCGGACTCTTTAGTTGAAGCCCTGCTGGAAATTGCCCTAAATCAAAAAGTTCGGGAAAAGCTATCAGAGGCAGCCAGACAATCAGTTTTAAATCGTTATGAAATAAACGCTGTAGCTTCTCTGATGGTCAAAGCTTATGAAGATATTTTGAGCGGAAGGCGCAGTCCAGAATTAAGATGGGGCTAAAAATAATTTTATTTGGTCAGGATTTTTAAAAAATCGGACTCTTTTTAATTTTAAGGGAACAGGTTTCTCTTGAGCATATTTTTGGTTAAAAAAAGAGCCCTGCCGGGGTTGGAGCAGGGCTTGAGGTGAAGGGCAAAGGAAGGAGGTTTAGGAAAGGAGGGGTTTTGTTTTAAAAATGCCAGAAGCAACAATTTCTTTGCTCATCTTGCTGGCCTCAATAATTAATAACGCCTGGCAGAAAAATTGGTTGCTTTTAAAAAATTT
>Ga0078972_1015843_pt1 | contig 11379 bp, 7 predicted proteins | sample YelNatPaOPGAMG01_FD_67568 | JGI IMG/M metagenome (GOLD analysis project Ga0078972, IMG submission 67568) | Hot spring thermophilic microbial communities from Obsidian Pool, Yellowstone National Park, USA - OP-RAMG-01 (SPADES assembly) (version 2) | ecosystem: Environmental > Aquatic > Thermal...
AAGGAGAATCAGAACTATCTCGAATAGATATAGTGTCCGATTTGCCCAAATGAGATCCCGCCATCATTGGGAGGAACAATCCTGTTGTAGAAGACCTCAAAATCATAATGTCTCAAGAGATTCTTCGTCTTATTCAGGAGCAACTTATTCTGGAATACACCACCTGAGAGGACAACCTTATTTATACCTGTCTTCTTCCTCAATCTACTGGATATCTCGAGAATCACATTGGAGAGCCAGTTATGAAAACCACCTGCTATGACAGAGACAGGCACACCGGATCTTATATCATTTAGGATAGCATTCAAGAGCCCTCCAATCTCTATCTCCATATCCGCTGATAAATCTACTGGATATTGTTTGTCGATCTCCTTGTCGGAATGAAACTCAAGGGTCATCGCCGCCTCGCCCTCGAAGGAATTGCGATTTCTCAGACCACAGAGGAATGAGACCGCATCGAACAACCTCCCCATACTCGACGAGCGGTGGAGATTCAATCTATTCTTTAACGAGTACATTACAAGCCTGATTCTCTCCTCCTCCACTCCCCTAAACGCCGATATGTCCGGAATATCAATACCTGTACCTGTAAGGTACGATATGGCGGGTATATAACACAACTCAGAGGCACTATCCCCTCCCGCCATCTCTGTATACGCAAGATGCCCGACTCTCTCATACCCTCTTAGATCACACAAAAACACCTCACTCCCCCAGATAGCCCCATCGTCTCCATAACCAGTCCCATCAAAGGCAAATCCAATCACAGGCTCCTCAATCCTGTTTTCGAAGAGGACAGAACATATGTGGGCATAGTGATGCTGTACTTCGTAAAACTCAGTAAACCCGAGTTCAGCCACTATCCTCCTGTTCAGATAGTCCGGGTGTTTATCTATTACTGCCAGTTCGGGACTTATTCTGTAGATATCAGTTATTAGACTGTAGGTATGTTTGAAGAATTCCATACCATCTATATTCTTCATATCTCCAAGGTGCTGACTGATTATTATCTGGTTGCCTCGATTGACAGCGAATGTACACTTCAATTCAGCCCCTGATGCCAGAACTGAATAATCAATACTCCTTCCGGATAGAATCGGCTCAGGGACATAACCCCTTGAGCGCCTCAACAGTATCTCATCGCCATCAGAAAAATATACGATTGAGTCATCCACTCTGTTGTGGATATCTCTGTTGTGCACTAAGAAGGCGTCTACAAGATGGGACAGCCTGCTCAATGCCTCTTCATTTAAATAGATTATGGGGAGTTCTGCAATATTCCCACTCGTCATAACGAGGGCATCAAAGTCAAAGGAGTTACTCTCAGAGTTATAGAAGAGGAGAAAGTGGAGAGGCGTATAGGGAAGCATAATACCAATATATCCATTCTCAGGGGCAATCTCATTTGACAGAAGAAAGGGCTTTTTCTTCCTCAAGAGTACTATGGGGGCCCTCTGGCTCAAAAGCCTCTTCTTCTCTTCCTTTGACAGTATGGCAAACCTCTCAGCAGCAGATATATCAGGCACCATTACAGCAAAGGGCTTCATATTCCTCCTCTTTCGCTCTCTCAATATCCTCACTGCCCCATCATTTCTGGCATCACAGGCGATATGAAACCCTCCGAGACCCTTGACACACACAATCCGCCCTTCTCTTATGAGCCTCTTTGTATGAACGATAGCACTGTACCCCTTTGCGACCTCCTCACCTGTACCCAGAATAAGGGTAACATCCGGTCCACAATCCTTACAGGCATCGGGCTGGGCGTGAAACCTTCTGTTATCTGGATCTGAATACTCCTTTGCACAGAGAGGGCACATTGTAAACTTCTTCATCGTTGTGTTCGGCCTATCATAGGGGATCTTGAGGACTATGGAGTACCTTGGTCCACAATTGGTGCAGTTTATGAAAGGGTACAGGTACCTCCTGTCTTTCTTATCTATCAACTCCCTCTTACAATCCACACAGAGAGCGAGATCGGGCGAGATAGATGTGATGACATCATTACTGTCAGAAGAGTGCTCAATCGAGAAGTCCTCGAAACTTACATACTCGATCTCCTCTTTCCTGACCTCAAGAATCTTTGAGACAGCCGGGGCACCACCTACTATCTCTGATAAAAACCTCTCGACCTCCTCAGGGCTTGCCGTGACAATTATCTCCACCCCATCAGTGGTATTTCGAACCCTCCCTTTTATCCCCAGTCTTTTTGCAGTCTTATAGATAAACGGCCTCATCCCCACACCCTGCACTATCCCATTAAGGTGAATCAAGTAGCTAACCTTCATTTTTCATAATGACTCTCTTAAATAGGCTTACATAATTTTGAGCCGTATCCTCCCACCTGTACCTCTTTACAACCTCATAACCCCTTTTTCTGAGATTCTCCATAGTATACGGATTGGAGAGGACCGAGAAGATGGCATGGGAGAGGCTTTTGCTATCAAATCCCTCAGAGAAGAAGACGGCATCGTCAGCTATCTCCCTTATTGCCTCAAGGGGCGTGCATACCACCGGGGTACCAGAGGCGAGGGCCTCAACCACAGGAAAGCAGAAACTCTCATATCTGGAGGGCATAACAAACAAGGAGGCATTCCTGTACATATCCTTTAAGGCATCATCATCCAGATTATAAAATATCTCAATCCTGTCGGAGAGTCTGAAGTACGAATTACTCCCCTTATGAGGGTTACTCACCACAATCTTAAGATTGTAAAATACCTTTCCCTTGATGAGGTTAAAGGCATCTATCACTGAGTTCATATTCTTTACAGAGAGATACGAGATTACGCTCAGGATATACCCTTTTCTCTCTGTATTTGTGGAGAAGAAAGACTCATCCACCCCATTGTAAATCACTGATATCTTGTCCTTTGCCTGTGGATAATACTGAAGGATTTTATCCCTTTCAGAGTTGGAGACCGTTACAATGTGGTTTGCAATCTCTATTATATGGGGTACCACATTCCGATAGTACTCCCTGAACATTCGGGAATAGGAGTTTGCCTGAGTTAGATAGGCAACCGAATGAAGGGTGACGACCAGTCTGACACCCTCGGGTACCCAGACGGGGGCTATATTGGCTGGGCAGAAGAGTATGTCATACTCCAGTGCCTTCACCGGCAGACAGAAGTGCTCCCACAGATGCTGGTTTATACGACTCCCGGATGAGGGTGTCAGGACATCCAGTTCCACCCCCTCTACCCTGCTCAGATTCTTTATAAGAAGGGAGGTATACCTCTCCACACCGCTTATCACACTGTGTCTTAAGACCCTGCCATCTACCAGTATCCTCATAGCAAGTCCAGCTCCTCTATGTAAGACTCCATAGTTCTGAATATATTTGACCAATCATTATTGTCAACAGCAGATTTAATCCTCTCCCTCTCATCTAAGTCATACACCTTAACCCGCTTAACCATCTCAATAAACATCTCCCTGTCCCTGAGATTCTTCACATACTCATTCCTGTTGTCTGTCTCGCAGAGCCCCGTTGCTACCACAGGTAGACCTGCCGCAATATACTCATAATACTTCAAAGGCCTCTCAACATACTCTGTGAGTTTGTTCTTTACAAATGGGATGATCCCCACATCACAGGCTTTCAAGATACCCGGTATCTCCCTGAAATTTTTGCTCCCGAGGTAGATTACATTAGGGAGTACCAGTAGTTTCTTAATACTGATCCTTGCTGGCCCAACAATTACAAGGACAATATCCTTCAGACTTGACGCCAGTTGATACATAAGGTTCACATCCACCCAGAAGTCTATGCTACCACAGAAGACCACCTTCTTCTTCCGTATGCTCATTAGTTCCCGGTCAGGCTGTGCATTCCTGAATGCCTCGATATCAACCCCGTTTGGAAGGACCTTTATATTCCTCACATCAGGATATTTTGTAAGTAAGTGCTTCTTAAGCCTCTCATTTACGGCGAGTACAAGATTACACCTGCCTTTGATGAACCTCTCCTCCCATTCGCCTAAAATGGGAGGATGACTCCCAAACCCCTCCAGAAGGTCATTATACCTGTAGACAAACACTTTAGACCTTACAAGATCCGCCCAGAGGAGCATAAACCCCTGAGATACAAAACAGACATCATAATCTTCACGAGCAAATCGGGAGAGCCTGAATCCATCTCTGAAGAGTCTGGCATTAAAGGCGGTATTCAATGGAAAGATATCCCTCAATGGGAGGGGAACCAGAGGGGTATACTGGGTAAGATTCTCTGTAATCGGGATCCCCGAATAGAGGTAGTTCTTCATACGGGCCTTCACCCTATTCAAAAAAGGGACAAGGATATCAACAAAATAGGCAGGTGAAGTTATGAAATCGACCCTATCCCCCTTTCTCGAAAAATACAAGGCTAAGTGATTGGTATCAATGAACTCATTATCGAGATTGAACGGGAAGTTCCCGAATATAAGTATCTTTTTATCCATCTATAAATCTGTTGAAGAACAACTCCAGACTCAAAACCCCCCAGAGACCCCGCGAGAACCTGTTTTCACTCGCAAGCACACCTCTTATAGCATTATAATCAAAAATCCCTCGCTCCCTGACTCTACTCGACAAAAGGATATCCATAAGAAAATCCCTGAGCTCCCTCTTTGCCCAGACATTCAGAGGTACAGGGAACCCCATCTTGTCCCTCCTCTCTATTATCTCCCGAGGCAAGAGATTCTTTATCGCATTCTTCAGGAGATATTTGGGTTCACCATTCTTGAATTTGATTATAGGAAGGGTTGAGCATACCTCCTCCACAATACGATAATCCAGAAATGGCACTCGCGACTCAAGACCCCATGCCATAGAGGTTCTGTCCTCCACCTGTAAGAGGGACTGGAGGTGATACTTCAGATCAAAATACTGAATCCTGTTGATATAAGATCTCGTCTCGGGTTTCATAAATATAGACTCAAACTTTTTATACTCATCCTCCAGCGAGAGTTTCACATCCTTCGACAGGAGATTATCAATATCGGCGTATCTATTCATCAACCTGAAATACCTCTCTGGTTGCGAGGCAAAGAGCCCTTCTTTGAAGAAGGTCTTTATCATAGGCACATAGTTTTGCAGGAGTTTCAGATTGGGGATGATGCTCTTCAAGGTCGCTACATACTCGGCGTTCTCCGCCGTGTCGTAGATTGCCCCTTTAAGACACTCCTCCAGATATGCTACAAGGTAACGGGCATATCCGAGGAAGATCTCATCCCCTCCCTGACCGCCCAGAATGACTTTCACCTTTTGAGAGGCAAGTCTGGAGACAAAATACTGGGGGAATACCCCTGGCCCTGCCTGAGGCTCATCCATATAGTAGATTATATCACCTATGCTCTTCTCAAAGTCCGAGGGTGTAAGGAGTATCTCATTGTACTCAGTCCTGAACCTCTCACTCACTATCTTTGCATATTCAGTCTCATTGAACTCCCTCCCCTCCAGAAACCCACCGGTAAATGTCTTGAGTTGAAACTCAGCGCTGGCACCACCTCCATTCATTATAAATGATGCAATCCCCACGATAGTCGAGGAGTCTATCCCTCCCGAGAGGTGTGCCCCGATGGGCACATCAGACCTGAGTCTCAGTCTAACAGCATCATTGATCAGCCACTTGAGCCTGTCTATTATCTGCTGCTCATCCCTCTCCTCCCTTACCTTAAACTCTATATCCCAGTATCTGTCTACCTTAAGCCTCTTTTCAGAGATATCAAATATCAGATTACAACCAGGCTCCAGTCTGAATATATCCTTAAAGAGCGTATTCTCATCAAGGGACATCTGAAAGACGAGATAGTCCTTGAGAGAGTCGTAATTGACCTCTGCCTTCCTGAACATAAGGAGTGCCTTTATCTCCGAAGCAAAGGCAAACTGTGAACCCGAAAAGAAATAATAAAACGGCTTCACCCCGAGTCTATCTCTCGAACAGAAGAGCCTCCTCTCCCTTGCATCATAAATGGCAAAGGCCCACATACCATTGAATCTCTCCACACACCTCTCACCCCACTGTTCATAAGAATGGATTATCACCTCTGTATCCGTATTTGTATAGAAACTATGCCCCAGCCCTCTCAACTCTCGGGCTATCTCAAGGTAGTTGTATATACACCCATTGAAGACTATGACCTTGCTCTTATCCTCGTTGTAGATTGGTTGCCTGCCGGAACTCAAATCAATTATAGAGAGTCTTCTGTGTCCGAGATATAATCTCCCATCCTCTGTTACAAATTCGCCCTGGTCATCAGGGCCCCTGTGGGCAAGGAGATTGAGGGCATCTCGAGCCTTATTCAAATCAAAAATACCGGTTATGCCAAAAATACCACACATAAATACGCCCTTCTCTAACCCAAAATTGCGAGGTTATCAATAAAATATTCCACCCCATTTCTATCAAATTCATCTTATTGTCCATTATCTCAATCTCTGTTCAAGAATTTATAAAAATTCTCCCTGTCCACAACCTCAAACTCGCCCCCGTAGGTCCTGGCGAACTCCTCCGGGAATCGACTCTTATGGGTTGAGCCCCACTTGAACTCGTACGCCTTCAATCCCCCATCAGCCTCCTCTATATAGTCTATCTCCTTTTGGTCATAGGTCCTCCAGAAGTAGGTATTTTTATGCCTCAGGTTGTAGTCATTGAGTTTCTTTCTCTCAAGGATACAGAAGTTCTCCCAGAGGGCACCCACATCATTCCTGAGATTCAAGGGATTGAAATTGTTAATAAGGGCATTCCTTATCCCGAGGTCATAGAAGTATATCTTTACACCCCGGGATATCTCATTCCTAAGATTCCTCGAAAAGGAGTTGAGTCTGAAGATGATAAAATTCTGCTCGAGGATATCTAAATAATTCAAGACAGTCAGCCTGTTTATCCCTATCTTCTGAGCCAGTTCATTATAAGAGACCTCGCTCCCTATCTGCAGGGCTATCAATTGTAACAGATTCTTTACTATCGTGGATTTTCTTAGCCTCTCAAACCCAAAGATGTCCTTATAAAGATAATCAGAGACAAGATAGATCAATCTCTCTTTTGCCTCTGACTCAGAGAGGGAGAATACCTCCGGAAATAGCCCGTATCTCATCATAAATTCAATCTTTGATTTTGCATTAATAAGATCCGTAGAGTCCTCTACCTCCTTGAAGGAGAGAGGATACAGCACAAACTTGAAGGACCTGCCAGTCAAGGGCTCTGATATGGCATTAGCAAACTCAAAGGCAGAAGAACCTGTTGCAATAATTTGGATATCTGGCAGTTCATCCACAATGATCTTCAATTTCTTCCCGATACCCTCGATGTTCTGTGCCTCATCCAGTACAACAACCCTGTACTTGCCCAGAAAGGCTCTAATACTCTCAGGGTCATCCTTACTCAACCCCTCCTGAACGGGCAGGAGTTCGCAGTTCAAGTACCTGCCATCACTACCAAACCTCTCAAGAATCCTCTTCACCAGGGTAGTCTTTCCAACCTGCCTGGCACCGTAAATGACAATTACTTTCGCCTTGAATAACCTACCAACTACAATATTTTCAAGTAATCTTGGTACAAAATTCATATTATTAACAAAAATCTCATCATCCAAATAACAATTTTAATCAAAAAAATGATATTGTCAACACCAAAATCAGAAATTAGCCGGTGTTTGTAATTACTTAACCCCCTGTCCTTAGCAATAGTCCCCTTTGCCCAATTTAAATCTAACACATTGAAATCATTACAACATTCTGCATAAGTGCCAGGTACAAATCCACCCCAAATCAAAACAAAGGCATCCCAAAACTTTGAGCTTCCAAAATTCTCAATTCGACATCCAGAGTCCTAAACCATCCGATGGCTACCCCTCCCCCCTTTATCTTAGCCAGTATCATACAGGTTAAGGCAAAGCGAAAAATCAAAAACTCCGAAGGTCCTTCCACTCAATCTCTTCCTCAATCCCAACCTGTACCCGCTCCTTGAACTCTACTTTCTAACCAACGATATACTGACCAATGACTCTTGACTAACGACTTACCGACTAACAACTTTTCGACTTACGACTTTCCGACTTACGACTTTTTGACTAATGACTTAAATGACTAACCATTAAAAAGCCTTACTTTTTTCTTGCTTTGGGTAAAACAAAGGTATTTAATCCCCTGACATTTAGAGGATTATTAAATGTGTGGAATTGCAGGATATGTTGTGAAGGATGGAGAAGCGAGGGAGAATCTGTTATCCCTCTCAAGCCAGTTTAAGAAGAGGCTTAAACATAGAGGTCCCGATGCAGAGGGGGAGTTTATAGATGAGTCAAATGGTGTACTCCTCTCCCACACCAGACTCTCTATAATCGACCTGAGTGAATCCTCCAATCAACCCTTCTACTCGGATGACAGGGAGATAGTCCTCGTATACAACGGCGAGATATACAACTACCTCGAATTGAGAGAGGAGCTCAGATCCTCTGGTTGCGTATTCAAGACCAACGGAGATACAGAGGTGATATTGAGGGCTTATGAACGGTGGGGTGAGGGGGCATTCTCGAGATTCGTCGGGATGTTTGCATTCTGCATATACGACAGAAGAAAGAAGGAGATATACCTCGTAAGGGATCGGATAGGGATAAAACCGCTCTACTATTACTACAATGGCAAAAGCCTTCAATTCTCATCGGAGATGAGGGTATTTAGTAGTTTGAGTGAGAATGAAGACTGGCGTATATATTTTTTGACCTTCGGATTCATCCCCGAGCCCTATACCACAAAGCAGGGAGTGGTATCTCTCAACAGAGGGAGTTTCTTGAGACTCGACCTGAAGAGCTTCTCTATAGAGACCAGAACCTACAAAGGGATAGAATTCAACCTCACAGGCTCCTCTGATATCTCTAACTCCGATGCGATCAACAGGACATCCGAGCTTTTCAGAAAGGCAATCAAAAGACACCTCATATCAGATGCCCCGCTCGGTGTATTCCTCTCGGGCGGGATCGACTCATCCCTCATATCCATAATTGCAGCGGAGGAGAGGAAGGAGCAGATAACCACCCTGTCGGTTCAGTTCAAAGAGGCCGAATATACAGAGGAGAGGTTTCAGAATATCGTGGCAAATCAGATACACTCCAACCACTGGGCTCACCTCTTCACTATGAAGGATTTCTACGAATCCCTCGACGACATAAGAGATGCAATGGACAGCCCCTCCATCGACGGGATAAATACATACTTCGTCTCGAGGATGGCAAAGCTGGCGGGGTGCAAGACAGTCCTCTCGGGACTGGGAGGGGACGAGCTCTTTATGGGTTACGGCTCCTTCGGTCTCATTGACAGGCTGAATAGTATCAGAATGGCTGGGATTCCCATAAGGAGGGCTATCCAGAACCTCGGCTGGATGTTTTCGAATGAAAAGTATAGAAAGTTGTCTCTTCTGGGGTATGAAAATCCCCTCTTCTTCTATCTCCTCTTCAGATGCCTCTTCATCCCGAAGGATGTAGGGAGGATATTGAATATCGACAGAAAAATCATCATCGACAAAATAGCTTCTCTCTACCAGAACGGAGATAAGCGAAGGGATATGAAGAACTGGCTATCCGATATGGAGTTCAGATACTATATGCTCGGGCAGCTTTTGCGAGATACTGACTATATGAGTATGTGGCACTCTGTGGAGACGAGAGTACCCTTTCTGGACAACGAACTCGTAGACTTTGTGGCGACCCTCCCCTCCTCTTTCAAATACAACGAGAAGAAACCGAAATACTTAATTTGTGAGGCATTCAGGCAAAATCTACCAGAGGAGATAGTATTCAGAAGAAAACAGGGTTTTACCTTCCCCTTCGACATCTGGATCAGGGAGAACATAGGCTTTTTCAAAGATATGGCTTATAGAGGTGGGGAGAGGGAATTCTCGGAGAAGCTATTCGATAGATTCATCGCCGGTCAGACAAACTTCTCTCGCATCTGGGCACTGGTTGTTATGAATATAAAAAGATGGTGAATCCTATCGCATTCAGCATATATCTCCTTTAAGCCTAATCAAGGGGCGTATTTTATCAGGAAGCAGAGCAATTCGTGAATTACCCCTACATTCTCAAAACTCATAACTCCACATTCAAAATTCAAAATTAAATGATGACTTTTCTCCCTCCCTACCTATACCTGTATCTGTACTTAGATTATCTCCCCTTCCCAGAGCATCTGCAAGAAGTCGGCATAAGGGAGATGGAGAATTGTGCCATCCTTTCTCTTGAACTTACCTGTATTAATAACTATCAGTCTCTTTGGCTTGAACTCCTCGTTGAATATATGCAGACCCTTTATTCTATAGTTGGAGGGTGAGGACTTTATCTCTATCGCCACCTCCCCTTCCCCAAGTATAAGGTCTACCTCATTCCCCGCAGCAGTCCTGTAAAAATAGAGAGGAAAATCCTTTCGAGAGTATCTGGAATAGGCAAGACACTCATTCACAATAAAGTTTTCAAAGGCAAATCCATATTCCATCGTCCCCTCTACAATCTCCTTTCTATTCAACAGGGGAGTAATTACCCCTGTATCAAAGAAATAGAACTTGGATGTCTCGATCAGTCTCCTCTTCTTTCTCTTCGTCCACGGGGGGAGCGTTCGCCCGAGCAGTGTATCTTCGAGTATGGAGTAATATTCTATTACGGTCTTCACAGACACCCCACATTCCCTTGCAATATTGGAATAGTTCAAAAGCTGGGCATTGGTCAGGGCGGCGTAGTATAGAAACCTCGAGAAACTGGACAATCTCCTCACGACTGCCTCAGCCTGTATCTCCTCCTTCAAATAGTCATTCACATAGGCCTTGAGGTCCATCTCTGGATCGGGTGAGAGATAGTGGGCAGGGATCGTTCCATACATAAGTATCCTTTTCAGATCTATATTCTCGAACCCTATTTCTTTTGAAACGAGGGGGAATAGTTCATACCTCCACGCCCTTCCTCCAATAAGTCCCCCCGATACCCTCCGTAGTTTCCTTGCACTCGAGCCACAGAGGATAAACTGAATCCTCTTATTCTCCATTAGATAGTGTACCTCATCCAGTATCGCGGGTATCTTCTGAACCTCATCTATAACAACCTGTCTCTTCCCACTCGCCTCTACAATCTGTCTCAGATAAGCGGGATTCTTATTGAGTTCGAAAAAGACATTGTAGTCCAGAAGATCCACCCACAGGGCGTCCTTGAAATTCTGTCTGAGATAGGTAGTCTTACCCGTCTTCCTCGGACCCCACAAGAAGGCAGACCTATTGGATGGCAGCCTGATCCTGAGTATCCTCTCTATTAACCTCTCTCCCATAGCCCGGATTATATGATAATTTGGAGTAATAAGTCAAGTTATTCGTGATAATTTGGAGTAACAAGTAAAATTGTCTGGAAAAATCTCTCG
>Ga0078972_1015844_pt1 | contig 11377 bp, 8 predicted proteins | sample YelNatPaOPGAMG01_FD_67568 | JGI IMG/M metagenome (GOLD analysis project Ga0078972, IMG submission 67568) | Hot spring thermophilic microbial communities from Obsidian Pool, Yellowstone National Park, USA - OP-RAMG-01 (SPADES assembly) (version 2) | ecosystem: Environmental > Aquatic > Thermal...
ATCGCGGTCATACTGTTGTTGGCCATCGTGGATAACCCTCCTGTGTCTTAGTCAACATTGGAGTTCCACGGTGGCCGTTGCTAACTCAACGGTAATTTACACCACACTCTGATACTCTATCACTTTGTGGGGTTGTAGCCGCGGTTTCAACCGCTGGGGGGCGGCGAACGGGGCGTTGGTTGAGGTGGGCGGGGACTGGAGGTTGGTTGCATGCCGATGACCTGTTGGAGCGCGTTTGAGGATTGCAAAAGCTGAGCTGCAGCGCTATCATATTAGCGAAGCGATCCTGCGAGGCGGATAGGCATGTCGGACTACAGCTCTCACGCTGACTACATGGCATTGGTGTGCGAAGCGGCCGATCAGCGCTGTCTGGAGATCGGCCAGGCACTGCTTGAGGCGTTTCGGCCCTACGTTCAGACGAGGCCTACTGAAGTGATAGTCTTCAGCGAAGTGTCAGCCGTGGAACTCGGCGACATACTCTCAGGACACCCCAGCGTCGTTAAGCCCATCATGGCACTGTGCAACATCGCAGGCCGAGCTGTCGAACGCGACCTCGGCATTCGAAATGTAGACACATACCACCCCCGGCTGTCGGCACAGGAGGCAAGTGCGCTTGCTGGCTATCTGAAGCCATTTCTGCCAGCGTTCGTCGAGATTGGCGCCCTATGTCACGTAGACCGTGTCGCGTACGTCGACAAGGAAGTCCGCAAGAGCAAGGGGCGGTGGGAGAGAAGTATCGTTACCGCTCTGAACCGTTTTGGACGCCTGCGCTACAAGAAACGTCAGTTCCGAGCAAACGGCGAGTCATTTGAACTCGACGCCGCCGCACCACTGCAGGGCGAGATATCAGTCGGTGTAGACGTAAAACGCATAGAGGCCAGGAGGGACATACACAAGCGCAGCGACGAGATCGTCAACAAGGCAGCCAAGCTAAAGAGGGCCTGCCCACAGGCCAAATTCGGAGCTGTCATCTACTACCCGTTCGCGACGGAGCACGTGAACGTCCAGCATCGGCTGCAGTCAGATTCCGTCGATGCTGTCGTGTTCGCAGGAGAGTCGGACGAGTCAGTGGAAAACGCTGTGAGAATGTTGCTCGCAACACTCGGGGAGGGGCAATGAGCGAGAAGGCGCGCACGATACACAGACTGGTGCGGGGTGATGCCCGCGACCTCTCGTACATTGAGGACGCGTCAGTCCATCTTGTAGTGACTTCGCCGCCGTACTGGACACTCAAGCGATACAACGAAAATGAGGCACAACTGGGACACATAGCCGACTATGAGGCCTTCCTCGCCTCGCTCGAAACCGTTTGGCGCGAATGCTACCGCATTCTTGTGCCCGGTGGGCGACTTGTCTGCGTAGTCGGTGATGTCTGCCTATCAAGACGTGCCAACGGTCGCCACGTTGTAGTCCCACTTCATGCCGATATCTGCGTGCTGTGTCGGCAGATAGGATATGACAACCTCAACCCCATAATCTGGCACAAAATAGCCAATGCTTCGTTCGAGGTTGGCAGCGGTTCCGGATTCCTCGGCAAACCGTATGAACCGAATGCCATCATCAAGAACGATATCGAATTCATACTCATGCAACGAAAGCCAGGAGGCTACCGCAAGCCCACGCCCTATCAGCGGGATAGGAGCCGCCTGACCAAAGAGGAGTTCAGTGGCTGGTTCCAGCAGTTCTGGAACATTCCGGGAGCGTCCACCAGGGCGCACCCTGCCCCATTCCCTCTTGAGCTCGCGACCAGGCTAGTCCGGATGTTCTCCTTTGTGGGCGACACCGTTGTCGATCCCTTCTGTGGGAGCGCCACAACAATGCTTGCTGCTATGAATTGCGAGCGAAACAGCATCGGTGTGGAGATTGACGGCGAATACTACGGGATGTCGTTGCGTAGACTCAGAGCGCAGGCCAGGTCCTTGTTCCAAGAGTGTATGCTCGAGTGCTGGGACGTGGATGCGCCCTCTCCTGCTGTAGTCGCATCCGGCGGTGAGAAAGCTGTCCGGGGCATGGGGGGCGGTCCGTAGCTATCGCGGGAGCGCCGCTATGCGTCCCAACTCGTCGTCAGCCAACTGCTGTAGCGCCACACCAACCAGGCGAAGGAACTCAACCTGTTTCTCAATATCCACGCGGGACTTGGATGTCCATGGGCTGCGCTGTTGCGAGCGCCCGTGCTTGCGGTTCGTCTTGTCGAGGGTTGCTCTGGACCTGGCCGCGTGAGGCTTATCCCGCGCAGGCGAGGCTATGAGCACGCTGCCATCTGTGGTGACTTCCATGTCTCAGCACCGGCCGGGCTCATTCGACGACCGCATCAAGCTTGGTTGTGCGGGTGCGTGGGCGGCTTCGTGTGGGGTTGGGTGGAATTCATTCGAGGGAAACGGCCGTTTGGCGTCGAATAAGTCCACCACCGGGCATGTCGGACTCGGGGCGGAGGAGCACCAATGAGATACGTTATGAAGCAGAAGCTGTTTGCATGGGGGGATGATTTCGTCATCAAGGACGAGATGGATCGCGACGCGTTTTTCGTGGACGGCAAGGTGTTCACATTCGGCGACAAGCTGAGTTTCCAGGACATGAGCGGCAACGAGCTGGCGTTCATTCAGCAGAAGGTGTTTGCCTGGGGTCCGACCTACGAAGTATACAGGCAGGACCGGCTCGCGGCGGTGGTCAAGAAGGAGCTCTTCACCTTCTTCCACTGCAAGTTCACCGTGGATGTGCCGGGGCCCGACGACCTCACCGCCGAGGGGGACTTCTTCGACCACGAGTACTCGTTCACCCGCGGTGGGGTGTGCGTGGCGCAGGTGAGCAAGCAGTGGTTTGCGTGGACCGATACCTACGGCGTTGAGATCGCCGACACGCAGGACCCCGTGCTGATACTGGCGAGCACCGTCGTCATCGACATGGCCTGCCACGGCGACCACGACGACTAGCAGCCGCCGGACAAAGTGGAGGGGTTCCCAGACCCCGAATCCACTGGCGTCACGCTCGCAGATCGCCGTCTGGAGACACCTCCTACGCTCTGTGCCGAGCAGATCGCCGTCTGGAGACGCCTCCTACGCTCTGTGCCGAGCAGATCGCCGTCTGGAGACGCCTCCTACGCACTGTGCCGAGCAGATCGCCGTCTGGAGACGCCTCCTACGCACTGTGCCGAGCAGATCGCTGTCTGGAGAGACGCCTCCTACGCTCTGTGCCGAGCAGATCGCCGTCTGGAGAGGCCTCCTACGCACTGTGCCGAGCAGATCGCCGTCTGGAGACGCCTCCTACGCTCTGTGCCGAGCAGATCGCTGTCTGGAGAGACGCTTCCTACGCTCTGTGCCGAGCAGATCGCCGTCTGGAGAGACGCCTCCTACGCTCTGTGCCGAGCAGATCGCCGTCTGGAGACGCCTCCTACGCACTGTGGCTCAGCTGCGGGCCTCGAGGAGTTCCCTGAGTCGCTTGATGGCCTTGGTCTGCAGGCGGGAGACGTGCATCTGCGATATGTTGAGCCTCGCGGCGACCTGGGTCTGGGAGAGGTCGCGAAAGAAGCGGTAGTAGATGATCGCTTTCTCGCGCGGCTCAAGGGACTCGATGGCGGCGCGAAGGTCGCCGTAGGTCTCGATCCTGCGCAGCGACGCGTCCTCCTCGCCGAGGAACTCCGCGAGCGTGAGCGGGGCCGATTCGCCCTGGGCCTGGATGGGGGCGTCGAGCGGGACAGTGTCGTAGGCGTTGCCCATCTCGATCGCTTCCAGCGTCTCCTCCTCCGTGGCGCCGATCCTGGCGGCTACCTCCTGGATGGTCGGCGGGCGGCCGAACTCAGCGCTCATCATCTCCGATGTCCTCGACGCGGCCATGTTGAGCTCCTGAAGCCTGCGCGGGACCTTTAGCTGCCAGCCCTTGTCGCGGAAATGGCGGCGGATCTCGCCGAGGATGGTGGGGGTGGCGTAGGTGGAGAAGTGCAGCCCCCGCTCGGGGTCGAAGCGATCCACCGCGTTCGTGAGCCCGATCATCCCAACCTGGGCCAGATCCTCGAGCGGTATGCCGCGGTTTGCGAACTTGCCGGCGAGGAAATGCACGAGGTTTTGATGGCCGAGTATCAGCTTCTCGCGGATGGCGGGGTCGCGGGTCCGCACGTATTTCACGAAGAGCTGCTCGGTTTCCTTGGCCGTCACGTCGCCTTCACGCCGCTTCTTGCGTTCGAGTTCATTCACGGTCACTACTATACCTCGTCGCGCGCGCTGGTGGGCACGGCGTATCGTTTGTTGGTGTGTAACGTAAATGATGCCCGAGGAAGGGGCAGACGAAACGAAGGCAGAGTGTCAAGTTGCGGGGCGGACCACCTTCGAATGAATTCGAGGCTACGCGATACGAAGTCGATCTTCATCGACTGGGAGTGTAAAGCGTGGACGGTGGAGGCCGGGTGCGTATGCTTCGGGCGAAAAACGAGCCCGCGAAGCATAGTGTGGGGTGGGTCGGCGATTGCGGGCGGATTGGGCTGGAGGAGCGGCGGGGGCTGGCGCCGAGGCATAGAACAACACCCACGGGTTTTGCCGACAGCAATTGTTGACAACTGGGGTATAATGTAATAGAATCCAAGCAACGGACCCTTCCCAGTCGAAGGCTGACGTTATGCGTCAGGTATTGATGTAGGCTGGGCGGGGTCCTTTGCTATGTACCGTTTGGTCCTCGACCGGTCATAGACTGAATTGGCTGACTCGAACCTCCAGTGCCGATACGGCGACTCCCAGAACTGTCCGAACTCTCCGCCGAGGCCCGTATTGATCCCGATGTTGAAGTTCGGATGGATAGTCTTGATCTCGGCCAAGATGGCCTTGTAGAGCTTCTCCTTGGCGATGGTTCGCTTGGCTCGTCTGTGCGCGCCTTGCGGTTTGTCCTTGTGTTTATCGTTCAGCCGAAATGACATCGAGCCGAGCACGACGTCCAGGCATTGGAGGAGGACGTGGTCGTGGGAATGCATCTCGGTGATATTGTGCTTCTCAAGCACGATGCCGGCTCTCCTGAAATCAGCCGAGTCGCCCATGCCCAGCAGATAGCCCTTGAAGCTCTCCGCTTTCTCGCCGCTGTCGGGCAGTTCGTCAAGGTAGAATCTGACGCGGATTGGCCGATCGCCACGGACGTACTTCAGGCCGAACGCGTGCTTGAGGAATTGATAGTAGAGCTTGTAGTACTGGAGTTCCAGGTCGCCCTTCGTGAGGCCAACGGGCACGCTGGCGTTCTGCGTGAACATGATCCGCACTTTGAGGTTGCCCAGCCGGACCTCGTCGAAGAAGCACTCGATCATCTCTTGGTACTTGGCGAGGTAGCGTTCGGTGACCTTTGCCCATTTGAGTTCCGCATAAAGATTCAGTTCGGCTTTCTTTTGGTTAAGCCGCTGGGTGATGCGCTGATACTGCGACGCACCCACCAGGACTCCGCCGTAGAAATTGGAGAAGTACCTGCCGTGCTTGTCGGACTCGTCGCAGAAGATGATGTACTCTTTTTCGGACATAGGATTCAGGAATGAGTTCGGCAGCGGAGAGCAGACTACCTGCGGGGGATTGCCGGGCGAACGGGATTGCGGAGTTGGAAGCGAGCAGGAAACTAGCTCGGCGTCAGGGAACTAAGAGTCAGCAAGCTAAGTAAGTTCGGCTGATCAACTTGCATCAGCTCCTATCAGTCTTCTGACTTGCGGGCCATCAGAGGCCAGGCAGATCAGACGTTTCCAAAGCTCGCGCATGTGCGCGGCGATAGTCTCAAAAAGCCTGTTGGCGAGAACCCTCTTTTGACATCATGAAGCGGCGTCGACCACGGCGGGCTACCCCACCTTCGCCCCCATGCGCCTGAAGGCGGCGGCGAGGACTTCGATGAGGTCCTCGACTTCGGATATGATGCGGGGGGTGGAGGGGTTGATGGCGAGTTTGTCGGGTTGGAACCAGTGGCGGCGGTGGGTCTTCATGAGTTCGGTGCAGAGTTCGGGCGAGAGTCGGACTCCGGCGGCGAATTTGACCTGAATCTGGTTCCTGAACGTCGTGATCGACTCGATGCCGAGTTCGTGGGCGCGCAACCTCATTCGAATGATGGCGAGCATGTTCCAGACGGGTTTGGGCGGGTCGCCGAAGCGGTCCTCGAGCTCGTCCTGGACGGCCTGGACATCCTCTTTGGCCTTGATCGCGGCCATCTTCTTGTAGAAGAGGATACGGTGCGCCTCGTTGGCCATATAGTCGCGCGGGATGTAGGCGTCGATGGGCAGCTCGACCGGCGGCAGCTCGATTTCCTCGATTTCCTCGCCCTTTAGCTCCGCGACCGCCTTGGAAAGCAACTGGCAGTAGAGATCGAAGCCGACCGCCGCCATCTGGCCGGACTGCTCCTGGCCGAGGAGGTTGCCGGCGCCTCGGATTTCGAGATCGCGCAGGGCGATGCGGTAGCCGCTGCCGAGGTCGGTGAACTCGCGGATCGCATCGAGACGCTTCTCGGCGATCTCGGTGAGGATCTTGTCCGGCCGATACAGCAGATACGCATAAGCCTGCCGGTCCGAGCGCCCCACCCTGCCGCGGAGCTGGTAGAGCTGGGCGAGGCCGAGCTTGTCGGAGTCGTTGATGATGATGGTGTTTGCGTTGGGGATGTCCAGGCCGCTTTCGATGATGGTGGTGCAGACGAGGATGTCGAACTTGTGCTCGTAGAAGTCCATCATCACCCGCTCCAGCTCGCTTTCGCCCATCTGGCCGTGCGCGACATCGATGCGCGCGTAGGGCACGAGCTTGTTGACCTGGTCGGCGACGTGGCCGATGTTTTCGACGCGGTTGTGCACGAAGAAGACCTGGCCGCCGCGGTCGAGTTCGCGGACGATCGCGTCTCGCACAACCGCCGACTCCGCCTCCTTGACGACGGTTTTGATGGGCATGCGGCCCTCGGGCGGGTCGTTGATGATCGACATGTCCCGGATGCCGGATAGCGACATGTGCAGCGTGCGCGGGATGGGGGTGGCGGTCATGGTGAGCGCGTCGATGGACTTGCGAAGCTGCTTGATCTTTTCCTTGTGGCGGACGCCGAAGCGCTGCTCCTCGTCGATCACGAGCAGGCCGAGGTCCTTGAACTCGATGTCCTTTGAGAGCAGGCGGTGCGTGCCGATGACGATGTCCACCGTGCCGAACTTGATCCCCTCGGCGGTCTCCTTTTGCTCCTTGGCCGTGCGGAAGCGGGAGAGCATTTCGACGGATATCGGGAATGCGGCGAGGCGCTCGGTGAATGTGTTGAAGTGCTGCTGGGCGAGGACCGTGGTCGGGCACAGGACCGCGACCTGCTTGCCGTCCGAGACGACCTTGAACGCGGCGCGGATGGCGACTTCGGTCTTGCCGTAGCCGACGTCGCCGCAGATGAGGCGGTCCATCGGCTTGGGGGTCTCGAGGTCCTTTTTGACGTCGTAGATCGCGTCGAGCTGGTCCGGGGTCTCATTGAACGGGAATGCGGATTCCATCTCCTGCTGCCAGGGGGTGTCGGGGCCGTAGGCGTGCCCACCGAGCGCCTGGCGCCAGGCGTAGAGCTCGATGAGTTCGCGCGCCATCTCCTGGACGGCCTTCTTGACCTTTGTGGTGGTCTTGTACCACTCGCTGCCGCCGAGACGGTGGACGACGGGGGGAGTGCCCTCGCCTCCGATGTAGCGCTGGACGCGGTCGATCTGGTCCGAGGGGACGTAGAGCTTGTCGTCGTTGGCGTATTCGAGCAGGAGGTACTCGCGCTCGACGCCGCCCGTTGCGAGCTTGGTTATGCCGCGGTAGAAGCCTATGCCGTGGTTGATGTGGACGACGTAGTCGCCTTCCTTGAGGTCCAGGATCGAGGAGATCGGGATGCCTTCGTGGGAGGTCTTGCGGGCGCGGTGCATGCGCTGGGCGCCGAAGAGCTCGGAGTCGGTGAGCAGGGCGAGGTTGGCTTCTGGAAGCCTGAAGCCGGTGCGGAGGGGGGCGTGGGCGACAAAGGCGGTGGATCCTGAATCGAGTTCAGGATGACGAGCCTCAAGGGCGACTGGCGCATCCTCCAACTGCTGTGCGGGGATGTCGAACTCGGCGAGGATCTCGAGGAGGCGCTTGTCCTGCTGGGAGGCGATGACGACGAGCTGGTCGTTTGCCAGCCAGGTGCGGATCTGGTCGGCGGCGGATTCGATGTGGCCTCCGAAGGAGTCCATCGGCTTGGAATCGATCTGAACCTCGACGTCGGCGCGGGCCCACGGGATCGGGCGCGGGAGCAGGGTGAGGCTGATGGCCTGGTGGTTGGCGAGCGCGTGCTTGACGGTGGATTCAAACCCCACGTGCTGGCGCTTCTGGGTGGCGAGAAGCAGGCCGCGGCCGGCGCGGTTGATCAGCGTCTCGACCATCTTTTCCTCGTGGGCTTCCCAGTGCGACTTGATCTGCATGGGCTCGTCGAGGCAGACTATCGCGTCGGCGGGGAGGTAGTCCAGGATCGAGACTTCGTCGGGGTGCAGATAGGGCAGGTAGAACTCGATCTCGTCGAAGTAGGCGAGGTTTTCGATGCGGGTGATGTCGTCCTCGACCTTTTCCGCGATGCGCTTGGCGGCTTCGGGGTCCTCGACGCCGTCGAGGTTGGTCACCTGGCCGGAGAGCTCCTTGCGTATCTTCGCGACGGCTTTCTCGGCGGATTCCTCGGTCATGAGGACCTCGCGGGCGGGGAGCAGCAGGGCGGATTCGATCTTGTCGACGCTGCGCTGGGTGGCGGAGTCGAAGTGGCGGATGGATTCGATCTCGTCGCCGAAGAGCTCGATTCTCAGTGGCAGGTCTTCGCTCGATGCATATACATCGATGATGCCTCCGCGGCGGGAGAACTCGCCGTGGCGGTCCACGACGTCGGTGCGCTCGTAGCCCATCTTGACGAGCTGCAGGGCGAGGTCGTCGAGGTCGATCTCCTCGCCGACCTTGATGGTCAGGCAGGACTCGCGCAGGGCGCCGCGCGGCATGGTCCGGCGCAGGACGGCGTTGATGGGGGCGACGACGACCGCGGTGCGGCCGGTCGCGAGAGCGTGCAGCGCGCCCATTCGCTCGCCGATCACGCTGAAGTTGGGCTCGCCCTCCTCGTAGATGAGCGAGTCAGAAGGCGGGTAGAACACCACCTGCTCGCGCGGGATGCCGTAGAGGGGCAGGTCCTCGGCGATGCGCTCGGCCTGCTCGTAGGTGTAGGTGACGAGCAGGATGGTGCGCTTGCTCTGATCGAACAGCCCCGCCAGCATCCAGCCCTTGGCGGCGGCGGCGAGGCCTTCGATTTGGATCAGCTTCGTGCCCTTTGCCAGCGAGTCGAGCACCTCGCGGGATTTGGGGAAGGCGGTATGGAGTTGGAGAAGCTTGTTGAGCATCAGTTTTGAGTTCTAAGTGTTGAGTGTTGAGTTGTCTGACCGTACATAGCCTGAAAGGACTTTGGCGCGAGAGATGGGTGGTGCCAAAGCCCTGGGATTGCGCTGTATTCGGTTGCCTTATTCATGTTAGGGCGGAGCGAGGGGGGTGTCAAGGTGAAGGGGACTACGGTTGCCAGTGCACGCAGTCAGATGGACTGGCTACTGCAGGAGCTGACGCTTTAGCGCCCGCAGTCTCAGGGCGGGCTCCGTCTCGCCGGCAGGAACGCCAGGATCAGACTCTTGTTCGCCAGGTAGCCTTTGCCCGCTCTCATAACCAGCCTCTCCTCGACCAGCGTTTCGATGTCGCGCTGCAGCGTCTTGTCGCTCTTCTTGGCGTATGCCTGCGCGACCCGGAAGCTGATGTTGGGGAGTTCGGACAGGGGGACGGGCTCGGCGCGCATCGAGAGGTCGAGCAGCAGATTACGACGCCGGTGACGGACAGCGGAGTCGGTGGGGTGGTCGGCGAAGTGCTCGTGGACGTAGTTGCGCCAGGCTACTTCCCATTGCTGCGCGCGGATGGTGTCGAGTTGCTCGCGGAGGCCGTCGACGAAGCCTTGGACGGCGTATTCGACAAACGAGATCACGCCGGTCGGGGATTGGCTGGCAGCCTGCAGTTGGCGGTAGTACTCGGATCGGGTCGCGTTGTAGTGGTTGCTGAGCAGGTGCGCGGCGGGGGACGGCACTCCGGCCGCAACAAGCGTCTGGAACTCCACGAGCCGGGCCGTGCGGCCGTTGCCGTCGCCGAAGGCGTGTATCCACGCGAGGTAGAGGTGAGCGACGACGGCCTTGAGAATGCCGTAGACGATCTCCAACCCCGCGGGCGCCTGGAAATCGGGGCCGTTGAGCCAAGTGCAGAGCCGGTCGAGCAACTCCGGGCAATCCCTGGCGGGCGCGCCCTGGTAGCCGCCCACGCTGACCTCGTAGGCGCGAATCTCGCCCGGAACCACATTATCAGGCAGCGACAGATTGCGGAGCACCGATCTGTTGAAGTCAGCGATGGCATAGGGCGTAATGTCGCCGGACTCGCCAGCGGTGAGGCGAGTAAGGATGTCGTTGCAGACATCCACAACGTTGTCGATCTCCTGGGCGAGATACTCCTTGCTGGGTGGCAGGTGGAGTACGCCCTCGAGGTGGCGGATCACCTCGTCCTCAGAGAGTGTGTTGCCTTCTATCGCAGTGGTTGCAAGCGCCCCTTTGGCAAGAAACACCCTGTGCAGGTGCTGAGCGGTTGCCGGCTGCAGCGCGACGCCCGCGATGTGCTCGCACTTGGACTGCGCCTCGCCGAGCGCGATCCAGAGCCTGTGACTGGCCTGCCTCAGGTCGAGAGAGAAGGTGAGCCAGGGATGTGTCCTTAGATATGTCCGGTCATTTGTCCCCATGGATGTCCAACTTCATGTCCACAGTTTTTGATCCTAGTACGGACTCATTTGTCGATGTGTCCATCCAAATGTCCATTCTCATGTCCATGATTATGGCAGGTAATGCGGGCGACGTCAAGCAGCCTCCGGCGGCAGACAAGGCGGTGTCGAGCCGGCGCAGTCCAAAGCGGCGGCCACGCCGCAGTCCAAGGCGCTTCGCTTAAGGTTTGCGCGCTCTGCGGTGCGAAGGGATGGGTGCTGAAACAAGTTCAGCATGACACCGAAGGCTGCGATCTGCCCCTCGGGAGACGAGGGGGAAAGTGCATCGTCCAAGGCTTCAACCCTCACCCCAACCCTCTCCCTTCCAGGGAGAGGGAGTAGGTGGAGCGGCAGTCCAAAGCGGCGGAAGTTACCGCACTCCAAGGCGCTTCGCTTAAGGTTTGCGCGCTCTGCGGTGCGAAGGGATGGGTGCTGAAACAAATTCAGCATGACAACGAAGGCTGCGCTCTGCCCCGCGGGAGACGAGGAGGAAAGTGCATCACCCAAGGCTTCAACCCCCCCCCCCCCCCCCCCCCCCCCCCCCCCCCCGGGGGGGGGGGGGGGGGGGGGGGGGGGGGGGGGGGGGGGGGGGGCCCCCCCCCCCGCC
>Ga0078972_1015845_pt1 | contig 11377 bp, 9 predicted proteins | sample YelNatPaOPGAMG01_FD_67568 | JGI IMG/M metagenome (GOLD analysis project Ga0078972, IMG submission 67568) | Hot spring thermophilic microbial communities from Obsidian Pool, Yellowstone National Park, USA - OP-RAMG-01 (SPADES assembly) (version 2) | ecosystem: Environmental > Aquatic > Thermal...
ATGCGACGCGGGCATCCGGAAACGTCTTCGCCAACGTGTCGGCCATGCGTTGCCGCAGGCCCGCGTCCGGGTCGTCCACCGTGAGCACGCGCAGGTTCATGCCGACCTGGGCCACGCCCAGTACCCCGGACAACCCGGCCAGCGCGTGCTGCGCGCGGCGCGGATCACCGACCTCGACCGCGAAGGTGCGGCCGACCAGGCGGCCGGTGAGTTCGACGGGTGTGCCATCGGCCATCAGCACCCCTTCGGCAAGAATGGCCAGCCGGTGGCAGCGTTCGGCCTCATCCATCAGATGCGTGGATACCAGCAAGGTAGTTCCGGCATCGGCCAGCTCGAACAGCTTCTCCCAGAAATCACGGCGCGACTCGGGATCGACCGCGCTGGTCGGCTCGTCCAGGAACAACAGCTCCGGTGCGTGTAGCACCGCGCAGGCCAGCGCCAGGCGCTGCTTCTGGCCGCCGCTCATGGTGCCGGCCAGCTGGTTGCGGGCCTCGCCGAAGCGGTATTGCTCGATCGCTTCCGCGACACGACGCGCTGTCTGCGCCCGCGGCACGCCCTGCACCGCGGCGATGAACTCCAGGTTCTCGCGCACGGTGAGGTCGTCGAACAACGAGAACTTCTGCGTCATGTAGCCGATGCGCCGCCGCAGCGCCTCGGCCTCCGCGGGAATGCGCAGCCCGAGCACCTCGATCTCGCCCTCGCTGGGGGTCAACAGCCCGCACAGCATGCGGATGGTGGTGGACTTGCCCGAACCGTTCGGGCCGAGGAAGCCGTACACGCGCCGTGCCGGTACGTCGAGATCGACGTGATCCACCGCGACGAGCGAACCGAAGCGGCGGGTCAACCCGCGGGCGTGGATCGCGCAGTCGCCGGCAGCGGCGCCGTTCATCGCGTACCGCCGGCCAGTTGCACGCGCACCGGCAGGCCCGCCGGCAGGTTCGCGGCATCGCGACCCAGCGTCACCTCGGCGAGATAGCTCAGGCGCATCGCGTCGCTGCCGCTCAACGCGTAGTACGGCGTGAACGACGGCTCGCTGCGCACCATGCGGATGCGCCCGGCCAGCGCGCCGTGGCGGCCGTCGACGAACACGCGGACCCGGTCGCCCACGTGCACCTGGGCACGTTGTCGTTCCGACACGTAGATGCGCGCATACGGCTCGGCCCCGACCAGCAGGATCGCCAGCGGCGCGCCCACCGGTGCCTGGTCGCCCAGCCGGTAGGGCAGCTGGTCGACCCGGCCGGCGCGCGGCGCGAGCACATCCAGCCTGGCCAGCTGGACCTGCGCGGCCCGGGCCTGCGCCTCGGCCGCTGCCAGTGCCGCCCGCGCCTGGGCGATGCGCTCCGGGCGCGTGCCGTGCAGCAGTTCGTCGAGCGCCGCACGCGCCGCTTCGACCTGGCCGCTCGCCTCGCCGGCGGCGGCCCGCGCACGATCCACATCGGCGGCCGCCGCCGCATTCGCCGACTCCAGCGGACGCACTCGGGCCAGATAGACGCGCGCCTCGCGCGCACGTGCCTCGACCGTGGCCAGTTCGGCCCGCGCGCGGGCGATGTCCTCGCGACGAGGCCCGCGGACCAGTTCGTCGAGCAGCTCGCGCTGCTGCCGGACCTGCGCCTGTGCGGCCGACCACTGCGCGCGCAGATGCGCATCGTCCAGCTGCAGCAACGGCTGCCCCGCGCGCACCTGCTCGCCCTCGTGCACGTCCACCGCCACGATGCGCTCGGCGACCGGTGCCGGCAGGGTGATGCGGTCGTACTCCAGCGTGCCCAGCGCCGGCGGTGGCTCATCAGTGCATGCGGACAGCGCCGCGGCGGCAACCAGCACGGCGAACCACAGCGAACGGGAATGCTGCCGACAGCTTTTCATGCCGCTTCTCCGGCCATGGATGAACTGGCCGCCAGCCCATGGGCCAGCAACGCCAGCGTGTGATCGCGCAGCACCTGCCCGTGCAGGCTCTGCAGGCCGAATGCCTGCCGCCAGATCGGTGCCCCGGCGGCGGGAAACAGGGTCAGGCCGACCAGCGAGACCACCAGCAGGTGCGGGTCGAGTCTGTCGCCGAGTGGCATCGCGGCGAATCGCCGGGCCAGGGCCTGCGGCAGCCTCGGCATGAACCGTTCGAGCAGCAGTCGACGCAGCCCGCCTCCCTCGCACAGCACTTCGCGCACCCACAGCGCCGGCAGCCACGGCTTTTGATCGACCAGATCGTCCATGCCGCGCACGAAGGCCTCGGCCAGTGCGAGCGGTCCGGCTCCGGCATGGTCGAGCGCCGCCTGCACCGGCACCAGGGCCGGCAGCAGCCGCTCTTCGACCAGCGCCTGCACCAGCTGGGCCTTGCCACCGAAGTAGTAATGCAGCATGGCCGGCGTGACATCCACCGCTGCCGCAATGGTACGCAGCGACGTCGCCGCGATGCCGGACCGGGCGAAATGCACGGCTGCCGCATCCAGCAGCCGCTCGCGCAGATCGCGGTCGTGGCCGTCCGGCCGGCCGCGACGACGATGCCGCTGCGATGCTCGGGTTACCGCCGGATGGCTCATGCACGCCCCACGATTTAACCAACCGGTTAATTGTCGCTGTGCGCAGACGGACAGCCTTGACCTCGATCAAGCCCGGGCGCGGAAACCAGTGGTCAGCCGACCCGCCACCGCGTTACCCTGACACACTTATGGCAAGCGACCTGCAACAACACGACTTCGCCCTCGATCCCGAGGACAACGCCCGCCTCGCCAACCTGTGCGGGCCGTTCGACGAACACCTGCGCCAGGTGGAACTGCGCCTCGGTGTTGAAATCGACCACCGCGGCAACCTGTTCCGGGTGATCGGCGAACCGAACCTCAGCCGCGCCACCGAAAAGGTGCTGCGTGCGCTCTACGACGCCACCGGACACGAGGCGCTGAACGGCGCGAAGATCAACCTGCACCTGGCCGAATCCGGCGTGGACGCCCTCGCCGAGGACACCGGCGAGACAGCGCAGGAAGTGGTCATCAAGGTCAAGCGCGGCGTGATCAAGGGGCGTGGCCCCAACCAGGCGCGCTACCTGCATGCCATCTCCCGCCATGACATCAACTTCGGCGTCGGCCCGGCCGGCACCGGCAAGACCTACCTGGCCGTGGCCAGCGCGGTGGAAGCACTGGAAGCCAACCGCGTGCAGCGCGTGCTGCTGGTCCGCCCAGCGGTGGAAGCCGGCGAGAAGCTCGGCTTCCTGCCCGGCGACCTCAGCCAGAAGGTCGACCCCTACCTGCGCCCGCTGTACGACGCGCTGTACGAGATGCTCGGCTTCGAGAAGGTGGCCAAGCTGATCGAACGCAACGTGATCGAGATCGCACCGCTGGCGTACATGCGCGGACGCACCCTCAACGATTCCTACGTGATTCTCGACGAAGCACAGAACACCACCGTCGAGCAGATGAAGATGTTCCTCACCCGCATCGGCTTCGGCTCGGTGGCGGTGATCACCGGCGACGTCAGCCAGGTGGACCTGCCGCGCAACGTGCGCTCGGGGCTGCGCCACGCGGTCGAGGTGCTGCGCGGCGTGGACGGCATCAGCTTCACCATCTTCACCTCGCGCGACGTGGTGCGCCATCCGCTGGTGGCCAAGATCGTGCGCGCCTACGAGGCCTTCGAGGAAGCCGCGAACGGCGAATCGGGAAACGGGAACGGAAAGGGCCGGCAGGCATGAGCGCGGCGCCGGGGAAGCGCGTCACCAGCGGGAAGACCGGCTCGAAGGTCGCCACGCCGACCCCGGCGCACCTGCTCTCGGTGAGCTACGCGGTGCCACGCACCGGCCTTCCCGCCCCGGCCAGCTTCCGGCGCTGGGTCGAGGCGGCACTGCGTGGCGCAAGGCGACGCAGGCCCGCCGAAGTCGCCATCCGCATCGTCGATGCCGCCGAAGGCCGCGCACTGAACCGCGATTACCGGGGCAAGGACTACGCCACCAACGTGCTGTCCTTTCCCGCCGAGCTGCCGCCGGGCGTGGACCTGCCGCTGATCGGCGACCTGGCCATCTGTGCCCCGGTGGTGGCCCGCGAGGCGACCGAACAGGGCAAGCGCCCGCGCGACCACTGGGCCCACCTGACCATCCACGGCACGTTGCACCTGCTCGGTTACGACCATATCGAGGACGCCGAGGCCGAAGCGATGGAAGCCCTGGAGACCCGCATCCTCGCCGGGCTGGGCATCGCCGATCCCTACGCCTGAGCCAACCTGCACCCACGTTTTTCCGGCGCAGATGGCCCAGGCTGGTGCGCCATCGCGCTGAATCGTCACACCATTTCCGCTAGACTCGGGTTTCCGCCCGTCCGGGCAGAACGCAACCGGATTGATGAACGACGACCCTGGCAGTACCAGCGGCCCGGCCCACCGCACCTGGTGGGACAGACTGGGTCACCTGTTTTCCGGCGAACCGCGCAATCGCGCGGAACTGATCGAGGAGCTGCGCACCGCGCACGCCAACGGCCTCCTCGACGCCGATACCCTGCCGATGCTGGAAGGCGCCCTCAAGGTCACCGAACTCAGCGTCGACGACGTGATGATCCCGCGCATGCAGATCGTCATGATTCCCGCCGGCGCGCCGCTCGCCGACATCCTGGCGGTGGTGGTCGAGTCCGGCCATTCGCGCTTTCCCGTGCATGGCGAGGACAAGGACGACATTCTCGGCATCCTGCTGGCCAAGGACCTGCTGAAGTTCCTGGGCAACGACACGCCGTTCGACATCCGCACCATTCTGCGACCGGCGGTGCTGATCCCCGAATCGATGCGCCTGAACGTGCTGCTGGCCGAGTTCCGCCGCAGCCGCAACCACATGGCGATGGTGGTGGACGAGTACGGTGGCGTGGCCGGCCTGATCACCATCGAGGACGTGCTGGAACAGATCGTCGGCGAGATCGACGACGAACACGACGACGAGGAAGATCCCACGCTGATCCACGTACAGGCGGACGGCTCGTGGCTGGTCAGCGCGCTGACGCCGATCGAGGACTTCAACGAGGAGATCGGCTGCGACTTCTCCGACGAGGAATTCGACACCATCGGCGGCCTGATCACCGCCGAGTTCGGCCACCTGCCCGAAACCGGCGAGGAGACGGCGGCGGGGGACTTCCTGTTCCACGTCACCGAGGCCGACGACCGGCGCGTGCAGCAGTTCCGGGTGACGCGACGCACGAACGACTGAGCGCCCAGTACCCGGACCACCGCCACGCCTGCGAAAGCCGAGGGATCGCGGTCGTCCACACGAAGAGCCCACCGCCCGCATGCACGCCGGCGCGACTGTTCCGCGGTCGAAGGACGGCATGCAGGTAACGCGAAACCACCGCATGAGCAGCACGACACGGTGTCGCCCTTGCTGCCCGAACCCGAATCCCCGAAGCTTGCCGCCATGCGCCCATCCCTTCTGCTGGTTCCCCTGCTCGCCCTGTTCCTGCTGATCGCCGCCCCCGCCCATGCCGATGTGGCGGATGCGCCCGGCGCGAATCTGGAAGTTTCACTGATCACCTACGGCCCCGGCGCCACCTACTGGGAGCGCTTCGGCCACGACGCGCTGCAGCTGCGCGACACGGTCAGCGGACAGGCGATCAACTTCAACTACGGCGTGTTCGACTTCAACGAAAAGAACTTCTTCATCAACTTCGCACGCGGCCGCATGCACTACCTGATGGATGCCGAATACGCCGCCCCGGAGGAATCGTTCTACAAACTGGAAGGCCGTTCGATCGTCAAGCAGAGGCTCGCACTCACGCCCCGGCAGGCCGCCGCGCTGCGCGATTTCCTGCTATGGAACCTGCGCCCGGAGAACGCCGGCTACAACTACGACTACTACATCGACAACTGCACGACCCGCGTCCGCGATGCGCTGAACCGCGCGCTCGGCGGGTTGATCGAGACGACCCTGTCCGCCCGCGCCGGCGGCATGACCTACCGCCAGCAGACTGACCGCCTGATGAGCGCGCAGCCCTGGCTGATGCTGGTGCTCGACCTGGGACTGGGCCCGTATGCCGACCAGCCGCTCAACGCGTGGCAGGAGAGCTTCCTGCCGATGGTGCTGCAGGCCAACCTGCGCGCCGTCCACGTCGACGATGGACTGGGCGGCAGCCGTCCGCTGGTGGAAAGCGAGCGCCAGATCGCCCCCAATCACATCGCGGTTCCGCCCGCGCAGGCACCCGACCTGCGCCTGCCGCTGGCTGCCGCTGGCCTGCTGCTGGCGGCACTGCTACTGGTCGCCGGCCGTTACTGGCGTACCGGTCTCGCCCTGCTGGGATCGCTGTACGTAATCTGCGCCGGACTGGTCGGCCTGCTGCTGCTGGCACTGTGGACGCTGACCGCCCACCACGCCGCGTGGGCCAACGCCAACCTGCTGCTGTTCAATCCGCTGGCGTTCGTGCTGCTGCCCGCCCTCTGGCGTGCGCGCCGGCGAACCCCGCCGGGCCGCCTGACCGACACCGTCCTGCTGCTACAACTGCTGGCCCTGCTCGCCGCCGTCCTGCTCCACCTGCTCCCCGGCACCGTGCAGCAGAACCAGCCGTGGATCCTGTTCGCGATGCCGGTGTGGCTGGCGTTGGCGTGGAGCCTGAGGCATAGCCGTGTTTCAAGGTAACGAGGCGGTGCGCCATCTCGCTCGCGGGCCGGGGGACCTTCCCGATACACGATTCCATCCTTGAGGCACAACTGATGTCCACGCACGAAGCCGTCGACCAGAGACCCTCCGTTGCATGGCGATACCCCATGCTCGTACCCGCCGGGATCGTCCTCATCATCACGGGAATCGTCTATTGGCCAGTCGTTCATGCCGGCTTCGTCTGGGACGATCTGATCGATTTCCGCGACAATACTTGGCTGACCCTCGGCCATGCCTGGATACACTACGTCTTCAGGGACTTTAATCACTGGACCAACTACTTCCGCCCCCTGATCGTCGCGTTTTTCACGCTCCAGGTCAGGCTCTTCGACGTCGCTCCAGGGCCTATGCATGCCGTGAATCTCGGCATGCACCTGGTCGTAACGATGCTGGTCGGCCTTATTGCGCGGGAGGCTTGCCGCATCGCCCGCCGCAGCAGCAAACAGACCATGTACATGACCGGTTTCTGCATGCTGCTCTACGGGCTTCACCCCGTACTGATCGAGCCAGTGGCATGGATCGGCTGCCAGTTCGACCTTGGCGCAACGCTGTTCATGCTGCTTGGATTGCTGGCCAATATCCGGATCAGGCGCAAGATTACTCGCGCGGCACTTGTCGGATTTCTTTTCCTACTGGCGGCAGGATGCAAGGAGTCGGCGATTTCGTTCCCACTGATATTGGCCACATTGGATTGGACCATCCATTTCAAGCGCCAGGAATGCAGTTGGCGCCAGAACGCGCGCGATTTCATCGGGCGCAACTGGCTTACCTTCGTTGCCATACTGCTTGCCGGGATCGTCTACCTTGCGCTTCGCCTCTGGGCACTTGGACACCTCGTCGGCCAGTTCGCGAGCGGCCCTGGCACACTCTTCGGCCGACTGCAGGAAGTCTGTTTCATCTACCTGCATTACTGGAGAACGGTGTTCGTCCCGATGAGCGGCATGGGCCCTGTGCATCCTGTCGACGTGCATCGCTTCGACGCAATCTCCCCCACGTCGCTCCTTACCGATGTCGTCGCTATCGGCATCGTCGTGTTGGGGCTGTACTTTGCTGTAAAGCGTGCCTCTCCACTGGCCAGTATCGTGGTCGTGATGACAGCCGCACTTTTCCCCGTGCTGCACATCACCTCAGTCGCCTTCGACAGCAGCCTTTACCACGAACGCTACGTCATGACTGGCCTGGCTGTGGCCTGTGGCATGCTGCCGCTTGTACGGTCAACTGTCCTGCAACAAATCGGTCAACGATCACTGCGCAGACTGGCGACCGGCATCATCTGCACGGCTTGGTTCCTGTTCGCGATCATCGCCATACGTACCACTATCCCGCTGTGGTCAAACAGCGTGAACCTGTGGCGCTGGGCTCTTATCACGAGCCCCCATTCGCTGGATGCCGACGACAACTTGCTTAGCGCTTACTTGGAGCGCAAAGACTATGCCGACGCTCAAAGATTCATCGACAAGCTGCAGTCAGAACATGTGCATTGCCCACGTTGCATGCTCAACGCCGCCATCCTCGCCGTAGACCAAAACGACCCTGATCGTGCCATGGCTGCACTGGAAGAAGTCAGAAACTCCAGGGAAATCCTGGCAGACAAACCGATGTTCAGTCAGTACCTGGTCGTTACCGGTCAGGTGTTGTTGCTGCAACGCAAATGGTCCGATGCAGAAGGAGTCTTCCGCGCGGCTGCGCACATCAGCCCCCTTAAGCCACAGCCTCGCCTTGGGCTTGCTGTCGCGCTCGCGCTACAAGGTCGTGCCGTACAGGCCGAACAAGCGATAACATCGGCCCTGCCCCTGCTTTCGCCAAATAGACGAAACGAGGTAAGACGGAGCGTCGAAAATTTGATTCAAAGCTTCCGTCAGGGAGCGTCGACATCCTCATTTCATTGAAGCACCGGAGCCACAGCCCTGCACGGTCAGACCATCCATGTCGCAACCATCCTCACTGCAGACACCTGAAACATCGATCGGTGATTCCGCGTCGTTGCCGATGGTCGTCAACTGCGTAGCCTACCGGAACGACGGCACGCGCATCGGCGACATCAGCATCGATGCCATCAGCGATACGCTGGAGTCGCCTGATGCTTTCGTCTGGGTGGGGCTGCACGAGCCGGACGAACCGCTGCTGCTGAAGCTGCAGGAAGAATTCGACCTGCACGACCTCGCCATCGAGGACGCGCAGCATGCGCACCAGCGTACCAAGATCGAAGCCTACGGCGACTCGCTGTTCATCGTGGTGCAGACCGCACAGCTTGTCGGCGGCAGCATCGCCTTCGGCGAAACGCACATCTTCCTTGGCCCGCGCTACCTGGTGACGGTGCGGCACGGTGCGTCGCTGTCGTACTCGCCCGCCCGGCGCAACTGCGAACATGCCCCGGAGATGCTTGCGCTGGGTCCGAGCTATGGCCTCTACGGCGTGCTCGACTTCATCGTGGACAACCTGCTGCCGATCGTGCGCGATTTCCGGGAAGAGCTGCAGGAACTGGAACAGGACATCTTCTCGGCCACGTTCAACCGTGGCACGGTCCGTCGCCTGTACGACATGCAGCGCGACCTGATGACACTGCGCCTCGCGGTCGCACCGATGCAGGATATCGTCAACCAGCTGGTGCGCCTGCATCCGCAGCTGATTCCCGAAGAGCTCAGGGCCTATTTCCGCGATATCTACGACCACGTGTTCCGCGTCAACGAATCGATCGGCGCGATGCGCGAGATGCTGAACGCCGCGATCAACGTCAACCTGTCGCTGGTGACCTTCGGCCAGAACGAAGTGATGAAAAAACTCGCCGGCTGGGCAGCCATGCTCGCCGCCCCCACACTGATCACCAGCTGGTACGGCATGAACTTCGTCCACATGCCCGAACTGAGCCGACCGTGGGCGTATCCGACGATCATCACGGTGGTGGCGTGCCTGGTGGGGGGCATCTATGCGGGGCTGCGGCGGGCCAGGTGGCTTTAGCCACATCTGCACTAAGGTTACGTACTATATAAATCCACCTGCGCTCCACTGCCGCGCCCAGCCCTGTGCTGCAAGGCTTTGGGCTATACAAGGGACCGGCAACATGCTTCGGCAATCACGTGACATGGGCATCGCGCCCACGCCTAGCCTCGCCAATACGCGTTGGTTCTCGATGCTGGTATTGATCGGCGTGATCGCCTTTGGATTACGCTGGTTCTACGTCGCGCACGCCATGGTAATCCAGCCCATCCGTGGAGATGCCATTCAGTACCATGCCTATGCGTGGAACCTGGCGCACCACTGGATTTTTTCCCAGGCGCCGCCCCACAGCCACGTGGTCACACCCGATAGCTTTCGTGATCCCGGGTACCCTCTGTTTCTCGCGATCTGGCTGAAACTATTCCCTGATTTTGGATCCTGGTATCCCATCGTGCTGATGGTCCAGGCTGCGCTTGGCGCCTCAACGGTCATGCTGTTGGTAGCCAGCGCACGCTTCTGGCTACCTGCTCGCTGGTTGTTCGCCGCAGGGCTACTAATGGCCGTGTGGCCACACAGCATCACGATAACCAGCTTCCTCCTGAGCGAGACACTGTTCGGCTTCCTGTGCGCACTTGGCTTCTACCTTCTAAGCCAAGCCCTCCGTCGGGCCGGAGTGGGCTGGGCTATGGGTGCCGGCCTCGCATTCGGTGCCGCCGCCATGACCAACGCCGTCATGATTCCTTTTGCGTCGCTTCTTGCAGTGGCACTGTTTTGGCAAAAGGCCGTAAATCGCCGTTTGCTTCTAGCACTGGTGCTGTCCTCGCTTGTCCTGCCGGCAGCCTGGAGCATCCGCAACGTCCGCCTGCCTTCGCACGACGCATCTTCCACGGGGCGCGCACTTCTCAACTTCGTCCAGGGCTCTTGGCCGGAATATCACCCTGCCTGGCGCGCAGCAGCTATCGAAGGCGATCCCAAGGCAAAGCAAACGCTGCAGGCCATCCAGCACGAAGAGAGTGTACTGCAGACCTCGCTGGGCGCCGGCTTTTCCCTGATCGCGCATCGTTTCGGCGCCCGCCCCCTGCACTACCTCGCATGGTACCTACACAAGCCTTTCGCCTTTTGGGGGTGGAGCATTCAGATCGGACAGGGGGATGTCTACGTGTACCCGACTCTTCACTCCCCTTTTGACGACCTGCTGCCGTTCCGATTGCTGGCCTCAATCTGTGAGGCTATCAATCCTGTCTTGATGTTGCTGGCGCTGGGCGGGTGCATCGTGATTTTTCGTCGCTATCAACACGCAGCACCATTCGCCAGCTCGGTGGCGCTTCTGTCGCTGTATGTCACTACCGTCTATTCGATACTTCAATCCGAGCCTCGCTACTCCATCCCATTTCGTGGCATCGAGATCCTTCTGGCGATCTACGCCTGCTGGCAGATGACCGCCTGGCTCCGAGCGGCACGCCAGCAGACAACCGCAGGAAGAGTCATCAACAAACGTGCGTGATATCACAAAGCGGAGCTTGCTCGCTCGCCCCGAGGGATTTGGTACAGGAAGTGCTTTCGATCGAAGCATTCCTAGGGGGAATCCGAACCATGTCCAACCGAGCCCAGTTGCGGGGCTTCACCCTGATCGAACTGATGATCGTCGTGGCGATCATCGCAGTTCTTGCGGCCATCGCCATCCCGGCCTACCAGAACTACCTGATTCGGGCGCAGGTCAGTGAGGGCATGAGCCTGGCCGATGGAGCCAAAGCTGCCGTATGGGACTACACCTCCAACTATGGGAAGTTCCCACCCAGCAATCAATCAGCGGGACTGCCGAACCCCACATCC
>Ga0078972_1015847_pt1 | contig 11376 bp, 12 predicted proteins | sample YelNatPaOPGAMG01_FD_67568 | JGI IMG/M metagenome (GOLD analysis project Ga0078972, IMG submission 67568) | Hot spring thermophilic microbial communities from Obsidian Pool, Yellowstone National Park, USA - OP-RAMG-01 (SPADES assembly) (version 2) | ecosystem: Environmental > Aquatic > Thermal...
ATTAGGACTAAATTGAATTAAGACTTCACCTGCGGAAGCAGGCATTGTTAGTGAATTAGGAAATACAACTATTTGTTGTTCAAATACAAAAACACCACTTGAAACAGTAAGGACAGAATTAGATATACTTAGATTAAGACCTAAGACAATACCCTTACCTGTTCCTCCAGTATAAGGAGCAACAATAGTTGCTAGATTTTCACTAGTTAAAGGTAATTGATAATCAGGAAATAGTGATTGTGATGGTTGCACTATTTAACTCCTAAAAAAAATTAAGATATTGAAAGACCGAGGGCTGTGAATGCTACGTTACCATTTACACTAGAAACAGAAATTGTATAATTACCAGGTATTGTAATTCCTGTTAAGTTAACTGTTTCACCTGGTTGAATTGTTACGTTATACATAATATAATTTGAACTTTGTATTTGAATACTACTTGGATTTAATATGACTGAAAATTGATCTGTGCCAGTTGAGCTTACATTTGTTATATAGATAGTTGCAATTATATACGTAATAGTAGTTGGCACAGCATATAATGTAGTTACTACTCCTGCAGGTGGTTGAACTTGACCAAAAACTTGACCTGTGGTTGCCATTTATAATTCCTCCTTATTTTCCTTGCTTAAGTTGATGAAATTGATAGATAACGAAGCTCACTAAAATAATCATTATTCCAATTAAGACTTGAGCTTTGTGATCTAGAGTTAAATCTTTTAATGAAGATAGAAAATCAGATAATCTTCGTCCTACTGATCCTACTCTATATTTAGCTAAAATGAAAGCTAGGATTCCTACACCTATTGCAGATAGTGTAAATAAGACTTTGTGATTCTTAAATGGTTCAATAACGAATCTTTCTCCTGCATTTTTAAGTATAGTTATAATATCCTTAAGCACACCGGGAATACTTATCTTCTGTTCTAATAAAACAGTTTCTTCAATTTCTATATTATCCTCTTTTGGTCTTGGTATAAGCTTCTCAAATAAGGATACCAAAAGCAGAACAGTACCAATTGCAATAATAGCAAATAAGGCTATAACTAAATATTTATCTGTCTTAGCTAACTTACTTTTGAATTCATATTTTCGCACTAGTGAATTTATATCAAGATATTTACCCGCTTTGTTTTCTGGGATTTGAGATGCATTATAAAACTTCTTAGTTAGTTTACTAAACTCATCTAATTCTCTACTTGTTATCTTACCTCTTTTGAAAGCATCTCTTAATTTGTCATTAGCTTGTTGAGGTGTAGCTTGAGGAGATATATTGTATTTATTAAGTATCTGAAGATATCTTGCTATTTCTTCTTTGACTTTTTTGCGACTAGTGAAGAGACTTTTTATTACACTATCAGAACGAAGTCGCCTCATAATACCATTAATGTATTCTTCGTTCTTAGCACTAATCTGATTTGTAATTCGTTTTAACCAAACTTGGATAAACTTATGAGCAATCAATAACATTACAGAAACAGTGATTCCACCAACAATATACTTACCCCAGTTTTGTTTGATAGAACCAAATAACTCAAGTAAGCTTTTAAAGATCTCTTCTGGTTGAGCAACAGGTTCTGAACTAATCTGTTCGATTTCTTTATTGAGATCTTTATTTTCAGTTTGTGGAGATTCTAGAAGTATAGTGGAATACACGTTATCTTGCCTCCAAGTTTATTAATGATTTGTTCAACACTAACCAAATAAAGAAGTTTCAAACTTCTTTAATACTCTAGTTAATAGAGATAACTATCCGTAAAAGAAACTTAAGAAACTTGTACTTAAAGAATTATTCATAAAAGTCAGAAAGTAATTAGCACCATCTGATATTAAAACATATATACCAGAACTTGTATTAGGCGTTACATTTGTGCTTGTTGTATTATTCCAATTAATGACTCCACTAGATGTTGAAAATGTGTAAGTATAATTCGAGTTGTTGTTATTTATAAATGTAGCATTGAAACCATTTGTTGGAGTAGGCAATGTTATGGTAGAGTTCACATTTGGAGAATTTAGTTCAAAGACTAAGCCCCCTTGAGGTATTGATAATGTCACACTACCAGATATCGGAATTACACGTTTATTCATTATATTCATTAGTAGATTATTTAGGGCTAAGATATCATCCATCATTCAACTCCTACGCTTGTACTATAGCCGTGATTTGATTAGAACTATTATAAGACACATTATAAGTTACGGGTGTATTTGTACCAATCTGTACTGAATATGAAGTTATGTAACCATTACTATTATAAACATAATTTTTTGTAATTGTTATTCCATTTACAACTTTAGTTACAGTTGTAATTTGATTATTACTATTAATTGTATATTGTGTGTTTCCTGAATCACCAGTACCAATTATATGCTTCAAACTAATAATATCACCCGATATTAGTTCATTACCAGAACCATCATCTAGTGTACTATGAAATGTCTTAAGCGTTGCACCATTAGAATTAGCTAATAAAGTATTGCCTAAGCTTATTAGAGTACCATTTACAGTTGCATTAGTTAGTGTAGTAGTTCCAGAAAAAATAGCATTTCCTGAACCATCATCAAGCGTATTATGAAATGTCTTTAGCGTAGCTCCATTAGCGTTAGCTAATAGTACATTTCCGCTAACAGTTAGTGTATTTGCAATTTGGATTGCACTGAACATTATTGGTGCTGAACCTGATATCAGAGGAATATATGAAATCATGTTTATCACTCCAAATCTTATTTCTGGATAATTGTTCAACTGATAGTAGAACAATACTAATAGTACATTAAGCATTTAATAATGCTTTGTAAATTCTTGTGTAAAAATAATATTTTAGGAGGTGCTTGGGATGCATTCTAAGAACAATAGGTTAAATCATGATTTCCAAATCCTACATTTCATTGTAGGAAGATGTCACACTGCAGATGCAGCTTATGGTGTATTAAAGGATCTAGAACAAGATAGGATAATGGCTTTAAATAAGGCAAAAGCTAACGAGATTAGGAAGAAAGCTAAAGAACTAGATATTAAGAGGAGATTAGAAAGCGATGATGAAGTAACTAGACTAGAAGCTGAAGCAGATTTATTAGAATTTCAAAATGATGAAAGCATTAATGAACTTAATGTAAAAGCCGCAGAGAAAGAACTAAAGTTTATACAAGATCTAATACAAGAAGTTAATCAGTATAGAAAATTTAAAGATCTACCAGATGATGAAGCTTTTGAATTGGCTCAAAGAGAAGAGTGGAAATATGAACTATTAGAAAGAGCACAAAATCAACTAATGCTAACTGGAACTATTAATCCAGATGATTTTGTTAACATTAAAGCACATCCAGATTCAATGGAGATTATGCAACAAATAGAAGAAACTCATAAAATGTTAAGTTTACCAAATGGGGCAATGAATCTAATGAAAATGGTAACTGCTCGTCCAGAATATTTTACTCACCTAAAAGCATTGGCAAAAGAAGAGCAAAAACTTCAATTAATCAAAGATTAACTAAAACATAAAATCTAACTACTAAATTAGTCTCTAGTAGTTAGATTATTATTTTTCTAAAAGGAGGAATGAAATGAGTACTAAAATATTTATAGGTACACCAACAATTGATCAAAAAGTAAACGTAGGTTATTTATATACAATATTTAATATGAATAGTCTATTACCGGAGATAGAAACATCATTATTCATAGTGGGGGGAAATTCTCTTATTACTGATGCTAGAAATAGAATATTTTCTGTATTTGCTAGTAACAAAGAAGATTATTTATTATTCTTAGATTCTGATGTGGAAGTACCAGTAGAAGCTATTAAGAAAATAGTAAGTTTCAAGAAAGATATAGTAGGCATTCCAATTTCTAAAAAGAACTTTGTTAATCCAACTCCCAATATAGGAAATGCATTAAGTAAAATTGATAAAGATGGATTAATGGAAGTAGATGGAATGTCTACAGCTATAATGTTAATCAGTAGAAAAGTAGTAGAAACATTTATTAAAGATGCTGATGTTTATACTGAAAGTGTAAATGATCTAATTAATACAACAAGTATTAATCAACCAAAGATTTATGACGTATTCAAAGCATTTTCAGAAAATGGAAAGTATTGGTGTGAAGATTATTATTTTTGTCATCAAGCTAGAACTAAGTATGGATTCAAAGTATATGCGTATATGAATACTGTTACCAATCATTATGGAACAGTACCATATACGTATAAGTTTTAACAGTTAACTCCTAAATTATAGGAAGAAGCAGCAGCTAATGTATTTGTACTATAAGTTAAATTAGTTCCAGCAGCTGTAGTATTATTAGAGTAAGTGTATATACAAGTAGTAGAAAGATTACTACCATTACCACCACCACCAAATACACCTATAGTAGAGTTACCTGCAGCAGCTAATTCCCATGCACTATAAGTTAAATTAGTTCCAGCAGCTGTAGTATTATTAGAGTAAGTGTATATACAAGTAGTAGAGAGGTAATTACCATTATAACCACCACCAAATACACCTATAGTAGAGTTACCTGTAGCAGTTAAGCTATTTGCACTATAAGTTAAATTAGTTCCAGCAGCTGTAGTATTATTAGAGTAAGTGTATATACAAGTGGTAGAAAGATTACTACCCTTATAACCACCACCAAATACACCTATAGTAGAGTTACCTGTAGCAGCTAATGTATTTGTACTATAAGTTAAATTAGTTCCAGCAGCTGTAGTATTATTAGAGTAAGTGTATATACAAGTAGTAGAGAGGTAATTACTACTACTACTACTACCACCACCAAATACACCTATAGTAGAGTTACCTGTAGCAGCTAATGTATTTGTACTATAAGTTAAATAGTTAAAACCTATAATTGTAGTATTATTAGAGTAAGTGTATATACAAGTGGTAGAAAGATAAGTACTACTACTACTATTACCACCACCAAATACACCTATAGTAGAGTTACCTGCAGCAGTTAAGCTATATGCACTATAAGTTAAATTAGTTCCAGCAGCTGTAGTATTATTAGAGTAAGTGTATATACAAGTAGTAGAGAGGTAATTACTACTACTACTATTACCACCACCAAATACTGCTGCTTGACCTATAGGATTTATAGGAATTGAAATACCTATATTCGATACTACGTTAACTCCAGGATTGTATGTAGAAGTAGCTAAATAACTTGTACTATCAGTTAAATTAGTTCCAGCAGCTGTAGTATTATTAGAGTAAGTGTATATACAAGTAGTAGAAAGATAAGCACTACTATTATAACCACCACCAAATACACCTATAGTAGAGTTACCTGCAGCAGCTAATCCCCATGCACTATAAGTTAAATTAGTTCCAGCAGCTGTAGTATTATTAGAGTAAGTGTATATACAAGTAGTAGAAAGAGCACCCCCATTACCACCACCACCAAATACACCTATAGTAGAGTTACCTGCAGCAGCTAATCCCCATGTACTATAAGTTAAATTAGTTCCAGCAGCTGTAGTATTATTAGGGTAAGTGTATATACAAGTAGTAGAAAGATTACTACCATTATAACCACCACCAAATACACCTATAGTAGAGTTACCTGTAGCAGTTAAGCTATATGCACTATAAGTTAAATTAGTTCCAGCAGCTGTAGTATTATTAGGGTAAGTGTATATACAAGTAGTAGAAAGATAAGCACTACTACTACTATTACCACCACCAAATACACCTATAGTAGAGTTACCTGTAGCAGCAGAATTTGAGGCACTATAAGTTAAATTAACCCCCATAATTACAGTCCCACTAGAATAAACATATATAAATAAACGATCAGGGATTTTAGTGTTATTAAATATAGCCCCCTGTGGGGTTGCAAAACTCGATCCTACATTAGAACTATTACTTCCTAAAAAACTTATTGGCATATTTTTATTCTCCTTAAATCACTTGACCGTGCACAAAGACATTCACTACACTCGTAGTAGATACGGATACTGTATCTCCACTAGTCAACACTAATTTTGCAGAAATGAAATTGGTTGATCCTGTCCAATAAAGTGTACCATTCACATTGATTGTAAAGCTTACACTACTTCCGCTGTTACTTGCGGTATCTACAAACACAAATGCATTATGACCACTTGGACAAGTATAAACTGTAGTTGTAGCATTATTTACTTGTGTAATTGATAGCATCTTTTAATCCTCCAAATATAATTCACTTTTTATATATTTATATGTTCCGATACATCACTTTAAGCTATTAAATATTTAACCAAGAAAGAAAGCATAAGCATATGCTGAAGCATCAAAGCCATTAACAGTAAGGGTGCCAAAGGCAGTTACAGATCCCGTTAAGCTTGTGTTTCCAGCTACATTCATAGAGCCACTTATAGTAACATTTCCTGAACCATCATCTAACGTATTATTATAAGTCTTAACCGTGTTACCGCTAGCATTAGCTAATAGTGTATTACCAGTAGTTGTAAGAGTACCCACTAGTGATGTATTTCCAGTTACATTTAAACTACCTAAAGTCGTAGCACTCGCACTCAATGCTCCCACAATACTTGTATTACCAGAGATAGTAACATTTCCTGAACCGTCATCAAGTGTATTATGATAAGTTTTTACAGTATTTCCACTAGCGTTAGCTAATAGTGCATTACCAGTTGTTGTAAATGTTCCACTTATAGTTTCATTACCACTATTAGTTAAACCGGATACTGTAGTAGCACTCGCGGTTAATGTTCCATTAATAGTTACATTACTCGTTACACTTAATGCACCCGTAATACTTGTATTACCCACTATAATCGTATTTCCTGAACCATCATCTAATGTATTATGAAAAGTTTTTACTGTAGATCCAGAAGTATTACCTAATAATGTATTTCCATAAACTGTGAATATTCCATCAACTGTACCACTACCTGTAACAGTTACGCTAGTTAATTGTAACGTATTACTTAAACTAAGATTTGTAACGTCTATAGTATTTGCTGTTAACGTACCTGAACCTAAATTTATATTTGCATTGTTTGTATTTATTCCACCATTTGCATTTAAAGTACCTATTATAGTTGCATTTCCTGTTCCATCGTCTAATGTGTTATGAAATGTCTTAAGAGTTGCACCACTAGAGTTAGCTAATAAAGTATTTCCAGTCACTGTTAACGTTGGTGTAGTAACAGTGCTTGCATTTAAAGTACCAATTATTGATACATTTCCTGAACCATCATCTAATGTGTTATTATAAGTTTTTACTGTAGATCCAGAAGTATCGCCCAATAATGTATTTCCAATAGAGGTAAGAGTTCCACTTACACTTAAAGTTGCAATAGTAGTAGTTCCACTTGGTCCTACCGTAAAAACACTAGGACCATTATTAGTAACAGCGACTTGAATTGCATTAGACGTTAAATTTGTTTCAGGATTTATTTGTAAAGCAATCGTTGATGCAGAAGATGGAGACAATAACAAATGATCTTCATCAATTACTGTTGAGTTTATAACTGATGTTGATCCCGATATATTAACATCGCCAGCTACACTAACTAAACCAGTTTGAGCATTTACTTCAAAATAAACAGAAGAACCATTCTCACTATAGATTCTAAAATTCTTATTATTATTTAGTACAATAGAAGCAGAGCTAGAAGTATCTGGTGCTGTCTGATTATAAACTTGTTGTAACGTCATATTTGATATTTCTGTATTAAGAGTATTAACATTAGCATCGACATAACTTTTAGTAGCAGCTTGAGTTGGGATAGTAGGATTATTTTCAATAACTATTTGATTAAATGTTGCTGTATCTTGCACAGTTAAATATTGAGTATTTATATTAGGTACGTTTAATTGACCACTAAGTTGAGTTAGAGAAGCATTTACTTGAAATGAATTTAATAGACCAAGACTACTTGCAATAACAAGATTATTGGCATCTTGACTTGCTGGATTCCAAAAGAGTTCACCACTGATAGTACTACCAGTTAGATTAAAAGAACCACCAGCATTTGTTAGTGAACCTAATATTTGGGGATTAAGTTGTATACCCTCCACTGATAGAGTACTAACATCCAAATTAGGTATATAAGTAATTCCATTACCATTAATAGAAAATGCAAGACCTTGATTACTATAAATAGAAACCAAATTATTAGTTTGTGGTACTAACGATACTATACTAAAGAGATCTTGATTTACAACAGCATTTGCTACTAATGTTTGAGATTCAGACTTATTTGCAAAATTAGTAAGAGAACTAATTAGACCATAATTAGAGACAAATTGACCTAATTGTAAATATACTTGAGGTGACGCATTATAAAGATCAGGAGTTAGATAATAAATAGCCGGATAATATGTTACTTGATTCAAAGGAGTATCACTATAAGCTAATACAATATAATAAGTACCAGTTAGATTCGAAGGTATAGAAATTGCAACTGGTTCTTGAATTTGAATCACAACATTATCTACAATTGCAATACCCGGAGATACTACAAATGAAGTAGATGAAGTTTGAGTCACGTCAAGACCAAAAAGCTTAATATTTGATCCATTGGTTAAAGCTAATGTGATATTCGATATATTCTCTGGTGTTAAAAGAGTTTGATTATCTACTGCTTTAACAAATTTAGGATAATAAATGGTGACGGGTAAATTATTTAAAGTGACGTTTTGTGTATTCATCGTTATTTTATCTCCTAAGAAATCTAAGTTAAATCTTGCCAAAAGTTCGACACGTGCTTCAATTTACTAGGTAATGTATAATTAAGAACCCAGTTCTTAATAGTGTCTCTATTGTTTTGTTCCGGGTGCATACATTTTGTGAGAGTACAAGGAACCATCATTTCAGTTCCTAATGAGTTAACAGAAGGTAGTCTTCTAATAGGTAAATCCCGGATACTAGAAGTTATATCAAAAGAAGAGGCTATATTTAATCGATCTCTTACTTGTTTTCTAAACTCTATGATCTCAGCTTTTTTGATAGGACCATAAGCATAGACAGAAAACAAATGAATTCCTACTCCAGAATATTCTAAATACCACGGAGGTGATTTGACTTTTGGAAACATACTTATAAATTGATCTAATCCAAATTTAGCATCAGGACCATCAAAGTCAAATACGGGTTGATACATATATACATCGCCTAGTTTATAAAAAGGCGAAACATGAAGTTCTAATTTTAAATTAAAGAAAGCTTCCCACTTATCCGCGATACTATTAACAAAGTATTGTGATGGTCGTTTTACAACTTCCATAGTTTTTACATATTTATAAGACACAGTAAGATTCAACACTGTAATCAATACTCCTTATACTAACAAGATACGTCTTCCCTAACTCTTACAAAGACTGGGAAAGATCCTTTACTTGATTTAGCAGTACTAGGAAAGGTAGCTACTTCTACACACTTACCTATGATTTCATTTTTATGAGACCAATAATACGTTCGTTGCTCATCTGTAAATCCTGAACCTACTTTAAATTCTTGACCATGACCTCTTACTATTATAGAACCTAAGGAATGAAGATACTTACCAGTTCCTGGTAATATATCAATACATAAATACGTTGCATAGTCTTGCTCTTTCATTTTAAGCCAATTTTTAGAACGTTTAAATTCATAAGGTGAACCTGCTATCTTTATAATAGCTCCCTCTTGTTTCTGAGAGATAAACATTTTAAATTTTTCTTGAACGCTATCCATATCATTTGCTATATGAGAAGGTACTTTATTAAAATACGGACACTTGCAAGAATCTAAGTATTCACTTAATTGTTGCTTTCTAACTTCTATTGGGGGTGTATGACCTTTTCTCATATAAGTATTTAGATCAACGATATCAAAAGCATAGAACTTAGATTCCTTTAAATTAGATGATTGATTAAATAATTGTGATGTAGTTGTGTTCCAAGTGCCTAGGAAATATTCACTATCAATAAATACATTATCTTTCAATTTACAATTAGACATTAGTAACTCTTCTAATCTAGGTAGACGTTTACCATTTCTAGTAAAGCATTGAACTATACCGTCTTGCACAAAGGTTAATACTCTAACGCCATCATATTTTGGTTCTACATAAACTGGAAACTTTATAGTACTAACATCAGATATCATTGTAGCTAACATTGGATGAATAGGTGGTAATAATTTAGGCCAGAATCTCTTAATTAAAGTTTCTGATACTCCTATTCTCAGTTCCCTATTGATAATTCTAGTATACCACTTTTGTTCTAATGGAGTACAAGTATCTAAGAAGGCTTTCAATTCCATTCTTGCATTATTACCAACAATACCCCTAGACATTAATTTCTGAGCTAGTAATTGCCATTGCTTCCATCTATTCTCAATATCAGATTCAGGTAAGTTTACAGTACTAACATGACCATCAAATTCAGGTACTCTTGCAAAGAAATTAACAGAGACATCATAAGTATAATAAAAAACTAATTCTAAATCTTTATTAGAATATACACGTTGTAGAATAGTTACCTTCTTATTGTAAGAAGACTCTTTTTCTAACTCTTCAAGAACTAATAGTACATCAGCAAATGACTTTATTTGATTCACTTTAAATACCTCCTAGTTTCACTCTTAAATATAAGAATGCCAAACCAGGACTAAAATAATGCTACCCCTGCGAAAGTGCAGACCCAATCCTTAGCATAATTGATTTCTTTGACCTTGCTAGACTGGAGAGAAATTGTCATAATACGATAATCTGTATCTGTTCTATTTCGATATCTTAATCTCTCTTGGGTAGCTTTTTCTAAGTCTACTCTCAACAAACTTTCATCACACAATTCTGCCATTTCAATAATTAAGCCATACATATCTTTAGTAGCAGAGACTACAACAACACCTGCACTAGTTTCAATATAAATAGGCTGTATTTGATATTCAAAAGCTATATAAAGAGGAGAACCATCTTCTAGTGGTATTTTATCTTCGGTATACAATTGACAATCAGGAGGTAATATTGAACTAACTTTTACTAGATTATAGTTGCCAATTCCTGCCTGATAAAGAGCGTCATCGAATGCAGAGATTTTATAAGCGCCGAATCCTACAGAAGTTATCGGTTTATAGTATTTAAACGGCATTAGTAACTCCTCTATCAAGTTTTAAGATTTGTGGATTCTTCACTTCCAGTTGGTCTATAATAAATTCAATAGCTGTATCTAAACCCTCTCTATTCAAACTGCAGGTATAAAAATCTAAAGAGGCATAATCAATTTCAGGAAAAGTATGGATTGCTAGATGGCTCTCAGATAGTGTAATATTAATAGATACACCTTGTGGTTCAAATTTAAAACAAAAAACATTCAAGACGTGTGAGTCTGAAAGTGCAGCAGCTGTGACTAAGACGTCTTTTAAAAAGTCAAGAT
>Ga0078972_1015851_pt1 | contig 11373 bp, 7 predicted proteins | sample YelNatPaOPGAMG01_FD_67568 | JGI IMG/M metagenome (GOLD analysis project Ga0078972, IMG submission 67568) | Hot spring thermophilic microbial communities from Obsidian Pool, Yellowstone National Park, USA - OP-RAMG-01 (SPADES assembly) (version 2) | ecosystem: Environmental > Aquatic > Thermal...
AGTGGTTTTTGTATTTTTGTATTTTAATTTCCTACTTGGTCCTGTCAACAAAAGAATCAAAATAAAAGAGGGAAAAATCAAGGAACTTACCAATACAATAGCGGAAGCAAAAAAAGAAATGGGACAGCTCGACCAGCTTAAAATAAAGAATGCTATATTGGAATATGAACTAAAGGAATTACTATCACTTTTGCCAAAACAAAAAGACCTTCCTGACATTTTAAGAAAAATAAACGCTGTTGCCCAACGCCATGGAATAAAAATTATAAGTTTACAGCCAAGGCCTATAGTAACTACCACATCACAAGAATATGACGAAATACCATTTGGACTTCAAATAACAGGAACATTCCACAATGTAGGAAATTTTCTTGCTGAAATAGGCCAGGAGAAGAGATTGTTTGCGGTAAGAGATCTGCAGTTAAACCAGCAACTAAGTCCTGATAAATCAACTACTGTTGGTGGGTCTCTTACTTTAATAGCATATATGACAAAAGGAGCAAAATAGTTCAAATGGGTTATCCTTCAAAAATAAAAAAGTTTGCTATTTATTGTTTTCTCATACTTGTTTTTTCTGCATGCGGGAAAAAAGAAATTGCTCAAAAGGCAACACAAATATCTCAAAAACCAACAGAACCTGTTTCAATCACCGGACTAATAGAAAAAAAAGTTGTTGCAAAATATAGATACAGGGGTGAAATTTATCGTGACCCATTCATTCCTCTTGACGAGAAAAAAATAGTTTCCCCAATCTTAGAATCATCCGGTGAGGGGATTGCGCCTGCTCTTGGCTCATTAACACTAAGAGGTATCATATTAGACAACAAACAAAAAATAGCTCTATTTTCCAGCCCAACAGGAAGATATATCCTGAGAAATGGAAAACTTTACGACAACAGAAATAGAATCATAAGAGGACTGACTGGCACAGTTGTTGACAATAACACAATAAAAATTGTAACTGAAGACAAATTTGTAAAAACATATAAATTAAAAGAATAAGTGAGGTAGGAAAAATGAAAAAGATAATGATCTTAAGTTTGGTATTAACTTTCACTTTTTGTATGTTTTTTATGGTTTTAGGTCAGCAAAATCAAACAAAATTTTATCTATTGAATGACTTAAAAGTTGAAAACAACACGGTAAAAATCTTAACTTCAGAACCTATAAAATACAATATTTTCAAGATATCAAATCCTCCAAGATTAGTTATAGAACTTTTCAATACAGAACATGCCCTTAAACAAAAAGAATTAAATGTAGAAAACAATATAATAAAAAGAATAAGAAGTGGACAATTTCAAAATGAGCCAAAAATCGCAAGAGTTGTAATTGATTTAGAAAAAATGGTTGATTATAAGGCAACCCAAAAAGAGAATCAGATAATCTTAGAAATTGAGCCAACAGAGACGAAAACTGACATTGCTCAAAAGCCAAAACAGGAAGAATCTCAAGAAAAAGAAACACCTGCAGTTTCAACCGGAACACAAAAAACAGAACAACCTAAAGAAGAAGTAAAAACTGAACCTGTAAAACAGGTGGCACCTGCACCTGCTCCTAAAGCATTACCTGAACTGACAACTCCAACAAAAAAAGAGACGGTCAGCAAGAAAACGAAATCTGAAGAAAAAACATCATCCAAAAAAACAGGAATTGTTCTACCAAAAACACCCATAACACTTGAATATGTAGATGCAGACATACAGGATGTTCTTCAGGTTATGGCAATAAGAAGTGGTGTTAACATAATTTATGGACCGGATGTAACAGGAACTGTCACGGTCTCACTAAAAAATGTTCCTTTTGACCAGGCATTTAATACCATTCTTGCGCTTAAAGGCCTAACTACATTGCAAGTCGGCGACAATATTTTAAGAGTTTTAACTCCTGCTACCTTAACAGATGAAAGACAAAAAGAAATAACTTATACAAAAATTTTTCCACTGAACTATGCGTCCGCTTCTACTGTTCAGTCGCAGGTTACAAATGTTTTAAGTGCAAGGGAACTGAAAGGAATAATCACTGTTGACGATAGAACAAACTCATTGATTGTAACTGCAAGTCAGGAAGGGCTTGATGCTGTTGAAAAACTTCTAAAAGAACTTGATGTCAAGCCACAGCAAGTTATGATTGAAGCAAAAGTTGTAGATGTAAATTTAAGTGACCTTACGGAATTAGGTGTCTCATGGTCATATGAAAACATAGCAACAAAGGCGGATGGCGGAACATTAACTCAGGACAAAACCTATACTATAGGTCCCATAGATGTAGAAAGAAAGATATCAGAAACAGGCGTTGGCAGAACTGAGGCAACAGGAGCAAAACTTGTTGGCCCTGTTCCTGCATCAGGTGGTATATTCAGTTTTGGTTTTATAACAAATAGAGAGGTTTTTAATGCGCAACTTGCTGCTCTTGCTACTCAAGGCAAGATGAAAGTTTTGTCTAATCCAAAAGTTACTACAATAAACAACAAAGAAGCAAAAATACTTGTTGGAGAAAAAGTTCCATACAAGACAACTACAATTGGTCAGGGCGGCGTTTCTCAAGAGTCATGGCAATTTCTTGATGCAGGAATTCAACTTTCTGTAAAACCAACAATAAGTCCTGATGGCTGGATTACTATGGATGTAAAACCTGTTGTAAGTGTTCCACTTGCTGCTGCTGGCGGGCAGGCACCAACTGTAAGAACAAGAGAAACAAGTGTAACAGTTATGGTAAAAGATATGGATACACTTGTAATAGGTGGTTTAATTAGTGATAGCGATATGGATTCAATCTCAAAGATTCCACTGTTAGGTGATTTACCGATTCTTGGCTATCTATTTAAATATAAATCAAAACAAAAAACACGAACGGAATTACTTGTATTTATTACACCAAAAATTCTCAAAGATTAAAATGTAAGTGCCTTCTGAACTTATATCCTTCCTTACAGGGCTAATTCTTTTTTTATCGCCAATCTTAGAAGGTAGTTGGGATGTCTGGTCAAAAACAATAATACATTTATTGAGTGTCTTCACATGCCTTCTTTGTATTCTCTCATCCAGGGGAAACTCCAAAAAACTATTATTTTCTATTTTAAGTATGAAAAAACTTCTATTCATCACATTTTCATTTCTTGCATGGCTATTTATAAATTTATTCTTTTCAAAAATAAAATTTCATACAGAATTTGAAATACACAATTTTATAAACTATTTTTTGATTTTATGGATATTAAGCACCTTTGAACACCAAGATATACAAAAAATTCTTAAATACATAATTGCAGGCCTGCTTTTAATCACAACTATTTCTTTTTATCAATTCTTAATACTGCATCAGCAGCCTCAAGGCACGCTTATAAATCCAAATATTCTTGCAGGATATCTTATAATGTGCATTCCTGTTTTGATTTACTATATGAAAATTTTGCCTGAAGAAAATAAAATTCTTAAATATATATTTTTCCTGGTTTTAATATCAATATTCTTATGTCTTCTTCTGACAGCGTCTATTGGAGCAATATTTGCATTTATGACTGCTTTTCTTGTTGTAAAATTCCGCTGGAAATCAGGAATTTTGATTTCTATAATTTTATTTTTGATACTGGTTTTATCTGGAGTTATTGATAAAACATCAATCTCTGATAGAATTTTCTGGTGGTTATCTTCATATAATATTATAAAAGAAAATTTTTTAACAGGAACAGGACTCGGAACTTTCGAGTATGTTTATCCAAAATATAGGATCTCTAAACTCAGTTCAATGTTTGCTCATTCTTCATTTTTACAATTTACAACCGAAACAGGGATCGTTGGTATTTTGTTATTGATTATTTTGATTACACTGGCTCTGAAAAAAATTTCTAACAAATACTTCAAATTAAGTTTACTCTCAATCTTATTTCAAAATTTTGTTGATTATAATCTTTACATTTTCTCTAATGGTATTTTATTCTGTTCATTCATAGGCATAGCTAACAAACTAAACAGTAATACAGAAATCTCAAAAATTTCATCTAATATTGAAAAAACTTTCAAAATCATGACAATTTTTCTATTAATTTTTTATTCAATTTCCGTATTGAAACTATATTTCTCTACTGTTTACTATAATCTTGGAAAAAATCTAATATTCTCAGATGAACTACAAATTGCAGAGAGTTATCTCAGCAAATCTTTAAGATTGAAAAAAAATGCATGGTTTGCATATGGCCAGTTGTCAGATATATATCAAAAAAAGTACAAACAAACTAATGACAAAAATTTTTTATATAAATCAATAGAACTACTTGAAATTGGTATAAAATACAACCCCTATTGCAGTCAATATTATGATAAACTCAGCCAAATATATGCAGGAATAGGAAAAAAAGATATGTCTATATTATATCTAAAAAAATTTTATGAATACGGAGGAAAAAGCAGGAAATACGCTGACTATTGAAAACTTATGTTTTTAATTATAAAATATAAACATGCATACACTATACACTAACTGCCAAAAAGAAACAAGTTTACTATCCAAGATTTTGACATTCAACGCTAATTTTCAACAAGTTTTATGGGGAAAATATGGTCTGCTGACGATTTTTGTTTTACTTGTTATGGCTAGAGGCGGAAGAGAAGTTATCGGCCTTTCAATTTTTGGAATTTCAGTTGGAATATACTTTTTATTCTGGCTTTCAAAAAGAAATACAATACCTTTATCTGTGTTTACTATACCATTTTTGTCTTTTATATTCTGGTATCTGATAACATGTTTTTATTCGCTCAATCCAATAATGGGAGCAGTCCATTTTCTATCATTGTTAGTTTACTTTATTGTTATGCATTTGTCTATTGAGTCAGATTCAGATGAAATCAGAAAAAAATTTGTCAACCTTTATATTCTTTCGTCTATAATATTAAGTATTGTTGTCTGTATTCAGTTTTCTTTCAACTGGAAAAATTATATCAGATTGGGTATCTTGCCATCAGCACATTTTCCAAATCACAATTTACTTGCAGGTTTTTTGACTATTGGCATCATATTTATCTTAGGTAAACTCTTTGTAGAAAAAAAATTGGATATAAAACAAGTTTTATTTTACTGGTTGTCTGCTGTAATAATAATTACAGCGATGGTAATTACTTTTTCAAGGGGTGCATGGATAGGTCTTATATCAGGAATCTTTTTACTTTTTTTATCTGATTATAGAAAGATTCTTAGAACATTTTTTGGTTTTTTAATTTTACTTTTGGTTTTATTTATTGTTGTTCCTCAGGACTATTCCGCTAAATGGTTTGCACATAAATTTTTAAATCCGATTGGCAAATCACGCCTTATAATCTGGCAGACATGTTTTAATGCTTTTACAGCGAGACCTTTAACCGGATGGGGTGCTGGCAGTCTAAGAGAAGCGTACTTAAAATTTAGCGTCCCTGCGGAATGGGAAATAGGTAGATATTCTAATTATACAAGGTTTGCCCACAATGAATATCTTGATTTAGCAACTGAAACTGGCCTTATTGGTTTAGCCCTTTATCTATGGCTCATTTATTCTGTATTCTCGTCGATGAAAAAATCAATTGAAGAACCCTTTATTAGGTATTTCTTATCAGCAATTGTTTCTATATTCGTTCACAGTTTTTTTGATTTCAACCTGCATCTGCCAGTTATATTTTACACTCTTTCATTTTTGGTAGGAATTTCTGCAAAGAAAGAAAAATCTTTAAAAATGACTCTTCCAATTAAGAATATCGGTTATGCAATGTCAATCTTTATTATTTTAATAAATATCTCACTGTTTACAAGCCAGACAATGCTATATCTTGGAGAAAGAGAACAGTCAAAGAATGAATTCACTCAGGCATATAGATACTATAATATAGCATGTATTTATAATCCTCTAAATTTTCTTGCATGGCAAAAAAAGGCACAGGTAAGCAACAGTCCAACTGAAGCAGAAAGGTCTTACAAAATAGCACTATTACTTAATCCGAATGATAGTTTTATTAATTATGAATTGGCTCATCTATATAGTCACAATAACCGCATTGATGATTCAATTGAAGAATATAAACTTGCTATTAAAAAAAATCCCTATAATCCATTTTTCAGATTTGAACTTGCAGAACTATTATTAAAAAAAGGGCTGATAAAATCTGCAAAAGTTCTCTATCAAGAAGCGGTCAAGTTAGAACCATTTTATCTACTTGCTCATTATCGGCTCGGTCAGTTAGGAGAAAAATCCTCATTAGAAAATATTAAAAAGATTCTCGAAGCAAATATTAAACCAGACACTAATTATTCACAAAGGTTATTATTCTTACCTGAAGAAATAAGGAAAAAACTTAAATAAGATGGCAAGAATTCCTAAACAAAAAACAAAACTCCTGATGCTTTTTCTCATAGTAGATAGCATTTTAATTGCTACATGTCATATATTTTCGTGGTATTTAAGATTTCAATATAATATTTTTTCAATTCCATATCCTGAATTTGTACCAATGAAGGCATATACAAATGTTTTACCCGTCGTAGTGTTTCTGTGGATACTTATTTTTGCTCTTGTAGGTCTATACAAAAATCTTTACTCAACATCTTTGTGGTCAATCGTTTCAGCAGTGACCTGGGGAACTATTGCAAATGCAAGTTTAACATTTGTATATAGAGATTATTCGTATTCTCGTCTTGCAATGGGATATAACTGGCTAATTACAATTTCAGCAATATATTTATCAAGATTAATCGTCTACTTAATTATCAGAACAAAAACAAAGTTATTTAAAACAAGAATTGTTTTAGTTGGAGAAAACTTAGAACAGATAAAAAACAAAATAGAGAAAAGCGGTTCAGGTTACAGTATAGAAGGTATCATTCCAGACATAAATAATGATTTACTGTCTACTTTTGATAAAAATGATGTTTCAGAATTGATTATTTCTTTGCCTCTGGAAAAAATAATTAACAAACTACAGGTCATAAATGACTGTATAATATCTGGCTTAAAGGTAAAAATAGTTTCTCCCCTGGCAAAAGTTTCATCTGGAAGAATAGAAATTAACTCTATTGCTGATATACCAGTCATTGAATTTACATTTGGACTGTTTGACAAATGGAACCGCCTATTAAAAAGAATTATCGACTTATTCCTGTGTGTTATACTTGCTGGCTTTTGTATACCTATAGCAATCTTTCTTGTATTTCTAATAAAGATTGACTCACCAGGCAATGTATTCTTCAAACAACTTAGAACAGGAAAAAATGGAAGAAAATTCTTGATTTACAAATTTCGAACAATGATAAAAGAAGCAGAAACACTCAGGAATGAACTGGTTAGTTATAGTCACGCTGAAGAACCAATTTTTAAGATGCACAATGACCCAAGAATAACCCGTGTTGGCAAATTCTTAAGAAAATTCTATTTAGATGAACTCCCACAAATTTGGAACATATTAAAAGGTGAAATGAGTTTTGTTGGACCAAGGCCATTGCCAACTTATGAATCTGAGAAACTTACTACAGAACAAAAAAGAAGGTTGATTGTTCCACCCGGGGTCACTGGTCTGTGGCAGATTACAGAACAGGCAAAATTCTCAAGTGTTGAAATGTTCAAACTTGATTTTGAATATATTGAAAAATGGACGCCTTCATTTGACTTGAAAATAATGCTAAAAACTTTGAAAATAATTTGTTCAGGAAAAGGAATTTGATTAACAAAATATGAACTACAATCAGACAAAAGTTTATCTACCCTTAAGTCAACAAAAAATAAATCTTTTCATTTTATGGAAACAAATGTTTTGTGAACTCATAAAAAGCAGGGAAATAATCTGGCGACTTTTTCTGCGTGACTTTATTGCTGGTTATAAGCAATCACTGTTGGGATTTTTATGGGTTATAATTATGCCTCTTATAATGGTTGCTTCTTTTATTTTCTTAAACCGTTCGGGCATACTGAATATTGGTAAAACAGAAATCCCATATCCTGTATTTGCATTAGTCGGTCTATCTATCTGGCAGTTGTTTGCTTCAGGATTGGTTTCCTGCACTAACAGTATAGTTACAAGTGGGGGGCTAATCACAAAAATCAATTTTCCTAAAGAATCATTAGTTTTTTCTTCAATAGCACAGTCATTACTTGAGTTTACAATACGCATTGCCTTTTTAGTTATAGTTTTTATTGTATTTAATGTTTATCCCTCCTGGAAAATAATTTTTTTACCCTTGATTTTAATTCCTCTACTTTTATTTACACTCGGATTGGGATTTTTATTTTCTTTATTAAATGTAGTTATCCGGGATATTGCCAATTTTGTATCACTCTTTGTAACTTTTCTTTTATTCATCACACCAGTTCTTTATCCACAGCCATCCTCCAGACTTTTTGTCATTATAAATAAATTTAATCTACCCGGAATATTGACAACATCAGCACGAGATATAGTCATCACAGGCAGTATACCTCAACTGACCTCATTTATATACGCATCTACTCTTTGCTTGTTTATATTTGTAATATGCTGGACAATATTTCATATAGTGGAGCCAATTGTTGCAGAAAAATTTTAAAAACATGATTGACAACAACATTGCAATAAAGGTTGATAATGTCTCAAAAAAATTTTGCAAACGGCTAAGATATTCTATTGCTTATGGATTGACTGATATATCTAAGAAAATACTTGGGATTTCTATCGAATCACAAAAATTAAGAAAAAATGAGTTCTGGGCACTTGACGATATATCTTTTGAGTTAAAAAAGGGCGAAACATTAGGTATAATAGGTCCAAATGGTGCTGGAAAAACAACTCTGTTAAAACTACTATCCGGGATAATTATGCCTGATAAAGGAAAAATAGAAGTCAATGGTCGTGTTGGCGCACTTATTGAACTTGGAGCAGGTTTTCATCCTTTACTTACTGGTAGAGAAAACATATACATAAATGGTGCAATCCTTGGAATGAGTAAAAAAGAAATAGATAAAAAATTTGACTCAATTGTTGATTTTGCAGACATTGGCGATTTTTTAGATATGCCTGTAAAATCCTATTCAAGTGGAATGTTTGTAAGATTAGGATTTGCCGTTGCTATTCATTCTGAACCAGATATTCTCTTAATAGACGAAGTTTTAGCAGTAGGAGACATGAATTTCCGCAGAAAATGTTATCAGCGAATGCTTGACCTCAAAAAGGAAAAGAAAACAATAGTATTTGTATCTCATAACTTGTTGCTAATAAAAAAACTTTGCCAGAAATCTATGCTACTTGACCAGGGTAAAATGGTCTTCTATGATAATACAGTTTTAACTGTGAACAATTATATTTCTCTTCAGGAAAACAGATTTTCTAAAGAACCATTAAATGGCTACCGCTGGGGCACTGGAGAGGCAAAAATTGAATATGTAAAACTATCTAATATAGATAACATTGTCACAGACACATTTTATAACGGCGAAAATATTTGTATAACCCTTGGCTATAATGCATCAAAGAAAATCGAAAACCCTATTTTTTGGATTTGCATTACCGACGATGAAGACAACAAGATATCCGGGACAACCACTATGCAGGAAAATGTGATAATACCATATATCATGGGTAAAGGCGAAATTAAATGTATATTTAAGAACATATCTCTATGTCCTGGAATTTATTATATAATTGCTGGCATCTATGGCGAAGACGGTGAAGAACCTTATGACAGATTTGGTCGCATTGCTAAATTCAGAATAATTGAGAAAACTAATCAGCCGCTTAATCCAAATTTCACGGGAATATTTCGTCCAGAAGTAAAGTGGCTTACACAAGATAAATAAAAGGACTATATTCTTGAAATAGATTATTTTAAAACTATGAAAATCCTATTATCAGGCTGGTTTGGAAACAAAAACATAGGAGACGAATCTATAAAAGAAGTCATATGTGATTACTTCTCTGATTTTGAAATTCTAATTCATCCATTACAGTTTGCCAATGAAGAATTTTACAGTAAACTTCGAAAAGCAGATTTTTTAATCCTCGCTGGAGGCGGTTCTTTCATTCACTCAGTGCCACCACCTTTTGATAGTATCGAACAATGGTATAATGGAATTCCAATAATTATATTAGGAGTAGGTGTAACAACGCCTATTTACGGGGTAAGAGAAAAAAAGAATCTGAGTTATTTATTAACCCAAGCAAGCGAAATCACAGTAAGAAGTGAAACTTCTAAAATGGAGTTTTCACAATTTACCGATAAGAATATTAATGTCTATCCTGATTTAGCTCTTCTAACTAAACCCAAGAAGTTTGAATTCAAAAAACAAAAAGACCAAATATGTATAGGAGTTTCTCTACGCAATAGATGGTGGGGAAACATTAATGAACCTGCAAAAAGAATTGCAGAAATATTAGATTCTATTGAACCAACTAAAAATATAAAAATTGTCTTTATTCCCTTATCTACTCAACAGGGAATTGACGACGATAGAATCATACACAAAAAAATTATTTCTAATTTGAAGAACAAAGTATTCTTTGAAATAGAACAGGAATTACTTCCTGGTGAAACTCAATATTTATATTCGCAAATGGATATAGTTATAGGAGGAAGATTGCATGCTTTAATTTTGGCGTCTTCTCAAGACGTTCCTGTCATTGGAATAAATTATTTTCTAAAAGTCAAAGAATACATGAAACTTATAGGTCAGGAACACTTTACTGTCGATTTGAACAGTAATTTTGACATCAACCTAAAAAATAAAATAGAAAAAAGTTTATCAACTATTAAAGAAAATAAAGTATTTATCCACCAAAAAATAGAAAAGTTTAGACAAGACCTTGATTCTTACCTTGTAGAATTGAAACATAAAATGCTCAATGGTGAATTTAAGTTTGGAAAAAGAGTTCCCATCTATACCAACTCTTCTACTAATGAATCCAATATTGTTAATCTTCAAAAACTTGTAGAAAAAAATCCAGATTATGTTGGTGCTTATTATAGAATAGGTAAAAAATATGAATCACAAAATGACCTCACTGAAGCACTCAAACTGTACGAAAGGATGGCAGAATTAGAACCTAACAATATTGTCGCACATTATTTAATTGCTTCAACTAATTATAAATTAAACAAAATTGATGAAACAAAAAAAGAAATTGAAAAGGTTATATCTTTAGACGGAATTCATTATCTGCTTAGCATCAACTATGAGAATGGATGGGAAATAGTTAATAATCTAAATAATCTTCTTCAGGATTTTAGAAACGATATATTCTACAAACTTTATAGATTAAAAAAATTGCTTCTAAAATTTCTATCAAAAAAAATAGATAGAGCAAACAAAATACCACAAAAAAATAATTATAAAAAATTAACAAATCAAATAGAAAAACTAAATGTAATCATCATTCCTTCTATTCCATA
>Ga0078972_1015852_pt1 | contig 11373 bp, 18 predicted proteins | sample YelNatPaOPGAMG01_FD_67568 | JGI IMG/M metagenome (GOLD analysis project Ga0078972, IMG submission 67568) | Hot spring thermophilic microbial communities from Obsidian Pool, Yellowstone National Park, USA - OP-RAMG-01 (SPADES assembly) (version 2) | ecosystem: Environmental > Aquatic > Thermal...
CCCATGGAACTCGGAAGGGTCCTATTACACAGGTAATAAGATTTTTTACATATAGATAATGGCTAAAAATAACCTCCGAAAGTTCCGAAATTTCCTAGATTACATATAGGTAATCTAGCGGGACTACTGGGCCCGGCGGGAAAATACTAGCAACCAGCTCGATAGTACGGGGGTGGCCAAAAATTTTTTTAAAGATCCAGCTTCCAAATTTTTATCCCAATGTTCCTAAAGGTATGTCATTATAAATGTCAAATTTCACATTGTTCCCATGATCCATTGCACAGATATAGGGGTCGGAGGTCAAGATTACCTATATGTAATCTTTTTTTGAACTTTTCGGATTACATATAGATAATCTTTTTATGTTTTTAACATATGCTAAAATTAAAGAAAAAGTTTACCTACACATTTATAATTAACATATGTGTATAATAATTATAAAGATTACATACACATTTTTTTTTATTTTTTTTTACATATAAGTATAAAAGTTAAAAAAATTACATACACATATTTTCGATTGTTTTTTTAATATGCACATTTATTTTTAAAAAAAAATTACACATGCTTATATGTCCCCATTTTGCCGACAAATTATTTCCACTTTTTTTTTTTTGATGTATTTGAGTCCATCTAGTATAATTAGTTATTAATAAAGCCTTACCTGAATTCAATTTTCTCTTCCCTTCATTTGCTCGAAAATCTGACATTTTCTTCTCCCACATGGAATGTATCAATTCCTAAAATTTTAAACTTTTACAAATGTATTACCTTTGAAGAAATCATCTTATCTTTCCACTTTTGTCTGATGCTATCTCTTTCAGTACCCATTGATCCTAATATTTCCACTGTTGCCTTTTCTTTTATCCATTTACCTTTGCAATCAATACAAAAATAAATACTTTAAAACATACCAGCTTCCATTTCAACTTCATTTTTAGCTGCCCTTATTCTGTAAGTTTTATTTCCATTTTTTGAATTCATTAACTCATTCCATTTATTATTTAAGATGTATGTAATATTGCTATCACATTCATCTAAATCATGTTGATCCTCAGATACATATTCTAAAATTTTGAACAGAAATACTTTAAATTTGTTCAATTTACCTTTATCAATTTCATCTATAATATCAGGATCTAAAGCAATAAAATTTCTTCTGACATTTGATGCATCTCTTCTGAAACCATTTTTGAAACAATGCAATAAATTATACAAACATCCATGACCTGGATAATATTCTGGTCTAAATGTATTACAATGTAATATTAATGTTACCTGGGGTTTTCATTGTATCTTCTTTCCATTAAAAGAAGAAACCAATTAAAGAATCCACATAAAGATTCAGCATATGTTTCACTTTTCAATAAATCTGAAGGGTGTAATGTTCTGATTTGTACAGAATCGAATTCTGGCATCAAATCAAAAAGAACTCTCATAAGTTGCTGCAATAGTTATCATAAAATATAATCTACTTACTGATTGCCCTTTACAATTGAGACCAATTTTTTTATCTGAAAGCAGTTTTTCAATTTTTTCATAAAGTGAAGTATTTTGTTTTAATTTGTTTTCAAAGCTAACCATATCATACTTGCAAATTTGCATACTTACTCTAATCCTTTTTTTGGATTAAACCACTTCTTTTGATCCTCCAAACAATATTTCAACTTCTTAGTCGTATAACTTTCTAACAAATTCTGTCCTATGAAAAAATAAGAAAGAAAAATAATGAAAACACCTAAGAAAATGAAATTTCCATTTTCAAGCATCAAATAGTTACATTTATTATCCTGTTCCTTTGCAATTGTCCATTGAATGTCTGTTATATCTCCTGTATATGTTCTCAACTTTCCTTGAACTATTTTCATTTTTTTTATTTTGTTGGGAGAAATAACTTAACAAAAATTAAGTATTTTTTAATAATGTACCTGGAATATCTCTTATTCCTTCTTCAACTTCTAAATTATTTAAATGAGTATTTTATTCATTTAAATTTACCATGGATTGTAATTTCTTCATCTGACAATTCCTCTATGTGATTTACATTAATAACATTTTCCTTCTTACCTTTGTCATTTTTCTTATTTGTATTTATTGTAGATTCATTATGTGTTCTATTTTTTGTTTTGATATTATTATTTACTTTTTTTGAGCTTTCATTCGGTTTATTTGCTTGTTGATGTCTTGTTTTTTGGTTTTTTTTTTCTTTTGAATTATTTTTCTATTTAATTTTTACTGATACAAATTATACAAATTACCTCCTTTTCAAGATGTTTTTCTTCTTCCACTGCTTTGGCATTAACATATTGTAATGTTTCTAAAATAGTAAATATTTTATTAAAAGTAACATACCAGTTGTAATGACAATAAATTTTGGTAGACCATTTCTACTGTTTTTAATGTATACTACTGGAATTTCCTTTGAATATGTTACTACAGTATTGATATCTTGTTGTAAATATTCATCATCCAATGACCAGATGGTTAAATTTTTTTTGTTATTAAAAGATTCCATATCACTTGTTATGAATTGAGCAGGACTATAAAATTTGTACATAGATCTATGTCTATTTTGTAATGCTATGAACCACCAATTTCCTAAAGTAATTCCCTTTCTAGAAATACATTCATCTTGAGTGTACTTTTCACCTCTGACTGCTGTAAGGTAAAGTTTCACTTTTTGAACAACATTTCTATGAGTATTAAAGAATATTTTAACACTTTCATCCATTTTTTCCTACTTAATCAGTTTTTTAATTGAAAAATATAAAGAACCTTGAGTTCATTTAAAGATGAATTTTCAATCTAATATATTTAAATTATATTCTTGAAGCTACCTCTTCATTATGATTTTGAGCAATAATGTTTTCATGTATTTCAGATCCATCGAAATCTGTTTGAATATAATCATCTACATTATTTGTAGTACCCTAATATACACTTTAATTAAATCTTTTAATGTCTAAAAATTTTACTTGATCTGATTTTTGGTTTTCATTTCCTTTTGAAAAATGATCCAAGTTTGTATGTTCAATATACTATATTTTGAATATTAACAAAAATATATATAATGAAAGTTAATTATACCTTGGGTAAATTGAATTCTGTAATTACACATTTAATCAATGCATGTTGTTGTTGAACCAGCATAGTTGCATTACTATCAATAACACCAGGTTCAATATTTAAAGTGCTTGCAAATGATTTCCAACAAACTACATTGTAATTAAAAATAATGAAAAAAATTTACAGCTTTTAGAATTTTTTGATACAAAATGGTCAAACATTTTGTATACAAATCTAGTTGTTAAAACATGAAGACATGCTTCATATGGATTATCTTTGAAATTTGAAATGGAAATACAATCATCATCTAATATCTCCACAATTGCTCATGTAGTTAAATAAAAATATGAAACAATATACGGTTACATATTCTCATTCTGTAAAATAACTCTTCATTTTCAATTATCTTTGGAACAAAAGTGGTTAAGAAATATGCAAATACTGAATAGTTACAACATATATTGCTTCACTTACTTTCAGGTGTATACACCATGGGGACATTTAAATCAACAATTGACTGCATGTCAAATGTTAAAGAGGCATAATAACATAGTTCAAGGTCAATACATTTATGTTTTTTCCAAATAGGAAGAAAATGTTGTGAAATTTTAATTAATTTAATAGCTTCCTCTCCATGTCTATATTAATTAAAAAATAAAATTAAGACTTACTTTGAGGAGAATTCATATACTTTATTTAAGTAATCAACAGAATCCTTTGAGAATATACCCTGAAAAGATAAAAGATCATCAATCCACTGGAAAAACTGTGAAGTTAAATATGATTAAACAATAGATATTTAACTTATGCAACAAAAAAAACCAACTTTAGCAAAAGAAATTTGTACTTACCAAGGTATTACCAAATGAAATTTTCTTGATGATATTTGCACAGTTTTTATCTTTTTCTAAATCTTTAATTATTGGACTCTACAAAATATTAAATTTGTTTATTTAGAAATATGTACCAAAATTTGTGATTTTTGCATTTTTCTTGAGTTAAATAGAACACCAAGTGTGCTTTTGAGTGCTTTAAAACAAAGAAAAAACACTGAACGTAAAAATAAAGTATATAACAATTGTAGACAATCTAAAAATATATATAATATTGGTAGACAATCTAAAAATATATATAATATTGGTAGACAATCTAAAAATATATATAATATTGGTAGACAATGTTTACTTTACAAAATGAAAAAATCAAGAGTATTGAATATTGGAGGTACTTTATTTACAAGAAAACGTCCTCTTAGAAGGTTTGATGAAGAAAACTACTTCTACTATAATGAAAATACCTCCTTGGAGAGTGCTGAAGTCTTTGATGGGGAATTATTTGTTGAGAATAATGAAAATGAAGAATTTAATGAAATAAATACACAAATTTCAGATGGAGAAAATTCTGAATCTTCAGATGAAGAAACTTCTGAAAGTTCAAATGATAACAATTCAGAAAAATTGTCAAAAAATGAAGAAAATAAAATGTATTATATGGAAATGGAAGAAAATGTGGTGAACATTGAACAAAAACCCTTTGATGGTCATCACACAAATATAGTAACTATTTTATTGGGTATGAATTTGTTTAAAACATTTATGTTTATTTTTTTAAATGTTAAAAAATTAGCTATTTGGACCATAGTGCAAAAATATGGAAAGGGAAGTGCAAAAATGACTAAAGATGTACTCTCTTTAATTCAATTATGTCTTCCAGAGGGCAATATTTTTCCAAAATCTTATGGTTCTTTTATAAAGGTAAAAATTAAATATATAATTTAAATTTGAATTGTATTTTACAAATTTTACAACTTCAAACAAAAAAATTGACTTTTGTTATGATTGTCTAAGAAATTTTGAAGGTAATTTTTTATTATTTTTAAATATTTTTATTTTCTGGTAGAAAATGAAAAAAGATGTTTCAATTGTAATAAAAAAAGATATTCCACTACAAAAAATGGACAAAAGATTATGAACAATTACTATATTTTGATGAATCCAGAAAATATTTTTGGAAAATTCTTTTTAAGTAACTTTTATTTTTTCAAATTTAGTATTCATTTAATAGATAAAAATTTTTCAGATGCTTTATATTATTCAGAAGTAAGATCAAAACCTAATCATTCAAAAAATAATATGATTTGGATGAAGAAAAGGTTTTTATATATGTACAATTAAAAAATATAGTGAATATGAAGATATATGGGATGGTAATATACTGAAAGAATTAATGATAAAGAACAAAATACATGGTATGTTTTTCTTTTATCAACATAATTTTTGTAGAGTTTGGAAATATTGCACTTGATGTTGGTATTGATGGTGTTTCATTATTTAGAAAGTCTAAACTAACAATGTATCCTATTGTTGCATCTGTTTTAAATTTGCCACCATATATGCGAAACAAAAAACAATATATGATTTTGTTAGGATTAATTGTGCTAAAAAAGAAACCAGGTATGATTTTTTTAAAAAATATCATTTAACAAATAAAGATATGAATATGTTTTTGGAACACTTTGCCAAAAATTTTTCGAAATTTTGTAATGAAGGTAAATTAATACATTAATGTAAAACTTACATAGAATATTTTTCATGTTATTAATTAAAAAAAACAGGATTCATGTGTCATTACAAATCATCAACAGATGAAGGAATTATTGCAGTAAAAATATGGATTGCACATTGGGAAGTAGATGGTAAAGGTTTTCAATTTATTTTTTCTATATTTATTTTAAAGGAAGAGCAGACATTATGCAAATGAAAAGTAGTGGATTTAAAAGTTGTCCTTATTGTGATCAATCAGGTGTTACAAAGTCTAATATTAATGCAAAAAATCATACAACAACTTATCATTATTTCCCACCTTCAGAGCACTCAAATGAGCGTACACACAACAACTTTTTAAGGAATGCAAAAGTTGCACAAAAATTAAACAACACAGTATGTAATGAGTTTAAAATTCTTTAATATTTTAAAGATTGAAGGGATTAAAAAAGTTCCTATTATAACAAAATATCTACCTTATGTAGATATTATAAAAAATTTTGGATTTGATTATATGCATGGAATTTGTCTTAACATTTTCAAACATTTTGCAACATATTGGTTTACAGAAAAATGGTCTTCTTATAACTTCTCTCTGTTCCAAAAGAAGGATGAAATTGAACAGAATTACTTACAATTAAAATTTCCTTATTTTAAAACAAGGAAACCAAGAAGGTTAGAAGATTTTGATGATTGGAAAGCCATTGAATATAGGTAAAACAGAATAATTATATGCTAATGAAGAATTGAAATTCTTCAGAGATTTCTTTTTGTTTGCTGTGCCAATAATTCTATATAATTACTTAAACAATATTTACTATAAACATATCATGCTTTTAATTGATTCTGTTTGGAAGTTAATGTTTTCTTTCTCATCTAAAGATTTACATGAAGCAAAGGAAAAGGTAAATTGCAAATATTGGTATAATATTTGCAGTTAAGCAATTGGTATGAAGATATTAAAAATCTTTATTTGGAACGTTTTTGTTTACTAAATGAACATATTGTTGGAAAACACTTATGGTTATCTTGTCTAAACTATGGTCCTCTTTCAACACATAGTTGTTTTTCTTTTGAATCATATTATGGAGATATGATTCGATTAAAAAGTGGTACTGTTGCATATCAAACAGCAATGCTTTTTACAACAGGTTATCAACAAGCTTTAATTCAAATGGCAGATCAGTGTTCAATTCCTAACAATACCTGGCAGGGTAAAATATTGGAAAAGATGGGAGTACCTGTTCAAATCATACAAAACAAGTAATTAAAGTTTAATTCATTAATTTCTATTCCATTTCTTTTTTCCATAGATTTCAATTGATATCCAAACAATAATTTTTTTTAAGTGACCGATCAGCAAAAGAATGTAAGTTACAACCATTCTTTAAATTGGGGAAACAACATACTATGGATTTAAGTGCAGAAATTAAAAAATTAGTGCAAGATTATTGTGAATACAAAAATTTGGAATTTGTAAATTTGGAAATCAACTGCAAATTTTACAGAACAAAAAATAAAAACTCTGGATTAATTTATTACTCTAAAGAATATAACCAAAATTCAAAAATTGCAGATAGCAGCTATGTTGCATTTAATTGGAAAAGTGAGTTAATGTATGGACAGATACATTACTTTGTAGACTTGACTTTAAATGGAACTTTACAGTTGTGTTTTGCAGTAATTTCTCCTCTTGAATGGAAAGGAAAAAATCAATTACATTTACACAAAGAAATGGGCAGATTATTAACAGATAATATTGATGAAAAACAAAAATATTTAACAGTGCTGGAAGATTTAAAGGAAATAATTGGTTTATTTCCTGTGAAAATTTCAAACAAAAGGAATGTATCTGCAGTAATAAATTTTTCATTTTAAAAACTTGATATAAAAAATTTTGTCTACATTTTTTCTTCAAGTGGCAGTTATGACCTATTTTTAAAAAAAAAATACAAATAATTTTTTCTAATTATCAGGTTATTTATATTACCTGTGTGTAAAAAATTTTACAAATATTGTAGAAATATTAAAGTTAGAAAAATGAAATGTAAAAAAAGGTACTATATAATTTTTTATTTGTACTATTAACAAATGGTAAATAAATTTTTGATTTTCTTATTAAATTTTTAATATTTTATTAAAAATGTAAAAAAAAAAATTCAAAAGTATGCGCTATGCGCTTACCGGTATGCGCTATGCGCTTATTGGTATGCGCTATGCGCTTACCGGTATGCGCTATGCACTTACCAGTTTGTGAATAAAAACATGATTATTTTTTATCATTTGAATAATACATTGTTAAATTAATTTTTTTTAATTTTTTATTAAGTAATTTTTATTAGATCTGCACAAAAAAATTTGATGTGCACTGAATACTGTACATCACACAACTACAACTTGAAATCAAGGAAATGCAATACTTGCAATTCCTATATCAAAATTCAATGTATTCTTTGTGAAAAGTGGATCTCTCTTGCAAACAAAAACAGGCATGTCTGTGTTGGAAAACCTAATAAGGAAGAGGAAAATGTGCTAGCTATATCTAAGGTAATTTATTAATTACTAGTTGTTAATTTAATAGCCAAATATTCTTTGGATATTAAGGGAACCTCATATCAACCTGTTCAACTTACCACAGAACTACACTCCATTCCTTGGAGAATTAAATTTAGAAGATGATATTATTGGAGATGAAAATGGAGATGATTTCATGTTAGAAGGATATAGAGCTTTGGCATGCAAGTTGGGCAAATCAGGGTATCATATATCTTTTATGAAAGATGAAGATTTTGTAAAAAAAGTGGATAAGAACAAATACAAAGAGTTCAGCAAAGACACAATTATTATTGGGGGTAATTGGCCTTTCATTTGCCATGATGTGGAGATTTTTCACCAGAAATTGGAAGATTTGTGCTCAATAGGAATCAAAAAAATCTTTCCACATCCTTCAGATGTTTTATTTGCTGCACATAAACATAGGTAGAACAATTACAATTACTTTAAATATGTTAGATATTTATGTTGGTTGAAGGGAGAAAATTTTCCTATTATTAGAACTAGATTTCTAAAACCTGATTCTACTTTGCATGATATAAATCAGGCTTTAAATCATTTCAAAGAAGAGAAAGAACTAGTTCTAAAACGTGGAATTTCAGGAGCTATGAAAGATGTACACATCCTTCAAAAAGATGACAGCATAACAAGGAGAACAAAAGAAATTATCAAAGAAAATAACTCAAAAGGTGCTTACTGGTTATTACAACAGATGGTCCCTGAATTGCAAAATGGAGAAATGAAGATTTTTTTCATTAATGGACAATACTCCTTTGGATTTCATCTCAGCCATCCCAGACTAAAATATGGAGAATTATTCAATATTACAGAATTGAGGAAAGATGTTCCTATGTGGTCTCAATTAGATGTACCTGAGGCAATCAAACTAGGTGAAAGGGTGTATTCAAGCCTAAAGAAAAGAGTGCCCTCACTAGCAGTCATATTCAGATTGGACATGTTCAGGGATAAAGAAAACAAATTGGTGATCAATGAATTGGAATATTTTGGAAACATGCAGTTCATGATGCAACACAGTACAGCATCAGAAGCACGGTTAGAAGAGATGGCTACAGCTTTGGTGAAGTATTTACAAGATTAAGTAGTGAAAAATAAAGTGATTGTTTTACATTTATGTTTTTCCCTTTTGATTTTAACCAAATGCAATTGAATTAATAATTTTTTTGTTAATATTGCATTTAATTAATATTAATATGTGCCATTTTTAAAAAGTGTATAATTTCTACAGAAAATTAAATGCCAAAGGAATACAATACAAGTATGACAGTCCTGTGGAGAAAGATATGAAGATAGAGCCTAGAAAAGATCCGCCGAAGTCCTACCAGGGGGCTACAGAGTCAACAAAAGATGCACCAAGATTGTTTCAGGTGCAGAAAGAGCCCTTACTTCTGTATCTTTTCTTTGTAATTTGTTTTTTTAACAATGGAATTGTTAGCACTCATTTTGTGTCACTAATAATGATATTTTCTCAAAAATATCATTATTTGCAAGCTTAAAAATGGTACATCTTTCCAACAAATATAAATTGAATTTCCATATTTATAACGTAGATGTAACACAGTGTTACATACCTTTCGTGATAAGTTCAGCTTCCGAAATTGAAATTAGTGGATATGGCAAGCTTGTCAATTACTTTGTAACTATGTGTAACAATGACATTTAAGCATTTACTTTACCTAAAATACTTATATGATAACAGATGGTATTTGAAACGTATTCTCACATAAATGAGATTAATAAATCTCATTTATGTGAGTGTTAATTTTTATATTATTCAATTACAAAGTTTAATAAAATAATATTTATTATGAACAATTGATACATTTACATGTAAATGATAGCATATCCTTCTTATTATAGGTTACTATCACTTCCTCTCCAACTGGAAAGACAGTCTCATCTTCCAAGCTTGATTTTAAGAAGACTTTGTAAAAGTTTCCATAGGGTTTGACAGAAAAGTATGCATGTGAATTACATTGGTGATTCACTAAAGAGAGGGGACCAAACATAATTGATACTTGATCTTCATATGGTGAAAAAAGAGAAGAAAATTTCTCTTCTTTTAAATTTTCCCCAATAGTTTCTGGAGGAGATTCTAAATAACCAATCAATTTTTCTTTAATATCTCTAAAGTTATTTGATTTACTTATTATTTTGATTCCACCATATTCATCATCTACAATTTTAAAGGGCAGATTAGGATCCAAATTTTCATTCCAAAATTGATTCAAATATTGATAAAAATTTTTGCAACCATTTTTGTTTCTTGCAAAAGAAGGGAAATATTTTTTTTGTATAGTTTTCCAAGGCTTTTGTTCCATTCTAATATTTGGATTCTTGAGAATGTAAGATTTGAACCATTCCCAAGAAATTAACTTTTGAGAACATTTCTCATTTTGATTTCTTCTTTTGTTCCACTTTCCAATCAATTTACCATCATAATCCATATTATTTTTTGTTTTTTATCATCACAAAAGTTAAAAAAAATGTTAAAAATGTAGACAAAATGAAAATTTTATTAAAAATATGGTGATAAAAAGTTGTGCGCAAAGTCAGGGACACGAAAATTATATTCAAATGGTTGGAAATACTGTAGGGAATATGTAGGTTCAATTTCAAGTGGAGCTTATAAAGTTTTGAGGAGAACAATCTATTTCATTTACCAGGGGGTAATGAAAAATTAAATAGTAAGTCATGAGTAAAGTCAAACATATGAAAATTAAGTTTATATGGTAGGAAATACTTTAGGGAATATGTAGTTTCAATTTCAAGTGGAGCTTATAAAGAATTGAGGAGAACAATCTATTTTTCTTAAAAGGCTCACTGGTAAAAATGGATACATTTCTATTGACAATGTTGTTACATCCAATTATTATAGTTTTCAGAACCAAATTATCTTCAACAGCTTTCAATCAACTTCCCATAAATGTATTATCTTCATTCAATATATGATTGAGTCTATCCTTCACATTTTTATTAACTTTGATATTAAATTTATATACAGACAATTAAAGTATAATGTGTATATTAAAATTTAATGAAGGTATACATTTAAACATGCTGTAAGTATTATATATAGATTTACATTTAATGTATTTATTACACATACATTTAAACATCATGAAAATATTACATATACATTTAAACTTGTTGTAAATATTACATATACATTTTAACTTGTTGTAAATATTAC
>Ga0078972_1015854_pt1 | contig 11370 bp, 8 predicted proteins | sample YelNatPaOPGAMG01_FD_67568 | JGI IMG/M metagenome (GOLD analysis project Ga0078972, IMG submission 67568) | Hot spring thermophilic microbial communities from Obsidian Pool, Yellowstone National Park, USA - OP-RAMG-01 (SPADES assembly) (version 2) | ecosystem: Environmental > Aquatic > Thermal...
AGAGGATGCTCGATATATTGAAGTCATTTCAAAAATAGACGGAGGTTTTATTATGAAGAGATTCCTGCTGGTTATGTCGCTGATTTTGATTCTTTCCTGTCTTGATGGAGAGAGAAAGCCCGATTCTCAACTCTTAAGACCAATGGTTGACAGGACATACTTCAGAGATAAACACAATAGATACATATTCTTCAACGGTGTAAATGTAGGTGGCACGAATAAGTTGCCGGTAACACCTATCCCCACAGCAGACCCGCGGGGAGAGCCTGTATCCTTCGTTGGCAGACCATTCCCGCTCTCCGAGGCAGACAAGTGGTTTTCACAATTGAGAGACCTGGGTTTCAATTCGATGAGGCTGGTTGTCAACTGGGAGGCCGTAGAACACGAGGGGCCGGGCAAGTTCGATTATGAATATCTGAACTACATCAGAGAGATCGTAAAAAAGGCAAATGAATATGGGATATATGTATTGGTAAACTTCCACGAAAATCTCTTCTCAAGGATGCTCTTTGTAAACTTCAACAGGAACCCGGAATTTGGAGAAGAGGGGTCGCTGGAATATATGTTGGCCTCGGTCTTTCCGCAGGAATCCGAACTGGATAGAGGCAGAGTAAAGTTCGATAGCCGTACTATGGGGGATGGCGCTCCGAAGTGGGCGGTGAGGGCCTGCCTGCCCGAAAAGAATCTCGATTCGAAGAAGTGGGGTACATTCAAACTCCTTGGTGCACTTGGTGACAGCTTTATGCGAGACCAGATAATAAATTCAATAAACTCTCTATTGGGTGATTCATCTATTCTGGGACCTCCTATAGCCGAGGAGAGAGATCTCTCGAAGTGGCTTCAGGATATGGTCTTGAAGATGCAGAATAACTTGAAGGAACCTTTGATACCATTCGATGTAACCGAGACCACGGATGTCTTTCCCTTCACTAATTGGTGGAACAATACACTCTTGAGTTATGACATAAATAGGTGTTATGCGGCATTCTTTGCAGGGGATAAGGTATTCCCCAATTACGAATACGAATATCCCGACATAACAGACCCGACCGGCAGGAAGATGCTCAGGATGAATGTCAAAGATTACCTGCAGACGGGATATATCAATTCGTGGATCAAGGTTGTAGAGGCGGTCAAGGATATGCCCAATATCATCGGATACGATCTGATAAATGAGCCGCCCGGGGGATTTTTGATGTTGACTATTATGTCTGCCTATTTCAGCTCCGAATTCAATCCCCAGTCGGTGAAGAATCTCCTTACAGACTTTGTGGGAGAAGAGAAGTCGGAGTCCTTATACAGGCTCATATTTCTCTTGAACCTGCTTCCTTTATTCCCGACCGATTCTTATTTCGAGGACAGATATGTAAATGCCCATAAAAAGGAAATATATGACTATGTGACTTCCCATCAGAACGAATACGAGGACTGGCTTGCCACTGATGGAGAAAAGTATGAGAAACAGACTGAGGGGATGAATGAAGAGGATAAATCCGCGTTCCTGAAGACGAGATTTTACATCGATGCCCACCGGGAAGAGATAGAAAAGGAGAAGGCAGAGTACAAAAAGACCCTCAGGCGCCAGTATGAGGCTGACAACATAGATACCTTTGCCACACTGGATTTGAATATGAATTTTGTGGTATATCTCGTGGATCTATACAGGAAGATTGGCGTTGCAATACAGCAGGTGGACCCGAATGCAATCATCTGGCTCGAGGAGGGTGGAGGCGCACTCGATTCACTATTGGGAGGAACCATTGGAACGGTCAATCTATATAAACCGGAGGAATTGAAGCAGGTGGTGTTTACACCTCACTGGTATCCGGATATCTATCCCTTCTTTGGGATAAACTCTCCACCGAGAGATTTTACAGTCGAAGAGTGGAGGGTACAGGACTTTACGCCCTATATCAAGGAGAAGGTAGATGCTGTAAAGGGAACATTTGGGCTTATGCCAACTGTATTTGGTGAATTCGGGACCTACTTCAACTACAATGGGATAGAAAATTCGAAGGCATCTGGTTACAGGATATCCGCTGAGATCCTTGACAACTACTACGAGGCTTTCGAAAACCTCTTCTTGAGCCGTATGCTCTGGTGCTTCTCAGCGAACAACTCTTACGAAAAGGGAGACCTATGGAATTACGAGGACTTCTCCATTGTCGATCCCAATGGTAAACCCCGTGCAGAGAGGGCGTTCTCAAGACCATATCCAAAATTTTTATCGGGCAAACCGAGGGAGATGCACTTCTACTCCGACTACCACTATTATGACTCCTCCAAGGGCAAGCTGGACCCCTGGCGCGAATTCTATATGTCGATGGAGAGCAAGGAATCCGATATGCCCACAGAGATCTTCATCCCATCTGTACAATACGGAGATGGTTTCTATATCTGGTTGTCCGATGGTTGGGGATACTTCGAGAAAGGGAGTTCTATATTCTACTGGTACCCCACCAATGATAGTCCAGATTCTATTCACGAGGTGTTCATAAGACCTGTGCAGCCCAATCGGGAGTACACAGGTTGGTCTTACTTTTACAGTGATGGACATCTTCTCGTAGGTAATAGAGAGGAGTGATTATATGAAGAATTCAATCTTGTTATTTCTCTTGATATTCAGCACTGCCCTTGGGGCCGAGGAAAACAGACTCACCAGGAACGAATCGTCTTCCTCTATAGACTTCGATTTTGAGTCCCTGAATATGTTCATTATCAGGAATGATACAGACTTTGACAGGACACCGCCATACTACGATAAATATGGGCAGGAGATGGGGCTGGTTGGTACATTCTTCAAACCAATGCTCAGTATAAGGGCAAACAATCATCTGAGATTCTACTGGGAATCCGAGATCGGGCTCGATTTGTGGAGCCAGAACAACCCTGACATAGGACTCGACGATAAGAATTCAAAGATGGCGATAAGGATAAAACAGAGGGAGTTGTACAATGAGGTGAATTATGACCAACTACATCTAAAGGTCGGTTTTCAGACTAAATCGACAAAGGGCAATTCTATTGACAGCAATAAAACCAAATCCATTCAAGAGCGATTGACAGGAATCAGCCCACGAATATTGATTTGACTCTAAAAAATTTATTGCTGTTGCTGAATTTGTATTCTATAGAAAACGGATAATCTTGTGGGTTATTTCGCCCCGAGATGGATTTTATGCAGCAGATAATAGAAATTCTCAAACACAATCATCTATTGTTGACCTTTCTTGTAGCAGGTCTTGGATATGCTTTTGGACATATCAAAATCAAGGGATTCTCCCTTGGGATTTCAGCCGTCCTCTTCGTGGGCCTCTTCTTCGGAGCCCTCGATAAGGATATTAAGCTTCCCGAGATTATACATATGCTCGGACTCGTAATATTCGTCTATGCCATCGGGATTTCGAGTGGACCGGGGTTCTTCGCCTCTTTGAGAGGAAGGGGTATCTCCGAGAATTTGCTCACTGCTGGGGTCTTGATATTTGCCTCTACTGTGGTAATTATCTTCAAGAAGATCTTTGCCCTCTCCTCGGGAGTAGCAGCAGGATTATTCTGTGGCTCCTTTACAAATACCCCGGCACTTGCCTCTGTGGTTGAGGCGATAAAGAGGGCAGCAAGTGAGGATGCCACGACTTTGAGCAGTGAACCCGTCTTTGGCTACTCGGTTTCCTATCCTATGGGCGTAATAGGCATACTGATATCCTTCTACCTATTCAAGCGGTTATTCAAAATAGACTTCCAGGAGGAGGCAAAGAAGTTTCCGGAACAGGTTGGGGCACAGAAGAAGATAATCAATCTGACCATCAGAGTCACAAAGGATGATATAAAGGGAATCAAGATTGCAGAACTGATACACTCGAAGAAACTCCGTGTTATATTCGGCAGATACAAACGGAACGATACAATGCAACTCGTCGAGAGCGATACTCAACTCGAGCCCGGGGACTTGGTAACGGTAGTTGGGGAAGAGTCGGATGTAATGAAGGTAGTAGAGATTATGGGTGAGATAAGCAATATCGCCATTGATATGGACAGGAGTCTACTGGATTTCAGGAGGATATTCGTATCGAATAAAAATGTTGTAGAAGTGCCAATTAGAGAATTGAAAGTCCCAAAGAAGTTCAGGGCACTCATTACGAGAGTTAGGAGAGGGGATATAGAGTTCATCCCGGATGGAGATACGCGCCTTGAACTCGGTGACAGGATAAGGGTACTTGCTCCAAGGGAGAGGATGGATGAGATCTCTAAGTTCTTTGGGGATTCATATAAAGCCATTTCAGAGATAGATGTAGTCCCATTTGCCCTTGGAATTGCCCTGGGTATTCTACTTGGCTCTATTCCCATTCCGATAGGGAGAGATATAACTATCACTCTTGGAGTTGCAGGGGGTCCGCTTATCGTTGGGTTGATATTAGGAAGGATAGGGAAGACCGGGCATATCGTTTGGCAGATACCTTATAATGCAAATCTGACATTGAGACAGATAGGTATAATCCTGTTTATGGCAGGTGTTGGAACCCGTTCGGGATATGCATTTTATGAGACATTGAAATCAGGGAATGGTCCGCTGATATTCCTACTTGGGGCATTACTCACTGTCTCTGCAGTCTGGGTTGCACTCTTTGTTGGATACAGATTCTTGAAGATTCCTTATAGTGTTATGAGTGGTGTAGTCAGCGGCATTCATACTCAACCATCTGCCCTTGCCTTCGCAAACGAACAATCAGATCTCCCTGCTCCGAATATTGGCTATGCAACCGTATATCCCCTATCAACGATACTCAAAATCATCCTTGCTCAGATCATTCTATTATTCTAATAACGCCGACTAATATTTAAACGAATTCTATTCTCAGAAACCTATTTTAATGATTAAAATTAGAAAAGAATGAAAAGTTGAGTAATCATTCAGTTACAGTGGCAATCATTGGTGTTCATAAAGTTTGTAGATTCTGGGAATTCTGCAAAATAATATGTAAGTTCTGTTTTAATAAAAAAATTTCACAACTTACCCATCTATCCGTTTACTTTGTTAGCCACGCCTCTACATGAGAGGAATTAACACACCCCTTCTGCTTTCGGCAGACACCCCTCTATGAGAGTAGAACTTTTACTTACCCATTTCCCACTTCTTACTTACCCATTTATAACTAAATCTTTACAAAGTTGACCTACCTATATGTCAGAAATATACATATCTGCAAACTTGTTGAATAGATCTGTAATTTGAATCAAAAACTCCTTGAGTTTACAACGATCTCTCTCGCACACCCTGGAGTTCAGAAAGCAAATACTATACGAAGTTCTACCCTCAAATAATTTTAGAATATCCTTAATTTTTGCATTCTTCCCCTTATTGGTTATAGTATATCCACCTGCTGGACCTCTTACTGATTCCAGAAATCCAGCCTTCTGCAATGTCTGAATGACCTTGCTCAAATGATTATACGATACATCCAGTGCCTCTGCTACCTTTTTGGCAGATAGACTCTCTTCACTACTGTCTATAAAATATTTAATAGTGTGAATGGCAATTATAGTTGCATCGGAGATTCTTATCAAACTCTTCATAGGTTTTTCTATAATGCGAAAAGTAAAAAAACACAAGAGAAAAATAGTACTTGACATATAAGTAAATTAGTATATAAATACCAAATTGACTATTAAGGAGGTGTCTTTATGAAGACAGAGAGTTTAAAGAGATGGGCAATCGTCAGTTTTGTGGTGTCTATGCTTATTCTTCTCGGAGGTGGTTATCTATCCATAGACAGGGTTCCACCTTATCCTGAAAGAGTGGTATCGAATGCGGGCGAATTACTATTTGATTATGCGGGAATAATAAGTGGACAGAATGTCTACCAAAGATATGGTCTTATGGATCACGGTAGCGTATGGGGCCACGGTACATTAAGAGGACCTGACTTCTCAGCCCTTACAATAAGAATAATTCTTAATAGCTCGAGAGATTATCTGGCAAGAAATTTGTATAATAGGGATTACTCTCAGCTTTCAACAGATGAGAAATCTATTGTTGATAACAGAGTCAAGACAGAGTTCAAGAGTAATAGATATGACACATCTGGCAAGATACTTGTCTTGACTGATGCACAGAAATATGCCCTTCTCAGGGTCAGGGAATATTATGAGACTCTTTTCAGGGATGGAGATGCACATAAAGGCAACAATGGCTATGGATTTTTGAAAAACACAGTACCAGATACGAATGCTCGTAACAATATTGCTGACTTTTTCTTTCTCACTTCCTGGATAGCAACCACCAACAGGACGGACAATTCCTCAACATATACAAATAATTGGCCCTATGATCCCGATATAAATAACCTATTGAGTAAAGATGCCTTTTTATGGAGTGTTGCAGGTATTTTTGCACTATTTGCAGTGCTTGGTATTGTAGTATATGTAATACACAGATATCAATTGTTTTATGGTGAAGCCAAAGGTGGTAAAATTGCTCAAGTGTTAATAGATACACCATTAAGTCTCAGCCAGTACAGGGCCGCGAAATTCTTTGTGGTTGTAAGTCTCCTTTTCATCTTCCAGACGCTAATGGGTGGTTTGATGGCTCACTATACCACACATCCCGCCAGTTTCTACATAGAAAAGATTGGAGAACTGATTCCGTATAGCTGGGCAAAGAGCTGGCACCTTCAACTTGCGATATTCTGGATTGCTACAACCTGGATATCTGCATCTATATATCTATCACCCGTTATAAGTGGTAGGGAACCAAAATATCAGGGACTACTCGTAAATTTATTGTTCATAGCAGTAGTCATTGTGGCTGTAGGGAGTCTTGCAGGAACGGCGCTCGGGGTAAAAGACTTTTTTGGGGAGAATCTATGGTTCTGGTTTGGACATCAGGGGTGGGAGTATCTGGAACTCGGAAGATTCTGGCAAATACTACTATTCGTTGGACTGATTGCGTGGCTTCTTATTGTATATAGAGGTATAAAGGATAAGATAGTCGGAGCAAATAAGGATAGCCTCGTGATATTCTATGTGCTGAGCGCAATATTAGTGGTTGGATTCTTCGGTTTTGGCTTCTTCTATGGCAGAGGGACAAATCTCACTATTGCCGATTACTGGAGATGGTTTGTTGTACATATTTGGGTAGAGGGAATATTTGAATTCTTTGGTGTCGCAATTATAGCAATGTTCTTATCTCTGATGGGACTTGTGGATAGAGATTCTGCATTGCGAGTCTCCTACTTTACAGCAATACTTGTATTTGCAAGCGGAATAATTGGAACAGCCCATCACTATTTCTGGTATGGAGGACCGAGTTACTGGATAGCACTCGGTTCGGTATTCTCCTCTTTAGAGCCAATACCACTGATAGTACTCGTTGTGAGAGCCTGGAAGGAATATAAAGAGGTCAAAGATCAGGGCGAGGGATTTCCTTACAAATGGCCATTCTTATTCCTCGTAGCCTCGAGTTTCTGGAATTTTTTTGGTGCTGGAGTATTTGGATTTCTAATAAATCTACCTGTGGTAAATTACTATGAACACGGAACATATCTGACCGCCAATCACGGACACGCTGCTCTATTTGGTGTTTATGGGATGCTATCTATTTCATTACTGCTGTTTTCCTGGAGGTCTCTGGTAAAGACAGAATACTGGAATGATAAGATAATCAAATATGTCTTCTGGTGCCTTAATGGTGGATTAATGATGATGGTAATAACAGTATTATTCCCAGTTGGCATTTATCAAACACTGCTCTCGTATAAAAATGGTTACTGGTATGCAAGAAGTCCAGATTTTTACAATATACCAGTAGTCAAATGGCTATTCCAGTTCAGAATCGTGCCTGATACAATAATAATCATTGGCGCCATCTTACTCTTCTACTTTCTGATTACTACTTACCCAAGACTCAAAAAATGCGAATTCGATGATGGGGAGATAAAATTTTGCAGAGAAGATCTATAAAAAATGGAGGTACGATATGAAACCAATAGAAATTTTGAAAGAAGAGCATCAAGTTATCTTAGGAGTAATTCAAGTTATCGACGCTATAGTCAGCAAAATAAAAAAGGGAGAAAAAATTGACAATAATGACCTCAGAGATATTGTTGATTTCATCAAGACATTTGCCGACAGATGTCATCACAGGAAGGAAGAGGATCTGCTCTTCAAGTATATGATAGATGCTGGTGTACCAAAAGAAGGTGGTCCCATAGAGGTAATGTTATCAGAGCATGAAATGGGCAGGAGGTTCGTAAAAATTATGGAGGATTCACTAAATAGACAATCAGTTGACTACAGCAAATTTGTAGAAGGGGCAAGCGGGTATTCTGGTCTATTGAATGAACATATATATAAAGAAGATAACATCCTCTACAGGATGGCAGAGATGCATATAGATGATGAGAGTATGAAGAGACTACTTGAGGAGTTCGAGAGGGTGGAAAAATTCGAGATCGGAGAAGAAGTACACAAAAGGTATCATAAACTCAGCGAGAATCTCAGGAAAAAATATCTGGCATAATTGATTGTTAAAAGGAGGTTTGTATGAAGGACAGAGTTATTAAGGCAATCGAAAGGATCAGGCCTTACCTGCGTATGGACGGTGGAGATATCGAATTTGTGGATCTTGACGAAAAGGAAGGGATTGTAAGAGTGAGATTAAAAGGTGCCTGTGGGGGCTGTCCTATGTCCGCATATACCCTGACAGAAGGGGTCGAGCAGGCAATAAGAGAAGAGGTCCCTGAGGTCAAAAAGGTAGTACAAATATAAGTTTCTACCTTTTAAGTAGAAAAGAATTAGTCATGCGCTGATAGTCTCTGGTGTCCCGATTCTACCTGACACTTTCTCTGAAATATTTCTTAAAATAGGCGTGATTTCAAGGGGTTAGATTTGTTTTCAGATTGTAGGCTAACCCGGATTTGAAGGGCAAAAGGTAACTGACACCTTTTCGCATACAAGCACTATAATACTATTTCACTGGTGGGAGAAGGGCAAAATATGCGCAAGAGAGTTTTCAACTTGAAACTTGTTTATATTATATGCATCAAAAAACAAAAGGAGGTTCTTATGAAGAACTTATTTGTTTTAATAACCATTATTTTTCTTTCTTCGATAGTATATGGGGCTGAATGGGAGCTCGATAAATCCCACTCGGCAGTAAACTTCTCAGTCAGACACCTTGGTATCTCGAATGTAAAAGGTGAATTTTCGAGCTTCGAAGTAAAGGTAACAGGGGATAAGGAGAGTGTCGAGAAGTCCACAGTTGAAGCAAAGATATCTGTGGATAGTATCAACACTCGTGAGCCAAAGAGGGATGAACACCTCAAGAGCCCGGACTTTTTCGATGTTGCAAAATACCCCGCGATAGAATTCAAGTCCAAAGAGATTAAAAAGGTGTCGAATACAAAGCTGAAAGTAAAAGGGGATCTGACTATGCACGGGATTACAAAGGAGGTCGTTCTGGATGTAGAAAGCCCAGGCATTGAGGTCAAGGACCCCTGGGGGAATATCAGGGCTGGGTTTCAGGCAAAGACAAAGTTAAACAGGAAAGACTTCGGGATAAACTGGAATGCCACACTCGATAAAGGTGGTGTAGTAGTAGGAGATACAGTAGATATAACAATTGATATTGAACTTATCAAGAAGTCAGATAACAGTTCAAAGGGAAAAGATAATAAATAAGGTTCATCTCCCTTTTAGTTGCAACTTATTTCTGGTTATTAGAGGAACTCAGGTAACTGGTACCTGTTTGGGGGAGTTGTTTGGCATAATGTCAATAATCTAAAACTATTTGCTTGGATTTGGTACTTAAAATCTACCTAACACCAATGCTATTTAGTATGTTTATTATAATAGTAGAGTTTCACTTCAGGTATTCTATGTTTACATCTGGAACTACCCAATCGATATGAACAGGTACATCATTATTTCCGCCCATACCCTTTGAATTTCCGTTGGCAAAATGTGCAGTATTCCATATCTTCTCTGCAATAAGGGCGCTCCAGCCAGTCCTCTTTATATAATCTGCTGTAATATTTACATTCGTCCCGATTCCGAGTTCTGCTACAATATCAAAATCCTTTCCTCCAAAGATTAGGGGGCTAATATTATTTCTGATATACCCCTCTGCCCCTGAATCCTCAGATTCGATAGAGACAAATCTTCCATTTCTTATCTCGAATTTGATATTATACAACAACGGTTCACTCCCTCCCCAACCCTTGGGAACTGTAATATATCCATTGGTATCGCCCTCGAAACGAGGAACGACATAAGCCTCAGCTCCCGGTAGATTCCCAAACTTGCCTTTCTCATTGAGTAATCCGCTCGATATATGAACGAGCGAAGGTTCTATCTCCACTGTTATATCTGTATTTTCAGATGTAATTCTGACAAATTTTGCAGCCTTTAACCTTTCTGCAATCTCTACTGTGATATTGTGAATTTTATTATAATCCACATCCATTGGACCATCCTTATCGAACATCTCGATGGTAAAGCCTGGCATACTGGCAATCCTTGTCCCCTTCTCTGTCTGCGTCTTCCTGTATCTCGTATGCGTAAGGGAAAAAGCAGTCGCAAGAAAGAGTATGTCCTTATGACCCGTTTTCTTGTATAGCTCTTCTTTTGCATCTACGCCATTTCTGGGCTCATTGGGCATATAGGAGAGCAACTCTACATCCACTCCCTCTCTTCTGTAAACCTCATACATCTTTTTTGCAAGCTCTATAGAGGATCGCATCTTTTCTATTGTTCGACTCTCGAAAGATGGATTTATCTCCTGATATACAATTCCGACAGACTCGCCGTCTCTGAAACCCATATTGATTTTCAGTGCATTCAGTATGGATTTTGTAATAAAATTATTCATTTTGATTCCTCAATAAACCGAATTCCCGCCTCGAGCAGCTGTTTCTCTTCTGGATGCGATGGTGCATCTGTCATCAGACAGGTCCCTGATGTTGTCTTTGGGAATGCAATTACATCTCTAATAGAATCAGCATTACTCATCAGCATTATCATTCTATCGAATCCGAGAGCAATTCCTCCGTGTGGCGGTACACCATACTTGAAGGCATCTATCAAAAATCCAAATTTCTTTTGGGTCTCATCATCGCTCAATCCAAGTGCCTTGAATACCCTCTTCTGTAATTCAGAGGAATGTATCCTGATAGAACCACCGCCGAGTTCGAATCCGTTCAGTGTTATATCATAGGCATTTGCCCTGACTTTCAAGGGCTCCTTATCTATCAATTCGATGTCCTCCTCTTTGGGGGATGTAAATGGATGGTGACAGGCAACAAGTTTCTTTTCCTCCTCGGAATACTCGAACATCGGGAAGTCATAGATCCAGACGAATTTGTATTCTCCCTTCTT
>Ga0078972_1015855_pt1 | contig 11369 bp, 9 predicted proteins | sample YelNatPaOPGAMG01_FD_67568 | JGI IMG/M metagenome (GOLD analysis project Ga0078972, IMG submission 67568) | Hot spring thermophilic microbial communities from Obsidian Pool, Yellowstone National Park, USA - OP-RAMG-01 (SPADES assembly) (version 2) | ecosystem: Environmental > Aquatic > Thermal...
GGGCGGTCATCGTTGATATAGCCGAGAGTGTTTTCATTCATGACGACATAACGCGGCTCACGCATAAAGTTTCCTTCCCTATTGCTGCCTAATCCAAGGGTTTACTGCAGAATTCGCAGATCATGCGGACGGCAAGTGTCAGTCGATCATCGGCGCGCTGGCCTGCGCGCGGCCTAAGCAACTTGATTGTTGCAAAAGGCATCCTGTGTCAGTCGATCATCGGCGCGCTGGCCTGCGCGCGTGAACCCACTTGATCTCGGAAAGCGTGAGGGCCAGAGTGTCAGTCGATCATCGGCGCGCTGGCCTGCGCGCGGGATTTGAATCGGGAAATCTGCTGCTCTTCATACGTGTCAGTCGATCATCGGCGCGCTGGCCTGCGCGCGTTAGGCATCTCTGCCCTCCCTTTGCTGTGATGTATGTGTCAGTCGATCATCGGCGCGCTGGCCTGCGCGCGGCAACGTTCTGCTGGCCATCGCCGCGCTCCGTAAGGTGTCAGTCGATCATCGGCGCGCTGGCCTGCGCGCGGGCGAGCGCTACGAAATCACTTTTTACTTTCATAGGGTGTCAGTCGATCATCGGCGCGCTGGCCTGCGCGCGATGGTGCAATCGTCCGTTTCCCATGCCGCCATCAGTGTCAGTCGATCATCGGCGCGCTGGCCTGCGCGCGGGACGGCCCAAGCGGCTGCCGATCACGGACGCCCTCGTGTCAGTCGATCATCGGCGCGCTGGCCTGCGCGCGTCCGTCTCCTATGAGGCTGGTGGCCTCTGATGGATGTGTCAGTCGATCATCGGCGCGCTGGCCTGCGCGCGCTATGACCAAACGCACCGGAAACATCGCCAATTTGGTGTCAGTCGATCATCGGCGCGCTGGCCTGCGCGCGGTTCGATGCTATTTACGATTCATTCTTTTGCTTCAGTGTCAGTCGATCATCGGCGCGCTGGCCTGCGCGCGAGCCGCGCTCGCAACCCTTTATTTTGCCTGAGATTACACTCCTTGTTCCGAGCGCAACCGCAAAACTCCAATGCAATGTCTCGCACAGCAACATTCTCTTGCCCCTAATCCATTCAGGCAAATAGGGATAACTGCTCCGCGAGTGCGGGCCGACCCCCTATTCACCATCTTCGCGCTCGCGCAGCGCGCCAAGTTGTCAAAGTGCATGCACTCCGCACACCTGAGTGTGATCGACTCCACGATGCTAAACCCAACGAAGGGGAAGACACATGTCGTGGATTTGGAATGCGCCCTGTAGGCGCGAGTTCATTTTCCGTCTTGCCACCAAGGAAAGTCAAATCAATCAGAAGGGCTTGTCCGCATCCTGAGAAACAAATGGGTCTTCCTGCTGCGAAGTCTGTTCGTAGCACGTTTTCAAATTCCGGATAACACGATGCTGCACCTCATTCCAGTACCCAGCATAATCCTGCCACTCCGGGCTACGGAGCACATCCCTGTGAATGGGCGCGCCAGATGGGTCGCGCCAAAGATTTACGATTCGAGTCCCGTCTGTAGCGGCATTCTTCTTTCGCCCAGACTTCTTGCTACCAATGCCGGATGCGGATATAGCCCCTTCTTCGGCCACGACCCTCAATGGTTTGGTTGGATCAACCGCTTTGCACCCGATGAACTTCTTCGCATCAGGGCAAAGAGTGGCGGCGTCGCAGGGGATGTACCACCAGCGTCCTTCCCAATCGGGGTCGAAGATCGCACGCAGTCCTATATTGGCGGCTGCATTCAGATCTGCTTGTAGGCCAGGGGGTGCATTCTTTTTTGCATTGTTTCCACCATCTGTAATGCAGGCCGACACGAAAATCTCTCCACCTTTGACCGGGATGCGAAAAATGTCTCTATCGTTTGCTGCGCCCCGAATCCCTTCTTCGATTGACAATAGGTAGCGTTCCCGTGCATCTCCCTTATTTCCCTCTTTCTGATTCTTTTCGGCCGCCCCAACCTGCTTGCGCCAAAAGGGAGAGTTATTGAACTCCACTACAGTCACGTCATTGCAGCGCAAGCCGGGCGCGCCGGTGCGCGAGTCCTGACGTGAGGTGTAGGCGGGCGAGACTTCACGCAAATACAAACCATTCAACTCGCACGCCTCGCCGAGATATTTCTTAACTTTGCTAGAGGACCAGCTCATCAATTGGCGATTCTCCCGCCGAGTCTGTGTTTCGTCTGGCCTATAGTGCGTCAGATCCTCAATCACCACCGCATGACATGGCGCAAAGCGAGGATCACTGCTTCGTTCAGTTGGGCGTTTTTTCTGACTTCCATCTTTCGAACTGATACCTGTCTCGCCGCCAATTCCCAATGCCGCCTCAGCGATACGGCTGGCTAACTGCTTAACGCGGTTTTCGCGCATCCGCTCCATGGCGTCCAGCACCCGCTGCCCAAAATTCTCCAGCCTGCTGTCTCCGCGTTCGGGGATGTTGAGGCGCGGGTCTTCAGGATGAGGGCGCATCTGATATGCTTTCTGGACTTGGTAGAGCGACTTGAAGCTAGCAATACGAGTCAGTGAAAGACCGCCGACATCGCGAATGCTGATTCGGAGTTGCGCATTTCGCTTGACGCCGCGTGGCAGAAGCCAGCGCCGCATCATGCGCAGCCGCGTTCGCCAGATAACGTCCTCGGTCTGCCATTGCGCGCTCCATAGCACATGTAACTGCCTGCACAGCGAATCGTTCTTGGCGATCTCTTCAGCAACATGCTTCAGCTTTCCGCTTGTCTCTTCTCTTAGTTTCCGGCGTTTTGCGGCGCTTGGAGTGTCTTCCTGGTTGACTGTGTTTTGCAGGATCGTTGCCCCCAGCAATGGCTGGATATGTCTGTTCCAAAGCTCCCTTGCAGGTTCGTCCGTCCAGCGTTCGGCCGTATATAACTCGTACCAGGCCAGCAAAGTTTCCGTAAGCAAAAGAACCCTTCCTTCCTGATCCAATACTTCCTCTTTTCCACCAGGCCGAATTCTCTTGTTTGCGGTCAGATTGAAGGCAATGCGAGCCCGCACTCCGTGTCGCCGCAAGCCCAGACGCAAGGTACGTAGTGCGTCAGACATCAACTCATCCACAAGCAGCTCTCGCCCTTTTCGCTTAAGCTGACGCACAACCCCCAACTCATTCTCCATCTGCTCGACTGCGGCAATCTCTTCGCTTGTGGCCAGTCGGGCATCGCGATCTTCCCCTTGTAGTTTGATTAAGAACTGGCGATCCAGCCGCGCCCATGGAGCAGGGTGCGGCGATCCATCGGGCAGCGTGTCCGCAGCAATACGCCGGAAGATGGTCTTCTTCTCTTTGCCGTTAGCGATCTGCTTGAGATGCAAATAGAGTGTGCATGGGCCAGGGGCCTCCTTGCCAGCGTCCAGGCACGCTTTCTGGATTTGTCCAGCGTTTAGCGTTTCCCACACTGCGCAGGCTGCGGCATAGCGATGCCCGAGATCCACAGAGAGTATGCGAAGACCTGGAAGACGGCAAAGAATGAGCTTGGCCAATCCTTGACGACTCTTGTTCTCAGGGCCGTGCGCTCCATATCGCCAATCAAAACCGTGCTGTGCCGCATACGCGATGAACGGGCCATGCGATTGAAGTTTTGCGGAGAAGGTCAGTAGCCAGCGAATTGATTGGATTCGCTTGGCGACAAGTTGCTGCTTCTCATTAACGGACAGTTTCGCGGAGTCACGAATGGCCGCAATAGCTTCCAGTTGGCGGCGGGGCGCTTGCAGACGACCATTCCAATCAGAAAGATCAAACAGGCCGGACGGTATGACAGGAACATTATCTTGGGCCAAAGCCACTGCGCGCCCAAAGCGGTCTGCGCGAGAAACTGGCAAGGGCTGTGCCTCGACCGGCTGCCCAATGTCGGAACCAAATCTCTTCGACTGCCATATCAGCGGTGTATCTTCAATGTGAGTGCCGTCCCATAGGCTCATGGTCATTGCATGACGCGAGTTCAGCCATGCAACCTTCTCCTGTTGCTGTATAAATGCAGCACGAAGGCCGTTGATCTTTTCGCTGATGTTGGCCTGTTTCGCCGCGTCGCCTGCTTTCGCAAGAGTCAGTTCCGCTTTGTCAATTTCTGCTTTCTTCTTCTCCAGCAGTTGCTGTGCCGGCGTTAACTTTTCCGGCGCGCGGTGAATTGCATAATTGATGTTCCAGCGCGAGTTTCCAAAGTCGCAGAAAACGGGATGCAGCAATGCGTCAGGATGCCGATAGGCGGGTACCTTAAAGCGTTGTTTCTTCGAGATTGCGTCCGTGCCTGCCACATAATCCAGGAGAGGTTGAGCATCTGGTCTGCCATCCGGCTGCCATACGCACTTTGCGCCGGTTAGTGACAGCGCCTCAAAAAGCTGAATATCGCCGAATTTCTCGACTGTATCCTGCAATTCACGCGCAGCTTGAATGCGGGCAGACTCAGCATCCGAAAGAAGTTCACTACCTTGGTTTTCCGGCTTGGGAGGTAAAGCGGCCCATGCTGCAACCACCTGCTTCCAGCCGTCCACGGCACTTCTGCGAATACGGTAGGCATCGCTAGCCCCGCTCTCGGAACTGCGGCGAGCGCAAAAAGCATCGAGCCACGCGAGAGCATCCTTTGGGACATGGTCAAGCTTGTCCTTTTCGATCTCAAACTTGCTGCGTTGCTCTTCCGCGCGCTTGATCCATGAGTGAGCCATAGAAACGCGCCGTGCCGCGTGATCGAGGATTACAGCGTATTGCCAATGGCGCGCGGGGCTTTCTCCTGTCCCTGCATAACAGATGCCGCACGCCGCTTCAACATCTTGGAGTATGGCATTCGCATAAGGACGGCTTCCTTTGCCTCCGACTTTCTGTTTTGACTGCAAGGCGTCTTTCTCGCTGGCTTCGCGCAACCGATCGAGGTCTTGTTGCGAGACGGTTTGAAGGGTATTGATCTTCTGAAGAATATTGCGGGTTGCGCTCTTGTAACCGGGACCGCTCATGAGTCCCAGCATTCCTTCGATGTCATTGCTGCCAGGTGAAAAGTCCGCAAGTGTACCTGCGAGAATCCGGATTGCTTCTACGCCCGACACTCCCACAGCAACGCTTCCACATCGGGCTGCTAGCACCTCATAGACTTTGGAAAATCGGCTGAAGTCGGCACCCGTGCCGGTTCCGAATCGACTACTGAGCCATTGGCCAGCCTTCTGTGATAAATCTTTGGCCTTTTCCTCCGACGAGTCTTCTTTTGCCTCTTCAGCGTCAGTTTCCGAATCTCCGTTTGTGACACCCGCGACAGTATCCATCTGGAGATAGCCATGCTTGTTGGCAAAGAAGGGCTGAAGGAAGTCCCATAATTCCTCGCGCGTCAGCGACGCCCCGATCTTTTTGGCGGCGAGGTCAAATGCCTTGCTGCGGTTCACCCAAACAGCATCTTCTCGAATTGTGGCACTGAGTGAATCTCTGCAATCGTTGGCCCACTCATCTATTAACTCCTTGCACAGACAGCGGCCATGCAATATTTCACGGAGCGCCTCCACTGTCTTCCAATTCTTGCGTTCTCCAGTTGCTATATCCAAATCATGGGAGACGAGATGACGCTCCGGCGCGCCATGCTGGGATTCGACTGAGAGCCATGACAACGCAAGTACGACACGCCGACTTCTAATTTCCTGTGGCGTCGGATGGCGGGCCGGCTTGTTCCCCTTTCCCGGAACATCCGCTTCGGCGAGCGTGTGGCATAGGCCACCACGCATCGTCAGGAGCCAATCACCAAAAGTCTTGGCACCCTTGTTCACGGCTTCATGGGTATGCCAAAGCCGGTTTCGCCATATGCTGTCCTGATCATTCGTACCACTCAAGCGAAGCGTATAGGCGCGTTGATTTGTTACAGTGGGTTGTTCTTTTCCGTTCTGGTACGCCATTTCTTCTCGCCTCGGAGCCGTAATTTCTAGATCACGACTGTGCCACTTTGCTGTTCAGGCAGTGATTGGCCGATCGTCATCGCCATTTCTCTGGAACGACCTTCGTCATCGCCGAGTTCTATGACAAGCGCCTGGTCTTCTATGAGGTTCATTTCGGTTTCGAGTTCGGATTGCATTCGGACCCGATCAATCTCTTTCAGTACGCAGAAGAATACCGAATACTGCCATGGTTCGCCATAGCCCTTCATCAGCTTGTGCACGCGACGCAGGCGCTTGGGATCCCGAATGTCGTAGCAGATCAGATAGCATCGTCGCATGTGGTCGCTCCTCAGCGTGTGACCAAAAAAGACAGTGAAGGCACTTCGCCAAGAAGCCATGCGGCGATCATGCGTGCGTGCAAAACCAGCATCCGGCGGTAACTGAGCCGGTACTTGAATACAGGGTGCGTAATCTCGGTGTCCATGCGTCGTCCCCAAACGCTAAAAAATGCCCGTCGTCCTGCGTCCGTGAGCATGCATCCAGATGCAGTGCGGATGAAATGCCCTTCCGTGAGTTCGCCGCGATTGAAAGCGGCTACCGCGACGGAGTCGCCGATTAGCGGCCTGAATGGCTCCATCAGGTCAAGCGCAAGGGCCGGACGTCCGGGCCGCGATACATGGAATGCTCCGATTGAAGGTTCCAGGCGTGCCTGTCGAAGAGCGGCGACGCATTCGTGCGTCAGCATCGTGTAGGCCATCGATATGCAGGCGTTGATAGGGTCGGGCGGTGGGCGGCGTTGGCGACCATGTTTGTCGAACTCCGCCCCAACAGTACCTTTGAACATGCCCGAGAAATGCTCGAAGTAGATTGCTGCCGCCTGCCCCTCATGCCCCCTCACTCCGGCCAATGATTCCGCCTGGGATGCTTTTGCCGCTTCTTCGACGAGATCGGAGGAGGCGGATTCAGGCAATTTCTCGTGGTTTCTCTGTAGAAGCGTCCGCTGATTGACGATCTTTGCGGCGACTACAGCGCGCGCCAGTGCGAGCGTAGCTTGCGGGTCGTCAAAGCGCCGTACTTGCGCACGCCTTACTTCGGCGCTGACCGAATCCAATGGATCAATCATTGCGAGCAGCCTCCCTGCCGAGGAGAGAAAGGCCACAGGAATTGATCGATCGGCCAGAACCTGCACTGCCTGAGTGGATATTTGTACAGAGCCGAGCAGCGCCAGCGTTTCCAGATTCGCCAAAGGGACGTCTTTGACCACAATCCCATCCTTATCTGTTATTCGCATGGCTGCTCCACGAACCCCGATTCTCGCTCCTTCTTTTTGAGCCACGAGGTGGATGCCTTCGTCCCGTGGCGGCCATATCTGACGCGGTTTAATTTCTTCCATCCGCTGTTGATTCACCTCGTCAGGCAGGCAGATTGGCTGAAGGGAGCAGCGAACGCATCGGGAGTCATTGATCAGAGGCATCGGCCGTGATCCAGCAGCACATTGTTTCGCCGCCTCTAATGTTGCAAGGGCCTCTGCACGTAATGCATCATCGACGGGAATGGTTAGGCGCAGTTTTTCGCTCGCGTAATAGAAAACAGCATTTGGCACCGTGTATCCGGCTTCTTCGAGCAGGAGCGACTGGAGGCCGACCTGGACGCGATCCGTGGGCCACGGCTCTGGATGAGAAAGCGGGGGCTGTTCAGCTTCACCGGGATCGTCGGGAGGCGGAGCCATAACCTGCCGCTTCGGTCGCCCTTTGCGATATTCGACTGGAATGGCGGTCTGGCCGTTGATCTCTGCAAGATCAAGCGTTGCGGTTAGGCCAAGTGTCTGACTCGTCAGCGCCAGACTGCGGACAACCTTTGGACGCTCATCATCGCCTATGTCGTCTTTGCCGTCTTCGAGCCTGCTGGGCCGGTCCACGCGGCGATGAACATGACTGCCAGCCTCCGTATCCGAGCTTGGCAAAAACGTGCCTTCGACGGCCATGTAGTAGAAGAGCCGGGGGCAGTAAGCGTGTTCCGCAACACTTCGCGCCTGCCAAAAACTTTCGTCGGCCATCGCTGTCCCTCGAAATCCAACATACACTTCGACTACATGCCCATTGCCACATATCCGGAAAGGCAGAGCGCCACCTCGAGCTCAGCAGTTACTGTATGCAGCAACCATATTCGTTACGAAAATCAGAGTGTTGGAGAAACGCAGAAATTATAAGGCTTGGACACTATGGAATAGCGGGAAGGGTTCTGATGACGGCATATCTCTCCGGCTATGCGGCTTTCTCCGAGACCATAACCGCCTCAGAAGTTCACAATAGAAACTTCGCTAATCGCCTTCTGACCCACTCCAGGCGCTTCAGTTCGCACTCCCAGATGATTGCTGTGCGCCAGCCCAAGCTCTTCAATTCCGCGATATTTGCTGTGTCTCGAAGACCATTCTGTATGATTTTACTGCGCCAATACTCAGCATTCGCTTTTGGAATCCGCGCGCCACGGACGCAATCATGCCCGTGCCAAAAACATCCATGCACGAAGATCACCTTGCGAAATTTTGGAAACACGAGATCCGGCTTGCCGGGCAGGTCTTTGCGATGCAGCCGAAACCGATAACCCATTGCATGCGCCATGCGGCGCACGATGAGTTCAGGCGTAGTGTCTCTACCCTTGACCGCGCGCATGATCCGGCTGCGAGTCTGCGGGTCTTCCTTCATCGGCGGAGTTCGATCTTCAGGCTTGGATCAGTCTCAAATTCTTCGACAATCTCGTTGTACCGGGACACGAGGTCGGTCACGGCGGTCTTGCGGCCCTCTGCCGCAAACTTGGCGAGTTCGTAAAGATTCAGCGCAACAAACTGCTCGATCTCGAAGATGTCGATTCTATCTGCAAGCCCAACGTTGGTCGCCAAGCCCTCAGCGACGCCGAGTCCCCGTTGAACCGTCACCAGAATAGGGCGATGGCCATCGTTGAGGTTTTCGCGGCAGCGTTCAATGACTGCTTCCCCTGGCGATGTGGTGACATGAATAGCGACATCTCCCAGGAAGAAATCTCCCGCGCGCTCGCTGGGTGCATCTGCGGTGGAGAAACTGTTGTGCTGAAGATGTCCCTTGCCTAATGCGCAATCCAATTTGGCTCCGACCAGATGCTGTAACACCGCGCCCGCATAATACATGCCGTGCATCGTCTTCTGGCGATCTTCAGCCTGTCCAATGACATCCCGCACCACCATGCGCAAACTGCGTGAGGCATCCAGTTTGATCTTGAATGGCTTGCCTGCGAAGAATTCGTGGACGCGGTCAATCCAGAACGCCTCAATCGCGTCGAGATCAATATTCCCTTTTTGATTGAGGACATTGAGAAAGGCGACGTACTCGCGCATATTGTTCAGGCTGCCTCTGGAGGTTCGGCCTCCTTCGGCAGCAAGCACCCGGTCGACGCCATGCCGCTTCAGAATGGATTGCACGGCACCCTTGCCCAAGCCGAGAACCTGACCGCCGCCTTCGGTAATAAGAGTCTCTGGGTTCAGCGGCAAGCCCATCGTTTTTGCGTGCTGGGTGACGACCAACGCCACAGAGATGGGGCCTTTTCCGCGAAAGCTCTTTTCTGCGGTAAAGGCCGCGAGATCCTCTTGATGCGCACGCGCCATTATGCCGCCTGCCTTTTGCGCTTTTTCTCCGAGGCAACAATCGGTTCGAGCAGGCACTCTGCAAGAAATCGGACAACCGGAACAACGACGCCGTCCCCAGCCAGGTGATATGCCTCGTTGTAATTTTTGGGAAGAATATAGGAGTCCGGCAGACCCATCAATCGCGCTGCCTCGCGTGGCGACAGCAAGCGGGAATGCACTTTCTCGCCTTCTACAATCAAAATCGTTTGTCGGCTGGAGCCTCCAACCGGCGTTCGCAGGCAACCGGAGATATCGTCGAAACGCACTTCAGCGCGCTGCATGCGATCTCCATTCTCATCCGCTCGCGTCCGCCGATAGATTCCGCCAACCACGCGATATCCCAACCGCTTCGCCTGTTCGACTTTTCTAAGATTGAGCGGACTCATCATGGAGATCAGACGTTTCGTTTCTGCCGGTGTGTGCCAAGCGACGCCTTGCGGCTCCTCTTCAATCAAATCCGAGAAGGTGGATCTACGTCGCGGGGGAACCGGCAGTCTCCACCAGAACCACGCATCCTTCACCTTCTGGGGCAGTCTGTCGTAGGCGCGGACAAGGTGCGGCGGATGCCAGATCGAATCCGGTTCTTGCATCGTGAGCAGGCCGGGAACCGTGGCATAGTTTTTCAGGCCAATAATGAAGAGGCGCGGGCGGGACTGCGGCACGAAATGCACGGCATCGATGACCAGTGCGCCAAAACGATAACCACCTTTGACGAGCGCCGCCCCGATGGCCGCAAAATCCTTCCCGTCATGCGACCAGAGCGCGCCGCAAACATTCTCCAGCACCACAATCCTCGGAGCACGCTGTTCTTCATCTAACGCCATCAAAAGTCGCCAGAAATGCCAGAACGTTCCGGAGCGCTCGCCCTTCAAGCCTGCTCCAGCGCCAGCCAAAGACAAGTCCTGGCAAGGGAAAGATGCCCAGGCCAGATCCGCGTCTTCTGGAATGTCGCCGACGGACAGCGCTGCAACATCACGAACGACCAGTTCTTCCGTTCCCCAATTCGCGGTGTACGCCGTTCCCTTTTTCGCGTCAAAGTCATTCGCAAACCGGCAAGACCAGCGATTTCCCAGACCCGCGCGGGCCATGCCGCCGCCAGCGAAAAATTCATAAAATGCGGGCACGTTACACCCTCCCCTTGAAGAGCGGCCATTTGTCCGATACGTACTGCTCGGCAGCGTCCCGAACAACCCATGCCAGCGATACTTTCTTCTCGCGAGCTATCTGCTCCAAGGTTCGGTACAGCTCGCTCGGAAAACTGATCGAAGCCCGCACGGACGCATCCTCGACCAATTCAATCTGCGGTTTTTCGTGAGACTTCCGCGCCGTTCCTCGCATGCGCTCATTACACCACAGTTCACCACCATGGTGAAGCGTTATTTTCGACTCCCCAAGATTTACCCTACGTTTTTTGGAGCCGCCGCTATTGGAAAAACTGGGCAGGCATTCGCAGCCGGTTTCAATTTTGGTGCCTGATCCCCAAATGAAACTTCGCCGTTTTGTATCAAGGACTTGATTTCAGGCGTGGTCGAGAGATTTGTCGAGTACACACCGGGTACACAATTTGCTGTTCCTTGCTGCTCTTCGGATTTCTACCAGTACGATCCAGCGCCTATGGTTTCTTGTGACGCCGTTTTCAATGCCAACTTTCACGGCGGTAACACGGGTTCGAATCCCGTCGGGGACGCCATACACAGTCAACAATTCAGGGCTCAGATACCGGCAGGGCTTTTCGGCCCGTGAAAGAACGGTTCAAGGCGGTTACGGTGCAACTTACAAATACCGCTCTCGAACAATCTGGAGATGATGGGCAACATGGCCAGGGATGATCCACGCGAGTGCGCGAACCGTAAATGTGTATCCACTCGCTACGC
>Ga0078972_1015857_pt1 | contig 11367 bp, 10 predicted proteins | sample YelNatPaOPGAMG01_FD_67568 | JGI IMG/M metagenome (GOLD analysis project Ga0078972, IMG submission 67568) | Hot spring thermophilic microbial communities from Obsidian Pool, Yellowstone National Park, USA - OP-RAMG-01 (SPADES assembly) (version 2) | ecosystem: Environmental > Aquatic > Thermal...
AAGAGACGGGTTCACTACAACACCCCTTAGTTTAGCCAGCTCAACACCAGCCTTGAATAAAGCTCTCTCAACCACTGTCAGCCTCCTCCAGTTTCCATTCCTATAGGCTTTCAGCCTTATCCTAGCCAAGTCTTGATATGAAAACTTCATTTGGCTTATTGTTGTTCTATTAGTATGCAATTCTGTTTTACATAGATTTCAATGCAGGTTTTTAAGTTTTTGTATCCTGCGGGTTTAAAACACAATTAATCTATTCGCCTGCATCCGCTCTTAATCCATATAAGACGATGTTTAACCGGATATTCTTCGTTTTCAATTAAACATGAGGGAAAAAGAATACGAGAGCTTCTTTGAGCTTCTGGCTGAGCCTAGGCCACTCGGTTTCAGCATTGTTTTTAATGCGTTTAATCAGGATTTTTAACAGTAGTAAAACTTATATTTTGAATGTAACACCTGTCAAGCAATGAATAAGGATCAGGGTATCGGAGTGTTGCTCTTAATAGCATCCATAGTAGGAGTCTTACTGTACTTCTGGCTTCTGTTCCTCTCAGCATGGGCATACATCATTCTTCAGCTCACTGTTTTCATTGCAGTAGGTTTCGTTCTGTTCATACTGGCATGGATAGGGTACACGCTCGCCACGACACCGCCACCTAAGCCAATAGAGGAGATCGAAAAAGAACTCGGGAAGGAAGCAGAAGAGGTTAAGGAGGAGCCTCCACCACCCCCATCAAGCTAGAGGAACTTTCAACAGCTCTTCTTCCAACAGATGAAGTTAAAAGGGGGCATCATATTCTCTTTTCATTATTCGGCTTCTAGAGATTTTGCAAAGAAAAGCAACCATAACTTTTTATTCGGTGTGAAACTATGAATATGTCATCATTTTTTAAAAAAAAGATTCATCTCCGATAAATACAACCTGACAATCTTCAACTCATGTTCAATAACTTGAAATGATATAACTAAATCAAATAAATTTTTCCTAAATGGAAGTTTTAAAGCGGAACGAATATAAAATGAGCTTTATCACCATAATTTAAGCGCCGATGATAAAATTCTTCTTCCCCAATATCGATATGAGTGAGGCTCAGCTGATAGCTCATTCACCTTACACCCAGCACCACAACCAACATCCAAAGCAAGCTTTCCTTCAGCAGAACAATTATGCTTTTAGTGAGAATAAAGATGCCTTAACCATTCAATCAATTCCTCTGCCGTCTTCGGATGTTTAACTCCTACAAAAATTCTTCTAGCAATTTTCCTCTTCAGAACGTCTTTATTTGCAATACAAACCCTCCTTAACCCGGTCAGGAACCCCCGGCTGATAAACTCTCATAGAGAGAAATTATTTTCTCGATCCGCTTTTCAATATTAAACTTTTCTTCTACAATCTTCCTACCGTTCATGCCCATATGCTTCGCCTCATCAGGATTATCAAGCAAATAATTAATCTTTTCAACTATTTCATTAATATCATCAAGATTTACGAGATATCCTGTTATATTATCAATAATATAATCCCATAATCCATTCGTTTTCACGCCTATGCAAGGTCTCCCAGTAGCCATGGTCTCTAACACATTTATACCTTGACCTATGGGACATGGATCAAACACTATGTTTGCTGCAGCTATAGCATATGGTATTTGAGAATGCAATATTTGACCAAGGAATATGATTTTTTTATTTAACAAATTACCGGCCATAGACATTAGTTCTGAACGTAACTCGCCATTACCAATTATGACGAACTTAAACCTCATTTCTTTGGGCATTTTCTTCACAATCTCGATTACTTTATCAACACGATAATGCTTGTTTAATCCTCGTATAACCATTATAATTGGATCATCATCAAGCTTGTATTTTTTTCTAAATATTTCCCCATCTACATATGGATTAAACCTATTGACGTCCACGGCATTAGGGAGTACAGAAATTTTGGATTTGTCCGCTCCTATTTCTAAAGCTCTTAAATAGAGCAACTTGCTAGGCACTATAAGTCGATCTGCGTATGAAATTACTCTACGAATTAAGAGATCATACTGAGATTTGAGTCTTAAACCATAGCTATATTCGGGGACAACGTTTAGATCATAACCATGTGCTGTTATGATTAATGGTATTTTAAACCACCTCTTAACAATAAATCCTGCAAAACCTTCTGGATATATGAAGTGAGCATGAACCAAATTAATATTATTCTTTCCAATTACTCTTGAAACATTCGATGCATATAGGTTTTCCCAATACAGTGCCGCAGGCTTTCTTAGCAGAGAAACTGGCGGATAGTACGTAATGTTCCTCATTAGTGCGTTTAGGGCTTGAGAGTCTATCTTTTTCTCTATCCCGTGAAAATGTATGCCATAGGATAGCGAATCCTTCTCTATCTTAGATCTAACCACATATACGTTTACTCCCCTATTGGCTAATCGATGAGCTTCGTCGAAGATGAAGGAGTAGGCAATGTCTCTAGGAGCCTTGCCGACAGAGCTCGATATTACCGCAACTGATATCGCTTTCTTCATAACGGCATTCACTAATTGGTCGTTCGCTTACTTTTACAGCAAGATTTGTTGTCTTTTAGGATAAAGATAAATAAGATGGCTAAGGAGCAAGACAACGTTTCAGAAGCCTAGGACTATGCTTTTCCCACTTGAGCATATTTTTAGAATACGGATACTACTTGAGGGATTATGTTAGAGACTATATGTAGACCTGTACATGGTCCGGCTGTAATTACTAGATCCTTACTCAATCACACCCTAGCCTTCTTTAATTGTTGAAACTAAATTTTTTGTTAAGCATCTCCACAATCTATCAACGCAACTAGAGGTTACAGAATATTTACGTCAATCTGATATTAATATGCTGAGAAGATTCTTAGCAATGTTTTCATACGCGAATTTTTCAGCTAGTTTTATACCATTCATAGATAACCTGTTTTTGAGCATTTTAGATTTTAGCACTGTTGCTATTTTCTCTGCTACATCATCTGGATGAGGCTGGCAGAACACTAAGTGTTCGCCGTTTTTTAATCCCATGTATTCAAAAACTTGGTGTTTAGTTACTATTATAGGTGTTCCCAAGGTCCAAGCCTCAATAATTTTTATGGGAACATTACATTCCATTGAGGAAATTCTTTTACTTGGAACTACTAACACATCGAGTGAGGCTAAGTACTCCAACGCCTTCTTATGATCCATGAAACCTGTGATGCTACAGTCTAATTTATAATGTCTGCACAGTCTTTCAACTCTCTTTCTCTCAGGACCACCCCCTATAATCAGTAACCTTACTGATTTATCCAATTTATAATTCTTGAGTTTCGCTACAGCCTCAACAAGAATATCTACGCCTTGCCACCATGCCAAGTTTCCAATGAAACCGACAACATATTCTTTCCTATTGCTATCTTTTAAAAGTAATTTGCTGTGCATCACCTCTGCTATAATTTTTCTATCAATACCGGGAGGTACAACAGTAATCCTACCTCTGGGGAAGATTCTTCTTCTCAAGACGAGGTTTTTAAGCATCAGCTGGCTAGATACTGCTATAACTCCAGCATTTTGTAACACTATTCTATCAGATGACTCAATAAACATTTTTGTGGATTTTCTAAAAGGTGTTCTTGATGGAAACTCGTCCTCTAGTATAGCGCCAAGCTTCACAACAAGCCTCTTTCTCAAAGATGAGAAGAGAGCAGATCCTAATGCATTCCAAGAGCCTCTAATATATACAATAGTATTGCTACACCCGTATAATAATCTAACAAGGATAATTATAAAGAAACCTATAAAGCATCCAAGCACATATCCCAACAACGGTGGATAACCTATAATGGGCATAGGCAATACTACGGTGTTAGCTGGCTTAGATTTCAATTGTGTTCTCAGCTTATGAAGCCTTAGTAGCGGTAATACTGGTATTTGAGAAAATACTAGGCAATTGCCTTTGTATCTCCTCCATAACTCTCTACATAGTGCAAAAATGAGTTGACGCTCGTTCACAGCATCACCGCTGTGGCCCAAAAACGAAGGAGTATAGACTACCATTCTCATGTTACCACATCATCTCCTCTTCAAGTTATATCAAGCTTAGCCTTTGGCAATATTTCTCTAGTATGTTTCCATAAAAACATTAATCAACTCTTTTTAAACATGTGAAGAATGTTTATAAACACCTTCAGCGGAACCAATTTTGAAATTAGGACATCTAGCAGTGTAATTAAGTGAACCAAGTCCTTCAAGCACTCCAAGATCAGGCCATCGAGGGTTATTCTATGCTTATGTTCCTCACATGAAGCCAGAATTGCCTCAGTGTAAGACACTGAAATATAGCCATGTAAATGTACAACAATCTTCTTACTTATCTTTGACAATAGATATTATGGGGAAATGTGAACCTCGGCATATGACACTTTAGAAAAGTGGTACCTCCAACCTCTTCAACAACAGGCTTATCATCTTTCAAGTCTGTCGACAACCATAGCACTACTCTGAGGGCTTTTAAGTGGCGTGCAAGCTGGTAAACATACTCTTCAACAGCTCCTCCTTTAACTGGTGGTAGTGACAAAGCCCCGAGGAAGTTATGGCGGCTCAAGTTATAAACCGTTGTATCTAGTAATTAGCTCTCTACAGAGGGATCTCATAACCTCCAGCTCCCTCTCTAGCCCTCCATGTCTTTCAGTCCTTGATAAACTCTCTTCTCTAGCTATGTGGAGTACAGGGTTATCTGGAACATATATTGCGTCAAGCCCTTTTAACACGAACTGAAGCCCGAAGTACTGCTCGTTTCCAGGTGCTCTTTTAAGCAACGGATGTTCGGGGAACCACATATCGCTCGCGTAGCTTGCTTTAAAACTCATGTTAACTCCTCTGAATAATAGTGAATAGCATGTTTTATTAGGTATGCCAAGTCCATGAACAATATGCAGAGACTTCGTTAAATACACACCCAGCTTGTACTTATTTAATAGTGGGTGGGGCCATTTAAACACTGGAACTATGAAGTGCCTATACAATCTCACATGGATAAGGTCATCAGGTGTTCTTAAGAGTCGTAGACTATTCGCGTCTACGTAAATATCCCTACTACCTATCCCAGCTATCCTAGGGTAGGCTTCATGCAGTTTTACATATTTCTTCACCCATCCCTTAGGCGGCATAGCATCGGCATCCGTGAATATCAGTATATCGCCAGAAGCCTCACTCTTACCCATGTTTAGAGCATGAGTAAAGTAGCCGTGGCTCTGGCTCAGTATAATTTGTCTTAACCCGTACCTATCGCATAACCCTTCAACAAATTTATTATCTCCCTTAATCACGAGCACCACCTCATAAGGCTTAATGACTTGCTGAGAGAGAGCCCGCAACAAATATCTTAAATGGGCTTCTGCGAGAGTTGGCACAATAACGGATACCTTAAGCACCTCTAATCCTCTTGTGAATGATATAATCTTCTAACGTAAATGTCGACTATTTGATTCCAGCTAGGAACTTCTGATCTGGGCTGTTTTCTGACTTCATATAGAAAGGCAGCTATTTCTTGTGCTAATGCTACATCGCTTTTATGAAGTTGCATCACCAGAGTTCTGCATCTTCCTGAAAAGTTTGCACCCCAAGGTTCGGCGACTACAACAGGCACACCAATAGCATTCGCCTCGTTAACTGTCAGCCCATAGGCTTCTTTCTCCGACAGTAGCCCAAATAGGGCAGCTCTGGACAGGTAAGTAATATATTCCTTGTATGGCTGTGGGGGCTTCAACTCATATTTTATTTTTAGCCCGTTTAAATGCTTCATTAACTTACAAGTATAGGAACCACTTCCAAATATCTTCAACTCTAGGTCCAACCTCATGTCATTAAGTATTTTCACGATGTTTGCAAGCCTGTGGACATTCTTGTATTTTTCAATCCTGCCGCTATACATTACGTAGTTCGATGGGCCCCAATTAATCTCTGAAAGCCATTCCTCAACGCCGTGCTCTATAGTTATGGGTTTAACACCGAAGTCCTGAGTCACAAGTCTTGACTCCATAGTAGAAACCGTATGAACGACACTAACAGATCGCAAAGAACTCTTAACATGACCTCTCCATGCCCGCCATAGGATTCGCCTAAATAAGGTATGACCAGTGCCATGATAATGCGGTGTTAGAACCTTATGTGCCTCATAACGTTTCAATACATTTAAAGAGTATATTGTCAGCACGCTATGTACACTGTGAAAGTGAATCACATCGCATTCCTTTACAGCGTCTAAAAGCCAACTTTTCAGCTTACCCCGCATCTTCGGAATGTGATATGCATCTCTGAGGACCCATACAGGCCACCTTAACACGCGAACACCATTAATCCACTCTTCTTTAGGATCGCTGATTTTTGATTCGCCACAAAGAACCATGACATTATCTCCTCTCCTAACAAGCCTTTCAGCCACAGATTTAACAACATACTCAACTCCACCTATATGCGGACAATATCTTGGGCATATGTGTATTATATTCATCATTTAGTCTTAGAAACTAGAACTTTGTAGGATGCTTATTCGTTATGTTAGCCTTTACCGCTTTGCTAACTCCTCTCATCCATGCCTTTCCCTCATCGCCGGCTAATGCCAGTAGTGGCGCTGTTGCGGGAAGCAACTTGTAGAAGGCTCTTATCCAGGGCGGTGGTCTACTATATGTTAGTGCTTGGTAGATTCCGAGGGTTGTTCTGCTTTTGTAGGCTTCCTCCTCTTCAGCGTTAGTTGTTCTTTCAGTTGTTGTATATGCCTCTGTGCAAAAGTGTGCATGATACCCCAGTTCAAGTGCCTTGAAAAGAATGTAGGAGTCTTCAGCTATGCAGGGCGGTATTGGCAACACTCGTTCGAAAACATTACGCTTCATTAACATGAGCTCCCCACTTGCAAATATGTGAAATCTTCTCCTTATTGGATCCGCTATTCTGTAAAACTTCGTTTGAGGACCTTTGGAAACGTTCACTTTACAGTAGACAAGGTCTACTTTTGTGTTCAAGTGGCTTAAAGCGTGTTCAAAGTTGTGTATTTTTGTATCCACATCGTTTAGCACGATTACACGTGATTCTTTAGGTATAAAACAGCTCCCGAAGTTAATAGCATCCCACTTACCCTTAGCCTCCCTATAAACGATAGTTGGATGATTAATCCTTTCACCACAAACAATGAGAAAAGGTACCCCTAACTCCTCTAAATCCGCTATCTTCCCCTCTACATGGCGTCGGTCTCTTGCCAGAACCATGAAAAAGGGCTTAGCACCAAGATCTTCGGTTTTCAAAACGGTCATGAATTACGCTCCACTTCCTTAAGGCTTATTGTTTTCAACGAGGTACACTTTGTATGCTCCGTCTCTAAGCTTCTCCACCCGTAGCATCTGGCTGTCTCCCGTCAGGTTTTGTGTCGTGACCGCGTAGAGTTTTTCAGCCTGTGCTTTTTCAAGTAGTATCTGCAGTGTTCCGCTTGTTACGCTGCTGACCTGCATGAGTCTGCTGGGCGTGGGGTTTCTTACTCCGATATGCACCCAGCTTGCTACGCTTGAGCTAACAACTATCGTTCCGTTCAGGTTTCTGCTGCCCAGCCATTCCGCAAGCTGCTTCAAATCATTCAATTCTTCACTGCCTGAGGGTGTGGCTGCGAAGCCACTTGTGAACTCTCTGAGTGCTCCGGCAAATCTTGAGAGCAACCCTATATTATAAGTGAAGGCGAGGCCAGGTATCATTATCAGGAGGAGGTAAGCGACATGAAGCCTTTTGTCTCTGCTCATCCTGTAGACGCCTGCGGCGGCGAGCGTTGAGACTATGGGTGCTGCCCCTATTAGAAACCTGTACCATGTTGCCGCCGAAGTATATGGTGCGAGCATCGGTGAGATGCCTGCAAGCATTAGCGTTACTAAGCCTGTCTTAGTGTATGTTGTTCTCCCGTTGGGTTGGAGCAGTGCTGCTATTGCGAAGGGCAGTGTTAAGCCGTATCCGGCTAGCAGGTAGCTTAGAACCATGGGCGACGCATCCTCGGAGTATGAAACCAAGCCTGCTGGGACAACGCCGAAAATCGCGCTTGAAGTATAGGGGCGTTTCCAATACCATGCCTCGAGTACGACTGAAGCTGTCAGCCCGATTAGGCCTGCTACTAAGCCCCTGTAATCCCTATCCCTTATGGACCTCAATGTGAGAACTAAGGAAACTGCTGCTGAGAATAGCGCAGTAACCTCATGGCTTAGAGCTGAGCAGACTGTCAGCAAGGCTATGCTTAACGCTTTCCTAGTATCCAGTTTCCTCCAAGAATCCATGACAGTGAGTGTAAGCATCATGAATACTGAGCCTAAGAGCTGGCGCTGATATTCCTCGGATATTCTTAGGTTGAGCACATAGAAAGTTGTGATCATTGAAGTGAAGAATGAACCGAGCCTGTCGAGCCTGAGCGTCTTCCTTGCTAGAAGGGCTGAGGAGAGTGAGAGCATTCCGTAGGCTACTGGCGGGTATATCTTAAGAGTATTCCATGCTCCCATGATAGCTGAGACGGGCAGTAGGATAATGTTGAGTAGGGGTGGACAGTTCCTCATTACCCCCATCCAGTAGTAGGACATGAAGGGGTTGAGGCTTGAGGAGAAATCCATAAGGTGGGCAACATACTCAACGGTGTCCCAGCCTATGAGCCAAGGCCACCATAAGATTTCCGGGATAAGCCTGTGAATGAAGCCGATTAGGAAGGCTACAGCTAGGTATAGACTGGGGCTACTCCATAAGTCGTCCCATGTTTTTGAAAGCCTGATTTGCTGCTTCTTGAAGAGTTCGGCTAGTGTTTCAGCCTGTTGGAAAACCACTGGTCTGCCTAAGACTGTGTGAAGGAGCAGGGCTATGGAGGTAATTGTTGAGCCTGAGACAAGGCAGGCTGCTGCACAGAAGAAGCCTTCACGAGTATAGTATGAGCCGAACAGTGGGCCAACGTACTCCGGGAGACTGGCGGATGCGTTTAGACATAGAGAAGCGAGCCTTCCGAAAAAGATGAGTGTGAAGCCGGCTAGGCTTAGCAGTATTGTTGAAGCGTAGCTGGAATTCTTCCAGAAAACCTTCAGGTCGAGGTAGGCTGCGAAGCACGCTAAGAGGGTTGCGAGCCAAGCCATGTAGTCGCAGACAACCCACCACTGGAAGCCCCCATACACTAATCCCCACTGGAAGCCGCTTTTCAAAGCCAAGTTCACCATGGAGACTGAGACAGCCAGTGCCGTTAATGCGAAGACAAACCTAACTCTTATTAGAAATGCCCAGAAATAGCTTAGGGAGGTCAATGACGCACCTTCCTGAGCATTCCGACTATTCTTTTCTCCATCCTCTTCAGTATTAAGGTTATTGTCGAGAGCATCAGCCCCTGTCCCCCCAGTATTATCAGTGCCGTGCCCAGCAGGGCCCAGCCCGAGTGCCATATTCCTAGAAACATAAACCTGTAGAGAACCCAAAAGTATATCATTCCCCCGGGTATTAGTGCTAGCGTAGTGATCACTGCGAATAGGAAAGCAGGGTTGTATATTCTTGCTAGGCTGATTATTGCTGAGAGTATTCTCGCCCCATGTTTTATGGAGGAGAGTTTCTTCTTCCCTATTCTATTCCTGTAGTTCACGGGCACCTCTGTTATATCGCCGCTTGCCGCTATCTGCATCGCTATCTCAGCCTCTATGTCGAAGCTTGTTGACTCTATCTGTAGGCTTTTCGCCTTCTCCGTTTCGAGCAGGTACATTCCAGAGCATATGTCACTCAGCTTCATGCCTGTTAGAAGGTTGAATGTTTTTGTTATCATCCAGTTTCCGAGCCTGTTTAAAAAAGGTATGTTCTTCCTGTTTATTCTAACACCTATTATCTCGTCATAGTTGTCCGCGTGCTCCAAGAACTTCCATATGTCTTTAGGGTCGTAAGTATGGTCTGCATCCATAATTAGTACGTACGGTGTTTCAGCATGCTCTACTCCTGTCTTAACCGCCCCAGCCTTCCCCTTCCCATGCTGGTACACCACTCTAACACTCTTCTCGCTCGCTATCTTCACCGTGTTATCCTTCGAGTAGCCGTCCACCACAAGGATGTTCATATAGCCCTCGTCTCTCAGCTCATCTATGATGATACCTATGGCCTCTTCCTCGTTTAAAGCTGGAAGTATTATGGTGACCTTCTGTTTATCCACCTGTATCTAACTCCCTCCTTGAGCTTCAGGTTAGCGGAGTCGATACTGATATTATGAGACCCTTGTATCCTAGGCTTCTTAGTGTAAGCTGCTTGGCCCCGAGCCAGAGCAGGTACTCAGGATTTTTAAGCCATTGTTTAAAGCTGGGGGCCCATTGTAAGACCCCGTTCCTGCCGTATAGTTCCAGCAGGCAGGAGGCTTGCTCTCCAGCCAGATGGAGGATTCTGGCTACGGGGGTTTGAACAAGTTTTGAAATAATTGTTCTAACCTTTTCAACTAGGGAGGGGTTTATTATTCTGCCCCTCAGCCGAGCAAGCCCCATGACCCCTCTGTAGAGAGCCTTTTCGAAAAAGCTTAGTCTACGCCAGTTTCCATTGCGGTAAGCCTTCTCCAAGACTGCTCTAAGCCTCTCATAGGTTAGATTGTAATCCGGGGGCTTTGTCGATAATGTATTGCTAAAGGGTTCTTGTCCAGAGGGATACACGCCTGTATTTTACGACAATAAGAAGAAAGATATAAGCTTTTTCCTGTAAAAGAGTTGTTTTCAGAAGATTACCTAAAAATAAAAACTTTTAATATAAATAAGCTTAAAGGAATTAAAAATCCTTTTTGGGTTTTTGCAAGGTTTTAGGATATTTTGAAGAATAAGGCATATGGAGCTGACGATAACAGAAGCAGCGTCCAAACCCTCGTCGCGAGCAAAACTGACACACTTATAAAACATTAGGCTCTAAGAGTTTTCAAGCCCTAACTTAAGCTTCCACGAAAAGTATGTATTAAACAACATAACCATAAGGTCCCACTTCTGTTTCTTTCTGTAATAATATTCATCTAACTAAGAGTAAAATGATTCTGTTAATCCTCTTAGAATCCTTCTTTTGCTCGGTAGGAAAAAGCTTTTATTTCTAGACTGCAATTCTTGGTTGGGGATATTAGGTATGGAGTCTAAAGATGACGAAATGCTAGAGGAACTAAAGAAGATTAGACAACTATTGGAGCCTAAACCAGCTCCACCCTCACCCCCTCCGCCAAAAGGATTATTAAATGAATTTAGAGATTTCATTTCGAAATACAAGGTCATGGGGATGACTGTCGCCTTCATCCTCGGCCTATACCTCGGAGCATTGGTGCAAGCACTCGTTAACGATTTAATCATGCCGATAATTCAATTCGCCACAC
>Ga0078972_1015858_pt1 | contig 11366 bp, 17 predicted proteins | sample YelNatPaOPGAMG01_FD_67568 | JGI IMG/M metagenome (GOLD analysis project Ga0078972, IMG submission 67568) | Hot spring thermophilic microbial communities from Obsidian Pool, Yellowstone National Park, USA - OP-RAMG-01 (SPADES assembly) (version 2) | ecosystem: Environmental > Aquatic > Thermal...
CTTTCCCCTCATCATGTTCTGACGTGAGCGAATCGGCATAGGGAGGCGAGGTTAGGCAAACGTCAACTTCACCGTAGTGTTTGAGAACAGCGTTTCGGGCTTTACCGCCCAAGAAATCTTTGGGGTTATGCCCAGCTTTGATTAGGCGTTTCTTACGCTTTTCGGGATCTCCGCCTCCCGTGTAAGTTTGAGCATAAGGCGGGCTTGTTATGGCTACATCTGCTCTGCTTAGAAGCTCGCTTAAACGTCGTGCGTCGCCGCAAATGTTAACTATTCTGCCTTTTGGCGTAAGCGTAGGATGCTTCTCCACGTTTAAACGGGCTTTCTCCATCCACTCGTAAAACCTCTTCTCCAACTCCACACAAACAGCGTTCCGCCCATGCAGAGCAGCAACAACGGCGGTTGAACCCGAACCACCCATAGGGTCAAGAATAACCTCACCTTCCTTAGTGAAATTCAAAATCAAAAATTTTAACAAATTCGTATTCATTTTAGCTGGATGAGTCACAGCATGTTCAAGGAAAGTTTTATACTTGCCGAAGGCTGGTGTAGGCTCAAAAAGAAGCTCTTCAGCAGGCATGATTTCTTCAAGCTTGCTTTTGAACTCCAACGTTTGCCCAAAAGAAAAATCAGCCTCTAAACAGGCGGGATTTGAACCCGCAGCTATGACGCCTCTGCGATTTTAGACAGTTTCGGCAGGTACTGCCTGACCGCTAGGCTGTTGTAGTGGTGTTTAGGCTGGTTTTCGCCTGTTTGGCCGTTGTATTGTGGCTTCAACGTTCTGGTGTAGTCTGCGTAGCGTGTGCTTGACCATTCAACCAGCATAAGACTTGGATTTTCAAGTATGCTCTCATGTTCTCTAGGAACTAGTGGAGGCGTTTTGTAATGGACGTTTCTTTCCATGGCGTCGTAGTCCACGCTAATTTGCATCATGTTTGGCGCGAAGAAGCCCCTGCTAAACTCAACTTTGCCCGTCTTCGGGTTTAGGCTCACCTTGAAAAAAGCTTGAAACCTACGTTTGTACCTGAACCTGCGTTGCCCGTAGCTTCCAGGCGTAAATTTCACGAAGAACTTTCCCGGCATGTGACGTTCCATGACGATTTGAGCCTTAGACTGGCCATAGTCTCGGTTAACTTTCATCATGACTTCTGCCAGAATTAGTCTAAGTTGCAGCCAGTCTGATGGTTCATAGTCTATTGTGAGCATCGGTATCCTCTTGTTTCTTCCTCCAACGTAAGCATAGAATGTCAGCAGCACCATTCCTCATCAATTGAAAAATTGCTGCATTTTTCATTTAGGAGCGAAAGAGTATGGATAAAAATGGAAAATATGTAGCAGGTTTAATCGTCTTAATCGGCGTTGTGCTCGTCGCTTTATACATAGCGAAGGTTGACGTTACTGCAAGATGGCGAACGCGCACCAGCGACACCACTGGCAACCTAAATCTTGCTATCAGCGGCGAAACCTATCTGCTTGACGCGAACAATCAGCGGATGTCTTTATCTATGATTGCAAAAATTGGAGTGTTTCCACTCTCGTTTTTCAAGGGGCAGACAGAAGTTACAGCGATGATTACGACACTATCATGGACTGCTTCGGGAACTGATGTTGATTGGTCAACCTTAAAGATTGATATTTCAGCGTCTGGAACGGGCGGATTCTCTAAAAGTAGCCAGCAGACAGCTCAGTATGGAAGCGTCAGCATAATTCTTCCAATAACGACAGCGCAGCTCGGCAGAACGCCAGCCAGCGGAGAAAGCGTAACGTGGACTGTGACCGTAACTGTTCAGGGGCAGGTGAAAGACAAGGCTGGAAGAACCTTAACCGCGCAGGCTCAACCGATAACTGCTACTGTAACGGCGGTTTGGTATGCGCCGACATTCGCTGTTTCAAGCTCAGCATCCACAACCACTGACGGAACCACAAGTTCAGGGGGATGCGGGCTACTGGGGCAACATGCCATCTGGGTTTACAATGTGCAGGCGACTCCGACAATTGTTGATTATGCAGTTCCAGCAGTTCAAGGAGTCATGGCCACGGCGGTCGCTTCGCTAGTTGTATCCACGGTCAAGTGGAGAAAGGCAAAACGGGTTCGAGGAAAACTAACTTCGGCTTGAAGTCGAAGGGTGACATTGAGGAAGCAAGCAGGGGCTACGTCATGGACCTTAGATGCGAAGTTTGCGGAAGACAAGTGTACATATGCGCCACATTCCGGTGAGAGGAAGGCGGTTTGACAATTTTTCCGTTGAAGAAATCGAGGAATTAGTCGGTGATGAATTTGTTCAACGCTATCTTCATCAACTGAAAAAATTGCCTACATTTTTCATTTAGGAGGGGAAAAACAGCTCGCAGGGCTGCTAGGCGGGTGATGGTAGTTGACGAGAAAAACTAAGATTATGCTCGTAGTCTTGGCATTTCTACTTCTAATTGTTGCTGGTATACAATACATGAAGATGGCAATTGTGGGAAACGTTCAAACGTGGTGGGATGTTCTTTCTCCACCGCAACAATGCATCATGCATTGGGGAGACCCGTTCCCAACAATCCGATTTGCGCTTATGACTTATGAAGAATATCGCCCATTACCTTTAATGTATAAAGATATTTTATGGCAGATTACAGGTCCAGATGGCAAAGTAACTTCTAAATGGGACAAAACAAACGACCTTGGCTGGGTGACAGACTACCTATATTATGATAGAGCTGGCACATGGAAGTATAAGGTGACGTTTTTCGGCGATGAAAAATACGCTGGAAGCACGGCAGAGGTTACAATAACGCGCGCGCGCATCCTCAAGCTTTAGTGTGGGAGCTTCCTCTTCCTCTTCTTTTTCTCTGCTGAGCAGGCTTGCTATGATGCTTCGAACCTGAGGTAGAAACATTAGGATTACGCATGCGAACGCTACGCCAGCCAGAACTGCCGGAGGCAACAATCCATGCTGAACTGTGATGGCGCATGCGGCTATGCTTACAACTGCAACCAGAGCCTTTTCAAGTGTGAATGTTTTCTCTCCAGCCTCGGCTGGTTTGGAAGTTTCCGCCTGTTCCTGCTGCTGGTTTTGCGGCTGCCCCGTGAGTGGGGACTGGGTGATCTCAACGATTGTGACCAACTTATCCTGGAAGTCTCCGAGAAGCTGCTCAAAAGTTATGAAGTCAATTAGAAAATCTTTTGAAAGGATGAAGCTTCTAAGTTTACTCTCGCTTGCCTTAAGCTCTTCATGGCTACTGTCAAGCTTCCGCAGTTCATCAGTGAACGTTAAAGTTTCCAGTGACACGGTTTATTCCCCTCGTTCTTTGTAGCTGTAGACGCACTCTTTACATTTGCAATATTTGCCGAAGTTGCAGCTCCACCCCACGGACCATGTGAAAACGTCCCTCTGTGTGAAGTTGACTGGAACGATAACCACGGTTACAGCGTCCTTTTCTCCATTCTTCCCCGTATAGTTCGTGCATTGGAAGCAGTATGGCGATGGAAGAGGCACAGCCACGTACTGTCTGTTGCTCATGTTTCCGCCTCCTTCAACTTTGACAGTTCAAGATGCCAACCGAGTAGGCAGCAAATGCAGGTGAATAGCTGGGTCGGCGAATCTTCGCCTAGCATGTAAACTTGTGGAAAGCGACATTTCACTTTTCGCTTCACCCATCTACAAGTGGCTTCGCCTTTTTGTCTCTGCAAAACCTCAACAGCTCGGCTGCACATTTAGGGTTGCCCACCTCTTTCTAAATGTTTAATAAGCCTTTTCAAGGCGAACCCGCTGGCAACTCCAACCGTGAAGGGTGCGAGGAAGCATAAGATGGACAGTGTTAACGCTTCCATCTTCTTACCTCCGCTTGTACATTATGAAGGCTCCGACAAGCATTCCGACAACCACTCCTGCTATGGGTTGCGCCTGAAGGTATTCAGCAATGTAGTAGCCGAGAACAGTTGGCAACGCAAGCACCGCAAAATCAACCAAATCCAGCTTCTTCGGAGTTATGTTTTGAGGCAGTTCACCAGTCGTCGTGAAGCCTTGCAGCACACGCCTAAGCGCGTCTCTTTCAGTTGCCATTGCGCTGAGTTCCTGTCCCATCTCTGCCAGTTTGCGGTCCTTTTCTCGGAGCTGCGCGTCCTTGCTTTTAACCAAGTCTTCAAGTTCAACGCTTGCTGGGGCGAAGAGGGCTATTTTTGCAAGCCACTCGGGCGGATGCTGTTTCGGCTCGTTTGACGGGGCGTCGGGCGTGAACAGGTGGACCTGAACCTTGCCAAGCCTGTAAATGTGCCAAGGCTGTGGAAACGTGTATATTGCGCCTGTGATTATGCCTTGGCTTAGGAAGCCCATGCCCAACGTAAACTTGCTTGACGGCTCGTTGGCTGCGTAGGCGTTTAACGGTTTATCCACGTGTCCAATTTGGATTAGAACGTGCTTCGTGAACAGCCTTTCACGTGTAACTATGATGCGGCATGTGTCTGTTAGGCGTGAGTTTTTAAACTGAGCCGCGACGCTGGCAAGCTCATCTCCAACGGGGTTTCCAGCCTTCTTCATGATGGCTTCAACGTCTTCAACGATCATCTGTTTAAAGTCATGTTCAACCTCAGGGCTGAGGAAAAGTGCAGTAGCATCGACAAGCGTGCCTCTGATGCGTTTAAGCAGTTTTTGTCCAGCATACCTTCCCAGAACCTCATAGTAGCCTAGGCTCACGCCAGGGGCAGCCGGCGCAATGTTTCGCCATAACATCCAAGCGGCCACGAAGATTATAAGGGCTAAGCCTGCCAATGCAACGGTTGGAAGCCACTCGAAGAAGTTTAAGGACTCGAACAACGCTTTTAGCGCCTCCTCTCCTCAGCCTCGCGGCGTAGGCGCCACTCTGAAAGCTCAGCCACGCGCCTTTGCAAGTAGAAAACGGCGATTAACACTACAATGCAGACTGCGAACGCTATCACCGCTAGGCTTCCAACAGTCACAACCGTCGAGTCCATTTTCGCCACCAAGTCGTTCACGTTTGCCTCGAAGCTTGCAATCTCGTTGCGCCATCTTTCCCACATCCTTTCACTTATCTCATCAGCCGTTGGAAAACGTGGCGCCTCCACCACAGCAGCCTTCATTTTTATGCTTACGGCGGAAGCGTCAACGTCAAACTCTATGCCCTTAGCTGCCCTTCCACCCTCAAACAATCCTATGGTTATAGTCTGATTAACAATCTTGTCGTAAAGTATCTGCACGTCAACAGTGTAGACGTCGAAGGCTTCAGTGCTGAATTCAACCTGCACAGGGCTTGTCACCGCCTTGTAAAGGCTGTTACCCAACGTTGAAACCTGAACGCTCACGTTGTTTGTGTAGACGAAGCTGATTACAATTTTCGCCGGCGCGTAAAACTCGTAGCTTGGAAGCCTTAATGACGCCACTTCCAGCCCTTGCCCTTGAACTGAACCTGCCAAGAATGAAGCCAAAAGCAAACCCGTCACAATGGAGGCGAAAACCTCACTTCCCCTCAACTTTGGCACCCCTCAACTTTTCAATTAAAGCCTTAGCCAACTCCGTGCCCAACGCTGAGCCGAAGCCCGTGCTGACTCCGATAACTACAACCTGCAAAAGCCCTTCCGTTTCCAAAGTCAAGGCTTTTCACCCTCCCGCCAAATGAGCCTCCTTCCAGCTTGCTGAGGCTGAGGCTCACGGTCTTCCGCTTTTGATTCTGTCCCATGAGATGCTAGTGCTCCCTTGAACAGCGACTCTGGAACATAAACGACTATGGGACACGATGGAACAGACACCACTACCGGGACAACTGATCCCGCAACATTGACTGGTTGCATAGGTGATGCTGATGTTAACGGCTTCTCCAGCCCTTCAACTGCTTCTGGAGGTATGCTGGGATTTGAACCCAGCCTTGTCTTCCGCTTCCGCCCAAAAATGAGGTAACCCACTAGGGCTACAGTGCAACCAATCGACACCAGCAGGCTTAGGTTTTGAACTGCTTCGAGAACTTCATTCAGCGTTGTTTCTCATCTCCTCCTCTTTAACTTCAGCTTGCTATGACGTATCCTCCAGCAACGTTGGAAGCCGTTTTGTTTTCAACCCAAACAAGTGGCACCTGCAGTGCGGTTAGTCCGCTGTGGAACAGCATCGTTTGCTGTCCAGAGGCGATGTTGACTTTTGCTGCGTCGTAGAGCTGCACAGTGACGGAGCCGTTGAAATCCGAAGATGCCGTGTTGTTTACTGTCACGTTGCAGCTGGCGTATCGGTTTACTGAAGCGTTGTATTCGAAGGTTACGCTTTCAACTGTGAGCTTTGACGGTTGAACAACTATCTCAACAATGAAGGGTTTAAACAGCGTGTACCCTTGTATGGCGGATGAAACCGTGAAGGCGAACATTGAAGCAACCAGCAGAGCCATGCAGGCGAAAACCCACGCTGGCACGGTAACCTTTCTCATCCCCTTTTCACCTCCACCTTTTGGCTCCCCTCAATGAAGCCCTTAACCTCTTCTATGACTGCGTCCAGCTTGTCTGTGGGGTAGCCCTCGTGTGAAAGGTCATTTCTGGCTGCCATGAGAAGCGCTAATGGGCGTGTTGCCTCAACAACCTCAGCGGTTTCCTTCACCCCCAAATTTTTTGTGAGCCAAAGCCAAAAGGTTAAAGCCTTGCCTGCCTCCTTGTAGACTTTACTTGTTAACGCAGCCCTCTTAACTTCCAGGTACAGTTCTTCTGGAACCCTAATGTTAAGCTGCTTCTTCAAAGGGAGCCCTCTAAAGGATAAATATGTAGCTTGCTAGCAAGCTAGCAAAATAGCAATCAACGGTTTTTTCCAAGTGCTTGCAGCATTACCGCATTGACGATTCCAGCGTGAACAGGTTCCCTTTCCAATTCGCAGAGGAAATAGTTCAGCTTAACTGTTAAGTTTAATATTTTCGGGTTAAGCTTAACTTTTCCCTGAACGGCGGATGCTAAGCCCGTTTTTCCATGCTGGCAGAGGGTAAGCCAGAAAACTGTTTCCACGGTTTCTCCAGCCTTAACGTTCAACCCGAGTTCCCTTGCAAGCCAGAAGGTTCTCCTAACGTTTGCGCCCAAGTCGTTGTTGAAAAGCTTGTCGCCTTCCACCCCGTAACGTTTGCTAAGCTCAAAAGCCATCTTAAGCATCCGTGCAAGTGTTGGATGCTCATTTACCTCAGTCATAACGCGGATTTGCCTAGCACGTATTCCAAGGTCTACAGCGCCGTTTCTGCTTTTGGCAAGAACCCTGTACAAGCCTTTGTTTGGAAGAGTCCCCCCGAGGCTTCTGCCCAAGGCAAGCTCGCTGGTTAGGGCGTATGTGGTGTCAAATGGCAAATCCTCGTTAAATTCCCCTTCTTCACGCGGAAACACGTAGCCGCAGCTTGTGCAAACCCGCTCGCCCATTTCAGCGTCCTCAACAACCCTCGCGTTTAAGCATTCCGGACAGACAAACTTAAGCCTGTCAGGCGTAATCCGCCCAATCTTCGCCCTGAGCAAGGCTTCCAACCTTTCCTCAACTCGGCTGAGCTCATCAAGCGGAACGCCAAGCCTTTCGGCTATGAGCTCGCGGTCTGACAGCTGCTCATGATACTTCAACGTGAAAAGCTTGCCTAAAATTTTGAGCCCGCCATCCTCACATGCCAAGTCGAAGCCGCCTATTTATCTACTGGGGACCCGCCATCCCCGTGCAAGAGTCTAGGGAAGGGGCTGCTGACTTCCCCTCCTTGGACTCTAGCTCCACTTTTTCGCTTCTTGTAAAACCTCATCTGTCAGCTTAAGAGCCAACAGCTTATCCCAAGCAGCAGCCACAACGTCCTTCAGAAAATTGACGGTTTTCTCCTCTGAGGCTTCACCCACAACCTTAATGGCTTCGTCAAGAAGGTTAAGCGGATAATACTCCGCAAGCTTATCATAAAGCTTTTTCTCCACTCTCTTCCGCGCTTCAACTCTCTTCTCCGTTTCAGCCTTCACTTTGGCGAAGGCTTCCTCTGCAGTGGCAGGCTTAAATGTCACCGCCTCCACGAGGGCTTGGGCTTCAGGCGCCGTTAAGCCTTTATCCGCAACGGCTTCCGCAACTTTAACGCGCACTTCGGGAGGAGCCTGCTTCAAGGCTTCCGCGACACCCGCCACTTCGCGGGCTGAACGCTCATGCTTGACGGCGTACTCGAAAAGCTTAGTCTTAACTTCCTCAGGAGCGTGGCGGATCTCCCTTGTAACACCCTCAGGCAACATTTCTACACGTGTAGAAATGTTAGTTGGCAATGATTCTCTGCATCCTTCAACCTCTTCATAGTGTATAATCATCTTTGAAACATAGTCATGGGATTTTCCTACTCTGTCGCCAAGAGCTTTCTGCGTTGGGTAAGCTTCTGGAAAACGTTGCATCATCTCCTTAAGCCATCTTCCACGCTCATAATCCGTTATGTCATCGCGCTGCTCGTTTTCAATGAAAGCGTGTTCCATAGCCTGCTGGTCCGTCAGTTCAGCCACAACGCATGGCACAGCATCCAGCCCAGCCTTCTCCGCAGCTTTCAACCTTCTGGCGCCGCAGACAACCTCAAATTTTCCTTCATGAACCCGTGAAGGGCGAACTATGATGGGCTCTAAAACCCCGTGAGCTTTGACGCTCCCAGCAAGTTCGTCAAGGCGAGCCATATCCACTCCCACCCGTATCAGAAAGGCTGCTGGAACCAGCGATTTTAAGGGCAGAATTTGAAGGATTCTCTCGTCTGCTCCCGCCGCCTTCGCCTTCGAAGTTATGAATTGCGATTCATAGGATGTCCCGTTCAAGCCGTCATACCTCTATAGAACCATAAATGTATCCATCCAAGTACACATATAAACTTTTCCGTCACACTAAAAGCAAGCCTAATCTGGTCAGCGTGGGCTTCTTGACCAATGGATTAGTCTATTATTTAGTGCCTCAAGTAAACGTTAAAGAACACCTGGATGCGCCTATCGTGGCTCCTTAAAGTCTGCTTGCTTCCTTTTAATATCGTGCTTCCACACTTGGGACACTTAGACATTGAAGCCCTAGCCATGTTTGCCCCATCACGGGTTTAACACAATAGCAAATAAAAGCTTCTATTGCAAACAAATTTGGAGTAAAAGGGAATCCACCGCCTCTCTCGTCAACGCTCGCTTTTTCGAGGTAATCCGTACTCGAGGAGGAGTCTCCTTATCGCGTCTTTGGCGAACTCTGTCTTGCTGCGATATCCGAACTTTCCAACGATCCTGCTTACTTCTTCATCCAGTTCCTTAGGAATTTTGTATACTGCATAATCCGATTCTTTCTCTTTCTCACCCATATATTTCACCATATATGGTTACTTCTAAGATTTTCTTAAGAAAATATAAAGGTTATGACAAAGCTCTCTTAGACATTATTAACAGAAAGTGAGATAAAAATGCGCGTTAAGCTTCCACAACGGGTCATTTAATCCGCATTAATTCAAAATTAACCTTACCTTTGTCGATTGCACGCTTTATGCTCTTTTCTATGTCATTTAGTGCGGCGTAGCCTGATTTAACCTCTGCCAGAATCACTTCTGAAATTTTTCCCTTAGAAAAAAGACCGTCAAAAATGACAAAGTCTAGGATCGCCGAGAAATCTTGCATCTCTTGGATGATGCTTAAACGTTGGCAGGTAAGGACAGATATTTTCAAGCATTAATCCTTTGGAAACAGCTCTGCTCCGTTTTCTGGCATCTTCTCTTTCTTCTTGTAAGCGTCTTTCAAAATCAAGCTTTAGCTCTCTAAGTCTATTCAGCAATCTATTCAGCAAATCTTTTTTCGCTTTCTTGCCAAACGTTAACCTCGCTTCATTCAATCTAAATAATTCGTTACAGAACGGACATTCACAGTATATTTCCGGTTGCGTTTTAAGATAATCTATTAGGGCGATTTTTGAAACCAACGTCATCGCCAACATAAATTTCCATTTACATGATAAAATATTTTTGCTGAGTTAATCAGCCTTAAATTCTATAGGAACAATTTACAATAATTGTTATTTAAATGCGCTTGAAGCTTTATATGCACAATTTCCTAAGCTTAAAGTGAATAAAAATGGACTGGGCTTCAGCATTATTGCAAGCCATACTGACTGTAATTATTGGGGTAACCGTGTATGCACTTGGTCAAGTCGCTGTGAAATTTTTTATAGAACCTCTCGATAAACTATCTGAAACCATCGGTGAAGTATTAGACACGCTTGTTTACTATTCCAACATCTATACGAACCCTGTTATTGAACATGAACCTATAGAGATGACTACTTTGAGAAAAGATGCTGAGAAGACACTTCGGCAAAAAGCGACACTATTACTTTCCAAGGCGAGTAGAGTAAGACTTTATGGCTTTGCCTCATTTTTTAGGGTTATACCTCCAAAGAAAAACATTATCGAAGCACATAAAGAGCTAATATTTTTATCAAACTCCTGCTTCTCTGGCAACCCTGAAGGGACTTTTAAGTCAGCTGAGAAAATCAAAATTCTTCTTACAAGTAGAAAGGCTCCACCATCCATTCCCGATAAATTGAGAGTCCCTTACAAATGAAAAACACGCTAAGCCATTGAGGTTCTGAGAGCAAGTTTTATACTCATGTTAGGCAAGAAATGAGGTTTTCCCAGCCCTCAGCTTTTAATTTTACTAAAGCTTTAGGAGTTTTTAGTATGTTATATAATCTTTTCGGAAAATTGTTGTATGCTCTTTTAGTAACTTTTGTCCAAGTTACCCTCCTCTGATAGGGATATAGGTGAGAGTCTTTCTCTAACAGTGCAACTTTCATATCGCTTTCTATTACGCCAAGTGCCCAAACAAATCCGTCTGAAACAACAACCACTCTGTCACCTATACACATTTCATTCTTGAACATCTTTCCTTGGGGTGTAGTTTCCTCCCAGCCAATAGCTATGTAATCATGGCGAAGCCAGTCACCCAAGATAACAGACTTGGTTTCATCAGGGTCTTTCTCCCTGTGCCCTGCAACAATTTTCCAGTATTGCATTTACAATCTCAAAGAGATTTTTACCAACTAAAAATATAATACTTGCTTTTTATCAACAACGACCTTATAACTTCTCAAGCCTTTTACTTCCCAGCTTGAAGCATCCAGAAAACAAATATTTATTGCAATCGGGCTAATTTTTAGGATTTCTTCTTTTAGTGTCTCGTAATAGAATAACGAAAATTCAATGGCCAAAAAGAATTTGTCTAAATAAACAGCAAGTAATGATATACTAGTGCCATAAGTCTTTAAACATATTATCGCTATATAGACAGCTTAGATGTGTTATGGATAAGACGGATGTTATCCTCTGCCAACTCTTGTTAATGAATTCCAGGCTTTCTTACCGCAGATTGGCTGATATGCTTAATCTATCTGTGGCTGCAGTTC
>Ga0078972_1012598_pt2 | contig 11365 bp, 9 predicted proteins | sample YelNatPaOPGAMG01_FD_67568 | JGI IMG/M metagenome (GOLD analysis project Ga0078972, IMG submission 67568) | Hot spring thermophilic microbial communities from Obsidian Pool, Yellowstone National Park, USA - OP-RAMG-01 (SPADES assembly) (version 2) | ecosystem: Environmental > Aquatic > Thermal...
CTTAACACGCATGCGCCACAATATATGCAAAGCTCTTCTATGAGCCCAACCTCCCCAGTCTTCCAATACAAGGCGTTTGTGGGACAAGCTTTTATGCAAAGTTTACATTCAACGCCTTCGCATATCCTCTTGTTGATGCTTATGCTTCCTTCAACAAAAAACTCCTTTACGCCTAGTGGTGCTAAAAGTTCCTCTCTGCGCTTCTTTTTCTCTTTTTCAGCAGTTTCCATTAAAGTTTGGAATATGTCAAAGCTTGAAGGCTTAGTGGAATTGTGTTTTTTGGGCATCGGCTTCCTCTTTTTAACCCATTACAGATTTAACTCGTATAATGTTCATGGATTATAATTATTTATCCCAAATATGCATTAAGAATGCGTTAAAACTTGAAGTTTATAACCAACCTTTATTTTATTAGTTGTTGGTTGAAAAGAAATGTGCGAGTTTAAAGTAATCCTTGACGGAAAAACAGTATTCAAAGACGTAATATACGCCAAAACAGAAAGCAACAACGTAATAGTCAAAGACGTCCTCGGAGAATCTAAAGAATTTAGAAACTGCAAAATAACAGAAGTTGACGTAAACTCCACCCGCTTAGTCCTATCAACCTTAAAGGTTTAAAATCCAATCAGCGAAACAAGAAAACCTGCAGTCAAACCAAACAAAATTGGAAAAGGCAGACCAGGAAACATACCCCTCTTCTCCAACATTTTAAAAGCCAAAAGGCATCCGACTAAAATGCCAATTAAAGAGGCTAAACATGGAAAGAAGCCAAAATAAAGGAGCATGTGTCCAGAAAGCATTGAATAAAAAGTCAAATCGCCTAACCCCATTTGGATGTCCTTAAAAGAGAAGCTTAACCCCCTAAGCTGCTCAAGTCCGCTATGGGCTATTTTTCCAACAGGTCCATGATAAACAGCAAAAGCATCATAAACCGCCAAAAAACTCAGAATCAAAAAAGAACTTAAGGTTGGAATAGAAAAGCCTAAAAAAGCACCTAAACCCCCTCCTAAACAAAGAATCACCGCATCGCAAAATTTGCTGCGTGTCTTAAAAATTATAAAATCAACAATTGCTGTTATGAATACAGACAAGGTCAAAATTAAAGTTTCCACATGAGGGACGATAAATAGCGAAAATGCAGCGCTCAAGTAAATTACTGAAAGCAAAAACACAGCGGTTGTCAGAGCAAAACCAATAATCAAATTGATTAGCTTATGGTTTCTCTTTCTCAAAAGCAAATATAACATCGACGCTCCCAAACCCACAAGAATAACGAAATAGAAGGCGTTGCCAACCGACCCAACTCCCTCTGGAAATGGGGTTACCGCATAAGTTTCAATGGATGATGCCCAAATTAAGAAAGCACAAAAAACTCCAAATAATAAGCTTGCCAAAATAGGCGTCAAACGTACAAGTCCCAAATTGATTTTGCCATCCAAGGCTCTTACCCTAACTTGTCAATAACTGTTTCAACTTTCAAGTAGCACTTGTTACAGAATAAACTTTGCTTTCTGTCCGTGTCGAATATGGAATTGGAGAAATACATAACACAAAAGGGGTTAGAACAATGCCTCAAACCCAAAGTGTGTCCAAGCTCATGCACCGCCTCCTTTGTGCTTCTCTCCAGAAAAAGCTCCATGTTTGGAGCCTCTCCATAAAATTCAGGCTTAAGCCTCCATAAAGAAATTAAAGCCGCTTTTCCGGGGCATTCTGCCTCTCCAAAAACGAAATTTAACTCTGGAACAAAAATGTCAACATCCACTATACCCAAAACTCTGTCTGAGGCTTTTTCTTTTTCTGCATACTCTTGAATCTTACGCAATATGGCTCCAGAAAAATATTGATTTCTTGTTTTGTCAAAGGCTTCTTCTGGAATTGGCAATTTTTCAGTAATGGTAATGCATTTTGTTTTTGGAAAAATAATTCTTATGTTTTCCTGAATCCTTTGGATTATATTAGAATTTATTTGTCCAATTTGTAAAATTCCAATCTTCATGTTTTCACTTTAAACTTCAAATACGTCGCCAGCCCTTGGGGCAATAGCCTCTAAACCTAATTCACTCTTTATCCACTTTGCAAACAATTCACAGTTTCCCTCTGCACCATGAACCACATAAACCTTAGGATTTCCACCAAGATTCTTAACTGCATCTTTAAGTTGACTTGCGCCACAATGGGATGAAAAATCAAAATGCTCAACACGCGCCTTAACCTTCCTCATTTTCCCATCAATAAGGCACACACCCTTCTCCAGTAACTCCCTTCCAGGCGTTCCTGGAATCTGATAGCTTACTAAAAATATGGCGTTATGTGCCTTTTTCCCAATTTTTGAAGTGTAAAAAACCGCCGGACCACCCTTAAGCATTCCGGCAGGCGAAATTATCACACCAGGTGTCTTAATCGCTTTTCTTCGGTCCCTCCAACCCTCAACCCAATCCACAGAATGCATGGCATCCATGAAAAGCCTTGGGTCTTTAAGAAAATCCTTATAGTTCATAATGATTCTGCTTGCTTCCCGCGCCATCCCATCCATAGTAATGGGATACTCAAAATGGTGGGCTGCCAAAACGCATGCGATTTCTTGGGACCTTCCAACTCCAAAGGCTGGAACAAGAACTGAACCTCCCTTTTCAACAACATCCGTCACTTCATCAACGAAGCGTTTCTCCAGTTCCAAGCGTTCCGTATGGTCTTCATCGGCATATGTGCTTTCAATTATCACGGCGTCCAAGTCGCCATACTCCATTTTTGCACCTTCCAAAAGCCTCGTGTCAGTTGTATTAAAGTCGCCCGTGTAAAGCACACGCTTTCCTTCAGCTTCAATTAGTATTTGTGCGCTTCCTGGAATGTGTCCAGCGCTAAAGAGTTGGAATTTCATGTCTCCAATTTTTTCTTCAACGCCGAAATCCACGTGCTTGTTATTTCTCATCATTGATTTTAGTTCAAGGTATTCGTATGGCAAATAGTAGCTGGAAAGGTGAATGAAATCAGAAATCAGTATTTGTGTCAGTTCCAAATTTAATCTATTAGTATATAATGGCTTTTTTTCGTGAATGTAAAAAATTGGAACAGCTCCAGAATGGTCAAGGTGACTGTGGGTTAGGATTACCGCATCCACATCTTTCGGGGGTACATGCATGGGAAATCCTGGCTCATGATTTAACATGACGCCATAATCAAGCAAAACTTGTGTTTTCTCAGTTTTTACTGTGATCGCTATTCTGCCAACTTCTTGGGCTCCGCCTAGAAAGCCAATTTTTAATGAACTCATGTTTTTCATCCGCTAACGCAGTAATCATGCTCTCTGCTATTTTAAAAATGTATTGACTTTCTGGTTGGAAAAACCCTGACAAGTCCCTTTTTTATGGATTTCAAAATTTCATCAATATCAGAAGAAGCTTGAACTTCTGTGTAAACACTCCATAACTCATCAGCATTATGGGCGTCACTGCCGGCGACGCCAGGCAACCCCATCTCTTTTGCCAAGTTTTCAGCCATTTTGTTGAGTTGCGATGATAAGGCACCATTTAAAACTTCTATGGCGTCAACATGATAATTTTTCGCCAAATCTCCAAGACCATAAGCTCTGTATGGATGAGCAACAATAACTATGCCTCCTCTTTCCTTTGCAAAGTCTATTACATTCTCAACAGTCCATGGTTGAGAAGGCAATTCTGCAACTCCCAAAACTATTAGGTCACCATCAAACGTGGCTATTTCAACCCCTGGAATTATTAGAATGTCTGGATAAGCGGAAGCCAATTGTTTCACTTTAATATAACCTTCAACTCGATTGTGGTCGGTGATGGCAACGGCTTTGATGAATGGGTGCGCATAGAGTTGTTCAACTATAGTTTTGGGTTGGATTGAGGAGTCGAAGGAATAGGTTGTGTGAACATGCAAATCAACGTTAATCATGACTTCTCACATTTACTCCTAAGAATTTTCTCTAATTCTGTTAAAATGGCTTCACTTCGTTCTTTTTTAATGTCGAAACACTTAAAACCAATATTCTTTTTCGAACACGCCTTCCTACAACTTTTTAGAACAGTTTGATTCCAATTTTCTGGGTCGTTAAACAGAAAAACCGCCTCATAAGTCATGCCGCCGACATATTCAGCCACCTGATTTGCCACATACTCCACAGTTTCTTTGTCAAGTGGAAGAACAGTTTCATGCTGTGAAAGAGGGTAAACTTCATCAAGTTCCAGCGGAATAACGCCGAATGGAGCAGCATAAAAGCAAATGTGAACCTGGTTTAAACGTTCTTTTGGCATACGCTTCAGCAATTTCTTAACGTTTTTGAATTCTTGCGATTTGTGATATGGTTTTGTTCGAGTTTGAGGTATGAGGAAGAGGATTTTTGATTTCTCTGGTGGAGAATACCTTCCCAGCATCCTTTTCCTATGCCTAAAAACTTCAGGGCGCATAAGCCCAACAGAATTGAAGAAGAAAATTCCGCTTTTCTTAATTGATGGGCTATGCTTTTCAATGAAATCCTCATATTTTTTCAGCCCTTTGAGAGCTTGAAGCAACGCTGGATGCCCATGCGCTCTTAATTCTATATGCTCCCATAACCTACCGTCTTTTATGGCTTGTTTTATGCGTTTTATTTCTGCAAGGCAAACGTAAAGATTGTGCTCAGCAAGAAAAACCTGCCTTTCCCTTTGAGGCATTTCCATGGCTTCTTTCGGTGTCGTCTTTGAACATTTTGGACATGTGCACGGGAAATATTCAAGTTCACCAAGTCTAGCCGTGCCATATTCTGTCATGTAGCGGTTTTCTCTGGCGTATATGGCGTAGGCTGCGGAGTCGAAAAGGTCGCATCCAAGACTCACAGCTAAAGAAAAAATAAGTGGATGTCCAGCACCAAAAAGGTGGAGGGGCTTTTCAATGGGTAAATTTGCTTTAGCCGTCATAATCATATCCACCAAAACATCGAAGCGGTAGGACCCCATAACTTCTGTTGGGCTTCCTAAGGCGTAAATTTGAAAGGGCAATTTTCCCATTTCAACGGCAGATTTGGCTATTAAGTCTAAAAATTTGCCTCCTTGAACTGGACCAACCCAAAGAATATCATCCCGCGTTTTAATTTTGAAGAATGTCTTTGCTCTCTTTAAAGTCTCGTTTACTGTTTGCTCCGCATGAGCTCTTGAAACTTTCCATCCGGTGGGCCAGTCCAAAATCGTGGCTATGTCCGTGTTTATGTTTTCTTGGTAATGCACGATTTCGGTGGGACTTATCTCTACGCCGCCATAAACGAGAATTTGGTATGCACCAGAATCGGTCATTATCACTTTGTCATAATCCAAAAACTTGTGTAAACCCTCTTCTGCCGGCTGATTTTTGAAACGTTTCTTCAAAATGTAAGCATTCGTTATCAAAGCCTCACAGCCAAACTCCTCCTGAATCTTTCTGGGCGGGATAGGCTGAATAATGGGGTTTATGACTGGAAAAAGCAGAGGAGTTTCCACAGTGCCGCTTTTGGTTTTAAGTTTTCCAATTCTCGCAAGCAAATCTTTTTCTTTAATTTCAAAACTCATTATCGAACCTAACAGAATCAGATAAACACGCTTATAAAAATGTGAGCAAATATAGTTAACTTAAAATGTGGTCTTAAAATGAATTTGAATAAACTTGTCAAGGAGGAGCTTTCTGGCAATATCGCTAAATCTTTTGTTGAACAGATTGCGCGTTTTCACAGAATTCAAGCTTCCACAATGTTTCATGAAGCAGCTGAATATGTCAGAAATGAACTCATAAAAATAGGATTAAAAGATGCAGCAATCGAACAGTTCACAGCTGACGGCAAAACTAAATATTGGACCTACACCAGCCCAATTGGCTGGACTGTGAAAAGCGCTGAGCTCTACCTTATGGAACCAGAAGAAAAGCTCATTGTACGTTATGAGGATGTGCCAACTTGTTTGCATGCTTTCAGCAAGGCTACGCCGCCTGAAGGTGTAATAGCAGAACTCGTCGATGTTGGTGCGGGAACAAAACCTAAAGACTACGAAGGAAAAGATGTAAAAGGCAAGTTTGTCCTAGCCACGGGAAGAGCCAAACAAGTTCACGAACAAGCAGTTTTAAAATATGGAGCGTTAGGCGTAATAACAGACACTTGCTGGGAATTCCCAAACGTCCGTGAAAGCTTAGACATACCAGATGCACACGCATACCAAGGCATATGGCCAAAAGCCGAAGAAATAGACAAAATAACATTCGGCTTTTCCTTAAGCAAACGCCAAGGCAACCACTTGCGGGCTTTACTTAAAAGTGGCAAAACTGTAAAACTTAAAGCCAAAGTGGATGCCCAACTGTTCACTGGAAATTTGGACGTTGTCACAGCGACAATACGCGGCGCCTCAAAACCAGACGAAGAAATTTTCCTAATCGCTCACTTATGCCATCCGAAACCAAGCGCAAACGACAACGCTTCCGGCAGCGGTCTACTATTAGAAATTGCCAGAACCATCAGAGCACTAATTGATTCTGGCAAGATTGCACTTCCAGCAAGGACTATACGCTTTATATGGGTTCCAGAAACTTTCGGTTCAGTAGCCTACTTATCCAAACATGAAGAACTGTACTCGAAACTTGTTGCCGGCATAAACCTTGACATGGTTGGCCAAGATCAAGAATTATGCAAATCCACCCTCACTCTTGACAACACGCCAGATTCTCTGCCTTCATATCTTAACGACTACGTTTTCAGCCTAATAGAACAATCAGTGAAAGAATTCGACAGCCAAACAATGTTTGGCGTTTCATCCACATTCCGCTATCGCACTAGCACATTCAGCGGCGGAAGCGACCACGCCGAATTTAACAATTCCACAGTAGGAGTCCCATGCGTCATGCTACTCCAGTGGCCCGACTTATACTACCACACAAGCATGGACACTATTGACAAAGTTAGCGCTGACACCCTCAAAAGAATAGGATGGATAACAACAGTTGCAGCATTGACACTTGCAAACGCCACCGGGGAAACGGCTTTTCTTTTGGCAAGCCAAACAGCCAAGAAAGGTATCATAAGGATAGAAGAAGCCTCCAGAGAAGCTATAGAAGAATTATTCAAAAAGAAGGAAGACCCAAAACTCAAGGATAAACCAGAAGAGTTAGCTAAAGAACTCGCGAAAACAGCATTCCACTTTAAGAATAGAATAGAACACATCATCTGGCGCGAGCAAAAAGCAATAATATCAGTGAAAAGACTCGGAGAAAATCCAGAATTAGGCGCTCTCCTAAACAGGTATTGCGAAGACATCGCAAACCTAGGGCAAAAAGAAATTGCAACTTTCGAAGAATCCTTGAACTTTATTGCAAGAGCATTAAGTGTAACTCTTCCAACCAATCTGGAAGAAACAGAAACTGAAGCGGAGCTAAAGAGGCTTATTCCCAGAAGATTGTTTAAAGGCACACTTGATACGGAAGCGCTGAAGCAGGCGTTAAGCGAAAAAGAATATGAATGGTATGAAGAAATATGGGACAAAGACCCGGGATTCGGAAAGAAAATGGAAGAAATTGTGAACTTTATTGATGGAAAAAGAAGCGCTTATAACATTTTAATGGCTGTCTCAGCAGAGTACGACGAAACAAACCCAGAGTATGTCCTAAGATTCCTAAAAGATATGGAAAAAGCAAAACTTGTCACATTTGAATAACACATAATAAATGTTGACCATCAAGATTTTTTCTTCATCCTAGTCTCTTTTAGGAGAAGCGGTAGCAATGCGGATATTCCTATAGCGAAACCAGAAGCATAAAATGGCGCAAACGGACCCCAAACATCCCAAAGGATGCCGCTTAGGGCATTTCCAACCATCTGTCCAACCCAGAAAGTTGTTGCTGAAATCCCGTTTACAAGACCCCACTTTGAAGTTGGTGTGGCTTCCATCATAAGAGTTTGGAAGGCTGGCCATGAAGCGTTCAATATTGCATTCGAAAGAAACATGAAAATTATTAACTCCATTGTGTTTCGTGAATAGGCAAACAACAAAAAGAACGGAGAAGAAGCTGCGAACGTTACAAGCATTACTTTTCTTCTGTCAAACAAATTGCTCCACTTACCCCCTGGAATCTGCACAATTATGGAAGCAAATCCGAAACCTATGGCGTACAATATACCTATAAACGTGTAGTCAACTGGAAAGTTTGATTCCACAAAAACGGGAATCACGGGGCTGGTTACGCCTATGCCAATTCCCTGAATTATGTTAATCAAAGAGAAAATAAGAATGACGAACATGTATCCACTAGTAACGCCAACTTTTTCGTTTTTCTCATTAAAGGTTAAAGGTTGCGGTTTTCTGCGGGTCTCTTGCATAACGAGCGTTAAGGGGAAAACTGCAAAAATCAACGCTGAACAGGCAAAGAAAGGAAAGCGTATGCCAAAATAGTCAGCTGCAACCCCGCCTAAGAAAGGCGCAACCGTGGAGCCTATAAGCCAAGAAATGTTTGTCCAACTGTAGGCTGAAGCCATTGTTTTAGTTGAGGAAGCATCAGCAACAATAGCCCATCGAATTGGCAAGTATAAGCCAGTTGCAAAACCAGAGAGCATAGCCCAAGGCACCAAATCCACCCAATTGTTGGCTAAAGCATACATTAACGGTGGGAAAGCAGCCACCAATGTGCCTAACGCATGCAATCCTTTTCTGCCGTATCTGTCAGATAGGAATCCGCTGAGTATTTGCATTACCGCAGCCACAGCATTAGATATAGAAAATACAAAACCAAGTTCCGTCATAGAGGCGTTAAGATAATCTTTTATGTATATGGGCAATATGGGACTAAACAAATTGATGGCTAAGGAGCTCACCAAGAAAACGATGGAAAGGATTAGTATGTTTCTCCCATAGGCCATAAATGGTTTCAATTTCTTTGCCCCTTACCAAACTAAACCGACCACCACTCGAAAATAGCGGTCATCTATTTAAGAATTATTGGGGAATCCTATTTTTCGTTTTAGCCAAACACACTTATATTACATTTTTCATTAGGGATTATGCCGCGAAGGAACCTAAAATGGTTTGTACCATAGAAATTTATGAAAAACCAAAACTTAGCAACCCCATCTTAATTGAGGGCTTGCCTGGAATAGGATTCGTAGCCAACATTGCAGCCCTCCATTTAATCCATGAATTGAAGGCTAAGCTTTTCGCAGAAATATTCTCAGACTCTTTCCAAGACTTAGCAGTCACCACGGAAACAGGAGGCGCACGTTCTCCGATAAATGAACTGTACTATTACAAAGCCTCTAATAACAAGCGAGACTTAATCATATGGTATGGCAATACACAAGCCCTCACAACCTTCGGACAGTACGAGCTTTGCGGACGCGTTTTAGACGTAGCCAAAGAATTGGGCTGCAATTACGTAATAACTTTGGGCGGCTTCAAAAAAGACGAAGTAAAAACGCCGCCGGAAATCTACTGTGCAGCATCAGACCCTGAAACATTAAACGAAGCCTTAAACCTAGGGGCAAAAGTGATGATTGGACAAATATTCGGCGTAGCTGGGCTCTTAATAGGACTTGGCAAACTCAGAGGCTTTAAGGGCTTCTCGCTTTTGGTTGAAACTTTAGGCACATATCCAGACGCAAACGCCACAAAATATGCATTAGAGGCTTTAAACAAATTTTTGGATATGAACATAGACTTGGCAAGGTTGAATGCTGCAGCAGAGAAGACTGAAAAAATATTGGAATCCTTCGGTTTGATTAGAACTGCGGAAGAGGAAAAGAAGAAGGAAGAACAAAAATTCCGCTGGTTCGTTTAGCCTTCACTTGCATTATGAAAATTTTCAATTCTATCGAGAATTTTCTCTATTCTCCAGTGAGTTTTCATTTCATGTTTCCATTCCTTTGGAAGTTTATGCTTAAACCTTCCAGCTGCACGCCCATCCATAATAATGATTGCCCCTTTGTCTTCTGGGCTGCGTAAAAGTCTTCCAGCAGACTGCGCCAGTGCGTTTAAGCATGGAATATCATTTGCGTATTCTATTGCCTTATCCCCAAATTTTTCTCTGAAATATTCGTAAACGGCAGCTTGAAGCTCAGTCTTTTTTGGGTATGGCAAACCAACAACAACCACAGCTGACAACATGCTTCTTCCTCCAGCGGACATGTCAACTCCCTCGCTTATCTTTCCCCTCGCTACTCCAAAAACCACACAACGTTCATGGTCTTTCAAAAATTGGAGCACATCCAAAATTCCAGTGCCCCTCTGCTCCATGATAAAGGGCAAATCAAACTTTGCTATGCCTGCGATTTCCTGCATAACCTCGTAGGAAGGAAAGTAAACCGCTACTCGCCCATCAATTTTATTAATTATTTGTTTAAGATGCTCAGCAATTCTTTTCCATTGGATTTCGTTACGTTTCTCAAACTTTGTTGTAACCGCCTTATCCACTATGATAAGCCTATTTTCTGGCGGAAAAGGACTTGGAAGTTCCATGGTTTCGCAGCGTTTCCTTTCAATCCCTAAAACATCCATGTAATAGTTTATGTGCCAAAGCGTTCCAGACATGAGGATGGCGGAGCGAAGCTTATTGATGACGCTTGCAGCCAAGGCTGGGTCTAAGCAGCGAATTCCAATTCTCACGCTTTTCCTTCCATCCCTATCGATTTCCACGTTCATGTATCGGACATAACTTGAACCAGTTAGGCTGACCCAGTCTGAAAGAAAGCTTGCACATCTTGACAAATAAGAAATTGGACTTTTGCCAACTTCCGCCCTTTTGTATCGGATGATTTCTCCTTTATCAGAGAGTTCAGAAATTAATTCCATTAACTTTTCAACATCAAACTTCAACTCTTTTAAGATAGCATCAGTTAGGATGTTTTTTCCAATAATATGTTCAACGTCCACACCGTATTTTTTGTAAACTTTCCTTCCAAGTTTAACCATAACCCTATAGAGGGCATCCAAAAAACCGAAATCATCCAAACCAAAGGTTTCAACTTCCTTCAAAGCCCTTCTAACAGAAGTTAATGAAAGCTCATCTGAAAAAATGCCAGCAGCATAATAAGGCAAACTGTGAGCTTCATCAAAGACACAGTTAACATCTTTAATTCGCCACCCAGCCTTCCCCAAAACTGAGCCTCTAACAGAATCAACAAGAAGGTAATTGTAGTTGCCTATAATGATGTCAGCATACTTTGCAAGAATTTTAGTAGCTTCATATGGACAAATTTCCTTTTCATAGCAAATCCCATAAACTTCATCAGGCATCAAGGGGCCAACTTCTCTAATCTTGTTTATTACGTTGTAGGCGTGCCAACTTGGCTTCCACCCGCTGTAGGTTCGCTCATAATATTTGCAGGTTTTTCCAAAGGTGCCTTCCTTCAAGCCTTTGCAATAGT
>Ga0078972_1015861_pt1 | contig 11364 bp, 11 predicted proteins | sample YelNatPaOPGAMG01_FD_67568 | JGI IMG/M metagenome (GOLD analysis project Ga0078972, IMG submission 67568) | Hot spring thermophilic microbial communities from Obsidian Pool, Yellowstone National Park, USA - OP-RAMG-01 (SPADES assembly) (version 2) | ecosystem: Environmental > Aquatic > Thermal...
TGAGCTCAACGAGGGTGAGGGGAAAACGATTCGGCTCCCTGGAGTGGAGCAAATAGGACCAGCCGTCTACTCCGAGGGGCTTGTCCCCTTGGTCGAGTATGAGGCTTTTGAGCCCTTGCCAGTGGCTCCCATAGTAAGAGAGGTCAGGGCCGATTGAACCCAAGTTTAGATAAGGCTTGCATTCATCAGAATCGAGGACAGTGATGAACTCTTCATATTCGTCCCCGTTCTGAAGGGCCTTCACCGCCTTGTTGCATATCAAAAGGTGAGCAATGTTTGCGGGCATTTTCCCATTTCCTTTCTTTCCCTCCTGGAACACCTCCTCCCTATGGACTGGTCCAGAAGAAGTTGTCTCTCATCTCTGTGCACAGGCTTCGGCGTTGACGAATTCCATCTCGGCCACTTTCACCGGCTGCAGGCTTGCTCCTTCCCGGTGACATCTGCGGAGCTTTGCCTTTTTGTCTCGTTGCCCCTCCAGGAGGAAAACACAAATCATCAGCCGCCCATGGGCCCTGACGGCTCAGAAAGCCGTGTAACCGGCCTTTTAACTCGGCCACATCTCCCCAGGGCGGCTTCTTGAGGACACAGCCTCACTCGGTAGCAGGATAGAACTACTGGATCCCACGTGAAAGAAATCGCAGCCGTCTTCCAACGGATCACGACTCGGCGCCTTTCTCCATTGACCCTTCTCGACACGAACCCAATCGACCTCATGGCCAGCCTGCAGATCCAGTGCAAGCCCTCTGAAGTTCCCCCAAAGGAAATAAAACAGGCTCACGCGTCCACTTCCCGATAAGGGAGCTAGGGGCCTGACACGATCTCCTTTCTCCCGAGGTGGCCCGGACGATAGGTCACGACACGTTCCCTCTAACCGACCGACCATGCCCTTTCAGTTCCCACATCGTCAGAACCCCCTGGCGACGAAAAGAAGATGGCGGGGCTAAGAACATGCAGGGGAACGCCCTTTTCGTCTCATATGAAAAGTGGTGCTCCTGCACTTTTAAAGAACCAAACCGAACTCGCTGTTATATTCGGCATCCACAATTATGGGCCCACCGGGATGATTGCTCCTCTCGACCCTTCCTTCGTGCTGCAACTTGTGAAATTGTCTCCAGCGGACAGGGACCAGCAGCTGGCTGGCTTCCAATGGCTCATCTTTTTCGAGGAGAATCAAGTAGTTGGGCTTAAGAGCGGCTGGCAAGACCTCAACGCTGTCAAACGCCTGATAACAGGCCTCTTTCAATTCCTCATTCGAGTTGAACGCCCGCAACGTGAGCAGGCAAGCGCCCTCGAACTCCTCGTAGGCTCGTTGATAGGCCTGATTCCACCGCCCGGCGATTGGCCCCTGGTATACTTCATCCTGGAGCATGTCGACCTCATTGCTGTCGTGCGACTCACGATATGTTTCCAAACCACTCCTCCACAAACCCGCCCATCTCCTCCCTTATCCCCTCAAATTGCCCGTCCAGTAGGGGCGCAACCCCGCTGCACCCCCCTGCTTCCAGGCCCGTACCTCCTCGCCCTCTTGCTGTCTCGCTAACTTGCTGTCTCGCTAACTCGCTCCCCCGTCCCCTCACACCCTCGCCTTTCGCCATCTCGCTCTCTCGCTGATTCGCTGACTCGCCCATTCGCAAATCTGCTGGTGGGTTATGGGGATGTCAGGCACCTGGACCATCTTCTCGCCGGCGCGGAGTATGGGTTGGCGTTGGCTGGTGAGGGGGTTTTCGGCCCAGACCTGGCGGATGGCGATGGTGCCACGGCGGTAGCGGCCGTCGACCTGCCGGATGCAGCGGCCCAGGCCCCCGCGCTCCAGTTCTGTGAGGGCCAGGATCACGTAAGGGAAGAGCTGCAGGGCCCGGGCGTAGAGGGTAAGGCCGAATTCCAGGGGCTCCCCCGCCTCGCAGCGGACTTTCAGTGCCCTCGGACGGATCGGACGCTCTGCAACCTCCACGGGGTGGCCGCTGCCGGGGAGGGGTGGTTGGATGGCGAAGGGGCGGGGGACATCGCGACCGCGATCGCTTTCTGGGTTCAGGGTGCTGACCAGGAAGGCGACGGGGCAGGTGGCGGCCAGGGGGCAGGCGGCGCACTCCCGCGCCTCTCGGTTCAGGCAGAAGCGGTTACGGAGGGCGTGGAAGAATGCGCCGCGGATAGCCGAGCCCTGGTGCTCGTTCAATTCAATTGGCGTCTGCACTTCGGCGACGAAGCGCAGGCGATGGGCGGTGAAATTCTTCATAAAATCCTCCCGGACGCGCTTCCGCAAACTCTCCCCGCTGGTAGAGATGCTTTCGCACATCCACGCACAGATGGGACTTGCCGGCGTAACCATCGGGCAGCTCCTGGTAGCCGTATTCCGCCCTGGCCATCTCCCACAGGCCGAAGGGCCCGTACCGGATTAAAATGTCCACTAGGGGCGGGAAGCGGCGTGCCCTGAAGTCGTCCAGCACCTGGGGCAGATTGTGCCAGTCCCCAATGGTCAACCCGCCGCAGAACCAGGAGATGTAGTTGCCGTAGAGGTCGAAGTGCGAGTGATGGGCATAGAGGATCTCCAGAAAGCAGTTCTGGCCCTTAAAGGCTGCTGCTGGCCGCTTGCGGGTCAGGTGTCCCAGGGCGTATCCCGGCCGCCCTCCGGGGATGATACTGTAGCCATCCCAGAGCATCCTTCCGGCGCGTTCCAGCCCGAACCTTTCCACGTAGCGCTCGATGGGTGTCGTCTTATCGATATCGAAGAGCTGAACCTGCTCCAGGCAATGGCGCAGGTAGACGATCACCCCTTGCCTTCCGAAGGTTTTCAGCGCCTTCTGGATGGCCAGGAACGTTCGGGCTGGTGGGATCTTCTCCGCGTGGAAGGGTGAGCAACTGATCAGGACGGCATTGAGCCCTGCTTCCCTCAGAGCGACGAATTTCGCGGCCACATCATCCTCGTGAAGGCACCAGCCGGCGTTGGTCTCAACGTAGCAGGGGATGCCCAGCTCTGCCGCTATCCGGACGCCCTCCAGCAGGAGGGGGAAATTCAGGAACGGTTCTCCTCCGGTCAGGTGCACCTGGAAGCGATGGTGCCAATTCCTGGCAGCTTGCAGCGCTTGCCGCAGTGTTTGGGGCGACATCCACTCTTTCCAGCGCGGCCCGCAGTTATACAGGCAATGCTTACAGGCGCACTGACACTGATGGCTCATGATAATGCCCAGGTCGGTGGGGCAGAGAGGGTTTTGGTACATGTGATGAGCGTTTCCCTTCAGTACTTGCGCGCGGCGGCACGCTCTTCTGGTGCATGGCTGGTCACGAACTCCCCTGTTCGTCCGTTGGATAACCTTCCTACCCGGTCAGTTCCAGCGCGAATGTCAGTTGGGCCATGCTGGGTGGGGGAAAACGATGGGCATGGGTAGCTCCTTACTGCTTGCTCATGAGTAGCGTCGCTCCTTGTTTGCTACCCGCACGCTTGTAGATTTCTTTCAACAACAGCGCATCCCCATCAAAAGCCAACATACCTTGTGGAGTTTCGAAAGTGGCAATACGCCAATCAAGAGCGTGTTTTACAGATTCCGGGACAACACAAAGAACGTGATTTTCAGCTTTAAGGATGTTCGATAACTGAGAAGCACCCGGCTGACCCGTGATAACGATCCTGTCTAGTTCTGCCAACGAATAGCATTTACCAAGTTGTCCGACCCGAATGTCGGCAAAGGGTTGAACATACCGTCTGTAGCCATAGATCACAACCTTTGGCTTCCCTCCCTCGGTTGGGACTTCGCACTTCTGGATCTTAGCTCTGGTTAGAATGGTTCTCAAGTCCACCTCGTAGTTGCCGCTTCGCTGCCGCTCCTTTTCCTCCCGCAAGTCGAAGACTTCAAGGCTGGGAAGGGAAGCCCGGAAGGAATGCACTCTTTGGTATGCTTCGATCCAGGGTATGGCTTTCTTAAGCTTTAGATCCGCTTTGACAGTTTGGTAAAGGGACTCTGCCCCCAAGGCGGAAGCGTAGGCTTGGGTTATTTCATCCACCCTGTTTAGAATAGCGGCCTTCTCTTGCGGTGCTGAGCGGGTATCCCTCTGAATAAGGTCCTTCAGCCGTTCTACCAGGATGCAGGAAGTCAGAAGACCACCATAGGTAGTGACGAACCAAGCTCTGGCATCCGCCTCTTCATACCATCCCTGAATATACCTTTCCAGTTCTTCACGCTCAATGCAATTATCTCGGTAACGTTCCATGGCAGATACCACATTGGGAGGAGCGATAAGGTAGGCTTCTCCAACCCTATGCCGTCCAACCCTGCCTAGTCTCTGAATAAAGTTAGCCGTATCGGTGGCTTCAAAGATAAGATAATCACAATCAAAATCCACTCCCACCTCTATGGCGCTGGTCCCGATGACGATCATCTTTTCTTTAAAGGAACGATAGCTGGGGTCACATAGCCCACGATAGACGCCTATCACTTCCCGTTCTATCCTTAGCTCTTCTACCAACTTGTCCTCAAGCCAGATGGCTGCGTGGACGGAGTTAAGGATGATGACCAGGGGGATGCGGCTGGCGATGTCTCTGGAGCGGTGCATGGCACGGATTTCGTCAAGTAAATCCCTTACCTTTTTGAACACCACTTCAACGACTTGCCCCGAAGGTTCAAGAGCTACCAAATTGACCGGATGGATCACAGTCGCCTCTCCGACCTGAGCACGGGCGACCGCTCGCTGGCTGACATCGTATGGCGCAAGCAGTTGTTCTAGCAGTTCAGCCACCCCTCGGCTTGGGGTGGCACTGAGCAGGATGATTCGGTCAAACATCCCCAAGGCTCTAGCATAATGAAGCATAAAAAGCATGTGGGCCAGTTCTACCCCGCCATACATATGGAATTCGTCTATAACCAGGGTGGTAAAGTTCTGCAAAAAGGGCCACAGTTCATGCCCACGATGATACCTGAGGCCCAGGATGTTAAAAAGCGTGTCTGGGTTTGTCAGAAGTAACGTCGTCTTCTTTTCCTTTAGGGTTTTCAACAATGCCATGCCTTTGGTACGTAGATGTAATTCCTTCTGAAAGCCCTCGAGGGTCTCGGCATCAATGCGAATGAGCACAACCTCGGCTTGGGAGTACCTCTGCTGGTCAAACTCGGCTTCGGCCACTGAGTCAAGCATGTAGTAGGTACGCCCGAAAGCGTCCAGTGTCCTGCAGATGCTGCGCAACTGATCCTCTATAAGGGCGTTGGTGGGGTAGATGAAAAGAGCCGAGGCCCCACGCTCGATCTGAGGATCTTCCATGATGGGGACGAGGGCAGCGGCAGTTTTGCCGCTGCCCGTCTTAGAAGTCAAGAGAAATGTTTTGTGCTCATGCCAAAGGTCGAGCAGTGCCGCCTGATGGGGATAAGCTGTCCAGCCAGCCCTGGCATAAACTGGGTGATCTAGTTTTGGCAAACGATAAGCAGCTAAGCGCATTCTACCACCTCTGCCCATTGAAGAACCCTCCGGGGCACGTGGACGATATCTACGCCAGCCTTCACCAGCCAGTCACCTTCTAGAGTAAGGTCACGAAGGAGCAAGAAGGGGGCGATGCTCACCACCGAATAGGTTATGACCCTGCCACTCACATCTAACGGGTTAACCAGATGGGTAGGACGAAACCGCTCAGAGGAGAAAATAGCCCTTGGCACTTTGATCTCCTCAATTGTGAGACGACAGGGAACTCTCTTCTTGCCCAGGCGTATCACCCTCGGCAGTCTTGCCCCCTGGCGGGCAAAGGCATAGAAGCTGAACCTCGTGCCCAGGTCAACACAGCTTCGCTTGCCTAGCATGGGCGTATTCTTAGCTTTGTAGGTGGGATCCTGAGTCTGTTGAGTCTTGGAGTTGACAGCGTTAAAAGTAAGCACCGTCTTCCCAGCGCCAACACTGTGGGCAGGCAAAGGGTAGATGCTCATTTCAGCAAGGTCCTCCTCATAAGTCGGCACTCTCTGATACACGATGCTTCGTTCGAAGCGGTTCAGGGCGTAGCTCAGGGCATAGTTGTGCACTACCGCCTCAGTGGACGAGATGCCAGCCACATCGGAGGAAGCGAACCACAGGTAGTCGTGGGTCTCCAGCTGACAACGATAGAGTCTGATTCCCCGCTCGCTCAGTGTGATCATGGCGCCTCCTATTTTTTAGGCCACACAGCCTTTTTATCGCCCTGCTGCTCTCGGAAGCGAATGGCATCCCGGTAAGCACCATCCACAAACTCTTTGGAGAGGTCAAAGTTCCTCACCTCTTCAAGCAGCGCCTCTACCTCCTTCGGATCGAGCACCTTTACCCTCTTCACATTGGCGGCCTGTGCAGCGTAGCGGTCGAGGATTGGCTTCACCGAAGCGGCATCCAGCTCTGAAGCCCGCCCCATTGCCTCGTTCAGTTCTAGGGTAAGCTCCAGCGGCGTGATGATCTCCTCCCAGCCAGCGGCGATGCCAATCACTTGGTTGCGCACATCGCCGCTGATCCTCGTTTCGGCACCGTACTGGTGAGCGCTCAAGATGGCCTTTAAAGCCAGGACGAACTCCTTCCAAGTGACGCTTTGGAGGGAGACCACACTCGCAAAGAGGGAAGCAGGGCGGACGGAGTGGCGTGGGAAAAGGGCCCGTTCCGTCAGAATGGTGTTGTCATTAATGGCATTCTGGGTGATAGCCTCGTGGATATCTTCATAGGGCGCCAGCGAGAAGGCCGTGGAGTAAGATATGCGGTGTTTAATATTGGCAACCTTGTGGCCCTCATCGGGCTTCTGGACGGATGCAAACGTGCCACCGAAAAGAACGCACCTGGGGCATCTGAGGCACAGATGGTCCTTCAGGTAACACTCGTCAATAGGGATGCCATGGATCTCGGCTGCTGTGCGTAGCAGGATCTCCAGTCTTCTTGATTCTACAGCTTTCTGCTTGGAGCCGAAGAAGGCCACCCGTTGCATCGGCGTGGAGTCCGAAACAGATGTAGGAGTCATCACGGTGTTGAGTTCCCTCGACTCCTCGGTTCTGAGGATGGTGTAGTCGAGCACCTCCCGTAGGAGACAAACCTGGAGCGTCTCTGCCGTCAGGATAGGCTTAGGCTCGTCTACGAAGTAATCATCTAACACCTTCAAACTTTTTAGCATATCCATGATTATTCCTCCTCTTCGATTTCTTCAACGATCTCCGCGACCTCCTTGCCCTTCTCGGCAAGGAAGGCAGCAATGTCCTCACGTTTGGCTCCGGTTGCCCCAGCCAGCGCCTTTTCGCTTGGATAGGGCAGGCGCTCGAAGCTCACCCTTGGATCGCTCCAGGCCTGACGCAGGGCCTGGTCATCCCCATATTTGGCCCTGAGGAAAGCGGCCCAATCGCCCATCACGCCTTGCAGATATTCCAGCAGACGCAGCTTCTGCTGGTAGTAGGTGGCGTATTCGACCCGGCTGAGCAACGTTGGACGGGCGGTCAGCGGAGCCCGCTGCAAAAGGTCCAGGAGCTTCTCAATACCCGCTCTAAGCTGGTTATGGGCCTCCGGCGAAAGGTAGCCTGTGGCATCGCTCATCTCATGGGTGCGCACGGCAAAGCCCAGAAGGTCCTCCAGTCCCCATTCGCCTGTCCTGACCTGCTGTAGTAGCTTGCCCACCGGCCCCATCGTGGCGTGGCGAGACCTACCCCCTTCTTTATCTCTGTAAGACGAGAGATAGGCGCCGAAATGGTGAGCGATCTCCTCGACCTCCGGCTTAGCTGCCTCGAAGTCGAACCGCTCCCAGTGTACAGCTATTGGCTTTCGAAACATCATACCAGCACCTCCTTTATGTTTTCTAAATGCTCCAGGTCGCTCATAGAGATTCTGCCGTTTTCGGCCACCATCTCTATGCGACGGAGCAACTTTCCAGGTGATCCTGCAGTAAGGATCTCGAAAACGTCGTTTCTCGGCGGATAATCGAGCCGAGGTGTAATGAGAAAGGCCGAGGCCAACGCTTTCAGCCACTTCTTGGCCTCCGCAACTGATATCCAGGTAGCCCCTTGCAGCTTCGGGAGCTGTCTGAGGGGAGCGACTGGCGGAACGTAGGTGACACCGTTACAGGAGGTCATCACTGTATCGAAATTCTCTTCATCGCCAATGACTGCTACAGCACAGTCAAGGGCTAAGGAGAGTACAAGCCCTATAAATAATCGCTTGATCGCTGCCTTGGTCTCGGAGTCGCCTTCCTCGCTGATGGCGCTTCCTCGCCTGATGGGGTTGGCGCAAGGCATTAGAATCAGGTTCGGCGTCTGACAGACAAGGTCGAACTGTCGCCCGCCCTGATAAGCTACCTCACGGGCTTCCTGGGCAAAGGCATCATCTAACCTGAGATGATAAATCTCCTCCGCTACCTCTTCCCAGCTCCCAAAGTGTCTGTCCCACCGCTCTCTGGCGGCCTGTATATCCTCTCCAAGGTGTTTCTTCAAGAACTTTACGATTTCTTTGATATTGTCATTGTGCGTCTCCTCACGCAATCGGTAAGCAAATAGCTCCACGATATCTGTTGCTGTAAGCCCATATAAATCGGCGCTCAGCACTTGGCGGGCGGTGTTATCAACGAAGCCCAGACTGAGCCGATGGTCTGGATCGGGGTTAGTCCAGTCCATCAATTTAAGGGCAGTCTTGCGGAAAGTCTCTGCTTTGTCCACGAGCACTTCACCGGCAATCCGCCCCATCGCCAACCTGGGCATGAGCACAATCAGCTCAGCGGCTTTAGTGCCTAAGATGACCTGTCGGAGTATCCTCTCATAGTAGCAACTGGTGCAAATCACTGGACCAGAGACGTTTTCATAGGCAAAAGCACGGTTGGAAGAGGCTTCCGTTCTATCGGAGATGTCTGCCAGCATTTGAACTCCTTGGCGAAAGGGAGCATTGCAGATAGGACATAAGTGCTCAACGTCTTTGGGGCGTGTCAGATTCTTCTTGGCTTCCACATAATGCTGTAACTGGCGTTTGGCGTACAAAAGGATGTCCTCGTCCATGCCACTTGGTACAAGAAGATCTCGCATCAGTATACTTGCCATCTTTTCGGCAAGACCTTCGATGGTTGGTGGGGCTTTCATGGCGGTAAACGCCTTGTTGGCGATGCCAACCAAAGTTTGAATGAGGGCTTCCTCTCGCTTACTTGCGGGCGCATACTCCACACGTTCCACATCACCCAGTCCGACAGCGACCCCTGGCAGCCGCCAGAAGTAATCTACGGTAAAGGCCATGTCTTTCGCTGGCATTAAAGTGGAAGTGCTCGTCAGAGCAGAAAAGGAGCCTTCACCGAATATACGTTCATATCCTTCTCGAACCATTAGCTGCTCTCGCTCCCCAATTAGACCCGTATCGGGGTCCACCACATACCTGAAGAATTTAAAGATGGCCATCTCTGTGTAGGCTTCACCCATACGAGCCAAAAAGTTGTTCGCCTCTTGTTCTGGCAGTTGGGTGGGTTCCATTATCAGCAACCTGTGATATTCTGAGGGAACTTTTTCCCTCAGGTCTGCCAACGAGTGGACATCCGCCAGCCGAGCGATGGCACTATCTCCAGTGTAATCTAGAAGTGCTCTCAGGTTAAAATATTTATAAGCGTTATCACGTCGTACATCCTTGGCTTCCTTCCGTCGTACCCTCTTGGAGGCGATCTTAAGGTAGGTTTCAAGCCACTGGTAATCAAAGAGCTCTGGTTTAGGAAGGAAGGTTTGCAAGATGTTACGCCCCACGACCAAGTCAGCCAGTGTCTCCTTCCTTTGCCTCAAAATTTCATCTATCGCTTTGGAGAAAGCGTCCCGAAGCTCAGCGGCAGTGACCGACTTTGCTTCTTCCCTGGTACTTGAGACATAGATAGTGCCTTCTGCGTAGTGGAGCAAGGGCTGCCAGCCCGCCTGGCAAAAGGTCTCTTGAGCAGCCCTGTGCAGCAAGGTTGTGGATACGCCGCGGATGTTAACGAGATGGTATTCTACCTTGAGATATCGCCCCAAGCTGGAAGAGCGAAGGTATTCCACGGCTTCTAACAGGCTTGGGATTGATACCAGGTTGTCAACGGTATCTATGATATCAACCAAATGTCCCCATCTTTGGCTATCCTGGCTAGTTAGAAGGCTACTGACCACCGCTGTCGGCGTTCGCTCATGGCGCATATGCAATCTGACCAGCGTCTTGGCAAGCTCTGCTCCAGACAGGTTGCATGCTTGGCAGATCTCCGCAATCAGTTTAGCCGATAATTGCACATTGGTATCCGACACAAATTCGCCACCGTGCACATACGCTTGCCACTCCGGCGTGCCTTTCCCAGCATCATGGGTCGCCGCAGCCAAAATAAGCGCGTTCTCCTCATTCTCGGTGAGATTTAACTCCTCCCGAAGGATGGGCAGCAGCACGACCATCACATCCAAGGAATTCAGCGAATGCTCGAACAGAGACTGCTCGAAGCCGCGCTTTTTGCCGATGACATCCTTCCATCCCCAGCGGATCATGCCTTCTATGATCCTAGCTCTTACATCCTGGAGTTTTTCTCTCATAATGGTTCCCTCCTTAAAAAATTAAATTATCAGCTCTTGACCCGAACCAATCTCCCATTGCTTTACCTATTTATCCCCTCAAACCGCCCGTCCAGTAGGGGGCGCAACCCCGCTGCACCCCCTGCTTCCAGGCTCGTGCCTCCTCGCCCTCTTGCTGTCTCGCTAACTCGCTCCCCCGTCCCTTCGCCCCCTCATTGACTCGCCGATTCGCCCACTCCCGCCGCCTACCGACGCTCCTCCGCCACCCGGCAGCTCAAGCTGGGTTGGTCGGGACGATCAGGCCTTCAGTCGCATTGGCCGGCTCCCGGTAGTCCAGCACATCATCGGGGGCTTGGGTTACGAAAATGTAAACAGCCACATAAAAACTTTCCTGCGTACGTGGGTTCACCTGCGTTTTCTCCGCGCCCCATCACGTACAGCTTGCAGGTTCAGGACTTCGGCCACCTCGAAGCGGGGCGGCAGGGCATCTTTCACCGGCCGCAGGCGCACGCAGGGAGGAAAGTACCCCATACGGCCGTGAAGCTCGGCGATCAATAGCACTGCGCTGTAATTGAGGGAAGGCAGGTTGATCACGATCGACTCCGTCTGCCATTGCTGCGGCGTGAGGCCGACGGCATCGGCCATGGCCACGACCTGCGGCGCCAGGGGCTGCTCGGAGTCGATCTGGCTGGGGACCTCGATGACGCTGGCGATCTTCTGGCAGCTCAGATCTTCTATCTGAGCAATTTGCTCCGGGGTCAGGGGATGGGCGAAGTTGAGCAGGATCATCACAGTATCTCCGAGTAGAGCGTAACTTGCACCGGATGCCTGGGGTAGCCGAAGGCAATGCCTTCGGCTACCCCTACCCCAGCATAATTGATTGCGCTGGACCAGGGGTACTCCTCCGCTTGAG
>Ga0078972_1015862_pt1 | contig 11364 bp, 12 predicted proteins | sample YelNatPaOPGAMG01_FD_67568 | JGI IMG/M metagenome (GOLD analysis project Ga0078972, IMG submission 67568) | Hot spring thermophilic microbial communities from Obsidian Pool, Yellowstone National Park, USA - OP-RAMG-01 (SPADES assembly) (version 2) | ecosystem: Environmental > Aquatic > Thermal...
TATCTATTGCTGCTAATTTAGCCGAGGGATATGGCAAAACAAGTAAAGCAGAAAAATTGAGATTTTTTAATATTGCTCAGGGTTCATTAAAAGAATGCTCTTACTACCTGATTTTATCAAAAGATCTAAATTACATTAATAATTACGATGAATTGGAATCATTGTTAAACGATGTTGCTAAGTTAATTAAAGCTTACATCCAGGCAATTAGCAAATCAATGGAGTAATAGTTAATATTCTAAATTCTATATTCAACATTCGACATTCTATATTCGACATTCTATATTCGACATTCAAAGTTCTTTATGATTCACTCGAAAAAACTCTATCTCTCCGGACACACCGGAATGTTCGGTTCAGCAATCCTTCGTAAACTTCAGAAAGAAGGTTATTCTAATAATATTGTATTACGAACTTCTAATGAATTAGATTTACGAAACCAAACTGCTGTGAATGATTTCTTTAAAACTGAAAGACCAGAAATTGTAATAATTGCTGCTGCAAAGGCGGGTGGAATACTCGCCAAATATGTTTAGTGGTACTAGTTTATTTAAGAAAATTTTATGATAAAGGATTTAGAATGAAAGTAGTAATTCTGGCAGGTGGTTTAGGCACAAGATTATCAGAAGAGACCACAGTAAAACCAAAACCAATGGTTGAGATTGGTGGTAAACCAATACTTTGGCATATTATGAAAATTTATTCACATTACGGATTTAATGAGTTTATTATTTGTCTTGGTTATAAAGGTTATTTGATTAAAGAATACTTCGCAAATTATTTCCTCCACCAATCTGATATTACAGTTGACCTAAAGAATAATAAAATAGAGACTCATAATAATTATGCGGAACCCTGGAAAGTTACTCTCGTTGATACGGGCGATAATACTATGACAGGAGGCAGGATTTTACGTGTTAAAGATTATGTTGGTAATGAAACTTTTATGTTGACTTATGGAGATGGTGTTGCTGATGTCAATATTAATGAAGTGCTCAAATTTCATGAAAGCAGAAATAAATTAGCAACCGTAACTGCTGCACAACCTACCGGAAGATTCGGTTCATTGGAAATTGATGCCGAAAGTAATGTTAAATCTTTTATTGAAAAACCATCGGGTGATGGAAAGTGGGTTAATGCAGGTTTCTTTGTTTTAGAACCTCAAGTTTTTAACTTTATTGAAGGAGATAACACATCCTTTGAACGTGAACCACTTGAAAATTTGGCAAAGCAAAATCAATTATCAGCTTATCATCATAGAGGTTTTTGGATGCCGATGGATAAACTTTCTGATAAAAACGAACTTGAAAATTTATGGGCTTCAAATAAAGCACCGTGGAAAATATGGTAACAACACTAATGACACGAATTGAAAACGAATTAACATGAAAATAGAGATGCAATTGTTTAATAATATCTATAAAAATAAAAAAGTTTTAATAACTGGTGATACAGGGTTTAAAGGTTCTTGGTTATCAATATGGTTAAAGGAATTAGGAGCCGATGTTTATGGCTTTGCACTTCCACCGAAAAGGGAAGAGGATAATTTTGTTAAATGCAAGTTGAATGAAAAAATTCATCATCTTGACGGTGATATTAGAGACTTAAACAATTTAAAAAAATATTTTCACGAAATTCAGCCAGATTTTGCTTTCCATCTCGCAGCACAACCGCTTGTATTAGAATCATATAAAAACCCTCATTACACTTTTGAAACTAATATTATGGGTACAGTTAATTTTTTTGAAGCCATTCAAAACACTAAAAGTGTGAAGGTGGCTTTGAATATAACCAGTGATAAATGCTACAAAAATAATGAATGGGTTTGGGGTTATAGAGAGAATGATTCAATGGGAGGCAAAGATCCTTATAGCGCTTCAAAAGGATGCTCTGAATTAGTTACAGATGCATATCTAAATTCATTCTTTCTTAAAGATAGTCATTGTGTAATTGCTTCTGCAAGAGCAGGTAATGTTATTGGTGGAGGTGATTGGGCTGATTATAGAATTGTCCCCGATTTTTTTAGAGCAATAAAAAAAAATGAAAAACTGATAATAAGGAATCCAAACGCTACAAGACCTTGGCAGCATGTGCTCGAACCTTTAAGTGGATATCTTCTATTAGCATCGAAATTATATTCCGAAGGGAATAAATTCTCTGGTGGCTGGAATTTCGGACCGTTAGATCAGGCAAATCATAAAGTATCAGAATTAATTGATTCTATAATTAAATATTACGGTAAAGGCGGTGTTGTTTTTGATGATGCTTCTGAAAAATTACATGAAGCTAATATGCTGAAGTTAGATATATCAAAAGCTCAATGGAATCTTAAATGGAAACCGGTTTTAAGTTTTAATGAAACAGTTGAACTAACTGTTGATGGATATAATGATGAAATGAAAAGCGGAGATGTTTATAGCAAGCGTGTCAGGCAGATTTATAAATACCTGGAGATTGGGCAAAAGAAAAATATTGAATGGATAAATAAAAAAATATAACACAATGTTTCACTAAGTAAAAAGCACCAAATTGCAAAAAGAAATACTTTATGAGACTTAGTGAAATTTTCATCAATTAATCAAAATAATGTAACATGAAACCAGAAGAAATAAGAAATAAAATACTCTCTCTAACAAGAGAATTTTATAAAGAAAAGTTTTCCAATAATAATTTTATTCCCAGTAAATCAAGAGTAAATTACGCTGGTAGAGTTTTTGATGAAAATGAATTAGTCAATCTTGTCGATGCTTCTCTTGATTTTTGGCTAACCGAAGGACGATTTTCTGAGTCTTTTGCAGAAAAAATAAGTGAGTTTTTAGGAATTCAAAATGTGATTTTGGTTAATTCAGGTTCATCTGCCAATCTTATTGCTTTTTCTGCTTTAACTTCAGAGAAGCTTGGAGATAGAAGACTAAAACCAGGTGATGAAGTAATCTCGGTTGCTGCTGGATTTCCAGCAACAGTTACTCCTATAATTCAGAATAATTGTGTCCCAGTTTTTGTCGATGTAGATATCCCTACCTACAATATTGATATCGAAATGATGAAAAAGGCTATTTCAGAAAAAACTAAATGTATTTTCTTAGCTCATACATTGGGCAATCCTTTTAATCTTGATGTAGTAATGAAAGTGGCTCAAGAAAATAATTTATGGGTAATTGAAGATAATTGCGACGCATTCGGCAGTAAGTACAATGGTAAATTCACCGGAACTTTTGGAGATATTTCTACAATAAGTTTTTACCCTGCACATCATATTACTACAGGAGAAGGTGGTGCTGTTTGTACAAATAATGAGCAATTAGCTCGAATAATAAAATCATTTAGAGATTGGGGACGCGATTGTTATTGCGCTGGAGGTGAAAATAATACTTGTGGGAAAAGATTCTCACAACAATTTGGTACATTACCTTTTGGTTATGATCACAAATATGTTTATTCTGAAATAGGTTATAATCTTAAAATGACTGATATGCAGGCAGCAGTTGGTGCAGCTCAGATTGATAAATTACCTTCATTTTGTGAGCAAAGAAAAAGGAATTTTCACGAATACATAAGAATTTTTAATAAATACTCCGATTATTTTATTCTACCAGAAGCGACTGAAAATGCTGATCCTGCATGGTTTAGTTTTATTGTAACATTGAAAGAAGACGCACCATTCAAAAGAGATGAGCTGACAAAATACTTAAATGACAATTTAATTGAGACCCGAAATCTTTTTGCAGGTAATATAGTTCGCCAACCAGCATTTATTGGTAAGAATTTTAGAATTGCTGACCATTTAAATAATTCAGACTATATAATGAATAATACTTTTTTCCTTGGCACATATCCCGGCAATACCTTGGAAAAGTTAGAATATATTGAAAAAATTATTGATAGCTTTATGCAAAATTTCACAAATTAGAATAAAAACAAATGACACGAATGGAAGACGAATTAAATAACTTAATGTAATGGCACGAATTATAACGAATGAGACGAAAATTTTATTTAAAGAAGAAAGTTACAAGATAATCGGGGCTTGCATGTCGGTTCATAAAAATTTAGGACATGGTTTTTTAGAAAGTGTTTATTCAGAAGCTTTAGAATTAGAGTTTAAGAAAGAAGGAATTCCTTACGAGAAAGAAAAGAAGCTTCCTGTGTTTTATAATGATAAACCTTTGAAGAAATATTTTAGGACCGATTATGTATGCTATAATTCAATAATTTTGGAAATCAAATCAGAAAACTTTTTAACAGAAGTTGATAAGAAACAAGCACTAAACTACCTCAAGGCAACAAAATTTGAATTGGCTATTTTAGTAAACTTTGGTTCACCCTCATTAACTTATAAAAGAATAGTCAATTAACGTTTGTGCAATTCGTAACAATTCGTGAAATTAGGGTATAGATGTCAATAGTAAAGAAGTACAGAGCTAAAGTAGAAAAGATAATTAATCCTATATCGGATATATTTACCGTTACTTTTTCATCTTATAAAAAATTTCATTATAACCCGGGACAATTTTTACATCTTGCATTAGATGAATACGATGGCGTTGGTCAATGGCCTGAATCCAGATGCTTCTCAATGCAAAGCAACCCAGCTGAAGAAACAATAAAAATAACCTTTGCTGTTAAAGGTAATTTCACGAATAGAATGAAAAACGACTTACACGAAGGGAAAGAAATTTGGCTTAAGCTGCCTTATGGAGAACTATTTACTCAGCCGCACAACAAAGTAAGTACAGTCTTTATTGCCGGTGGAACTGGAATAACACCATTCCTTTCCCTTTTTACACATGAATCTTTTAACGAATATATTAATCCTCGTATTTATCTCGGCTTCCGTTCTAAAGAATATAATATTTACGAAAATGAACTTCGTGAAATTCGTAATAATTCGTGTAATTCGAATAATTTGTTGAAAGTGTATTACGAAGATAAAAATGGCATCATTGACATTAAAACCATCCTTGAAGAAAACGGCACAAACTGTGATTATTTTATTTCCGGTCCTCCAACTATGATAAAGAGTTTTAAGAGTTATTTGACTAAGAATGGTTTACCGGAACAAAAAGTAAGAACTGATGAGTGGGAATAATTTGTGAAATTCGTTATAATTCGTGAAATTTGTATTAAATGAAGACAATACTGCTTACCGGCGTTACCGGCTTCTTGGGATCAAATTTACTGGAAGCTTTTCTTGAAAATGGTTATAAAGTAATAGGTATTAAGAGATCTACATCTGATATCTGGCGAATAAAAGAATTTTTTTCTAATAATAATTTGCAATTAATAGATATTGATAAGGTTTCTTTATTAAGTATATTTGCTAATTATAAAATTGATTTTCTTGTACACACTGCTTGGACAGGTGTTAAAGCGGGAGAAAGAAATACTTTACCAATACAATTAGAGAATTTTGATTTTGCAGTTAGGTTATTTACACAGGCAATTAAAGTCCGCGTAAATAAAATAGTTGCTTTTGGTTCACAAGCAGAATATGGACGTTACGAAGGAAGGGTTGATGAGAACTATTCATGCAATCCAATAGATGCTTATGGAATGACAAAAGTGTTTACTAGTAGGTTGCTTCAAACATTAGCTGAAAAAACAGATGTAAAATGGAACTGGATAAGACTTTTCTCATTATTTGGACCTAAAGAAGACGATAGTTGGCTATTACCATTTGCTATAAAAAGAATGTTAAAAAACGAGAATATAGATTTGACAAAGTGCGAACAAAGATATGATTATTTATATGTTAAAGATTTGTGCAAAGCAATAATTTTACTTTTGGAAAGTGAAATTAATGGTATTTATAATTTGTCTTCAAACAAATCTATAATGCTTAAAGAAATTTTATTATTGATTAAAGATATTACTAACTCTAAATCAAATCTTAATTTTGGTGCTCTTGATTATAGAGAAAACCAAGTTATGCATATGGAAGGCGATTCAACCACTTTTTATGAAGCCCTTAACTTTAATCCAGAAATTGAGCTAAAGAATTCTATAGCTCAAACAATTTCATTTTATAAGAAACATCTTTATTAAAATTAGACAGAATAAATTGAATACAACTATATCAGAAAAATTTGCAAAAAATATACGTCTAAAAACTTTAGAAATGGTATATAAAGCTAAGGCTTCGCATGTTGGTGGAGCTTTATCGATGGTTGATCTGTTAGCTGTACTTTATACAAAAATTCTTAAATATAATCCACAAGAACCAAGGTGGAATGAAAGAGATAGATTTTTATTAAGTAAAGGACACGCATGCACTAGTTTGTATGCAACTTTGGCTCTATCTGGTTTTTTTGACATTTCAGAATTAAATAATTACGCACAAGACGGAAGTATTTTCATATCGCATGTAAGTCATAAAATACCTGGTGTAGAGTTGTCAACTGGAAGTTTAGGACACGCATTATCAGTTGGTTGCGGAATGGCATTAGCTGCAAGACGTAAGAATGAAAAACACAGGATTTTTGTATTGTTAAGTGATGGCGAATTGGATGAAGGTTCTAATTGGGAAGCACTTTTATTTGCGCCTAAACATAAACTTGATAACTTAATAGTAATTATAGATTATAATAAAATACAAAGTTTAGGGAATGTAAAAGATGTACTTGATCTTGAGCCCTTGGTTAGTAAATTGACAGCTTTCAATTGGGAAACAATTGAAATTGACGGTCACGACCATGAACAAATTTTTAATGCACTTGTAACTGTGCCAAAACAAAAGGAAAAGCCTACAGCAATAATTGCACATACTATTAAAGGCAAGGGGGTGGATTTTATGGAAGACAAGTTATTATGGCATTATAAATCACCAAATAAAGATGAATTGGATAAAGCAATTAACCAAATTGAAGAAAGATAAGTGAGAACTGCGTTTATAAATCAGTTAATAAAAGAAGCAAGAAATAATCCATCTATTTTTTTAATAGTGGGTGATTTAGGTTTTTCTGTTGTAGAACCGTTTGCACAAGAATTCCCGGATAGGTTTTTAAATGCAGGTGTTGCTGAACAAAACATGACGGGAATTGCAGCTGGATTGGCTTTAGAGGGTTATACAGTATTTACATATTCGATTGGAAATTTCCCAACCTTACGTTGTATGGAACAGATACGCTATGACATTTGTTACCATATTCTAAATGTAAAAATAGTTGCAGTAGGTGGAGGCTATGCTTATGGTCCACTTGGCGCATCGCATCACGCTACAGAAGAAATTGGAATGTTAAGAACAATCCCAAACTTGACCGTCTGCGCACCGGGGGATCCGGTTGAAACAAGAGCAGTTACTTCATTAATAACTAATTTTAATGGTCCATGTTACTTGCGGTTAGGGAAAGCAGGTGAGCCAACTGTTCACAAAAATGAAATCGAAATTAAGTTGGGAAAAATGATACCGATAATTGAAGGGGAGGAAACCGCCATATTATCAACGGGAGCGATGTTAAAATATTCTTATGATTATATAGTTAATAATAGATTGAATTGGGGATTGTATAGCTTTCCATTTATAAAACCTCTTGACTTAGATGGATTAAAAATTATTGTAGATCAATATGAAAAATTAATAACTATTGAAGAACATCAAAAAACCGGTGGGTTTGGTTCTGCAATTCTTGAGGGATATAATGAGCTGGAAGAATCTAATAAAATTTCTCGGAGTCCAAAGTTAAAGAGAATAGCTATTCCAGATCAGTTCGTTAGTGTGGCGGGAGGGCAAGCATATTTAAGGGAATTATCTGGAGTAAAATTTTGATAAGACCTTTTAAAAAATGTGCATAAGTTAGAGATAGATAGAGCGATGATTAAACCGAACAACAAAAAAACTGAATTGGGAATAAAAAATTTATTTAACCGTTATCGTTCATTGGTATTAGGTTCATTAGCATCAACATTTGCGCGGGGAGTGCAAACAGTTAGTCTATTAATAATAACCGGTATTGCGGCGAGGTATTTTACAAAAGAGGAGTTTGGTCTATGGGCTATTTTAATTTCATTCCTTTATTCCGGTTATGCTCTTGATTTTGGTTATAGATCAGCATTAACTAATAGATTAACTGCAATGGTGGCAGATTCATCTGGAAATGCTAATAATAAGCAAAGAGATTTTTTCCTTTCAATATTTTATTTTCAATTTATTATTGGATTTGCAGGCATTGCCTTAATTTTCTTTTTTGGTATGTATATCCCATGGGGTAATATATTAAAGATACAGCAGACAAGTATTCTTGATTATATAGGTTCGTTAATTACAGTGATTCTTGTCATTCTGTTTCTAAATGCGCCGTTGTTGTGCAGTAGTAGCGGTTTCTCAGCATACCATGAGTTGCACATTGATTCTTTACTTCACTCCGCTCAATGGATAATTCTTATGTGCGCTTTTGGACTAATCAATATTTATAAGATGTTTTCGTTTCCAACTATGATAATTTTATTCTTTGTAGTTTTTCTTCTTTTGGGATTTATAAGATTGTTGTTTTTATTCAAGCGCCGAAAATGGACATTGGTATTTCTACCAATAAAAGACCAATGGAACAATGTTAGAGATATTTCCAGAGTAAGCTTTGATTTTTTTTTACTTAATATTTCTGCAATGACGGTTTCAATGGGAAGCACTTTTTTAGCGGGCTATTTAGGAGGGCTAGCAGGTGCCGGTGATTTTAGTGTTGTGCAAAGACTTTTTACATTATTAATAACAGCGCACATGGCGTTTATGTCCGGCTTTGTACCATCTTTTACACAGAATGCAAGGCAAGGTAACTGGAAAGGTGTGTTAAAAAAACTTAATTTTAACTTATATATTGTGGTGCCATTTTTATTTATAGTATTAGGTGGTATAGTATTTCTCTTTCATCCTTTCATTTTGAAGATATGGACAGGCCTTTCCATCAAAAACTACTTTTTGACAGGGCTATTCGCCTTATATGCGCTTTTAATGGGCTGGGCCAATACGAATTCTATACTGCTTAATAGCCTTGGCTTGGTTAAAGCGCAAGCTCTATGGTCATTTGCAATAGCACCAATGTTTCTTTTTCTCACTTTTTATTTTGCGAAAACGCTTGGCGTTGAAGGTATCGCATTAGCAAGCGTGTTAAGCGCTTTGCCGGGTGTTGGTTATTTTACTTTTTATACAAGAAAAGCAATCAAGCTACGGAGAATTAATGTATAAACTTTCGATATGTATTCCAACATATAATCGCTCGAAGTTTCTTTCAATCTGTTTAGAACATTTATTGCCACAAGTAACGGGTAAAGATAACGTTGAGGTAATTGTAGTGGATAATGCGTCTACTGATAAAACTAGTGCACTAATCGCTACTTTTACAAAAAAATTCTCGTTTGTTAAATATTTTAGGAATGATATAAACTTAGGTTTTGATGGTAATGTCGTAGAATGTATAAAAAACGCCAACGGTGAGTACATATTCTTCTTATCAGATGACGATATTGTTTTGCCAGGAACAATAAATAATACACTCCAAAATATAGAAGTTCATAAACCTACGATTATATGCCATGCACATTATTCATTTAAAGGTGAAAATTATTTGAAAAAAGATCGTGTATTTTATCCCGAATATGATAAAATATATGAACAAGGAAATAAATTCTTTTCTTTAGCTGGTCTAGGTTTTATTTCTGGACTTGTTTTAAGAAAAGCACTATCCCTTAAATACATAGGAAAAGTGCATAACGGAAAGGGATGTGCGCACTTAGACATTGCTTCAAGAATTGCATTAAATGAAGAAGGAAAACGAATTTTTATAGGATCAATACCTATTGCTGCCCGTTCACCCGAAAAACAAGATCCGACTTATGATTTAATGAAATATGGTTACATCTACGTAAATCAATTATATAGAGAATTGTTAAAAGAAAAGTTAATAACAAAAAAGTTTTTTAAAAGAAGAGAAAACAAAATATTAATAAATCAAATTCCAAGGCACATCATTTATGAAAGGATTTTCGGGAATAGAACTAGAATTGAATCCCATAAAAGTCTTATTAAAAAAGAATTCAGTAATAATATTTATTACTATTTTTTTGTTTTGCCAGTATTATTAATACCAGTAAAGATTATAGAATCACCATATAAGTTAATAAGATATATTGTTTTAAATTTTCGCAGATATTGGAATAATGTAATTCATGCATAATGAAATAATCCTTTCTATTTGTATTCCTACTTACAACCGTTCGAAATTATTAACTGAAGCTTTAGATAGTATTTTGGTTTCTGTGGCTGGTTTTGAAGATAAAGTAGAAATAATAGTATCTGATAATGCTAGTTATGACGATACGATAGATGTTGTAAAAAAGTATCAATCCAAACATAATCTTATTAGATATAATAGAAACACTGAGAATGTTATTGATAAGAACTTTTTTATTGCTGCAAGCTTAGCAAGGGGAAAGTATATTTGGATTTTTGCAGATGATGATAAAATGGAAGAACAAGCAGTTACTAATGTACTTAATTTCATAAACCAAAATTACAATCTCATAATCTGCAATTATTCTATTTGGAATAATGATTTTACAGTAAAGTTAAAAGAAAGGTTTTTTAATATATCAAAAAATATTGAATTCAATAATCATAACGTAATATTAAAAAAGCTAGGTAATAAACTGCAATTTCTTTCTTCCATAGTAATAGAAAAAAATACATTCTTTAATCTTGATGAAGAAGAATATAATTCTCTTCATGAGTATGGTATATCTTTTGCTTTTTCACTTTACTGCGGTATTTTAAAGAAAGCGAAAGCTGTGTTAATTGCAGAACCACAGCTTCGTTATCGTGGTTACAATTCGGACATAGTTGAGAAAGATAAATGGTATAAATATTTTGCTACTGGAACATCTTTGCTTTTTGAAGGACTTAGAAAAAAAGGTTATTCTAATTCTGCAATTTATTCTGCAAAAAATATAGCATTGAAAACATATATTATACATGACATATCCTATAGAAAAAGAACTGGGGAAAATCTTAATGGAATATTTAAACTCATATTACCATATTATAAATATCAAATTTTATTTTGGATTATGATAGTTCCAATGATCATTTCACCAAAATTCATTTTAGTCTTTGTAAATAAAATTGTTGTTGTATTAAGGAATTTAAAAAAATTAATGTTTGTTAAATCATTTGAGACATAAATATGTTGAATAAATTCAGAAAGTTTTTCGGTTATAAATTTCCCCGTTTAGGACGAACTGGCAATAAGTTATTCTTCCGATTGTTTAATGACCAAGTGAATTGTGAAATTTTTCCTAATATTTATGCAACACTCAATCTAAAGGATCTTACACAGCAATCTACTTTTTGGATGGGAGACAGATTTGAGTACCCTA
>Ga0078972_1015863_pt1 | contig 11363 bp, 10 predicted proteins | sample YelNatPaOPGAMG01_FD_67568 | JGI IMG/M metagenome (GOLD analysis project Ga0078972, IMG submission 67568) | Hot spring thermophilic microbial communities from Obsidian Pool, Yellowstone National Park, USA - OP-RAMG-01 (SPADES assembly) (version 2) | ecosystem: Environmental > Aquatic > Thermal...
GATTGATATGTTTGGGCAGCCTGAGGCTTCTAATATAGACATTCCCGATTTATTTACAATAACATTCTTCCTATAATTACCTAACTTGAAATAACTAAATGGGAACTTGTATATTTGAAAAATAAAGTAGAAAAATAAAAATATAATCAAAGGAATAGAGATATCTGTAATTATGTATTTATTAAAATATTGTTTATTTTTTCTATTTTTATATAAAGACACAAAATCAAATGAAACAGCATTTGCAAAAATTGCAATTACTACAAAAACTATCGCTGTAACTATTGCTGCAAGAAGAATTTTTATATTATTAGCATGGTCTAATAATTTATCCTGAGAAATAAATTTTAAAAAAATTGGTAATGACTTTAAAATAAAAATTGTTAAAACTAACAAATATATTAAATAAATCAAAAAGTAACCTATTAAAAAAAATATATTTTTTTTAATATAAGTCCATTTAAAAGGAAAAAATTTCAATTTAATATCTGATTTTTTTTTATTTTCATTTTCATCTATTTTAAAAGAATTAATTAAGAAAATAAAAATTACATCAGCAACAAATATTGACAGAATCCAAAGCCCAAAAGGATGGTTTCTAAAAAACATATTAGTTTTGTAATAATTTACTGAAAATAAAAAAAGCGCATAAATTCCTATCGCAATAAAATTTATTTTTAATAATTTATGTCTATGTTTATTAATTATTTTTTCGTCACAGCCTTTTCCATCACAATAATAAAAAAATATTTTCTGTTCTTCTTTCATCTGATCTTCAAAAAATACAAAATAATACAACGCAGGTAAACCCATTACTAAAAAAACTAAAACGAATACTACCCATATAAATAAGGTTAAAACAGGTCCGTTCAAAAGTAATCTTGTATTCAGAGTTGGTATATATCCAATATATATAAAGTAAGGAATGAAAATAAGAAGTGCACTTGTAGCTATACCGGAAAAATAAATAACAGTAAAAAGCTTAATTATAAAACTCAAAAAATTGTTTCCCCGATGAAAATTGAAGTCATTGATAGAGCAGACTTCATCGCCGCCATCATTGCCTTTATTGTTTTTATTTTCATCTGCCATGTCACACCTCCAACATTAAATTAATATTTTAACTATTGCTTATTTTAGCGTTCGATTAAAACGGAATATGCACCCTGTCCGATATTTTTTATATTATACCGCAATAAATAATAAAAATTGCGTTAAAAAATAATTATAAATACCCCGGCAGTCGGACTGTAATATACGCAACGACAGGGTATTTGTCTTTAATTCCACCTTTTTGCAAAAGCGAGATTGCTTCGTCGCTAACGCTCCTCGCAATGACAGGACTGTGTCTTCGTCTTTATTCCCCTTTTGTAAAAAAGGGGTGGCATTTTGCCTGCAATGTACGAAACAACGGGGTTTTCGTCTTTAATTCCCCTTTTTTAAAAGGGGTGGCAGTCCGCCTGCGGCGGACTGACGGGGTATTTATAATAAATGCTTTTTACTCAACCGAACGCTTTTTAATCCGTCGGAAGCAATCCGTAAGAAAAAATATTTTCATTGATTTGTTTATTGCAAACTAAATGTTTCATATAAAATTCATATAAAAAATAAGAAGGGATTAACCTGTCCGGTAATTTTCGGAATGGGTGTCTAATTAAAAACGGAAAAGGTGTTCGGTTAGATCGGAATACACATATTATACCGTAATTAAAAAAAAGTATTGAAAAACATTTGTTAGAAATACCCCGTCAGTCCGCCGTAGGCGGACTGCCACCCCTTTTTTACAAAAGGGGAATTAAAAGACGAAAACTCTGTCATTGTGCACTGGCGGAATTAAAGACGAAAATCCCGCCATTGAATAAAGGCAAAATGCCACCCCTTTTTTACAAAAGGGGAATTAAAAGGCGAAAACTCTGTCATTGTGCACTGGGGGAATTAAAGGCGAAAATCCCGTTATTGAATAAAGGCAAAAAAAGGGGTCAGATTTATTTAAATCTGACCCCTTTTTTAATAATTACTTTTTTTATAAGTTTACTGCTAACCTGCAATTGTAATCCTGCGTGTGCCGGTTAGGACTGCGAAAGCAGTCGATAACCGGCGTTACGCAATGAGATTAGAATGCGAAGTCAAGACCTGTGCCAAGAAGATTATCTTCCTGCTGATTAGTTATAGTGTATCCAAGATAAAGGTGCGCATTGTAAGCTAAATTGATTTCAGCCTGAAGCGCAAGAGCGTCTTTTATACCATTATAAGATGTACCGGGAAGCGTAATCGTAGTGTTATATAACAAAGGATTATCGACGCCTGAATTACTCCCGTTAAGATAAGCTAACTGTGAATTTTTATGCGTCCAAGAATATTGTGCATAATCAGCTGAAAGCATTATGCCGTTATTCATTACAGGAAGTATGTAACGACCATATACTTCAAATGTGCTATATCCGTTGGAAGTATCGGTTACTCCTGCAGGAAGAGGGGCTCCGTCATTAGCATACGGATTTGAGTCGCTCTGAACCATGTATGTCAAGCCAAGCTCGTAAACATCGTTTGCAAGGTCAACATCGACGCCGTTAACCATTATGCGGTTTGTCCAGTTTGCACCAGAAGCACCCATCGGCTCTGCAATTGTTGCGCCGTAATAACCGAACTCAAGCTGTCCCATAGGAATCGGAGCATATTCTTTCAACTGATAAGAATACTCCATGGCATTGGTTGCTGCATCGGCTCCACCTGATGCAGTAGCATTATTACCGCCAGCGTCATTAGTTACAGTTACTTTATACCACAAATGATAACCGGGTGTTCCGTAAAGGGCAAAACCTGCATTTCTGGAGTGAATTAATACTGTTGCTTCGCCGTCTCCACCTACTGCTAAACCCTGTCCGTTTATAACCGGACCCGTTGGAAAATAGAACGGTGGTTGTCTGTAGAAATAAGGGCTTGCGGTCGTTACAGCGCCAAGTTTTAAGTTAAACAGATGGGGAGCTATACCGAATCCGCTGCCTAATCCGTTTATTGACGCAAACGCTTGTTTGATTTGTTCTACATTAATATTATTATTATTAGTACCACCACTACTATTTAGACCGCTATTAGCACCATGCATGCCAAGATGCACATAAAAAGAAATTGAGTCAGCCAATGGGGTGTAAACCTTAAATGCGCCGCCGGATACTATGGCAACATCGGCAATGCTGAATTGATCAGTAGATGCACTTACATTTTCATTCGTCGTGTGCTGATATTGGATAATCGGCTCGATCATTACAGGAATCGGCCATGGGTTCGGAAGGCTTAAACCTTCGGTTATCTGTGTTGCATCGGCAGGTGTGCCGTTTGTGCCCGGAAGTCTGAAACCGTTTCTCCAGAATGCTCTTCCGAACGGGTTAAGATTTGGGAATACCGTATGGCAAACTGCGCATGAAAAATGATACTTTTGGGCAAATGCCGGGATTGCGTTTGCTTTCTTGGGCGCCATTGCAAATGAAAGCGCAAGAACAAGCAAAGCAACCATAGTTACTGCTAATTTCTTTTTCATAACTTTCCTCTCTCTTAAAGTTAAAGTTAAAAATTAAATTAAATTAGTACTTGGTTGTTCTTATAACTGCAAATTTTTTTAATCTTTCTCCTCTGCCACCTCCTTAAAAGATTTTATATTATCTGATTATTATATTTATCGTCGTCGCTGCTTAATACTTTAGCCTTGTTTTTATTATAATACCTATATTTTATATGTCAAGAACTTTTTTAAATTTTTTTTATTTTTTATTTTAATGATTCCAGATAAGACGCAAGTTCATAAAGCTCTTTTTTGGAAAGCATTTTGTGGTCGGGCATAATAGCCATGTATGTCTTTCCGTCTATTTTCACCGTGGAGCCGCTTTTAAAATGCTTCGAAGGCTCGGCAATCTGAACTTCAAGCCATTTTATGGAATGTTTAGCGAGTCCTTCTTTTGAAAGATCTGGACCAACGCTTCCGCCCTTTTTGCCTATAGTGTGGCAGGCAAAGCAGTCTATACCCTTTTTATGGGAACGGATAAGCTGACTGCCCAGCTGTGCGGCGGATAATTTTACAGGAGCGGTAAGAGCGTGAACCGCAACATAGCCAAGAACTATGACCAAAATAATAAATATTGCCGTAATAACTTTTTTCATAAAACCCCCCTTAAAAAATATATTGAATTTGGTTAATTAGCGAATTTCATCAAAGCGTTAACCGAATGAGGCTTGAGTCTGTCTGCCCCGTTTAAAAAGGAAAGTTCGGCAAGAAACGCCGCGCCTTCGACTTTCGCGCCGAAACTTTCGACTAATCCGACGGCGGCAAGAGCCGTTCCGCCTGTTGCGAGAACATCGTCGGCTATGATAACCCTGTCGCCGGCTTTCAGCGCATCTTTGTGCATTTCGAGGGTTGCGCTTCCGTATTCGAGGTCGTAGCTTAACGACGAACACTCGGACGGAAGTTTGCCGGGCTTCCTGACCATTATAACGCCGGCGCCGAGCTTGTAGGCAAGAGGCGCGCCTATGACAAAGCCTCTGGCTTCTATGCAGACGATATAATTTATTTTTTCGGCAGTATAAGGAGTTGCGAGACAATCGATTGCATATGCAAATGCTTTCGCATCGGCAAGCAGAGGCGTAATGTCTTTGAAATTAACCCCTTTTTTAGGAAAGTCGGGGATTTCGCGGATAAATTGTTTCAGGTCAAATTTTAAGTCCATTGGCACTCCCTATGCTGATTAAAAATTAATATACCGTTAATATAGCTAATAATTATATATAGACAAAAAATAATTGTCAATACCGTAAATATCCCCTAATACATCCTGCCGTCCTCATTCAGCCGCATGATTGCAGTTTTTGCGTTAAAATCTTTCATTAAATATAAGTAATAAACCCGGACTTTCCTGAACCTGATATAAATGTCGAGCCTGCCTATTTTTTTAATAGACTTAAAATCCGGCGCATATTTTTTAACGGGGTCTATTATATATTTGTTATCCATAATAAACAGCGCATTTTCTCCGTTTATATTGTTCAGGTTCTGCCAGAGGTCATACTGATTGATAAAACCGGATATATTGTAAATATTAACTGCCGGTTTAAAGCCGCCGTAATAAACAAGTTCGTCGGCTATGGCATAATGATGCGTCAAAATAAAGAGCCGACCGTCCGCCGCCCGATAGCCTTTGTAAACTATGCCGATATATTTTGCGCCGTGCCTCCAGCCGAAAAGGTCGTTAGTTATGTCGGCGTCGGAAGGTTTGCCCGGAATGTGCGGTATAAGCGAAAATATTCCGCCCTTCTTAAGCCGCTTCTCCGTGTCTATATAACGTATTATTTTGCCTACCGGTATGAAATTATAATAAATCTGGTTATATAAGACAAATGAAAAAAAGAAACCGGAAAATAGAGTAAAATATACGCAATACTTCAAAATACGCGAAGAAAATTTACGCGTCCGAAGGTCGGCGGCGTAACCCATAATCGGAAATGCGGCAAGATAACCTATATCAGGCCAGTGGACTAAAATTCTGCGGGTATATCCGTCGGCGGCGAAAAATAACAGAACAGGGAGGGACAGACAGACGGAAAACAGCGCGGGTTCTTGCGCCTGTTCGGCAGAAGCGGAAAAGTACAGAAAAACTGCATATATAAAAACAGCGATTAAAAATATATAAATGAACGGGGTTATTACCAGAACCTGCCCGAACCAGCCCGCCATAAACAAAGGAAACCCCGGTTTGGGGTGCGAAAAACCGTGCGAAAGCTGAAACCTGAATGATATAAAATTATGCGTCAAATTCCAGTATATTACCGGTGAAAAAACAAGCAGGGCAATTCCGAGCGCAATATACGGATAAAATGTTTTAAGAAGATGCCTTCTGCGATTAGAAACAAGCAGGTAAAAAAGCGCGGCAGGCGGAATAAGGGCTGCCGTGTATTTGCTTAAAAACGCAAAACCGAGAAAAATGCCGGCAAGCAGCCATAAAAACGGTTTATTTGTTTCTGCCGCCTTGTAAAAAAATATGAAAAACAACAGAGTAAAGAACAGGAGCGGGGCATCAGGCAGAATCATTACGGAAAGAACAGTTCCGAATATTACGGCGGACAAAAAGAACAGAAATGAAAAAAAAGCCGCCCGCTTGTTTTTAAATAATATATAAGAAAGATAATATATCAAAAATCCGTCTAAAAAAGAAAATATTACCGCGCCGAGCCTGACGGAAAGCTGGCTTTTGCCGAAAAGCCGCGTAAACAGCTCTATGAGCCAGCCGACGAGAGGAGCGTCGTCAAGATAACCTAAAGAAGGCTTCAGAGACCATACATAATAATGCGCTTCGTCGTTGCCGAGATTAAGGGTCGAAGCAAGATGAATGTGAACGATAAGCGCAAAAACGGAAACAATGATTAAATATATCTCGTATTTAAAATTTTGCGAATTTTGCGAATTTTGCGAACCCAATTTTTGCCTGCTCAAATTTTTTGTGCGATTACAGTTTTTATTAATCCGTTAAATCTGTCTTTCAGTTCCAATGCGGCGTCAATCTGCGCAAATATGCCTGTCCGGGCGGCAGGCGCAAAAGACGCCAATTCATTTTCCGAAGGCTCTTCAAAATAATTTTTCTGATTGAAATAAACAGATGCATCCGCTTCGGAATAATCCTTTAAACCGTAGCCGCCGCCGCCGTTGAACCTGTCCGAAAGCCTTTTTAATATAATTTCTTCTTTTTCTTTATATATTTTAGAATATACGAATATAAAAATACAGTCTTTTTTATAAAAACTGCCGATTATTTTTTCACGGTGGGAGCGTTTTAAGAATGTGGCGTCGAATATTATACTGCCGCATGATTCTTTTAAACCTTCTTCAAGCATAGTCCGATAAACGGCAATGTTTGCGTCTGCGGAATATTTTACGGACTTGGCGGCAGAACCGTATAAATTTTGCCTTATTTCATCGGTAGAAATTACGCGGGCGTAAAACCACCTTGAAAGAAGACCGGAGAGCGAGGACTTTCCGCTGCCGGAAAGACCGCAGTTAAGGATAATAACCCGTTTTTGCGCAAGCTTAAGGTAAAAATCGGCAAGATTAAAATATTTTGAGGCTTTTGCAGGCGCGTCTTCTCCCGGGGAAAGAAGAGATATCTTGCATCTCACCACAGCCCTGTATGCTTTAAAAAAAGGCATCACGGAAGGCTCGTATTTCTCGAACGGAGCTATGGATTTCAAATAGTTAAAACAATTTTTGTAATAACCGAAAAACAGGACGGATTCGTAAAAGCATCCGTTAAATTCGAAATCCATAAGCAAAAAGGCAACATCTAAATATATATCCTGACATCTGTATCTTTCGTCAAATTCGACGCAGTCCATCAGGCAAATGCCGTTAACGCGGCGGGGGTCAAGAACGGCAATGTGCTCCATCCTTAAATCTCCGTGAACGTCCCTTATGAAACCGCCCTGCGCCCGCAGGCGGATAAATTCGGAAAAGAGCGGGGAAGAAAGAAAAGCAGAGTAATCCAAATGCGGAGTTTGAAAAGTTTCGAGGGTTTTGTAATTGTCGTCCCAGTTAGCCCTGTAAATGTCTTCCCCGCCAAATTTGGAAATTCTTTTGGAGGTTCGGGCGTTCTTATGGAACAGGTATATTTTTTTTGCAGTCTTTTTTAAGATGTTTGATATGTTTAAGATGTCTTCCGTGTTTGCGGAACCGGCTTCCGCGCTTTTTAAAATATTGCTTAAAAAACGGTCTGAATCGACCCTTCTCATTCTGACGAAAACATCCTTAAGCGCGCCGCCTTTAAAACCTATAAAAAGTCTGCCCTTTTTTTGCCTTAATTCTGCCAAATCGAGATAAATGCCCGAACATGCTCTTCTGTTCAAAGACAGTTCTTTTTTTGCGTAAAAGATTCTCTTTTCGAGAGTCGTATAATCGACGAAGCCCAAATTAACCGGCTTTTTTTGCTTGTAGGCAAATTTTGGAGCAAGATAAACGCGGGAAATGTGGGTTTCGACAATTTCTTCGGTATCCGGCGGTTTAAAATCGGGACAGTTCATGGTTGCATTAAGCATTACAATATTGCATATTGCGCATTACGCGTCAAAACCGGCGTCTATAGCCATTTTCCTGAGCTTCTTTAAGGATTTGACTTCTATCTGCCTTATGCGTTCCTTTGTAAGTCCAAAAATAAGCCCTACTTCGTTAAGCGTCCACGGCTTTTCATAATTAAGCCCGTATCTTAAAAATATAACTTTTCTTTCTATGTCGGCAAGATTCAAAAGCCATTTATTAAGAAGTTCGAGAGTTTCGATTCTGTCCAAACTCTCGAGAGGAGAAGTAGCGTTTTCGTCGGCTTTGAGCAAGTTGGAAAAAGACATATTTGCATCTTCTTCGTCGCCGTTCTGGGTATAAGGCGAAGGTGCATCTAACGAATAAATATTGCCTATCAAACCTAAAATCTTTTCCAATTTTTTTTCTTTGATGCCCATATGTCCGGCTACTTCGCTAAAATTAGGCTCTCTTTTGATTTCGCCGGTAACTTCCTTTACAGCTCTCGTATATTTGTAAAGATTTTCGGATATGTGTATAGGAAGCCTTACTACCCTGCCGGAATTCAGTATTCCCCGTTCTATAGTCTGCCTTATCCACCATATTGCATATGTAGAAAACCTGAATCCTTTTTTAGGCTTAAATCTTTCCACAGCTTTTATAAGTCCGATATTTCCTTCCATAATGAGGTCGTCGAAAGACAAACCCCTTCCGAGAAACCTTTTTGCTACGCTGATAACCAGTCCGAGATTGGATTTTATCATCAATTCCCTTGCCTCTTTATCGCCGTTGGCGACTTTAAGGGCAAGTTCGTATTCCTGTTCTTTGGTAAGGAGGGGATATTTTTTCAGGTTCTTAAGATACTGGGCAGAAATTACGTTGTCTTCGGATTTTACATACTTGCCGCCGAAACCGTTTTCGGCAAGAACAGACAGCGGTTCGTCAGAAACCGCATCGTTGGGGCGTTTGCGCTTCATATCCGTTTTTCCCTATAAGTTTGACAAAATTTGCCGGAGCGATTTCTTTAGAGAGCATAGCTCCGTTTTTCTTTTCGATTACGCAGATATTTTGAGAACCGTTGCTTCTTTCTACGGGCGCAACCATAATTCCGCCTTCGCCGAGCTGGTTAAACAGCGGCAAAGGAATATCCGGCGAACAAGCCGTTATAAGTATCCTGTCGTAAGGGGCGTATTCCCCGAAACCTATTGACCCGTCGCCTATAATAAAAGTTATGTTGTGTATATTAAGCGATTCTATAACGCTTCTTGCTTTTAAAGACAAATCCCTTATGCGTTCTATTGTAAAAACCGAAGAACAGAGGCGGGAGAGAACTGCCGCCTGATAGCCCGAACCGGTTCCTATCTCTAAAACTTTATGCTCTTTGTTTAAGCTCAGCGCCTGCGTCATAAGCGCCACGGTATAAACGCTTGAAATAGTCTGGTTATGCCCTATGGGGAGAGGAGAATCCCCCCAGCACATATCCGTCGTCCTGAAAGGCTGTTCTACAAATCTCTCACGCGGAATCTTGCCGAGGGCATCGAGAACTGCGGCGGAATTTATGCCTTTAGATTTCAGACCGTCTGCTATTTTTGCATTCATAATTTATTAATTTATAAAGATAAATCGGTATTTTTTAATTTTTCTAAAGTTTTATAATCGGTCATATCGAGATGTATCGGGGTAACGGAAATAAGCCCGCCGTGCACGGCTTCGTAATCGCTTCCTTCTATATCGTCGAACCTTATATTTTTTCCCCATATCCAGTAATATTTTCTTCCTCTCGGGTCTATTTTTTCTACCACAAAGTCCTCGAAATAACGCTTGCCCTGCTTGGTAATGCGGTATTCAAAAGGGTTTTTTTCCTTTTTAATTATAGTCTGAGGAACGTTCACGTTCAAAAGTGTATTTTCCGAAAAACTGCTTTTACTGAAAACGGATGCAAGGTTGGATACGAAAAGCGCAGCTTTTCTAAAAGAGGCTTCGAGGTCTTCTTCAAGCGATGCGTCTTTAGGCAGATAGCCGCCGCCTTTATTAACGACCAAAGAAACGGCGATTGATTTTATCCCCATAACAGCGCCCTCCATAGCGGCGGAAACCGTTCCCGAATAGATGACGTCATCGCAGATATTGCCGCCGTAATTGATGCCCGAAATAACAAGGTCGGGCTTTGTTTTTAAAATGGAGTGGACTGCAATATTGACAGCATCGGTCGGCGTGCCGTCAACGGAGTATATATTCGGTTTTATCTCGTTGACCCTTAAAGGTCTGTCTATGGTAAGCGAGTGGGAACTTGCGCTTCTTTCCCTGTCGGGAGCGACAATAACGACGTCGGCTGTTTTCTTAAGCTCTTCAAATAAAATATTTATTCCGGTCGCATAAACCCCGTCGTCGTTTGAAAGAAGAATATTCAATTTTATTTCCTTGTTTTTCTTGACGACAAAAGGGATTTAATTGATTCAAGCTCGTCCTTAACGCTTTTCAGCATAAAAGAACTGCCCGAATTATGCAAATTGCTCAAATTGCCCGTATTTTCTTCGGACGATTTTGACCTTATGGCTTTTTTTGCCCCTTCTATCGTAAATTTTTTATCGTATAAATAGCTCTTTATAAGCAGAAGTTTCTCTATATCCGACTTGGAATAGAGCCTGTGACTGCTTTTTGACTTATAAGGCTTTAAAAAAGAAAATTCGGTTTCCCAGTATCTTATGACATAAGGCTCTACACCGATTTTCTTAGCGGCTTCGCCGATTTTAAAATAATATTTTTCATCTGTCCCTTCTGGATTCGGTTCCATTTTTATATTTTTTGTTTATTTCGGATTTAAAAACAACTGAAGGCTTGAATTTAACGACTTTTCTCTCGCTTATGACAATGGCTTCTCCGGTCTGTGGATTTCTTCCTTTTCTGGCTTTTTTTTCTTTAACGGTAAAATTACCGAAGCCGTTAAATTTTATTGTTCCGGCCTCTTCCGCTTCAGCTTTGATAAGGTCGAAAAAAGATGCTACGTAAGTCATAGATTCGGCAGAGGACAGCCCCACTTTGGAACGCACTTTAGCCGCTAAATCCGCTCTTGTTAAAGCCATAGTATATAGGACTCCATTTTATTAATATTATTATGCAATAATGCGACGGCAATGATACCGTATTGTCAATGCGAACGCATATTTTAAAAGCGAGATTGCTTCGTCGCTAACGCTCCTCGCAATGACAGGATGTTGGCTAACGCTCCTCGCAATGACAGGACGGGGTTTTTGCTTTTAATTCCCCTTTTGTAAAAAAGGGGTGGCATTCCTCCTGCAATATACACGGCAGTAAT
>Ga0078972_1015865_pt1 | contig 11362 bp, 11 predicted proteins | sample YelNatPaOPGAMG01_FD_67568 | JGI IMG/M metagenome (GOLD analysis project Ga0078972, IMG submission 67568) | Hot spring thermophilic microbial communities from Obsidian Pool, Yellowstone National Park, USA - OP-RAMG-01 (SPADES assembly) (version 2) | ecosystem: Environmental > Aquatic > Thermal...
AAAGGAGATATCCTCATCTTATCAGAAAAGCCCCAAGAAGGGGTAATACCAATAAATTTTAAGGATTTTAGTAAGTATGTGAAAGTGGGTGATAGTATATACATGAACGATGGTTTCGTAGAGCTAATGGTGGAGAAAGTAGAAGATGACAAGGTATACGCTGTTAGCCTAAGTGCTGGCAAGATCTCTTCTCACAAAGGTGTAAATTTACCAAACGTAGACCTTCCGGTAAAAGCCATCGGTGAGTATGAAAAAAGATGTATTGATTTTGCTAAAAAGATAGATATGGATGCTATAAGCGTATCCTTTGTGAAAGACAAATCAGATATAATAGATGCAAAAGAATATTGCAGCACCATAAATTATCATCCTTTTATAATAGCTAAAATAGAAAGACCACAGGCTTTAAAAAATATAGATGAGATTTTAGAAGCCTCAGATGGTATCATGGTGGCAAGAGGGGATCTTGGCATAGAAACCCCTATAGAATGTATAGCTATGACCCAAAAACATATCATCAAAAAAGCCAACTTAGCTGGAAAACCTGTGATAACAGCCACCCAGATGCTTGAATCCATGATAGAAAGCCCAAGACCCACAAGGGCAGAAGCCTCAGATGTGGCCAACGCCATATTGGATGGGACAGATTGTATCATGGTATCTGAAGAGTCTGCGATAGGAAAACACCCAGATTTGGTGGTATCTACGTTGGCAAATATAGCAGCGTGCACTGAAAAAGAGTTTGACAAAAACCCTATTTACAAAGCTTTTTTGCAAGAGCTATCAACTTTAAACACCTTAGAAGATATAATGGCATACAACGCTTTTAACATGGCAAAGCATATAAACGCATCTCTTGTGATTGTACCCACCACCAGCGGTACTACAGCAAGGCGTATGAGCAAGTTTAAACTCCCTGTTTGGGTGCTTGGTATCACACGTGATGAGAGGGTGAAAAAACATTTGGGGTTTTCTTACGGGGTTTTTGGCTTTTACGATCAAAACCCTCCCACCGATAAATACAATGTAAACGCTTGGAAAGAGTATATAAAAAACATCGTTGGAGATAATCTTTATAAAAGCCTACAAAACACTTACGCCGTGCTTCTCAGAGGACCTTCTAAAAGAAACAAAGACGTTGGTAACTCTTTGGAGGTTATAAAACTCTAATATTTATTAAGACGATCTTCTAAAAACTTTCTTATTATGGCGTTTTTATCAAAGTTATGATGCTTAAGACAATCTATAGCTTCTTTGGTTGATATAGACAAAAGGGCTTTAACGATAGCCATTAGCTCGTAGGTGTCTCTTTCTTCTGATAGCATACTACAAAGCTTAGTAACAGCTTTTTGATTTTTTCTTTTTTCTATTACTTCTATCACAAGCATTCTATTTTCTGGTATTGGGTTATCAAGGCCATATAAGAGTTTTTCATCAAAGCCAAGAGATGTAAAATGATAGATATCTTTCCCGCAATTGGGACATATTCTTTCATCCCCTTTTAGTTCAGCCCAGCAATAAGGACAAAACCATTTCATTGCTTTATTCCTTTATTCATAGGTTCAATATGAAGATACAAAAAAATCATAACATATCATCATAGGACGAATCTGCTACGATCCACAACTCTTACATAGTGGGTATTTTCTATAATCATAGCTTATTTATTAATAGTTATAGGGCTAAGAAATTGTCTTTTTATAACAGGGTATTCATTAAGTACACCTTTAGAAAAAAGAATTTGAAAAAGATGATTAGAACCTGTCAGGAACGATACCGCAGAACTTATTAAGTAAAGGTCCCACATACGGAAGAACTCCTCACCATTTTTTTTCACAATTTCTTCGGCATGCTTATAAAATCTTTTTCTCCACTCTTGAAGTGTCTTGTAATAATGGAGTCTCCAATCATCTATATCTATAAGGTTGAATTCTGAGCCTTTGGTTGCTTCGATTATTTCGGTAAGTGCAGGTAAATATCCTCCGGGAAATATATACTTTCTTATCCACTTGCTCTGGCTTTCTGGCAAAACCTTTCCTATGGTGTGAAGAAGGAAAAGGCCTTTTTCTCCAATAGTATTTTGTACTATTTTAAAGAAGTTTTTATGTCTTCCTTTACCTACATGCTCAAACATACCTACCGAAACTATTTTGTTAAACTTCTCTCCAAGGCGTGGTAGGTCCTCGTAGTGCATTAGATAAACTCTTGTTCTACTACTTAGTCCATTGTTTTCTATCTTTGATTTTATATAATCGTATTGGTTTTTTGAAACTGTTATACCTACAGCTTCTATGTTGTATAGTTTTGATGCTTCAAGAATTATGGCACCCCAACCACAGCCTATATCCAACAATTTATCCCCATCGGTAAGTTGCAGTTTCTCATATATAATCTTCCTTTTTTCCTTTTGCGCCATCTCTAAGCTCTGATGCGCATCTGTAAAAAAAGCACAAGAATATGTCATAGAATCATCAAGCCAAAGCTTATAAAAGTCGTTGCCAAGATCATAATGACTTCTTACTTCCTTTTCCTCAGCAAACTTCAGAAGTCCGGTATATTTAAGAATATTTCTAAATAAACTATTTCTAAAATTTTTCTCTTGTTCATTTTCTTCAAGATAATTAAGGCAGGCTATTAAAAATCTCTCAATATCTCCATCTATCTCTATAGCTCCTTTCATATATGCCTCTCCAAAGCCCATTTCAGGATCTTTTAATATGTTTAATATAACATTTTTATCTTTGACTTTAACTTTGCAATTACCACTACCGAGAACTCTACCGTCTGGAAGTTCGACGCATAGTCCTTCTTCTAACCTTTTACCAATCTCCTGAATTAAAGATTCTAACATTTATAACCTCCTCATTTTATTTTTCTTATACAATATAAAGCCTCACTTGAGCCTATCAAAAATTTTTGCACTTGTCTTTTACCTAAAATATTTATTATCATCATTCTACTTTCTATATTCTTTTATTCATAGGTTCAATATGAATATACCGCAGTAGTTTGATCTTAAATCTGGTAGAGCTTCTTTGGTTTCTGAAAAAGCGCCGTATTTGTCCTGGGTCATAAGTACAAACTCTTTTGCTTTTGAAATGTACTTTAATTCTCTGTTTAGAGCTTTTAAAAGCCAATAACCTGCATAAAGAGTTGAAATGTTTGTATATTTTAAGTTAGGGATTGGCACTATGCCTAAATCCTTGTCAAAATAAGGGTTTATATCTTTTTCTAAATTACTTGTTATAGCGTATATTAAAGAAACCGTTTTTATATCTGATTTATCTATAGAGCTTATAAAATGCTTGGTTTTTTCTTCAGAGTATCCTATATCGTAGTATGCTGATATCCTTTTAAACATCAGTATCCTTAAAAGTTCTAAGTTTATATCTTCTAATTGTTTAGTGGATATCTCAAAGCGTAGCTCAACGTCTTTTCTATATGTTCTAGGATCTTCTTTTAAAAGCTCAATACATCTAATAGAATAATAATATTTTTCAAGTGTATCAGCCTCTAAAAATGAGTTTAGGATATATCGGATAGTTTTATCAGATATACTTTTACCAAACATTATAAGCGTTCTTATGGCATAGTAAGTATCGTAAATGTTTGATTCTTCCAAATATATATGCCTATAAAACGAATACCCGCCATCGCTACAGAGCTTAGACATCACATACTCTACAGATTTTTCAATAGCTTTTTCCATCTTTATATACCCCTCCATATATTAATTGTAAAAGCTTCATAAATATTTATTGGAAACGTACCAAGGGAAAAACTGGATACATCTTTTTGATCAAAGCCTACGAAGATATGTCTTATCAAAGCTTCAATGCCACCTACAAGCGCTGCAGGATAGTTCATAAAACCTCCTAAAATATCTTAGAGCTTGTAGGCGTTATCAGCCCCTTTTGAAGGAGGCGGTTAGAGGAGAACGCCATCTCCTGGTGGTTATATTTTACCATTAAAAAGTATAAAACCGCTATGAGAAAACTCATTGTATATATAAAAAATTTTTTATATAATCCTAACCTAAAAGGAGGCAATGTTCATGGAAGGCAAAAAGCTAAAAGACGTAAGCGAAGTAAAACAAACCCAAGAAGGTGTTCAAATAGATATAGTAGAAGATGTGGATCCAAACAAAGTAGAGCAGATAGTGGAAAACTGCAAAGCAGGAAGATGTGAGTGTATGAGCGATGAAATGAAAGCCAAGGTTAGTTTTATGGATTTTAAGAAAGAAAACGGCAAGCTTAGTATAGAGATAAAAGGCGATGTGACAGAAGAGGATATAAAAGCTTCTATGGAAAAATCAAAGGTAATAGTAAAATGACAAAAGAAGAGCTAAGGCGCATATTTTATGCTCTTTCTGATGATATAAGGCTTGAGATAACAAGTATGCTACTAAAAGAAGAAGAGATATGCGTATGTAGTTTTATGAAGCATTTTAACATGTCTCAGCCAAATATCTCTTTTCATCTTAGGATTTTAAAAGATGCTTCTTTACTAAAAGCTAGAAAACAAGGTAAATGGGTTTATTATTCAATAAACAAAGAAAATCAGGTTTTGGAGCTTTTAAAAGATATTATAATAGAATCTGTAAACATTGGTATAGAGGATTTATCTTGTAGCATAGAGGAGGGGTAAATATCATGAACATAGCTTTTATATGTGTGGGAAACTCTTGTAGAAGCCAAATGGCAGAAGGATATGCAAAGCATTTTTTAAAGGATTTAAAATCCAAACACAACATATATTCCGCTGGGATGAACCCAAAAGATCAAATACATCCTTTGGCCATAGAGGTAATGAAAGAAGATGGGATAGATATAAGTTCTCAATATCCAAAAGCCTTGGAAGATATACCTCTAAAAGACCTTGATGTATATATCACACTTTGCGGTGAAGAGGCTTGCCCAAACATAGTTGGAGTTAAACATATTCACTGGGGTTTAGAAGACCCAGCCAAAACAAACGATATAAACGTTTTTAGAAGCGTTAGAGACATCATAAAACAAAAGGTAAAAGATTTTTTGTATGAACTTGAAACTTAAAATTTTTATATCTGGTCTTATCTTAAGTGTAAACGGGTTTTCTTTGAGCCTAAAAGAGGCTATAGACCTTAGTCTAAAGCACAACACCTTTATCCAAAAAGCCAAAAACAACATCTATATAAAAGAACAAGAGCACAAAAAAGCCATAGTGTCAAAACTTGGTGAGGTAGATATAAACGCCGATACATCAAAATTTAACACTCCAAGGCTTCTCATACCCTTTGTACCAAAGCTTCCGCTTTCACCAAGCTCAATACCACCAAGCGCTTACAATTTGACTACGCTGTCTTTATCTTATACAATCCCTTTGTTTACTGGTTTTAAGCTTTTAGAAAATATAAAAATATCTGATTTAGCAAGCAATATAGCAAAGTATAATTATAAACTTACCAAAAGGCAGATCGTTTTCAATGTTTATTCTATATATATAAACGGCATTATCCTAAAAAAAGATCTCATGGCTCAACAGCAAAGACTAAAAGCCTTAGAAAAGCTTTATCAAGATGTGTCTTTGGGAGTAAAGCTTGGAAAGTTTGCACCGGTGGATTTGATGAAAGTCCAATATGAGTTAGCTCTAACTAAGGCCAGTATAAAATCCACAAGAGACGATATAAACTCTGTAAAAGCATCTTTAAACACGCTAACAGGTTTAAAATCCATAGATTGGCATTTTGAACCTATCGGTTACAAAGAAGAACATTTTGGAAATTTAGAACAACTTATAAATATAGCCCTAAAAAACAGATATGAGTTAAAAGTGGCAAAAGAAAACGAATATATTGCCAAAAGAAAGCTTTTCTTAGCTAAGAGCTCATATCTACCAAATATTTATTTTAACTACACATATTCAAAAATCATAGGTGGCGGTGCCGAAGAGCCCCAATGGAGTTATAACCTTATGGCATCTATGCCAATATTTGATTTTGGGAAAAGGTATTTTGATATACTATCAACTCACAAAGAATACCTAAATACAAAAAAAGACTACGATCAAACCGCTCTTGATATAAGAAAAGAGGTGGTAGATGCGTATTCAAAATTAAACTCCGCAAAAGAAAACCTAAGAGCTTCTCAAAAAGCGCTTGCTTACGCAGAAGAGGTGATGAAGATAGAAGAACTAAAGTATAAAACTGGTGCTGGGGATATGTATGATACTCTTTTGGCGATAGCAAACTGCTACAACACACTTGCAAATATGTATAAAAATCAATATACCTTTTATCTCATGCAAAAATATATGGATTACGTGTTAGGAGAGAAGTTATGAAAGCTAAAGCAGTTGGTATTGTTATAGCTATTCTTGTAATAGTTTTAGCTATTTACGCTTTTATAAAAAGAAAAGAGTATATAGAAAATGAAAAAGCGGCAAAGGCATATCCCATCGTATTAAAAACGGCAACGACACAAGAGGGAACAATAGCTGATAAAGAAACATTTTTGGGTAGATTTGAACCCAAAAACGAGGCAAGTATAGCATCGAGGGTGAGCGCTTATATCCTCTATGTGGCTAAAGAAGGCACAAAGGTTAAAAAAGGAGATTTGTTGGTAAAATTAGACGACTCAAATATAGTTTCTAATATAAACGCTTTAAAAAATAACCAAGCATCCATAGCTTTTCAACAAGAGGCTTTAAAAAGGAATTTAGAAGCTTTAAAAACCAAATACCAGAACCAAAAAAAGATATATGAAAGAGACACGGTGCTTTATCATCACGATGCTATATCAGAAGAGGCTTTTGAAAAATCCCAAGATCTATATCAAGAGGCAAAGTCCCAATATGAGGCTACTATAAATCAAATAGAAGGGCTCTCACAGACAATGATGGGCATTGGCAATCAAATAAAGGCTTTAGAAGATGATCTAAAATACACAACCATTGTAGCTCCTTTTGATGGTGTGGTATCAAAGCGCTATTTAAAAGAGGGAAATTTGGCTATACCCGGAAAACCAATCCTTGATTTGGAAGGCACCGATGGTAAATATGAGGTTTATGTGGATGTGCCACAAAACTTTGTAAATTATGTAAAAGTAGGTGACGTAGAAACCATAAAACTAAATGGAAAAACTCAAAATGCCACAGTAGAAACTATCATACCAAAAGCCCAAAACAATATGATAAGCATAAAACTATATTTAGATCAAAACACCATAGGTGCAATCCCAGATATGTATGTAAAGACAGAGCTTACAAAAGGCCAGTGTAGCGCTACTCTTATACCAAAAAATGCAGTGAATCATACATCAAAAGGCTATTATGCTCTTGAGATAATAAACAACAAAGTCCATTGGGCAGCTTTTACACCAATTGCAAGAAACGACGAGTATTTTTGTACAAAAGATATACCTCCAAATGTAAGACTTGGTATAGCAAATAGATCTGAGATGCTATCTATCCAAGAAGGACAAAAGGTCCTAACAGAGGGCTCAAAATGATAAACTACTATATAAAAAAGCCCCACGCAGTTTTTGCCACCCTTATAGTTGCTCTTTTTCTTGGGATCGTTGGATATTTTGAACTCCCAAGGGATTTGTTTCCACCTTCCAACAGGCCTCAAGTGGCAGTGGTTACCATAGAACCCGGTGCTTCTGCTAAATATGTAGCCGATCACGTTAGTTCTGTGATAGAAAGAGAGCTTTATACTATAGATGGAGTAAGAAGGGTGTTTTCTGCTTCTCAGGATGGGCTTTCTGTGGTCACTGCAGAGTTTCATTACGGTAAAAGCATAGGCCAAGCAGAAACAGACGTGGCAAACTCTATCACAAAGATAAGAAGCTTACTTCCTTCAGATATCCAAGAACCAGCCATATATCCCATCACCTCTTACACCCCACCGGTGGTAGTATTAGGCGTATGGCCTAAAAAGGGTACAAACTTATCTCTTGCAGACGTAAGGTATATAGCAGATAACTATCTAAAACCCTCTCTTCTTAGAACAGGTGTCGTGTCAAACGTAGATGTGTTTGGGGGTTATCAAAAAGAGATAGATGTAGAAATAGACCCTATAAAGCTCGCCTCTTATCATCTAAGCGTTTCAGATGTTATAGATGCTGTTAAGTTTGCCAACAAAGATGTCCCTATGGGTATTATATTAAACAAAAACTCCCAATATGTATTTAAGCTAAAAACTGAAGCCAAGAGCTTAAATCAAATTAAAAACATATACATAACACCCAATATAGCCCTAAAAGATATCGCCACCGTCAAATACGCTATCCAAGACCCAAGATCCATGTATAGAGCAAATGGGCATCAGGCTATAGCTTTAGCTATACAAAGGCCTTACGGAGGAGCTGCTCTTACCACTATAGATGCGGTTTATAAGCTTTTACCAAAATTAAGAAACGAGTTTCCAGAAATAAACATACAAGTAGCTGATTCTCAAAAAAGACTAATAGAGTTATCAAACGACAACATGTTTGAAGCTCTAAGAGATGCAATTATATTTACATCTTTGGTGATATTTATATTCTTAGCAGATCTTAGGATGACCTTAATCTCAGCCATGTCAATACCTTTTGTTTACGCTGGTACCATAGGTATTATGTGGATACTGGGTATAGAGTTTAACTTAGTTACCCTTACAGCTATAATCCTTGCACTTGGCATGCTTGTAGATGATGCTATAGTTATACTTGAAAATATAGAAAGGCATTATGTAGAGCTTAATAAAAGCCCAATACAAGCGGCAATCGATGGTACCAAAGAGGTTATGCTTGTGGTGTTTGCCGGGACTTTGGCTACATCTATAGTACTTTTACCACTTTTGTTTGTAGGAAGCTATCCTGAACGTATATTTAGACCTTTGGCTGGAACGCTTATAATAGCAGTGCTTGTTTCTTATATTGTTTCTATAACGTTTATACCTATTGTTAGTATTAGGTTTTTAAAATCTGAAGGTAAAAAACTACCCTTTGAGACATTTATAAACAACGTTGTAGAAAAAATACTGAACCCTCTTAAGAGCTTTTATATAAGCTGGAACGCTCTTATGATAAACAACAAAATGGCTATGAGGGTTTTCATGATTTTGGGAGTGCTTCTTTTTGTTATAAGCATGAGAGATATCTTGCCTTTAGAAGGAAGAGACCTTATGCCACCCATGGATACTGGTATTGCTATAGCAAAAGTAACATTTTATCCAAACACATCTATATACAAAGTAGATGAAGAAACCGCCAAGATAGAAAAATACATATATAGTTTAAAATCAGATGGTAGATACGTTACAAAAACCACATCCATAGCCATAGGTACAGAGCCAGGTGTTTTTACAGTGGGTGGTGGTACGCCTTACCAAGCTTCAATGACTATTCATTTTATAAATCGCTTCAAAAGGACAAAAACTTTGTGGCAACTTGAAGATGAGATAAGAAATTTTATACATACGCTTCCGGATGTTGAGTATGCGGATGTTTATGATTATGGTGCTACAGCAGTTTCTTCTATAAGCGCTAACCTCGATGTAACACTTTTTAGCCCATCTTTGAGCGCTCTAAACGAAGCAGGTAATGAGATTATGAAAGTACTTGCCCACACCAAAGGTCTAAAATCCTACTCGAGATCTTGGGATATGAACGCTTTGGAATACGATTTTAAGATAGATAAGCAAAAATGTGCATTTTATCATACTACTCCTTTTGCCGTAGCATCGCAGGTGGCTCAAGGGCTTAGCGGTGTGGTTTCATCTGTTTTCACAATACCAAATCAAACTGGATATCTCATAAGGGTTATATCCTATCCTCAAGATAGGGACAAGCTTTTTAAGTTTAAAACTTACCCTATCAAAACACCAGATGGATTTATACCATTGGAAGCTTTTGGGCATTTTGTAGTAAGTCATCAACCCACCGTTATCACAAGACAAGCTATGGAGTATACCCTCGATCTTTATGGTTATAGATCTACATATCCAATCACTCATATAATGGATAGTTTTGACAGAGAATTTAAGAAACTACACATAAAACTCCCACCAGATGTAAAAATGGAACAAACTGGTGATATATCCATGATGAGCGATTCTATGGGTAGGATGGCAAAAGCCATAGGTATAGGCATAGTGCTTCTTTATCTGGTGCTTGTACCTGTGTTTGGTTCTTGGAGGTCCCCTCTTGCTATCATACTTGCGATACCCCTTGGTGCAATAGGTGGGGCTTGGGCACTTCTTATAATGGATAAACATGGCTCATTGCCAGCTATTATGGGTTTTGTGCTTTTAGGAAGCATAATAGTTAAAAACTCAATACTTCTTATAGATTTTATCCAAGAGCGTCAAAAAGAGGGTATGGATTTAAAACAAGCCATATCAGAAAGTATAAGACTAAGGACAAGGCCAGTTTTGATGACAGCCTTTGGTACAGCAGTGGGTATGATACCAATAGCCTTAGAATGGGCTATAGGACTTGAAAGACTTGCTCCTTTGGCGGCGGTGGCTATAGGTGGACTTCTTTTAGGTACATTTTTAAGCTTGGTTTATGTACCAACGTTTTATTATTTACTTTCTAAAAAAGCACAAAACAATGAAACTTAAAGTATATATCATCCCAGCTATATCCATATTGTTTTCAATACTTGCCTTGTTTGAGGCTTTTACAAAGAGTATAAGACATGATGTTATAAATTACATCAAGGTGTCATCTTACGATACGGGATACCTGTTTTTGCTTTTGTATGTGATACCTGTTTTACTTATTTTTATTCATATTAAAAGCCTAAAAGGAAAAACCAACAAGTTTTACCCAATGGGTATACTATACAGTATAGTGGGGCTTGTACTTAGTATCTTGGTAAGTGTCAGAAAAGCCGATGGTTTTTTTGATTTTGTAGTAAAATACCATCCTTACATATACATATTTCCCATTTTTGCGATAGCGATATTTTTGAGGAAAATGAACAAAAAGCTGTTTTTAGCAGTACTCTTGTTGGATGTTGTTTATACTTTACTTTTAATAAAGTATTTACCAATACACCATTTACATATAAATGTTTCTTCCACTTATACAAAAATTGCGTTTACCTATCTTATACTTGTATTTTTACATATAATAGCTTACAATAAACTCAAATGGACAAAAAGCAGGCAATTGACATAATTTATTTTATAATAAAATTTAGCATATCTATTTTTGCTATCCTAAATCCCTTTGGTGCTTTGCCGGTGCTTGTAAGCCTCACAAAAGGCTATACAAAAGAGGATAGATCTTATGTAATAAAAACATCTTCCATATACGCTGGTCTTACTTTGATATTTTTTGTGTTGTTTGGCGATCTTTTGTTTGAAATATTTGGTATAGGTCTTGGAGCTTTT
>Ga0078972_1015866_pt1 | contig 11361 bp, 11 predicted proteins | sample YelNatPaOPGAMG01_FD_67568 | JGI IMG/M metagenome (GOLD analysis project Ga0078972, IMG submission 67568) | Hot spring thermophilic microbial communities from Obsidian Pool, Yellowstone National Park, USA - OP-RAMG-01 (SPADES assembly) (version 2) | ecosystem: Environmental > Aquatic > Thermal...
TTAAATAGTTAATATTGATAAAATCTTTAGTTTTGATAAAATAAAAACCAAAATTATAAACTTAACTTTTAGATAAAAATTTAAATGATCATTATTAGCCGGTGTTTTTACATATAGCAAGTTGTGATTTAATACCCAAATTGCATAGGCATATAAATACAAAAGAATCAAATTTTTCTATTTTTTTCTTTATTTTAGGAATTCTACTTATGCTTAGTTTAAAATTTATAATTAAATTTTAACTAGGAGGAGGTAATTATGTGGTATTTAAGATTAAGAATGTATCTTTTATTAACTATACTTTTTGGAATACTTTATGCTATAGCAACTGTGATTGGACAAACTATTGGTATAAGTAATTTTTATTTTTATTTTATCCTATCTTTATTTTTTATGTTTATTCAATACATGATTGGTCCAAAAATTATAGAGTGGTCTATGAGGATAAGATATGTAAACGAAAATGAGGCACCAGAACTTCACAAGATCGTTGAGGACTTAGCGAATAAAGCAGGGATTCCAAAACCAAAAATCGGTATATCCTATATAAACATACCAAACGCATTTGCTTTTGGGAAAGGTATATCTGATGGAAGAGTATGTGTAACAGAAGGAATACTTAGATTGCTTAATGAAAATGAATTAAGGGCAGTTTTAGGCCATGAAATCAGTCATATTAAAAACAGGGATGTATTGGTTATTAGTTTGCTTTCTGTTATACCTTTTGTTTTATATAGAATTGCTTGGCATTTTATGTGGTATGGAGGATATAGGAGAAGAGAAAGAGGTTCTTTAAATACTGCATTGATTGGTTTTATTGCATTTTTATTTTATTTTATTACTAATCTTTTGGTTTTGTATGCTTCAAGGATAAGAGAATATTTTGCTGATAGAGGTTCTATAGAATTAGGTAACCAACCCAGTTGGCTTGCTTCAAGTTTATATAAATTAGTTTATGGTTCAGCAAGAGTAGATAAAGACTTATTAAAAGAGGCAGAGGGCTTTAAGGCATTTTTCTTAAATGATCCAAGTAGAGCGCAGAATGAAATTTTTGAATTAGAACAGTTAGATTTAGACAGAAGTGGAACAATTGATAATTATGAATTGGAAGAATTAAAAAATAGAAAAATAAAATTAAGTTTTGGTGATAAATTATTTGAACTTTTAAGTACGCATCCAAATATGCTTAAAAGAATAAAACAACTCTCAGAATATAGTGTGTAATGATTGGATTTTTAATAATATTATTTACAATTATCCCGTTAGTTGAACTGGCTTTACTTATAAAAATAGGTCAAATTTTTGGTGTAATTAATACTTTGGGTATTGTAGTTTTAACAGGTATTTTAGGCGCAGTTCTGGTTAAACTTGAAGGTTTAAGTATTTTAAAAAGAATAAATCAAGAGCTTTACGAAGGAAAAATCCCGCAGGATTCTCTTTTAGATGGTTTTTTTATACTTTGTGCCGGCTTTCTTTTAATTACTCCGGGTGTTATTACTGATATATTAGGAATATTATTTTTAATTCCTTTTACAAGAAAACTATTTAAATATTTAATAAAGCAAAAAATAAAAAGGTCAATTTCTTCTGGAAAGTTTTTATATTTTAGTTATTTTAAAAAATATTAATGGGGCCGTGGTGCAGTGGGAGCACGTTTGACTGGCAGTCAAAAGGTCAGGGGTTCAAATCCCCTCGGCTCCATATGCTTTTCAATTGCTTGAAAACTTATCCTTTTTATAAACCTCATCGTAAATCTCTATCCCTAATACATTTTTGGAAGTAATATTAGCCTTATATAAGGCTAACTTCAACTTACGTTGAAGATTACTTGCAAATCCCCTCGGCTCCATATACTTTTCAATTAATCGAGAACCCATCTTTTTAACAAACCTCATCGTAAATTGTTATCCCTAATACATTTTTGGAAGTAATATTAGCCTTATATAAGGCTAACTTCAACTTACGTTGAAGATTACTTGCAAATCCCCTCGGCTCTGCCACCTTTAAATCTCCTTGCATATTTTTATAAAAATTGATAAAATAAAATCAGTAAATGGTTATTAACGATTCTACTATACATTAAGTTCGTATAATATTAATATACAACAAAAGGTCGATATTGTGCAGTCAATTTGTATAGAAACGAGTTAGGTGAAATGTCGGTTTCAAAATGAATAAAGGGATAAAAAATATATGAGAATAAACAATAATAATCAGTTAACATTAGAAAATCTAGAAGCAATCCCGCTTACTTATGGAACGGTAATATTAAATAAAGAAAAATTCATTGAGGCTTTATCTGAAGTTACTACTCTGAACGATCTGAGTTCTATTAAAAATAGGATATTCGTATTAAAAGACATTATAGCTAATCGTAAGAAAGACCAAGAGGGCATACTAAATATTGACGCCAGTGGAGACACAGTCTCTTTACGGCGAGATGTTCTAACTTCTGAATTGAACCAAATTTTAGAATCGCAAACACTTGAGAGGACAAAATATTATTTAAACAGATTGAAAGAGAGTATCCAAAAAGTTAAAACAAGTAAGGTGAATGACATAAATCTTCTGAGATGGAAAGAGTACGACGGCATTATAACAGACAGCCTTTGGGTATTAGATAAAAGAGATACTTCAGGCGCTCATTTGGGATGGTATTGGGGAAATTTTATCCCACAAATTCCTCACCAGATGATATTAAGATATACTAAAAAAGGAGATTGGGTTTTAGATACTTTTGTAGGAAGTGGAACGACTTTGATTGAATGCCGAAGGTTGGGGAGAAATGGAATCGGTATAGAGTTAAATCAAGAAGTGGCACAAAAGGCAAAAGAATTAGTTGAAAAAGAACAAAATAAAAACAATGTAATCAGTGAAGTAGTTGCTGGTGATAGCAGAGTAATAGATATAAAACATATTTTAAATAAATATGGCATAGATAAGGTGCAGCTGATTATTATGCATCCTCCATATCACGATATTATTAGGTTTTCAAAAGACGAGAGAGATCTATCAAATGCGAAAAATACAGAAGAATTCCTAAAGATGTTCGGTGCGGTTGTGGATAACGCAGTACCATATTTAGAAAAGGATAGATATTTTGTTTTAGTTATTGGTGATAAATACTTTAAAGGTGAGTGGATACCTTTGGGTTTTTATTGTATGCAGGAGGTATTAAAAAGAGGATATTTATTGAAAAGTATAATTGTAAAAAATTTTGAAGAGACACGAGGCAAGAGAAATCAAAAAGAATTGTGGCGATATAGAGCGTTAGTTGGCGGATTCTATATTTTTAAGCATGAATATATCATGCTATTTAAGAAAAAATAGTAGAAAAAACTATGCCATTATTAAGTCAAAAAGAGGTTCTAAATCTTAAACTTAGTTGTATTCCATTACCACATTTAAAAATACTTGCGTTAAATTTAGGGATTTCTGATAAGGGTTCAGCAACAGAGATTATTAAAAGAATATTGGGGGAGCAACAAGATGAGAAAACAATTGACGAATTTATTAAGCAAAAATATGTAGAGAGAGTAGAAGAACGGAGGGCCATAATTTCTGATGATGACTTGAAAAAAGAACTAATGAAAGTAAAAGCTTTTTCTTGGGGTGTGGTCCAGGGACAGTTAGACCAAAAGATACAGACGAAATATGTAAGACGGATTGTTAGATATGAAGAATTGATAAATAGTGTGAAGGCAAAACTTCATGATGAGGTGACAAATTATGTGATCTGTACTTGGTTTAATCACTGGACAACTGTATTAATTGAGGAGCATATAAGCACCCACTCAAAAGTAATTCCTACTATTAAAAACATAAAAGGAATTGATATTTTCTTTAATGGGCAACCATTCGATTTAAAAGTAACCTATTTACCACGTGAATATAATCCAATTGATGCTGTAAGAAATCCTTCTGATTTAGCAGTATGGATGTACGAAAATCAAGGCGCTCAAAGATTTGGAGCTGATAACCGATTATTCATTGTCTTGTTAGATAAAGATAATCCTGAAAGAAGTTGGGAGTTAAAGAGAGATTTTACTCTTGTATCCCAGAAAATTGATAATTTCTTTAATAAGGAGACAGTTTCAAAGAGAGATGAGATTATTTTTACTTTTGGAAGAAAAACATATACAGCAGTAACAAAGGTGTTAATAATAACAAAATGAAACCGCTACTTATGAAACGCAGCATAAAAGGTTTGTCCGCCAGAGGCGGACTCAGGCAAATTTTTGCATCGCAAAAACTTCTTTTATGCTGGGAACGTTAGGCGAAATTCATCTTTGGTGATAACATGATTACTCATATTTTAATCACAATAGTTTTTTACTTCATTTTAATGTTAGTAAGCACAAATTTACTGGGTCTCTTTGTAAGAGGTCTCTTTGTTAACCCAGCGATTGAAAAATTAAAAGCAGAAGGTCATGAATTTATTAAGCAGGAAATAAAAAAATACGAACGTACTGGTAAATGGGTCAATATTACCGCATTTCTATTAATTGTAGTCTATCTTTATTTAACTTTTCATTTTTGGAATATCGGAGTGACGGCGGTAGCAGTAGTACTTATGTTAGCAAGACTACCTGATTTGCTATGGGAAATAAAAACTGGTAAGAAAATGACTATTTACTCTATGCCACACAACACTTTTTCCTTTATTACTAATTTTTTAATGTGGGCGTCACTTCCAGCTTTATACTATTTTCTTTATCATTTTTAAAGACGTTTAGTTAAACAAACATATAAATTTAGATAATCATGGGCCAAAAATGAACATCGCCTAACAGCGGATAAAAGGGAAATCAAAGATTTCCCCAAATTGCCTTCGGCAACTTCTTTTATCCGCATTTCGTTAGGCGAAAGGCAGAGTACTGAATATCAAGGAGGTATGATTTATGGAAGCAAGAGAAAAAGAACTTAAATTTTTAGCAACTGAAGGGAAGGTTATAATTCCCTTTTTCCAAAGGACATATGTATGGGGACAAGAAAACTGGGAGAATCTGCTTGAAGGTCTTTTTAGTAAACCTGAGGGGCATTTTTTGGGTTCAATCATACTAAAGCAAATTCGCACACCTTCTGGTGAGCCGAAGAAACTCGAAGTTGTTGATGGACAGCAAAGACTTACAACATTAAGTATTTTAATAAAGGTTTTATACGACACGTTTCCTCCAGATCTACAATGGAATAGTAAAGATGAGATGCGTCAAGTACTCTTTTCTAAATTGTCGCCAACAAGCAGTGATTATTACGTTAAGATCGAACACTCGCAGGTTGATAGAGAAGCTTACGAAAGGGTTATAAGAGCTAATATTGATGGGAATCCGCCGATTGAAATAGAGAAAATTGATGAAAATAGTCATAGAATAGAACAATGCTATAAATATTTTTGTGAAGCTCTAAAACAAAAAACAGATAAAGAAAAAGAAGACCTCTTTAATAAAATACTTGATCCAAATAATAAGATGCTGGTAGTAATTGATTTGGTGGAAGATAAAGATGATGAACAAGCAATATTTGACACATTAAATACGGCTGGGGTTAGATTAACCACTGCGGAAATTGTTAAAAATGCTCTTTATCAAAAAATTATTGAAAAATCAGGCAGAGAAAATGCGATTGATTTCTATAAAAACACATGGGAAAAAACATTCTTATCTGATGAAGAAACTGTAAGATATTGGGAAAGAGAAAAACTTACAGGAAGGTTAAAAAGGGATAATTTAGAGATATTATTACACAGTGTCGCTATCATAGAGGGTTTTTTCGACCCGGATAAACATACATTATCCGATTTGTCAAAATTATATAAAGAAAGGATTCAGGGAGCAGAAGCAGAGGAATTAGAAAAATTTGTAAACGAAATTATAGATTATGCTAAAATTTATAGAGACAAATTTCCTGATTTTGATAAAAGCACTTCATTTACATTTGAGGACTCCGTTACTCGTCTTTTTCACATTCTTGAAGAGTTGGAAATATCAACTTTTCATCCATTCATACTTTATATTTTTAAGAAATTCGGGAATAGGGAAGAAGAGATTAAAAATATACTTGCTAATTTAGAAAGGTTTATTGTGAGGAGAATGATAGCAAGACAAGAAACAAAAAATTATAACAAATATTGTAAAGAGTTTATTAAAGACCCTAATTCAATACTTGAAAAATTAAAAGAGACGACAGACGAAGATATATCAAATGGTCTTAGGAAAATCTCTAACAAGAATGCTACACTGTTGCTATTTTGGGTTGAATTATACAGAAGACATAAGGGAACATACGATGTCAAAGAATTAAAATTTACATATTCTCTTGAACATATAATGCCACAGAAATGGGAGGAACATTGGAAAGATATTCCTGAAAAATATAAACCCGATGGCTCAAAAATGACTGAAGAAGAGGCAAAAAAGGATAGATATGAAAAAGTTTATTGGATAGGTAATATGACACTTCTTAGAAGTAGTTTAAATTCTGCCTTACGAAATTATACTTTTGAAAAGAAAATGGAAGGTGAGGGACGGAAAAAAGGAATAAAGGCATATGCGGACCTTTCTATTACTAAAGATGACATTGTTGGGCCATACGACAAGGGTGATAGAAATTGGGATGAAAGGAAAATAGAAGAGAGAACTAACAAACTTGAAAAAGAAATTATGGAGATTTGGAAATTTCAATCAGAGGAAAATGTGCATGAAAATGCAACAAAATAAAGGCTTCTCTGCCCATCGCCTAACACAGCATAAAAGGTTCGTGCCTTATAGCACAAATCCAAATTGACTTCGGCGGACTTCTTTTATGCTGAGGCTGTTAAATAAATTTTGCTTGACTTTTAATTACGGGTGTATAAAATAATACCATATATATGAAAACTAAAATCCAGAAAGACAAATGGTGAGGAATGAGAAAATTAGTAAAGAATAAAGAAGTCCTGAAATTCAGCCAGAGTTGATATATACAAAATAATGCGTCTATGAACAAATTAAGTGAATTTTAAGTTGGCGGATTCGGTTATTCAAATGAAGGAAGAAAATTCAGAAACGCTGAAATTTTATTGACTACTATAAAAAAAGATAAGATGACAGACAAAATCCAAAGATTCAAAGGCGAGAGAATGCTTCAAAGAACAGAAGAAATAGATTCTTTTTGGGCTTATAATACAAAGGAACTACCTAAAAACACGCAATTACTTCTTCTTGATAATGTTCAGTTTATCTATGAATTAGCATTGGCCCAACTTGAGTTACAATCTCTTGGAGTAAATTTTGAAATAACCAACGGGATGAGAGAGTTTAAGTTATTAGAGATTAAAAATGAAGAAGTGCTCATAAGGAGATTGGCATATTTCAAATTAGTAAAAGGCAAACCTACTGACTATTTCCAGATTATTCAAAAAAATAGGACACGGTCTGTCAATCAATATCTTACCCATTGGATTTATCCTTACAAGGGAAAGTTTCATCCTCAAATGATAAGGGCGCTTCTGAATATTATTGGCCTTGACCAAGGCGATATTGTTCTTGACCCATTCATTGGAAGTGGAACTACTGCTTTGGAAGCACAGATTCTTGGGATAAATTGTATTGGCATAGACATATCTCCGCTTTGTGTTCTTCAAAGCAAGGTGAAAACCGAGTCAATTTATGTTCTACCACAGATTAAAGAATGGAAAAAAGAGATAACAAAAAGAATAAAACCATTTTTGTCCAATTTTGATGAAAAAACCATTGACGATGTTATCAATTCAATTTCAGATGAAAGAGTTAGAAACTTTTATAGAATGGCAAAACTTGTTGCTATAAGTGATAATGCCAGACGAGGGCGAGAGTTCGGTAACTCATTTTTAAAAAATTTAGAATTGATGATTTCTTCAGTCTCGGATTATGTCGAAATAGTAAAGAAACTTAACTTAAAATTAGGTAAAATAGAAATTAAGATTGGAGATTCAAGGGCATTACCTTTAGAAAATGAGAGCATTGATGGGATAGTTACTTCTCCTCCGTACTCAATTGCTTTGGATTATGTTTCAAACGATGCTCACGCTTTGAAAGAATTGGGATACAACCTTTCGGAAATAAGAGAAAAATTTATTGGAGTTAGAGGGAAAGGAGAGAAAAGGATTGATTTGTATAACGAGGATATGAAAAAAAGTTTGGAAGAGATGTTTAGAGTTCTCAAACCGAAGAAATACGCAGTAATAATTATTGGTAACGCAACATATCTTGGACAGGAAATAAAAACAGTTGAATTCACAATAGATTATGCAGAAAAAATAGGGTTCAAATTAGTCAAGAACATAGATAAGATTATTTTTGGACTTTATAATGTAATGCAAAAGGAAAATATACTTATTTTCAAAAAGGGTGAATAAAATGCAAAATAATGAGATGAAAAAAAGAATGGAGAATTATGAAAGAATAATCAGAGAAATATTAGGTGCTTTTAGTAAATTAGAATTTCATATTATTGTAGAATCAACTATTCACAGGAAGATAATTCCAGTAGATAAAAACGATGAGAGGGACAAATTACTGCTGGAAGATATTAGAACTATTGTAAATGATTTTGCTATTGAATATAACAGAACTCCTATTACATTTAATCTTTATAAAGAACTAGTTAAACCACCAAAACCAAAAAGTTTTCGTAATAATGAAGTTGGTATTTTCGCTGATAAAATGATACCTTCATTTTTTGAGAAAAATAAGGATAAACTAAAAATAGTTAATTCTTTTGAAAGATTAAAAATGATGGGTTATCCAGATGAAAAGATTACTGATAAATATGGAAGAGTTACATATTTGGAAGTAAAAGCAACTTCTAGACGGGATGTAGGTTCACCAAGGGATTTCTTTTTCTCTCCTTTAAAGAATTCAAAGAAAAAAATAACAGAAGATGGTCATCATTTATTACTATGTTTTGATACATTGGAACGAAAAGAAAAAGAATTTGTAATTACGGGTTGGTGTCTTATTGATTTGTTTGGCATTAAAGTATCAATGAAACCAGAGTTTAACACAGATAACCTTGAATTATATAGGAAAGAGAATATTTTGTTAGAAGTTAACTTGAACAGAAAGAAGTAAATGAAATATCATAGACAAACCAAACTCTGCGGTGCTTCTCAACCTTGTCCTTACCATCATATAATAGCGGACAAAATGGGAATAAAAAATTTAACCCAATTGTAAGAAGTGTTATTTCCCTTTGTAATTCAAAATCTTCTATTTACTCTTCATGCTTTCCTGAGTTATAATATTAAAGTGTTCATATTAAATTTGTTTTTTCTGGTTTTGAATAGTTTTTTTCTTGCGGGAATTTTTGGGACATGTTGTTTTGTTGAATTTTTATCTGTCTTAATAATTTTTTACTATTCACAAATCCTTGGAATTTCAATAACTCTTGGTCTATTAAATCTACTCTACCCCAAATACATACTCATCTTTTCTTTCTTTATTTTTCTCTCAACACTCCCATTTATAAAAAAATTCAAAATACCAAAAATAAAAAATATATCTCCTCAAATTTCTTTAATCCTTTCTTTTTGCTTTTCTTTCCATATACTCAATATATTTTCTCTTTTAATTATGCCTCCTTTAACAACAGATGGTCTTTTATATCATTTGCCATTTGCAGTCCATTATTATAAAACAGGTAGTATCTCCCTTCCAAATCTATATTTTACTGATATTGCAATGACATATTATCCTATTGGTGGAGAGATTTTTTATTTATTTTCAATTTTTTCAGGTAAGGAATTTTTATTTAAATATACACAGTTTCCATTTTTAATACTTTCCTGTTTGACTTTATTTCTCTTATTAAAATCATTAAATTTTTCTGACCTTTCTTCTGTTTTATGTGCATGTATTTTTTCTCTTATAAGACCTGTTTTTAAAGAATCATGTATGGAATTTGTTGATTTAATTATGGCAGGCTCTTTCATTTCAAGTTTATATTTCTTCAACAAAAAAGAAAAAAAATATTTAATCCCAGGACTTTTATCACTCTCAATTCTTCTATCAACAAAAACATTATCTTTAATCTCTGGAATTTTAACTTTACCATTTTTATTTTTTAAAAAAGAAGGTAAAACTCCTAAATCAATCTATTTTTTAATAATTTATCTCTTATTCTTTGGTCTTTTTTCATACTGGAGAAATTTAATTCTTACAGGTAATCCATTTTATCCAGCAGAAATCTCAACAGGAAATTTTGTTATATTTAAAGGTGCTTATATTTACCCAAAAATTCCTATTTTCCAGAGATTAAAAACCTTATCACATATTCTCTCTTTTCCCTTTTCACATATTGACCCACCTGTAAATAACAGAATTTTATTTCTTCTTTTTTTCATTATTTCATTAATTTCTTCCTTTAAAGAAAAAAGATTATTCATTTTATTTTTGATTTTACCTTTAACAATTTTCCTTTATTTCCTTTTGATTCCAGCCACTTATTTTCAGATAAGACATTTTTTACCCCTTTATTCAATAATCTCAATTTCCTTAATTTATCCATTTAGAAGAAAAGAATATTTCTGTATTCCTGTATATCTGTATATATGTATTTCTGTATTTCCGTATATTATGCTACTAAAATTTTTAATTATATTTTTACTCCTTTCCATTTTTCTTTTCATTCCATCTTATTTTAAAAAAAGAATCCTGTATTTAATCTCTCTTTTCTTCTTTCTTTTTATCCTTATTTTTGAAATTGGAAAAACAGAAACTATCTACCCTGGTTTAAAATTTGAAATATGGAAGGCCTTTTATAAAGAGGAAGGTAATTTATGGGAGTTTGTTCAGAAAAATTCAATAAATGGAAAAAATATAGCATATGTAGGTCCTTTTTTTATTTATCCTCTATATGGAGAAAAATTTAATAATAATGTCTTTTATCAGTCAGTCAATTCAATAGATTCTTTTCCTGTTTATAAATATAAGAAAAAAATAAAATTCCCTGAAGAAAATCCTGAAAATTTATACAGAGAAAATCCTTCATTTCAGTTATGGCTTAAAGGTCTAAAAGATAAAAAAATTGACTGGATAGTAGTTAAAAAAACTGGTTATATTGAGGAAAAATGGATTGAAGAAAACCCATCAATTTTCAAACAAATCTATTCCTTTCAGAATTTTTTGATTTATGAAATTTCAAAGGAATTTCAGTGGGTAAAATAAAATTCAACAATATCTCCATCAGAAATATATGAATTTGGTCCAAGAAATTTTAAAATACCCATATTTTTTGCTTTATGCCAGTCACCAATTTCAATAAATTCCTTAAAATTTAAAGTTGCTGCCTTAATAAAACCCTTTTCAATATCCTTATGAATTTTCCCTCCTGCCTGTTTTGCGG
>Ga0078972_1015867_pt1 | contig 11361 bp, 4 predicted proteins | sample YelNatPaOPGAMG01_FD_67568 | JGI IMG/M metagenome (GOLD analysis project Ga0078972, IMG submission 67568) | Hot spring thermophilic microbial communities from Obsidian Pool, Yellowstone National Park, USA - OP-RAMG-01 (SPADES assembly) (version 2) | ecosystem: Environmental > Aquatic > Thermal...
ACTCAACAAGAATATTTCGTCAGCTCCAATTTCTACTATTTCCTTAATATGTTTTTCTGGATTTTGTGCAATTGCTTTCGAGTTTACCCAAAATGCTTTTTTATAGCCGCTAGTCATACTCTTATGTTGTTGTTCTAGGCTTTATAAATTGTTTCCAAACACTCTTCACAACCAAAGTCGGAAGACGTCTGCTTCTAAGGTGTTCATTGGTTGGTCATTCATATTCCTTTTACAACAGTTGTTTCTGTCTACTAATCTTAAGTTCTCTCCTTCTTGTACAAAATGCTTTGGATGCTATTCAAGCTTTTTGCAACGTATATAATATAACTTAGAACAACTATCTGCTAAACTAAATAAAGTTCTTCTACCACAAAAGTATTTATCCTTTTCATTGTGAGTGCTGGTTAGGATAACTTATTACAGTTTTTATATGCGAATGTTTCTTTATACATTACTTATGAATAAAGTTCTTTCTTGTTGAACGTTTTTGCAAACTTTAAACTTACTTTAGTAAAGATTACTGACGAGACAAAGTTTTAGGAACTATGAAGTGTAGGCAACAACCAATGAGTTGCTGAGCTACAAAACATTACTAGGACAAGAACCTTCCGACTTAGGTTGCATTCTTTATCCCTTTTGAAGCATTTATTGTACTACAGCCCTATAGCACTCATGTAAAACAGAGAACCAAAAATTATAACCAACCTTATTCTTTGTACTGCTAATCATTCTGCATAGTCTGTTGATACGAGTTTTTATATCTTTGTTTACTACTTCAACTAAAGAATCTACTTCTAAGTTACCTAAGTATAAATCATATTCTTTTACAAATTCCGCATTCTTTAACAATTCTACGTCTTCTTCGCTCTTTGAAGATAACAGATTTTCTTTCCTTATTCTTCTAATTTCTTCTTTCACTTCTTTTAGTTCAAGAACATTGGATGGCCAAAAAACATGATCGTGCTCTTCTCTTAAGTACAAGAACAACCAGCTTTCCCACTTTCTTTTTTCTGTCCTTACATCGACTTTATTCTTTAGTTCTTCAAATATTTCTTGGTCTTCGCTTGTCCACACATACTTCATGTTTCCAAAAGTAAATGAAAATGGAACTTCTTTTCCTACTTTTTGAGGACCAAGCATTGAAGTTAAAAGTATTATTGGAAAGTACTTTAGTTTATGTTTAAGAATGACAGGAATATTTCTTGGAAGAATGTAACGCTTGTAATTTTTCTTTATTCTTTCTCTTAATTCTTTATTTATTTTTTCTACTAATTCCTTTTGTATGTTTTCATTAAATATAAACTCAGGATAGAATCTTTCATCTAATTTGCTTACTTCTACTAAAGCTTCTTCGAATATACTTAAGTTCTTTTCTAGCTCTTTTATTATTTCTTATTCACTTTTATCTCTTATATTGAATGTTAAGCCATAACCAGGTTTACTGCATGGGTCAAAAGTTAAGTCAACTCCATACTTTTTGCTCGCTTTTTTTGCAACTTCATCTATTTGCTCGTATAAAAAGACCAAATATCCATACTCACTGTTCTTATACTTTTTCCAGTTTTCTCTATTTTCTATTTCATCTACAACCCCTAGTGGAATATGAAATTCTTCGTCTGTTTCCCAGAATTTGTGGCTCCAAATTTCTATCGTGTCATCAATAACATCAATGCCTGGAAGAGCACAGAAAGCAGAACCAGAAACGACTTTCCATTCGACTTTATCACCATGCACAAAACCAAAAACTTTGTAATACCTCTTTTTCTTTTTTTAAATAAACTTCATATTTTTTATTTAAATAATCTGCTAACTTATATGCAAGTTCTTTTTTATCCATTCTATTTCTACCTACAAAAGAAGAAAAATATAAGCATAACTATCTGTTGCTATTGGGGTTTTCATAGTACTCAATTATGATTTTACAAGATTTTGTTTCAGGTTTAAGAGCAACAGTTTTGGATATTATTTGATTTTCAATTGTATTTTAAAAGTTTCTTCCTTCCAATTCTTTTACTTGAGTTGCTACCTCTTCTGAAAACAATACCAAGCCAAAATAGAAGTCATCTCCAACCTTGTCTTTTACCTTATTAATACTCTCGTAAAATCTATCAATTTGAACTTTTACATCTTCGTTTATTATTTCAGCTAGGGATTTTATCTTTTCCTCTTCAGAAATATTTTTTGTTTTTAATTTTTTTTCGTAAACTCTTACGACCTCTTCGTCCTTAAGTAGTTCCATATCTTTTTCATCGTCTGAAGATAGCAGTTTTCCCTTCCTTATCTTTTCGATTTCTTCTTCTACCTCTTTTAACTCAAGTACTTTGCTATGCCAAAAAATGTGCATTTGTTCTCCTTCGTAGGGAGGATGGCTCCATTCTCTTTTTTCTATTCTTGTTTCAACTTTACTATTTAACTCTTCAAACACTTTTTGATCTTCTTCAGACCATATCCACTTAAACTTTCCAAACCCAAAAGGAAAAGGAACGCCTTCTCCAACTTTCTGAGGACCATATACTGAAGTTGCAAGTACTATTGGAAGGTGCTTAAGCTTAAATCTAAGAATAACAGAAACATCTTCTAAATAAACTCCTATTTTTCGTAATTTTTCTATTTGCTCAGCTGTTCTTTTTGGAATAGATTTGTTAAAGATGAAATCAAGATTATAAATGGTGACAACTATTTTGCATGCTTTTTCAGAAGCTTCGTACAATGGATCTATATTTCTTTCAATTTCTTTTATTACTTCTTCTAAGCTTTTATCTTTTATACTAAAAGTTGTTTCAAACCAGCAATCCTCTCCTCCTCGGAAGACTATATTTGTTCCATACTTTTTGTTTACTTCGTTTGCAATTTCATCTGCTCTTTCGTAAAGAAAAATTTCGTGCCCAAACGTATCATCATTTTTATATTTCTCCCAATTTTCTTTCTTTTCTATTTCTTTTAGAATTTTGAGGAAAGTTTTATAGTCTCCACTAAACATTTCACGAAGGGCACGTTCTGTACTCCAGAATTGAGGAAGTCCTACTGTTAACTTTTCGTTAAAAATAGTAATCCATGGAAGGTCATACCAAAAACTTGCGTATATTTCTAACTTAATTTTATCATCAATTCTAAGCGTAGAAACTCCATATTTTTCTTTCCTAAAGTTTTTTTTATTTAAGTACTCTAAGTAACTTTCATAATTTTTATTTAAATACTCTGCTAGCTTATGTGCAAATTCTCTTTCTTCTTTATGCTTTTCCAGAAACGTTCTCCATTCTCGATCTCTTTCATCCTCTTTGCTCATTCTACGTTACCTCTATTAAAAGAAAATATAAGCATAACTATTTCTTATATGGGTTCTCATAATATTCAATTATGAAGTCATAGTTTTCTCCAGGCTGAAGCAACTTTCCTACATCGTCAACAAAAATTGCTACTGCAAACCCATGTTCTAAATCTTTGTAATTTTCTTCCATAAAGCGCTCACGTAGCTGATTCTCAGCACTAGACAAAAGTTGCTCGATTTTTTCACAAGTAGAAGCTTTCACTTCAACTATTGCTAATAGATCTCCATCTTTCGAATCCTTATATATCCTAAAGTCAACTTCGCCCGGTCCTCCAAGATGTTCTATAAAGAGCCTTTCTGGTGGGACTCCTAAGTACTCAGAGATTTGCTTCTTTCTTTTATTAAGTTCTACTTCTGCTATTACTTCACCTATTTTTCCAAGTTCATAATCCATTTTTCCTTTTAACTCCTTTTTCCTTTCTTCGTTTATTTTTCCACTTTCTATTTCCTTCTCTGCTTTTTCGTACTCAATAACATGTTTTCTTACTCTGTTGACTATTTCTTCACTTACCTTCTCAACGTTTACTTCTTTAATTACTGAAACTTCTACTGCTACTATTTTCTTTGCTCCTTCCGGTACGCGAACTTTGAAGTCAGGATTTCTGCAGAAAGCAGTACGTTCATTATCAAACTTCAGTATAACTCCAACTTCGTCGTTTTCAACTTCCGCCTGCAACGTCTTAAAGTTATCGTACCCAAAAACCTTCATTAAAGCTTCAGAAATTCCTACTTTATCCTTTCCTTCAACATCTACTGAGAGATCTCCTAGTTCAATTGGAGTTTCTTTCTGGAGTGACTTAGGTTCAAGAGGAACTACAGCCTGTTTTGTTCTACTTTTGCCGTGTGAATAAGTAATTGTTAAGACGTTTCCTGGCTCAAAGCTTAAGTCACATATAGGACGTACACTATCGCTACCTGGATAAAGATCAACAGTTCTATCTTCATAGAACATAAAATCAATTTCAGCACCTCCCAAGCTCTTTAAGTTAGTTTCTACTTTTATACTAAATTTAGGAGCTTCAAAATGCGGATTTTCTTCAAAGTTAGCAATTTTAACTTCTCTTCCGTCTATAGTTAAAGTTTTTCTAAAAAGATCTAAGTATAAGCTGTGACCGGAGACTGAGAACTCCTTAGGAAAGTGGATTTCTGATATATAGCTAATTAGCTGAAGCTTATCAATAGTTCCATCTTTAAGCTCATCCTGATACTTAGTTGAAATCCAAACGTATTTCGAACCCTTTGTTTCTACTATCCACTCATAAACTTTTCCACCTTTTGCAGTTGCTCTAACTAAGTATCTTCCCGCTTCTACAGTTTGTCCAAGATAAACCCACCCGCTTTTCCCAACATGAACATTTCTAAACTCATAGTATTTTACATCCTTAAGCCTTGGAATAACGTCTGTGAGTTGAACAGAAGAGTCGTCGAGCTTAAGCATGCTCATCATTTCTTCAAGTTCCTTGTTTTCTGCTTCTTCGAGTTCAGTGTAAGCGTAGTCTTTGTAGTTTTCTTTTACAAACTCTAAGAATTCGTTCGTTAGCTTTCCGCTTGGGTCTTCTTCTAGGCTTCTCTTAACTACGCTTCTAACTTCTTCAGCTAATCTTGGATTTATTATCTCTATTCTTTCAACAAGCTCTTCAGAAGAGGCCTTTACTGCTTTTAAGTAATTGTCGTTCTCTTTCAGAATTTCCTTAAGCTTTTCTTCTGCGCTCTTTCCATTGCTTTCATAGTCTACAAGTTCTTCTACTATTCTTTTAAGCTCCTCGCTTCCAAGAACTCTTAGTGAAGGAAGTTCGTTAACTATTGTGCTGCTTATATCTAAGACTTGGGCGTCAGTTAGCTTTCTTAAAGTTGAGCTTGCAAAGTTATCAGCTACTTCTTTGCTTATCTCTTTGCTTATGAAATTGTAGGCGGCTTCTAATTGAGAAAGCGTTGATTCACTTAAATTAGGCGTTGTTGCTTCTAAGTCAACGAATGCTCCAGTGTAGCCATTGCTTGGAATAACTAAGTCTCCTCCAGTGTAAAAAGAAGAGTAATATTCTCCATTTGGATATACTACACTTACTATGTCGTACTTTCTTATTCCTCTTGAAGCTAATTCTTCATTAGATATAACTAAGCTTCCTCCATCGAACAGCGCAACAGTATCTCCAACTTTTACTCCTTCTTCAGTTTCAACTAGTGCAGCAGGAAGGTAAGTGCTTCCATAAGCTACGTAGGGATTCTTGTTCTCTACGAAAAGTAAAGAGTATTCTCCAGTTTTAGTTTTTATTTTTCCAAAGACTGCAATTTCATTTATCTTAGAAGAGTCTCCAGTTAGTTCTCCGCTTACTAACTTAAGCTCAGGTTCTCCTATGAACTCTATCTTCTTACCATGGACTTCTACTATTCCATCTGGGCTTATGAACGCCTTTACTTTTGTTAGACTTCCAGTTCCGCTTTCTTCTATCAACGAAAATTCTATTTTACTTAGAACTACCTTTCCTATTGGCACTGCCTTATCTACGCTTAAGCTTCCTTCGCTTGGCGAAAACATTAGTTTTCCATCGTAGCTTTCTCCTACGTACTCTAGAGTAGCGTACTTTTCTTCCCCTCCAACACTAACTAAAAATTCGTAAAGGTCTCCTTCTTTAATGCTTTCCTTTCCAAGCATTTCCTTTGGAACATAAACTACGTTGGACTCTACTACAATTTTAGATATATCTCCTAGCTTTTGTCTGTAAGCTGCGTAGAAGACTGAATCTAGACTGTTGAACTGTTCGCACAAAGAAGAAATTTCTTCTTTACTTAAAGTGCTTAAGAAAGCTATCCTTTCTTTATAAGTAGGGTCGTAGATTGCATTTAAAATCTGTTCATAGTTACTTTCTGCAAAGCTCTTTGGAAGCTTAGATATAAGCTCTAGGCCTGATACAATTTCTTCAGCACTCTTCGAAGGATTCGTTGAAGCTAGAACAAGCTCTTTAATTTGGTCTAAGCTTAATACATCTTTTAAATTGCTCGAGGACTCTCTTATTAGTTCAGAGACTTGGCTTAACGTAAGATCTCCATACTTTTCTGCAATGCTTGCTAAGTTTAAGTGAGTTTTACTTCCATACTCTTCTCCCAATGAGCTAAGGGCTAAGTCAATTGAAGCTGAGCTTCCAATTATTTGACCAACCTTTGCTCCTATTATTCCTCCTACGAAGCCTCCTGCTATGCTTGCTCTAAAGCTGTCGTTTAAAGTAGGATCGAACAATATTCTAAGGGGTGCAACTACGATTCCAGTAGGAGCTATTGTTAGAGCTGTAGAAACTGCGCTTGCTATATCTCCAGTCTCAGCGTAAGTTATCAATCCTTCTAATACTCCTCCTACTGTACTTAGCACAAGAAGACCTGCAGTTAGTGGAACTGCAACTACAGGAAATGCAAGACTAGTTGCACTTACAACGAAGGCTGTAGCTGCTCCAGAAACAAAACCTTGAACGAATTCACCTGGATGTAGGTTTATGCTTTCAACTGGATTAAATCCTTTGAAAGTTCTAGAAAGCCTATACTCAGCTACTAATTTTCCTCCTCTTTTTAACACAACTAGGAAGTCGCACGATTCTTCGTTTGGCAAAGAAGAAGTTAAGAAAGTTCGATTTTCGCTGGGATAAGGAGTTTCTTCGTTTACTTTCTTTTGTACAATGAATGAAAATCCTCCACTTGAACTTTGCCTAGAGCTTACAGATAGACTAAAGCTGTTTGGAGAAACTACAAAGTTGTTTGAAGCTTCTAAGCTAACTTCATACGAATAAGAGTAAGGACTTGGGTTGCTAACAACTACTTTAAGTAAGTTGTACTTCCCAAGCATCCTCGTTTCGTCTTGAAGTACGTCTGCATCTAAAACATGAAAGCTAATTGTTATATCATTTCCTATGCTCTTGTATTCAGTTTTTACAATATATCCTTTACTTTTATAGCTATCAGCTTCTTCTTTGTTGGTTGTATTAAGCACTAAGACTTCTCTTCCTTCGCTTACTACTTTTGGAACTACTCTATAGATAGGATCTGCATAGCTTCTTTCAACTTCTTCAGTGCTTACACCTTTTGCTACTATTACTCCGCTTTCTGGAGCCCTTACGTTTTCTTCTATGAGTTCGCTTTTTGTAACGTTTACAGTTTTTATAATCGTTACTGGAACCTTTAGTTCTTCGTAGTGGTAAACTTTATACCTAATGCTTCCTCCATTTAAGTAGTAAACTCTGTAAAGGCTTGTTTTGAACGAAAACTCTTTAGTAGTGTTAAATTCAAATATATAATCAGAAGAAGAAAAGTTAGATAAGCTGTACTCTGGAAAGTTTCCAATTAACTTTTTTCCAAGAATCTTGTAGAATGGTAAATACTTTTCCAAGCTACTATAGTTCGATGGCTTCTCGTCAACTTCCTTTACAAATGTCCACTCTCCATAGCCTCCAGAGTGTAAGCTAATGTCGTCCACTAGTAAAGCAGAATTCCTATGAGCAACTAAAGAAAAAAGATAGTATCCTGTCTCGTTCATTATTTTAGTTAAGTTAATTGAATAATATTTCCAGTCCTTCGAATTATCTAAAGAGAAAACGTAACCTATATTGCTTGGAGTTCTTAGAGCAAAGAGTACGCTTCCATTAGCTTTGTACCAAAAGCTTAAGAACGCACTAGTTTGATCTTTTTTGTAGTAGAATTCTTGCCTTAGAGCACCAATTCCGTTATTTGTAGACAAGCATAAGCTGTAAGGCTTGCTGTAAGCGTCTTCTGACAAATAGCTAGAAGCTTCTCCAAACTTATCAAAGCTCCAGAATGATAAAGAAGTTATGTTGTTGTCAGTTAAATATTCTTTTACAGGATACTGAACCCAAACGTAGTAATCGTACATTAGTTTTTTAATTAGTTCGTAAACGTTGTAATAGTTTACATCAATCTTAATAGTTGTGTCGTTGTACTTCTCTATTAGATACCTTGCGCTACTATTGGCTAAAGAAACAGCAATTGGCTCTATGTACAACCCAAGATAAATCTTAGAATAGTTTACTAGCTCAGGAATGTAGACCCAAGTCTTGTTGTCATAACTACTTGGTACTGCATTAGCGTACCCTTTGTCAACCCATGCGTAGTACTCTTTGTAAGAGGTTTCCTTGTAAGTATTGTTGTAAGAAGTTAATTGATATACGTTGTACAAAGGAGTAAGAGTAGTTGAATTAACGTAGTAAACTTTGTAGTATTCAACGTCTTCGTAGCTAACACTATTCTTGCTTTCTTCTATCTTGTATCCTATGTAGCTTAACTTAAGTTCATTCTCTACGTAGTTTTTTAATTGACCTTCTGAAGCTAAAGCTTCTTCTTTTTTCTTAAAGTTCTTAAATCTATCAACCTCTTTGTAGTACTCTTTAACTACTGGAGTTTTCTCAACTACATTGTACATCTTTACTTCTTGATATCTAACTTCATATCCTTCAATTCTTGCTTTCCTAACGTAAACGTCGTAGGAAGTTTTTGTTCTTGTACCGTAGAAAACTGCGTAAGCAGTAGGATTTAACTTACCATTCTCAACAACATACCAACCATAATATCTTAGTTCTCCATTAACGTAAGTAGGCGTGTTCTGTAAACAGTCTCCTAGGTTAGGGTCGTTTTCTTCATAAACTCCAACAAACTCATATCGTTCAGTTCTTTCTTTTACGTAGAGCTTGTATAACTTTACTTCTTTAGTGCTGTTAACAACCTTAGCATACCTTTGTTCATTAGCATAGCTTAAAGCTTCGCTGTAAGAACTAAAGCTTTTTGTAAGCTCCCAGTAGTAACTGTAAACTGGTACTTGGTAGCCTACTAATTTTGTTCCTTCAGCAACTTCATAGTTTTTGCTAGGATCTTGGTAATGTAAAGAATTTAGGTAGTTTTGAGCTTCATATATTGTATCGAACGACTCTACTACTTTTGTTTCATAGCTTATTTCTCTTACGTATGGAACTATAGAATACGTTGTTTCTTCTTTTGTCTTTACTACTTTTCTAGAAGCTTCTTTAGAATAAATGTTAGTTATTTCTCCTTTCTTTTGTAAGCTGTTCGATAGACTAACTGCTTCCTCTAGGCTTAAGGGTCCATAGGTAGAAGTTGAAGTGTCGTACTTTGAAAGAACGTAAACTTTGTCTCCTGCTTTTATCGTGCTTCCATTAACTTGTTTATATACATCGTAAACTATCTTGCTGCTGTTTATCTTTGAATAAACATAGTAAAATGGAGTTGCGCTTTTGGAAGGAATTTTTACTACTACGTTTCCATCTTCTGTTCTATCTATTGTTATCTTATCTAGATCATAAATGCTAAGATAGCTAACTAAGCTGCTGTCTTTCTTAATTTCGCTCGATAATTCTTCATTGCTCCATCCTTCAGCTATTGCTTGAGAAATAATTTCGTTTAGCCTATCGGAAGGTGAACTAAAGACTATTAAAGGTTTAAACTCAGATAAAATTATTAAAGAAAGAATAACTAAACTGATAAGAAATTTCTTTATGCTTAAGTTTTTAATTCCGTTAACGACTTTGCTTTTATTATTTTCTTTTCGCTTACTTAGCTCAAAAAGCACAGGAGGAAGAACTAAGCCATCGAACAAAGGCATTAAGAAGGCAGAACCAACTTGCATAGTAAATGATAGAAAGTTTGCTAACTGCATTACGCTTAGCCTTGCAAAAGAGAAGAGAAAGCTTAAGACAAACAGCTTCTTAGTTATTTTGCTAGAAGAAAAGTAAACTAGTTGTAAAGAAAAGATAAAGACGAATATGAACACAACAAGAAAGTAAACTACGATGGCTAAAGCTAAGGGAAGATTCACTTTTAAGTAAAATACAATGAAGATAGACTCCGCTATGAGTAGTAAGAAAACTAAGAAGTTAACTAAAGTTCCTTTAAGAACCGACTTATAGTTTATGTTCCTTATGCTTTGTTCATTTAACTTAGTTAGCATTAAAACTATGGTAAAAGAATAAGAAATAGAGATGAGAAGAACTAAAATGAAAGACTTAACTAGTAAAGGAAAAGAAAAACCTTCAACAATTTGTTCTGCTATGTCTTTAGCAGAAAGAAAAAGAAAAGAAACAACAAGCAAGTATATAACTAGAGCATTAGCAAGGCCTATTGCTTGACAGGGAAGAAACTTCCTTATTCTAAGCCTAAATTCTTCGAACATTAAACTTCGGCCTCATAGAAAGAATTTATTCCATTTACAAAACTAGTAGGAATGAAAGTCAAAGTTGAGTTGGAAACTATATTAAAGTAAGATTCTCCAAAGTAATTTGAAACTTCTTCTTGTCCAGTCTCTAAACATTTTACTTTTATTCTAGGTATCCCTGAACTGTCGTGCGTCCATTGGGCAGTAACCTTTACTACACTTCCGTCTTTCTTTGCACTTAGCTTAACTGAGGTAAAAACTAGTCTAACTTTTTGTACGTCTGAGCTAATTCCATTCAAGCTCGCTATAAAACTAGCTTCAACAACTTTGTCTTTCTCAGAAAAATTAAACTCTTTTCCTTCAACGTTGCCTTCTATATACTTACAAGAAAATTCTTTTACTGCGCTGTTGTTGAAAGTAAGCGTTGCTGTTAGCTTAACTTCTATTTGCGAGTTTGAGTTTACCCAGTATTCTCCGCCTACTTTGTTGCCAGAAACTTCTAAACTTAACTTTAAGTCCGTAAAAATAACCGTTGAAGAAACTTTTTCGCTTGAATACTCGTTGCTGGAAAGCGCCACAAAGCTCTTCGTTAGCTTTTGATCCTTTCCAACGAAAGAAAAAACTACAGCACCGTTGTTTGAAGTTAGCTTTGTTCCGTCTTCTAAGCAAACAACCTCTACGTTGTTCGCAGGAGAACCATCGTCTAACCAGCTTACAGCTACACTTAAGCTTGCAGTTCCCCCATTCTTTACCCAAATTTCTTTACTAGTTTGTAGCTTATATTCAATCCAAGAGGCAAAAATTTTCTTTGGAGCTTCAACGTTAAAGCTAACCTCGTTGTTTTTTGAGCTAATGTCTCCGTAGAAGCAGT